>SDBU01009362.1_pt1 | contig 10981 bp, 9 predicted proteins | sample 2277071 | NCBI WGS metagenome assembly SDBU01 (sample SAMN10397929, study PRJNA504765) | marine sediment metagenome | isolation source: marine sediment core GS08_GC12, 126 cmbsf | place: Arctic Ocean: Gakkel Ridge, Loki's castle | collected 2008
GTTAATAGTTTTGCAAGAGCTTGGATTTCAGAATATTTAAATCGTAAAAAAAATTGAAAATATTGGAAATCTCAGTAATTTAAAAGAATTATTTTTATATGGGAATCAGATAGAAGCTATTGAAAATTTAGATGCTCTTAAGGATCTAAAAAAGCTAATTTTAGATATTAATAATATCAGAGAAATCCATGGTCTATCTAATCTTGAAAAGCTCGAAACTATCTCATTAGTAAAAAATAAAATAGCAAGAATATCTGGGTTTGAATCTCTAAATTCCTTAAAAAAAATAAACTTGGATGGAAATCCAATTCAAGAGATTACCAGCATTGGAAATCTTAAGAATATAATAGAGTTAAGAATCCATAATAACAACTTGGATCCTGATTTATTAAATAATATAGGCGGTGTCAGTTCCAATGGAGTAGTTCAAAATATTGAAAAAGTAAAAGCATATTGTCGTAGTGAGTTTGTAAAGATAGGTGGTAATATTATATTTGCTGAAACATTCCCAGAATTAGGGGGTTTAGGATTATATATAGCTTTTAAAGAAATTGTTGATATTAAATCTATTAAAAATTTAGAAAATATCCATAATTTGAAAGGATTATACCTTTTTCGAAATAATATAAAAGAGATTAATGGATTGGAATCATTAACTGAGTTAGAACACTTAGATTTAAGTTCCAATGATATTTCATCAATAAAAGGTTTAGGTGCTTTAGAAAATTTGAGAATTCTAAAAATTAATAACAATTACATAACAAAAATTGAAAATCTTGAACAGCTAACCAAACTTGAAATATTAGAATTAAGAAATAATAAGATTAAAGAAATTAATAACCTTTATACCTTAAAAAATCTGGAAATATTAGATTTAGGTGATAATAAGATATCGATTATAGATAGATTAAATCATTTTGAACATTTAAAGGAATTATTATTACTAAACAACAATATAAATAAAATTGAAAATCTTAGTTCTCTAAAAAAGTTGGAAAGACTTAATCTTTCTTCAAATAATATTAGAAAAATTGAGGGTATAGAGCTTCTTAGTCTTTTTAGGTTATACTTTTCAAACAATTCAATTGATGTAATAGAAGGATTAGATTGTAATAAGGCCCTTATTGAAATGGATCTAAGTCATAATCAAATAATAAAATTTAGTGGAATTGAGAATCTTACTAATCTTGAAGTATTAAATTTAGATGGCAATGGTTTAATTCAAGATGTAATTACTCGAATTAAAGAAATATCAAATGATAATACTTTTTCTAAATATTGTATTGGATATTGTCTTTTAAGAAAAATGCTGACAGCTCTTAATAATGATCAAGAAGGAATAATCAATTTTGAAAATTCTAGTCAAGAATTTCAATTTTTTTTACGATTTAAATATTCTGAAATCCAAGCTCTTGCAAAACTATTAACTGACCGATATTTAGAATATCAAGTGGGAAGGAATCACTTTATTATTTCTATTTTTACGCCTAATTATTTTGCAAATGAATTAGATATATTACTAGAAAAAATTGAACCGAAAGAGTCTTACCGATATGAACACTTAGCAAATGAGCTAAAGCTCAAAAACATAGAATGTACAATAAATTTAATCAAATATATTGAAGAACAAAAATTAAATAAAATTCCATTTACACGGAAACTATATAAAATAATTAGAAGAAAAGGAGATAAAGAATATTCTAAAGTTATTCTTGAAAAGCAAATAAAAAGGACCAAGGAAACTATTTGTAATAAGATTAACGAGGATGTGAGGTCGAAATGGCAATTTAATGCCGTTCTCGATAACCTCTTAACTATATATGGTTCACACCAAGAAATTCCACTTTTTAAAACCGGGGAAGATATTGACGAAGAGGATTTTCATAATGAAGTATACCGTCGTTTATATTCTAATTTAGGTTCTAAAGTAGAAAACCATAAGAAGGTGGGAAAGGGAGATATTGATTTCTTGGTCTACAATTATCCCGTTGATGTTAAAGTGGAAGATAAAGAGCAAAACCTTGATAAAATTTACGAAAGTAATAAAGATCAAGTAGCATATTATTGTTATAATAGAAAAGAGGATGTAGGATTCCTTTTCATTTATGATAATACGGAAAAAACTAAGGATTATTCCACAAAAGATTTCGGTGTATTCGAAGAAAAAGAATATAAAATCGTTGTCCTATTATTAAGGGGAAACTTTCCTTACCCTAGTACTATCAAACATAAAAAATCAAAGTCATAATTATGAATCGAGTATACATATTAGGTGCGGGAGCTTCTGCTCACGCTGGAGCCCCGTTAGGAAATAATATTATAAAAAAATATATTGAACTTAAATTAGAGCAGTTAGAAAAAGATAAAAAACTCTTTTCAGAACACAGTAAAGAAACATTTATTACACCAATTTTAGGAAATTTTTCAACTTTACACCATGTTTTACGTATACAACCAAATTGTAAATTTACAAATATGACTCCTCTTGAAGACCTAATGGAGGAAAATTTGCCTAATATTGAAGATGTATTTACATTATATGATATTGCTTATCAAAAGGACGAACCACTCCTATTTGAAGCCGATGTTGATTTAAACATCATAAGGAAAGACATTCTTGATTTGCTAACTTATTCAATCTTTCGATCTACCATTGGAGCAATAAATAAGAACTTTACTACTAAGACATATCAAGATTTTGTTGAGAAATTAACCATTGAAGATACCATAATCAGTTATAATTATGATACACTATTAGATAATGCTATACTGTATAAATTTAATGAAATTAATTACGGATTTGATTTTTTAACTGAAGAAGATATAGTTAATCCACTTTCGGATGAAGAACAACAAAAATTAATAGAACGTTTCGCTGAGAGAAAGGGAATCCCTGTAGATGAGTTTAGAAAAGAATATTGTTCTCCAGAAGAAGAGTCTGAATTAAAGTTTGGAGTGGATGCACCTCTTCTCATTAAACCCCACGGCTCTTTAAACTGGCTCTACTGTCCAAAAAGCTATCGTTATTATTGTCTAAGACGAAAAGAATTAACCGAGAAAGAACTTTATCAAACTTTTTATCCCAATGAGTGTATAGATTACTGTAGAGGAGGTTTACAACAATTTATCATCCCTCTAACACATCACAAGACTTTCCAGAATCCTTTTTTGAACAATCTTTGGATGAAAATCAATCAGAGTTTATCCACGGCAGAAGAAGTGTATTTCATCGGGTATTCTATACCCGATGCTGATTACACAAGCAAATATTATTTCATCAAAGGTTTATCAAGACCAAATCGAAAATTTTGTACCAAAATTACATTAGTCGCACCAAACGCTGAAGGATCGGGTTTAAGCAATAAATATAAAAGGATTTTTGGGGATATAACTGAAATAATTGATGATCACGAGTATGAAGAGGTAGAATTTAAAATAGGTGATAAGACCATTAAAACACCTCAATTAAAGGAGATGCGATACAAGTTTGGAAAAGAGAAATTTGAAGTATTTGAGCAAAAATTTAAAGAATGGGTTAATGAATTTGAAGAAAATAGATAACCTACCAAATCTAAACCAGATTCATAAAATAGTATAGTAATATCAGGTATTCATCCAAAATAGTTAATAGTAGTATTAGGTATTCATCCAAAATAGTTAATAGTAGTATGAGGTGTTCAAAAAGCATCAATAACTATTAATTTTTGCCTTCTTCAACCTAACGATTTTGCCTTTATATAAATATTAGAAAACCTCTTATAAATTCTTCCTTTATAAGCATCCCGTAAAATTTATAAACATAAATTTTTATATAGTTGAATAGAATGAAAATATTTGTATTTTTATAGTATATTTATAAAAAATATTGAATAAAGACAATTAATAAAAAAAATTGTATTTGGCGAATAGACAGTATTGTAGGAATCTACCTAAAGATAAAGCGGATTCTAAACGAAATAAGAATTTAAATGAATATCTTGTAATTTTTATTATCATATTTGATATATTGTAAATGAATTTAACGAATATTAAACGCAATTGGAGAGAGAGGAGATCAATAGACTTAATATTAAACAATATTAGTAATATTCATAAATCTAGTGTTTCTCACCCACAATGTATTTTAAACAATAATTAAAAAAATAAGGGTTGTTAATGTTATGAACAGGGATAATTTTAATTCAGATTATGAACAAGATTTAACAAAATATATTAAATTTGTTGCTAAAAAAGTGTTTGAACCTGAATATGTTAATATTTATGTAAAAACTGCTTCATATTTATTCGAATTTGCCAAACAGAAAGAATTAGCTTTAGATGACCTTGGAAGAAATAGAAAACCTGGTTATCTTGCAATTTTGCTTATATATTATTCTTGCATTTTTCATGGAATAAAAATCGTAAATAAGAAAAAAATTTCTGCCAGACATATCGGTTCTTATTTTAAGAGTGATTTTGAACTAATAGGTATAGCCAAAAGCGGATTAGAACATTTACAACCAAAAGTTTTATTACCATTCCTTCCTGATGGACTACGTAAAAAAATAATTGATATTTCGCATCCCACAACTCTCTCATATGACGACATTGTCGCTTTTATAGAATCAGAAAATTTAACAACTAAAACTACTAGCCAACAGTTTCATGAACACATGAGACATAATGGGACTAAACCGTCAAAAACGCCTATAATGGTTAATTGCGGAAGACACGATTATCTTACAACGCAAACACGAATACAACAGGGTTTTGGGTGTCCTACTTGCTGGTATTTAACATACGATAAAATTAAAATATTTGTTGAAGGCCGTGGGTACACAATGGAGGACTCAGAGGATGAATTCATCGAGAATGGCCGGAAAGACCGTACTTCACCAAGTCAGACAAAATTCAATTGTAAATGTCCTGAGGGACATCCTCTTTATTACACTAAAACTGAATTAGAACACATTAAGATTTGCCCCAACTGTTCACAAATAGCTAAAAAATCATATTTCGAAATAAAAATATATTTTGAAAGTCGGGATTTCACAATGATGACCTCTGAAGAAGAATTCTTGGAAAGTAGGGCAACAAAAAGAAAACCACCTACTCAAACTTATGTAACGGTAAAATGTAGAAAAAAGCATGACTGGACTACGACATATAATAACGTAAAACCAAGAAATGTTGGATGTCCTAGGTGTTCAGTAGGTAAATATGAGGAAATCTTTCGTTGGTATATGGAAAGAATTTTCTCCTATGTATGTGGAAGTGTAAAGCTATTTCCTCAAGAAAAATTAAGAAACATTGCAAAACCTTCAATAATCCCCAAAAGTTTTAATTTTAATCGATTACATTTTGATGTCTGGAATTGTAACATAATAATTCGAGATAAAGTGTATTTGGTGGCTGGGGATTATCACGGTGAACAACATGATAAGTATCCAAATGTTTTTGATAAACTAGATGATGTAGGAAAAAGAAAATTTCTCAAACGTCAAATTACGGATCGATATAGACGTCAATACAGCAATTCGTTTGAAATTATTTTTTTAGAATTTTGGTCATATTATGATAAATTCATGAAAAATCCGGAATTGATTCAAAAAACGATTGTTGATTTATTTAATGAAAAAACTGGAATAGATCTAAATGAGTTTGATTTACCACGATTCGACCATACGCGTAAAAGCGAATTCAAGAATTTAAACGAGTTTTCCGAAGGCGATTTCTTTTCTGAGATGAATTCAAAAGGATCGAATATATGTCGGAAGTAGAAAAAATCCTAATTTTCGCAAATTACACACAAAAATAAATTCTAGATCATGAAGCTTTAACAATTTAATTCATCATTATGATCTAAATAAATATAATGCTGAATCCCGACTGACTAAAAACCATAAAACCTAATTATCTTCTAAGATGTTACCTATGGTAAAACGATTTTTATTTAAGATTACGAAATTTTGCATTAATTATAAAATAACAAAAAATCATAAAAATATGAGAAAAAAATTAGAGATGATATAAAACTTGAGAAGACCAGCGTTTTCTAATTTAATGAAAGCAATTCAAGAAGGTCACTTCGTTTTCACTGGGGAGCTTGAGCCAAAAAAAATCTTAAACCTTGATAAAATAATTCATTCTGCGAAGGAGATGAAAAAAACAGGGAGGATTATAGCTGCAAATGTAACAGACGGTCCACAGGGTGATGCCTATATGTCTTCAATGGTACCGAGCTACATGGTTCAGGAAAAAGCAAATATTGAAGCCGTATGGCAAATAACTGTAAGAGACAGAAACCGAATTGCTCTTTTTGGAGATGTAATAGCAGGTGCAGTTCTTGGGTTAAAAAATATCCTTACACTTACAGGAGACCATACAGCCTTAGGAGATCATAAGAAAAGTCGGCCCGTATATGATATAGATAGTACTCAGTTTGCTGAAATGCTTTCTATGATGATTGATGAGGGTACTGACTATGAAGGTAATGAAATTAAAGGGGGAAAAATAGAGATGAATTTTGGATGCGTAGCTAATCCTAATAGTGATCCTCGTGAACCAGAAATCCTTAAAGTTGGTCGTAAAGTGGAACAAGGAATTGATTTCATCCAAACGCAAACTGCTTTTGATATTGATCAAGCAAAAGAATTTCTAAAAGAATTAGAACAGTTCAATGTACCAGTTTTACTAGGAGTCTTTCCTTTAAAATCTCATGGAATAGCTTGGTATTTTGATAATTACATACCCGGAGTATCTGTCCCTAAAGATCTTCTTAAATCCTTAAAAACTGCAGAAAAAGAAAATAAAGGAAATAAACCAGGAAAATATGCGGCGATTGATAAAATTAATATTGAATTCTTTAAACCGTTTCTCGAAGAAATTAAAAAAACTACTAAAGCAGCGGGAATTCATATGATGAGTGTGGATTATGAGAGGATCTTGCTAAGCCTTCTCGGAGGGTTCGCAGAATACGCAAAATAGAGAGTAAATAAGAGATAAAACTAGAAATGAAAAACTTAGATGAAAAAGATAAAAGAATTCTTGAAATGCTCTTAGAAGATTCAAGAAGACCTTACCATGAAATAGCCAATGATCTAAAAGTTAATTTATCTGAGTCAACCGTTAGGAAAAGGGTAAAGAAATTACAAGATGGTGGAATAATAGAAAAATTTACTATTAAGATATCTCACAAAGATGAGAGAAGCATTTATGCCTTCCTTACGCTCATACCAAAAAGAGAATCGGAAATTAAAGACCTACTAAGAGAAACATTAATTATTCCTCAATGCGAGGAGGTGTATAAGCTGGATGGTAGGTGTGGTATTCTAATAAAAGTTAATGTACCCAATACTAATGAATTGGATGCAATATTAGAGATGTTTCGCTCTCGAACTGATATCGAAACTGTCGAAAGAGTGTGCGTAGTGTTAAAGCCTATAAAAACGCTTACTCAATCTTAGATTCTTGAAACTTTTTTACATAAACTTTCATGAAATTCTTTCAAAATATGCTTCTCTGTAAGTAGAGTGAACACTAAATCCTAACTTCTTATATAAGTGGAGTGCAATAAGATTGTCTTTTTTAACATTCAGTCCAATTCTATCGATTACTCCATCAAACGATTTCAACAATCGGACGGTACATTTCTTTGCTAACCCTGTTCCTCGAAAATTAGGATGTGTAGTAATGTTTCCTAAAACAGCTATGTTATAAAATGAAGAGAAAACATGAACTCCCGCAACAGACACAATTTTTTTTTCAGCTTTTGCACCATAATATTTACCTGTTTTTAACATATATGGTATAAAATAACCTTCTGGGTAGGCTGTTTGATATAATGAAAGAAGATATAGTTCATCATCCTCGTTAAGGAGGATTATATCACTTGTATCAATAACTGAGAGTTTAGCAATTTCTCCTTGAAATTTCATCTTCACGTGGGTTCCTAAAAACGTCATTTGATAATCTGATTCGAAAAATTTATGAAAATTCTCTTGAAAATGACAATAGAAACGATCAGGAAGTTTGTCAATGATCCCTTTGATTAAATAAGGAATTTTTTCTGTTGATCCAAATATTAAAAGTGTAGGAATTTTTAAACCCGTATATAACAATATCACTTCTATTAATTGCTCATTTTCTTCTAATCCAAACCATTTACAATCTGAAAAGTAGAAATCATCTAGATCCCCAATATGATATGCAAATAGAAAACTATCTTCCATAAATCGATTGTATAGAGATTCTTTATCTTTAATTTGCGTTATCAATATATATTCATCAGTTTCCCAATACTTTTATCTTTTAATTTGATTTGATCGAAACTTAATATTCTTATTCTTCCTAATTAAAAGTAACCCAAGAAGTAGGAAAACTATATCAAAAAGCACATCCTTAACATAAACAACAATTCCTGTATACCCAAAAAACAAACTTATAATTACGGTTATAAATCCATATGACATAGAGATTAATCCAAATAAAAATAACGAAATACCTATAAAAACAGTTAAATCAATTCTTCTCTTCATTTCTTACACATATAAACTATGATTTCAGTTTTTACTTAATAGTATGAAATCTAAGTATTTAACTGATTTCCTTCCTTAAAATTTCACATTATCATAAAATTCGTTCATGGTTATAACTCGTCTCAAGATAAGGGTTGTCTTAAATCAAATTTCAATCAGAAAATTATATATCCAATCTTAGCTATAATACGATATATGGGACTAAATATTTTACTGGTAAACCCGAACCGGTTCCAGAATCCTCCAGTAATCCCAATTGGTTTGGAATACCTAGTTACAACGTTAGAAAAACACAACCATAATGTTCAGATATTAGACCTGTGTTTTTCAGATACACCAGAAAAGGATTTGGATAAAATTCTTAATAAAAAATCATTTGATTTAGTAGGCTTAACTATTCGCAATATTGATTCGGCAATTTATTTTAATAACCAATTTTTTTTAACCGACTTCACACCTTTAGTAAAGTGCGTTAAAGAACAAAATATTCCAATCGTGCTAGGAGGTTCAGGATTCTCAGCCATGCCTAACGAAATTATCAATTATCTTAAAGCAGATTATGGTATTATTGGTCCTGGAGAGATAATTTTTCCACAGTTTTTAGAATTATGGCAATCAAATAACTTAACACAAAAAATATTTGATGGTTGGGAAACAGGAGTGGATAAAGAATTAGTAAATTTGAGGGGAAATAAAGTAGATTATCCACATTATTTAAAGGAGGAAGGTATAGTCGGATTTCAAACTCATGTTGGCTGTAATAACCAATGTCCTTACTGTATAGAAGCTAATACCCGGGTACATTTAAAAGGTATTTCTAAAATTATTGATGAATTAGCTCACTTGGTTAACCAAGGTTATAATCATTTTCATACATGTGATACCGAGTTTAATACTAACTTACAGTTTTCAATAGAGTTCTGTTTGGCATTAATTAAAAGAAATTTAGGGTTAAAATGGGCTCTATACATGAAGCCTACCCCATATAGCGAAAATCTCTTTAAATTTTTACATCAATCAAAAGCTTATTTAATAACTCTTTCAGTTGATAGTGATGAGAGAATTCAGGAATCAAATAAATATAATTTTGATGATTTAGCTCAAATTGTGAGCTATTGTCAAAAATACGATATTAAACTAGCCATTGATTTATTAGTCGGATATCCTAATGAACCGTTGAAATCAGTGAAAAAGATGATTGATTTCTTTAAAACTACCCGACCTTTTACTGTTGGAATAAGTTTTAATTTTCGCATCTATAATCATACCACATTAGCGAGCCTAATAAAGGAGGATCCTTCTTTACAAAAAAAATTAAACAAACCATACACTGATAATGAAAACTTTTTGGAACCAATTTTTTATAATCATTTATCTCAAGAGATGATAGAAGAATTGATTGACCACGATGATCTGTTTAAGATTGCTGGAATTACATCTGGTGTAAATTATCAACAGATTTAAAGATTTGGTTCATTTAAACGCACTCCTACTATTCTAGTTATTTAGGGAGAAATTAATTCCTAAAATATAATAAAAATAATTTGTTTCTCTCTGATATTCATTTTCGAATAGATTTAAATATTCTAATTTCCGAAGATTTTCTAATCCTTTTATCGAAATTGAAGCTATAGCATTACTCCCTTAGTTTGCAATAAAAGTTTAAAAAAAAATTTATAAGACTTCCTTAACTTTTTTGGCTAATTCCTGAGCTTCCTCATCCGCACTTTCGAGAATCTTATATAACTCCTCGGGGGCTACAATCAAAGCCGCATCAATTAACTTTTGAAGGCCAATTACCGTCTCAATTCGCTCAGTCTTTTGTAGGTGGAAAATAACATTGCCTAACTGGTTTTTGAGCGTGCTCTTCTCTGAATCTAATGCTAAACGCAAAAGAGCGGGGCATACTTCCTCCAAGGTCTCTTTACTTGTCCCTAGAGCAAACTCGTAAATTTGAGCTCTCTGGGCGTCTGTAATCCCTTCTGCCTTTTCGTCTATTTTTTGAATGTGTTCCATTTTTTCTATCACACTCCCATAACTTTTTTTGATTGTGTTTTATATTTTTCTTGACTAATCATAATAATTCAACTCTACTATTTAAGTGTTTTCGGGCGAAATTATGCATGAAGAGTGCGTAATCCGTCGAAAACAAATTTTTTTAATTTTTTTAGTGTATAAAATAACCAAAACTAAACAATTTATTTCAAAAAGTTTCAAATATTTTAATATCTATTTGTTTATTTCCTCACCTTTCATCCTGTAACTTTATCGTCATAACTTTGACAAAAAAACGTGTGGGAGGAGTAACTATTTCGTTAAAAGTCGACTGAAAAATGATCCAAAAAAGTAATCATTGTTCTTTTAGTCAATGAAACCCAAATAATATTAATTTTTTCAATGATTTAAAAATTATATATTTTCGAATTTGAAATGAAAAAAATTTAACAAATACTATTTTTTCAGAA
>SDBU01009363.1_pt1 | contig 10981 bp, 9 predicted proteins | sample 2277071 | NCBI WGS metagenome assembly SDBU01 (sample SAMN10397929, study PRJNA504765) | marine sediment metagenome | isolation source: marine sediment core GS08_GC12, 126 cmbsf | place: Arctic Ocean: Gakkel Ridge, Loki's castle | collected 2008
ACGTGGTGGTCCAGGCGTGGGAGGGCCGCAGTCCGGGCGGCGTGACGTGGGCGTTCGGCCAGGCCGTCGTGGGCCACAACCGGCGCGCCGTCTACTTCGACGGCTCGGCAAAGATGTACGCCAACACCGACGACGAGCAGTTCGACTGCATCGAAGGCTACGAGGACCACAGCCTGAACGTGCTCTTCTTCTGGGACGCGGAGCAGCGCCTCACCGGCACGGTGCTCAACCTGGCTTGCCCCTCGCAGGTGACCGAGAACGCCTACTACGTTTCGGCCGATTTCTGGCATGAAGTCAGGATGGAGATCCGCAGACGGCGTGGAGATGGGCTCTTCATCCTGCCGCAGTGCGCGCCTGCCGGGGACCAGTCGCCCCACTTCCTGATCGGCAAGAAGGAAGAGGCATACATGCGCGAGCGCCTCGCTCTGACGGAACGTGAGGTGATCGCACAGAAGATCGCGAACGCCGTGGACGAACTGCTGCCGTCAGCCCGGGACCACATGCAGACCGATCCGGTCGTCCGGCATGTCGTGCGAACTGTCGCCCTGCCGGTACGGATGGTCACCGATGCGGAGCTGGCCGCAGCCGAAGAGGAACTCGAACGACGCGGAGCCCTGGAGCCCGAGTCGGAGAAGGACGCCTCGATCAACTTTGTGCAGACGCGCCGCTGCCAGGGCGTGATCGAGCGCCACGGGCAACAGAAGTCTGAGCCCACCTATCCGCTGGAGCTTCACGTTCTCCGACTTGGCGACGTGGCCATCGCGACGAATCCCTTCGAGCTGTTCCTCGATTTCGGCATCCGGATCAAGGCGCGCAGCAAGGCGCTGCAGACGTTCCTTGTGCAGCTCGTGGGCGATTCAAAGGGCTACCTGCCCACGGCGAAGGCCGTCGCCGCCCGGAGCTACGGTGCCGAGGTCGCAAGCAATCAGGTGGGCCCGGAGGGCGGGCAGGTGCTGGTCGAGGCCACCGTAGAGGAAATCGCTCGCCTCTGGCGGACGGACGTTTGACCGTGCTTCTTTGCGTTGCCGTCGCGGCGGCGTCCCACGCCGGCTGACAAGCACCAGGAGAGAAAGCATGGAGTTGGGCAACGTGCTCTACCTCTCGCGCAAAGACGTGGAGGAGGTGGGCCTGCCGATGGCGGACGTCATCGAGGCCATCGAGGAGATGTTCAAGGAGAAGGGCCGGGGCAACGTGGAGATGCCTCCTAAGCCGGGCATCCGCCCCCGGCCGGACGCCTTCATCCTGGCCATGCCGGCCTACATCCCCGGGCTGGGATCGGCGGGAATGAAGTGGGTCTCCGGCTATCCCGACAACCGGAGCAAAGGGCTGCCCTACATCACGGGGCTGCTCATCCTCAACGACCCCGACACGGGCGTGCCCACCGCCGTCATGGACTGCACGTGGATAACGGCCGTGCGCACGGGCGCCGCCACGGCCGTGGCCGCCAGGCATCTGGCTCGCAAGGACAGCTCCAGCGTCGGCATCGTCGCGTGCGGCGTGCAGGGACGAGCCAATCTGGAGGCCCTGTGCTGCCTGTTCGACATCCGGACGGTGAAGGCCTACGACGTGCGAGCCGAGTTCGCCCAGCGCTACGCCCGGGAGATGGGCGACCTGCTGGGCGTGGACGTCGAGCCCGTGGGCGAGGTGTCGCGGGCCGTGAAGGGAATGGACATCGTGGTCACCAGCCTGCCGACACGAAACGAGCCCGAGCCCTTCATCCCGGCCGGCTGGCTGGCGGAGGGCGCCTTTGCCTGCCCGCTGGACTTCGACACCAGCTGGCAGGGGGCGGCGATGGCGGAGGTGGACAAGTTCGCCACCGACGACCTGGGGCAAGTCGAGCACTACAAGCACGACGGATTCCTCCAGGCCGTGCCCGAGCCGTACGCCGACCTGGGCGAGATCGCTGCGGGCCTCAAGCCGGGCCGTGAGTCCGACTCCGAGCGCACCATGAGCATGAACCTCGGCCTCGCGCTGGAGGACGTGGCCACGGCGATTCGCATCTACCAGAGGGCCCGGGAGCGCGGCATCGGCACCGAGCTCCCGCTGTAAGTCACCAGTAACTGGCAACCGGGAGGAAGACGAGTGCAGTCAAGCAACCCGACTCAAAGGCCCAACGTCATCCTGGTAATTACCGACGACCAGGGCTACGGCGACATGGGCTGCACGGGCAATCCGTGGATACACACGCCGCATTTGGACGCGTTCCACGCGGCGGCGGTGCGGTTCCCGGACTTCCACGTATCGGCCCTCTGCACGCCCACCCGAGGTGCCTTGATGACGGGCCACCGGCCGGTCCGCAACGGCGCCTGGGCCACGTGCTGGGGACGCTCCGTCCTGCGCAGGACGGAGGTGACGATGGCCGACGTCTTCGCGCAGAGCGGCTACCGCACCGGCATGTTCGGCAAGTGGCACCTGGGCGACAACTACCCCTACAGGCCGCAGGATCGCGGCTTCCAGACGGTCGTTGCGCATAAGGGCGGCGGCGTAGGACAGACCCCCGACTTCTGGGGCAACAACTACTTCGACGACACCTACTTTCACAACGGCGAGCCGCGCGCGCACCAGGGCTACTGCACCGACGTGTGGTTCCGGGAGGCCACGCGCTTCATCGAGTCGGCGAAGGGCGGGCCGTTCTTCGCCTACATCGCGACCAACGCGCCCCACCACCCCTTTCTGGTGGCCGATCACTACAAGGAGCCCTACCAGCGCATCCCCGACATCCCCGAGCCGGCGTTCTACGGCATGATCGCCAACATAGACGAGAACTTCGGGCGCCTCGTGCGGCAACTGGCCGAGTGGGGCCTGGCCGACGACACGATCCTGATCTTTATGACGGACAACGGAAGCTCGGGCGGCTGCCGGCTGGACCCAGAGCGCTTCGTGACCGCCGGTTACAACGCCGGCATGCGCGGCATGAAGGGCTCCTACTACGATGGCGGCCACCGCGTGCCCTTCTTCGTCCGCTGGCCCGCCGGAGGCATCGGCGGCGGCCGGGATGTCGGCGAAATGGCGTTGCACGTGGACGTGCTGCCCACAATGATCGAGTTGTGCGGCCTGGAGGCCCCGCCGGGCGTGCAGTTCGACGGCGCAAGCCTGGCGCCGCTGCTTCGGGGCGAGACGGACGCGCTGCCCGGCGACAGGACGCACTTCCTCCAGAATCGTCAAAACACCCAGCCGCCTGACAAGTGGCACAACGCCGTCATGACGCGCCGCTGGCGACTGGTGCACGGCAACGAACTCTACGACATCAAGGCCGACTGCGGGCAGCGGCACGACGTGGCTGCCGACCACCCGGACGTGGTCCATCGGCTGCGAGATGCGCACGAGAGGTGGTGGGAGGAGATATCGGATCGCCTGGACGAGTATTGCCCCATCACTCTCGGCAACGACCACGAGAACCCCACCCGACTGAACGCCATGGACGTGCTGGGCGACGTGGCCTGGAACCAGTGTCACATCGCCCTGGCCAGGAAGAGCACGGGCACGTGGGCCGTGGACGTGGAGCAGCCGGGCGACTACCGGCTCTCGCTCCGACGCTGGCCCGAGGAGCTTGGGCTGCCGATCGAAGAGGCGCTCTCGGAGGAGGGCTTGTCCCGCCTGGCGCCTTACAACGTCGTGGAACAGTGTGGGACCATCCGGCCGACGAAGGCGCTGGTCAGGCTCTTCGACGAGGAACGGACCTTCGACGTCGCACAGGGCGCCGAGGAGGTGAGTGTCATTCTGCACGTGGACAGAACGGGCGAGACGCGGATGGAAGCCTGGTTTGAGGACGAGTCGGGCGAGCGCCAGGGCGCCTATTACGTCCACGTGGAACGGCTGTGAGTAGCCAGAGGGCGATGCCGGCAAGCGGACGCGGGTTGCTTCACGGCGTAGAGGCGCCGTAGCCACTGGCGGTCCTATGGCGTCCCTGAGCGGTGTTGACGAACTGTCGAGGCGAGTCCATAATACGATTGGTCACTGTAGCAGGAGGTCTGGGAGCACATGAAGGTCTCCCCGGACTCACGGCGGAGGGTGGCGGCCGTGCTGTATCTTGTCGGGAGTGTCTTCTACGTCGTGTGCGGATTCACTCACATGTGCATGGGCGGGCACATGCAGCATCCTCCATACCCGCCGTCGGACTACTTCACTGACGGCGCCTGGGTCACGTGCTACGTTGGCGCGATAGTCATCTCCGCAAGGTCCAGCTTGTTCCTTCGCACGGCGTGGATGGCGTGCGCAACTGCTCTCATCGTGTCGCGGATCGGAGGCGGCTTCTTCTTCCCGGTGGAAGCTCCGCTCGTGCTCGCGCTTGTGATTGCGGGCCTTGTCGCTCTGTTTCGACGGTAGAATGGCAGGACCATCTGCTTGCCTTCCCTTCCGGACAACGTCCCTGACGAGCTTCTGAGAGCCATCCGGGGCTGGTCGCATGACGGCCCGCTTGGCTTGCGCGTTGGCGCGCGATGGTGTATGACTGTCCGCTCGTCTCGCAGCGTCGGGCCTTTGCTGCAACTCCGTGGAGGTGTGCCGGAAGGATGGAACGAATCGAGGTGACGCCGGAGTTCGTGCAGGGCGCAGTTTCTCTGGAACGTGGCGACGGCTGGATCAAGCCGTGGCGGCTCGTCTTCGAGCAGAAGGAGCTGTTCTATCCCGAGGACGGCCTGATGAGCACCGCCGAGGCGGCGGCCGGCGTGCGCCTGCGGTTCGAGACCGACGCCGATACCGTGGTCCTTGAGGTCGAGCCGGCGGAGGAGGACGGCCCCTTCGACCTGACCTGCGGGGCGGAGCTTCTCCAGGCTGTCGTCCTCCCCGGCGGGGAGAGCACCGTCGAGTTCGCCGGCCTGACGCAGTCGCCGGCCACCTACGAACTCTGGCTGCCGCAGGGGAGCGCGGTCAAGCTGCGCGCTCTGTGCGTCCCCGACGGGGCGTCAGTGCGGCCCGTCGAAGACCCGCGCCCGCGCTGGATCGCCTACGGCAGCTCCATCACGCAGTGCGGCGGCGCTCACAGCCCGTCGCGCACGTGGCCGGCCACGGCCGCCCGCCTGCTGGACCTGAACCTGACCAGTCTGGGCTACGGCGGCAACTGCCACTGCGACCCCGTCGTCGGCATGATGATGGCCGACCTGCCCGCCGACCTGATCACGCTGAAGCTGGGCATCAACATCATGGCCCAGGAGTCGTTGGCTCCCCGCAGCTATCAGCCGGCCGTCATCGGCATGGTGCGCGCCATCCGCCGCAAGCAGCCCACGACGCCCATCGGCCTCATCACGGCCATCGTTTCGCCGCCGCGGGAGGAGCAGAAGAACGCGCTGGGCCTGAGCCTGTCGGACTACCGCACGCACACGGCCGAGGCCGTGCGCCGGCTGCGGGCCTGTGGCGACGAGCACGTGCACCTGTTCGACGGGCTCTGCCTGCTGGGCGAGGAGGACGCCGGATACCTCCCGGACGACACCCATCCCAACGCCGACGGTTACGAGTTGATCGGCCGGCGGGCGGCGGAGCAAGTGCTGCCAGCCCTGCTGGAGGACATTTCCTGACCCGGAGCGCCGCCGTTCAAGCTGTGGTCAGTAGGATGATGCCGCCCACGGTCATCAGCATGCCCACGACGATTCTGGCCGTCATGGCTTCGCCGCCGAAGGTTGCTCCCATCACCACGCCAAATAGCGGCGCGGTGAAAGCTATGGGCATTACCTTGCTCAGGGGCGCCGCGCTGATGGCCCCGTAGAAGCATAACATGCCGACCGAACCAGCCACGATCCCGCCTCCTATCACCATGTAAAGGAGCGACCTGGTGCCAGCCTGCGGGATCGATTTCCACTGCGGGAAGCTGACGGCCGCCAGGATTATGAGGGCCACAACGGTCCGTAGCGTGATGCCAATCTGTGGCGAGAGGTTGCCCTCGTGAAGGCCCTTCTTCTCGAAGTACCCGCCGACCCCCCAAGCCAAGGCCGTCAGCAACGCCAGAAGCTGCGGTTTCATCTGCTCTCCTGCGGTAGAGGTCACTGCCAGCGGTCGTGCTGGTAGGGCCGATCCGCTTTCGTAGGGGCACGGCGCGCCGTGCCCTACTTGACTTAGTGTGAGGGCAGCTTCGCCGGAGGCGAAGGCCGTATGGGCGGTGCCAGTCTCCCTGCATGCCCTTGCCGATGGCGCGGCCCGTTGGGCACGAATTCATAGGCTCCGATGTCCGGCCTGCCCCCCTGGGGGACCGCGGTGCCCGCGATGTCCTCCCTGCCCTCTGTCTCGGTGCCGGCGTCAATGGCCGGGCTGCCTGGCTTGAGGCGGTAGTCGTGGTTGTCCGGATCCATGAAGATCTTCCGGAGGTCGGACTCGAAGATGTCCCCCGGCTTTCCCTCCTGGAAGCTCCGCCCCTTCGAAATCCAGAGATTGTGGCTCATCTCCCCTCGGAGGCTGCCTCCGCTGAAGGCGATCCCGTCTATGATGTTGTTCTTGATGATGCAGCCTTCTATCCCGGCGTTCTCGTAGATGCCGTCCTTCCAACCCCCGCCGGCGCGGAGCAGCACGTTGTTCACGATGGTGACGTTCTTCATCGGACGGCCGCTCCAGGCGGCGATGCACACTTCCAGACCGTGCCCGTCCAGGATGTTGCGCCGGACCATGATGTTGCTGCTGCTGCTGAGGGTCAGGCAGTCATTGGAATTGTAAACCTCGTTGCCCTCCACCAGCATGTCCTCGGAACCGAGGTAGACGGTCAGCCCGTTGGCGTGGATGCCCAGGTTGTCCCAGACGATGTTGTACTGGAGCTTGGAGCGTTTGCACGTGTGAAAGGAGGCCGCGGTCGAACCGTTCCTGCGCAGGAAGTTGTTCCGGAAGATTGAGTCGTCGAAGGCGGCGCCGAGGATCCCCATGCGGCGGTTCTCATAGATGGAGTTGTTCTCGACGAGACTGTGGGAGACATTGCGTAGCGTGATGGCTCCTTGTATCCCCCGTATCCTGGTGATGTTGACATTCACAGTGGGCCAGCCGCGGCAGATGTCGTTGTTGCGGATGACGATGCCCGTGTTCCGGGGACCGGAATACTTCATGACGGCCGCAGCCCTCGGTTCCCCGCCGTGCTGGGAGATAATGAATCCGTCGATGACGATGTGGTTTCCGTCGGTGATCAGGAACCCGTGTGCGCGCGTGCTGATGCTCACGTTTTCCGGCCCGTCCGCGCCTGCCCTGTGCGGCCACAGCACCAGGCGCACCTTGCCGTCCCTGGCGTTCTTCTCGTCCAGGTAATACTCCCCGGGCCTGTCCAGGACCTTCAGGCTGTTCAGCAGCGCGTAGCGATGGCCGCGCCGGCCCCCGTAGAGGCGCTGCCCGTGCGGCCGGAAGCTCACCTTGTGCTCGGCGGGGACGTAGCCCGTGATCCCCTGATAGCAGATATAGTTCGGCTGGACGTGGAGCGCCATGTAGGCCCCGCTGTAATACGCCGGGTCCGGCGAAGTGAAGTAGTCGGGATCGGTCAGCGAGCCCCCATCGGCCGTCATGGTGGTCCGGTACGAAGCCACCCGGTCGTGGAAGAACGGGTCCGTGGGCTTGGGGTCCTGGGCGGCGTTGAGGTAGGTGTCCCCCTCGTAGAGGCTGAAGTTGAAGAAGCTGTGGTGGCCGTCCAGATAGGCATAGTAAAGCTTCTGCCAATTGGGGTTCCCCTCCACGGCTTCCGCAGAGGAAACCTTCTGCCAGCCGGTAACGGGTTCCCCGCCCTGGATGATGGCCTTGCCGTCGCCGAACGTCCCGTCGGTGTTGCCGTCGTAGACGATAGGTCTGTGCTCTGTGCCGGACCGGGCTACGGTGACCGTGCTGCGGTAGTGCACACCGCCCTTGAAAATGACCTTGTCTCCGGGGGAGAGTTGGACGCTGCCGGCGCGTCCGCTGGCTTCGGTATCGCCGGGACAGTGTTTGAAGGCCGCGTCGGGTGTGCGGCCGTCGTTGTCGTCCAGACCGCCATCGAAATCAACGTAGTGAACCGTCCCTGTCGCCGGCATCTTCGCAAGTCCTTCCTGCGCTAGGATCCCCTGGAGGCCAATGCCCGCACTGGCGCCCACAGCTACGATCATCGCACAAAGCATCGGCATCGAATTCACCTTCGTCCAGAATCGGGCGATGACAAGTCCCTCCGCTAGTGGTGCTCCCGTTGTCTGCTGTTGGCGGGAGATCATACGAGGAGCAACCGGCCTTTTCAAAGGACCGCCTAACGCTATAACGTTAATCTACCACCGAGCCACCGAGAGCGCGGAGAACGGCAACGGCGGGGCGAACTTAGAGGAAAGAAGTAGCGCTGAAGTACCCTGGAGCCCCGTTCATCGGGTTCCTCGTTGGATTCGTTTGCCCTTTCCTCCCTTCTCTGTGTCCTCTGTGTCTCCGTGGTGCGAAGTCTGACGTTGTAGGGTTAAGTTGAGCACTGCCCGTGCGGGAATCGCGGCCCGGCGTGGCCGCCATCGCTTGACGGGGCTGCGGGTCGTGCCTATGCTACCGGGCACCTGCGGCGTCGTGGTCCGGCGCCGGGGCATCCGCGGAAGGGAGGAGGGCGACATGGAGTTGAGAGACGTCATTGCCAAGCGACGGTCCATCAGGAAATACAGCAAGCGCAAGGTCGGTCAGGCGAAGGTGCGCCGACTGCAGAAGGCCCTGCAGATCGCGCCATCGGGGGGCAACGGCCAGAACTACCAGTTCATCTTCGTCACGGACGAGGAGAAGCGGCGACAGATCGCTGCCAAGGCCGGACACCAGGAGTTCCTGTTCGATGCACCCCTCATCGTCGCCGCCGTCTGCAACCCGGGCGGGGAGTTCGACGTCGCCATCGCCATTGACCACATGATCCTGGTCGCCACGGACGTGGGACTCGGGACCTGCTGGATCGGCTGGTTCGAGCGCAGTCCCGTGCACCGAATACTCGGCATCCCGAGGTCGAAGGCTGTGGCCATCCTCGTCACCATCGGCTACGCCGCCGAGACGCCGAAGGCGCGCCCGCGCAAGTCGCTCGCCGAACTGATCGCCACCGACGCCTACCGGAAGTCCGCACCGAAGCGAAGCGGCAGGGCGAAGGCGAAGTAGGCAGCTCGGATTCACACTTTGGGAGAGATGCCATGACGGATCACGAATTCGTCGAAAGTCGCGTTGAGATGGAGGAGATACTTCGGGGCGAAGTGTGGGGATTCCTCGGCCTCTGCGCAGAGGGGGGGCCCTATGTCGTGCCGCTCAACTATGCGTACCTGGACGGCAAGATCGTGTTCCACTGCGCGCTTGAGGGCGAGAAACTCGACTGCATCCGGGACAACCCGAACGTCTGCTTCACGGTCGGTTGCCAGATAGGCGAGGTGCGCGACCATGGCCCCAAGCAGTGCCATGTCGACTGCGACAGCGTCATCTGCCGCGGCGAAGCGAGGATCGTCGAGGATCTGGCAGAGCGCGCCGAGGTCCTCAACGCCTTCAACCGCGCGTTCAAACCGGAGGCGCCGGACCTGGCGGCGGAGAGGATTGCTGGATGCGCGGCGGTCGAGATCACAATTCGGGAGATGACCGGACGTCGCGAAAGGGGCGGAAAGCCCCCCACCTTCTGGCGTTATATTCCGAAACCCTAGAGGGCCATGACATTTGAGATTGTTGGTGTGGGAACTTTGGACTCAACGGCAACGACATAACGACATGTGGACACGGATTCCACGGATCAAGACGGATGAACGAGGGCGGGATTCCCACAAGATCGGTTCTGAGCCCCAAGACAGAACAGAAGCAGAAGGTTCTCGATCGTTTTGAACATCCCTCTCAATCTGTGTTAATCCGTGTCGCTTTGCCGCTCGGGCAAACTACACCCAGAAACGCGAGTGTCATAAGGGGCTAGTGGAGTTTCAAGACCGAACTCTCGGGTAGGACCGTTTCGGCCTTGTGGAGTAGGGGCATCCCGCAACTGCGGGACCGTGCCCTCGCCCGTTGTACGGTCAGCCCTGAAGCGGCATCAAGGATTGACACGTCGAGGCCCAGGAGCTATACTCCCTGCGGGCGTCAGGAGAGCGCCTCCCGGCCTGCGGGAAGAGCTGAGCTCATCTCTGTTGTCCGCAGTTGAGTGACCTTCTTTCTGCCCGAGTCAGCAGGCCCCGGGCGATGCGGAAAGGAGGTCGTCATGCCCCCCCAACTTCCTTCTCGTCCGAGTCTGGAGCATCTCAAGCGCCAGGCCAAGGATCTGCTGAAGGCCCACCGTGAGGGCGACCGAACCGTCTGCGAGACGCTGCACGTTCTGCGGCGTTTCGGAGGGGCGTCAGAGGAAGCCATCCTTGCGTCGGATGTCACCCTCCAGGAAGTCCAGCACGCCCTCGCCGTCAACTACGGGTTCCGCAACTGGAGCATGCTGAGGAAGTACTGCTCGCAGGTCGAGCCGCTTTCGCACCGCTTCACCGAGGGTCACTGCGACCGCGAATACATCGAGGCGCTCCAGGTCTCCGTGACGGAAGTCCTGGGCACTTCGGCCGTAGTGGCTGTCGGCGAGCAGTACCTTGTGCGAGGAGAGTACCGTCTGGCGGAACCAGACATCAAGGGCATCATGCTCTCCAATCTCGGGCGGGCCAGGGGCAAGCCCTGTCGCATACCGTCGCCCGGGTCGGGCAGCTTTGAACTCACCGCCGAGATCCTGGAGGTTCAACCGGGGAAGGAGGACGTGCTCGACATCCTCATGTCGGGCCGGTCGGGAGCAGATCTGGGCGTACGCGTCCGGATCTTCCTGGAAGGCAGTCGCTGAGTTGCACGGCCCATGGCCTGGTAAGCATTCCCCCCGCGCCGCCGGGGGCAGGCGCACGCCCATCTGCACCGTGCGCTACGGCCCGCCCGTGCCGGTGCGCCTATTCCTCGTCTTTGTTGCCGGGCAGCACGCTCCGCAGCAGGCCTTTGGCCTGCTCCCCCACGTCCTTGGCCGCCTCGCCGATGGCCTCGCCGGCCTCCTTGGCCGTTGCCGTCGCGTCGTCGACGGCTGCGAAGGCCTCCTTGCCCAGCTTCTCGATCTGCTCAGTGG
>SDBU01009364.1_pt1 | contig 10981 bp, 8 predicted proteins | sample 2277071 | NCBI WGS metagenome assembly SDBU01 (sample SAMN10397929, study PRJNA504765) | marine sediment metagenome | isolation source: marine sediment core GS08_GC12, 126 cmbsf | place: Arctic Ocean: Gakkel Ridge, Loki's castle | collected 2008
CGTTTTACTCTGGCGGGAAGGTGTGGGAGTCGAACCCACCCGGGGCTTTTAACGGCCCCATACTGGGTTTGAAGTCCAGAAGGCCCACCGGAACCTATACCTTCCCGCAGACTATCTCAAAATATGCACATCTTGCTCTCTTTTTGTCAAGCCGATCACATCAAAATACTCAAGAATGGCTGTAGCATACTTGCGAGAGAGTTTAAGTTTATCGCGAAGCTCAGCTACGGTTATATGTTGATTCTTCTCCAGTTGCTCAAGGACGATTTTCCTGGCTGACTCAACTGATTCTCTGTGAAAAACGACCTTCTTGCTGAGCCGGACCAGCACTCCTTTCTCGAACAGGCTATGCATCATATTCTTAAAATGCTTAAGGTCAACTCCCTGCTGCAGACGAAATTCTTCTTCAAGAGGTGGAGCAAATCCTGATCTTTTAAATACTCCTTCGATCTTCTGGATGAGCTCCTGGTCTTTAGGTTTCATTTTAACTTCATAATCCGCTAAACTAACGTCGGAATTTTTTCGCTGGATTGTTCTCTTCTCTAAAAGACCGTCAAGAACCGTCTTTAAGGTTTGGATATCAGTCAACCTGAGAAATTTCGATCTTAGTTCTTCATAGGGCATGAACATACGGTGAGGATTCTTTCCCAGGTAGTTTTTAATAAAAGATATCAATCTATTCTCTAATTTAGCATAAGACTGCATGTGAAGGTATTTTGTCTCTTTATACCCGGCAATTTTTACGATATTTCCAGCTTTCAAGATATTCTCTGCAGTTTTTTCGACAATGTCTTCTCTTTCTCCTCTCATCATTCTGACTTGTGAAGCACTAAGCGGCGTAAAGCCAGAGTCGATAAACACCTGCTCGGCAGCCTCAGCTATATCCCCTTCAAGCTTCTGTAAACCATGTAGAGTTTGAGAATCAAACCTCTTGTGTTTAGGTGGTGCTGCTTCAAGAATTTCTCCCCCTCCGATGGTCATCACCGGTGAGAAGGTACGAATGACATAGCGATCCCCGGGCTGAGCAACTGTAGGAGCTTCAAGAGCAAACTGGACAAGAGCTTCCTTACCGGGTAAAAGGACATCATCCTCGAGAAAAACAAGCCTAGATATTATTTCTGCAGTTCCTACATGGAGTCTAATCCTTGTCCTATTCTTTAGTTTCTTTTCGTAGCTCTTCAACAAGCGAAGCCTTCCATCTAATCTGTAGGTTGGGGTGAGAGAGGCAGGCTCTCCAGCGCATTGGCCGCGGTGAAGCTTTTCTTTCTTAACATCCTGAAGATTCAAAGCTGTGCGTCGCCCTAATATTGACCTTTCTACTTTTTGGTGGTGAACTTGAACTCCTCTTACTTTGACTGAAATCCCATCTGGAAAAATCTCCACTCTATCGCCTTCCTTTACTTCTCCTGAAAGAATCGTCCCTGCAATTACAGTCCCGAATCCCCGCAAAGTAAAAACTCTGTCAACCGGCATTCGAAAAATTCCGCTATCCGATCTCGGTGCCACAGTTTTGCCAAGCTCCGCGAGGGTATATTTCAAATCATCCACTCCCGTGCCATCCACTGCTGATACGGGAATAATCGGCGCATCCTCCGAAAAAGAACCTTTCAGGAAATCTTTAACCTGGCCGGATAGCTCACGGATTCGTTCCTCGTCCACCAGATCAGTCTTTGTCAGAGCAACGATACCTTTCTCTATCCCGAGGAGTTGGAGAATGTCGAAATGCTCTCTTGTTTGCAGGCTAATTCCTTCGTCAGCTGCAATAACCAGAAGAGCTACATTGATATTGCTTGCTCCGGCAACCATTGTCTTTATGAGCTTTTCATGGCCAGGCACATCTATAAAAACGATCTGCTTATCATAGCCGGGGGTTTCCATGAAAATAAATCCCAGCTCAATGGTGATGCCACGTCGCTTCTCCTCTGCCAGAGTGTCTGCATCAATCCCGGTTAAGGCCTTTACGAGGAGAGTCTTGCCATGGTCAATATGGCCGGCTGTGCCGATAATTACATGTTCTGCATCTGACATAGCTCTTATCACCTATGATTAATAATGGAATTACAGTATAGCAGAAAGAGTCCGCTTGACTAAATATAAATACAATTTTGGAGGCTATTTGCCTTCTTTCTCAAAATCTATCTTCAAAAAGATCTTTTTGTTTATTTCTTTGGTTTTTTTTGAAAGAGAAACGACTTTAAACGGAATTTCCAGTTTAAGAGTTCTTGGGGCCATGCATGTCAGGTCGTCACAAGGTTGGTACAAAAAACTGGCCTTTATGAAATGCTTATTTGGAGGAATGTCCTCGCTAACTTTGATGAGAGCCCCCAGGAGCATCTCTCCTTCGTATACGGAAAGCTCCGCCTCAGAATAATCAAATCTTCTAGATCCTGGTTCCGGATAGTACAGCTTTGAAACTTTTATGTTGTCACCTTCATCGATAATCAGTTCTGAAGGAATGAGAAATTCATCATCAAGCTGTGGACCGTATATATGCCAGCCAGGGATGATATTTAAGAGGAAGGCAACCTTGAAGGATTCCCCCGGATGAATCCCGTCATGAGAAATAAAGGTTTTAACCGTAACCGTTTCTTCTTCCCTGGCTTCGATGGACATAAATGCGCAGAGATAAAAAAAAGAGATAATAACAAAACAGATTGTAGAACGGGGAAGGTTCCTCATATTTGACTCGTATTTATTTTATATGTTTTAGAGCTTCATCAACTGCATCGAGCAATGGTTTTGAGGATATTTCAGAACCCACAGCATTTTTCATCCAGGCTTGAGGAACAATATTCCCGGCCACACACATTCTTTCCATTTCTTTGCCCAGATTCTTGCCCTCAAGGTAGTTTCTTATCTGGAAAGCAATAACATGCCCAAGAGGATAATCAGGCAGATAGATGGTCCTGTAAATCATATGCGAGTAGACAGCGAGAATGGGTTGGTCTTTTATTCCGAAAACATCGGCATAATATTTATTCCACACTTCCTTTGCAACTGAGATCACAGCTTTCTTCAGTTCTTCTGGAGTAGCATCCGGATTTCTATAAAGCCAGTTCCAGACTTTCATATCAACAAGGGAAACTCCCATTATTTCGTAGGCATTCCAGAAATAGCCGAGTGCCTTCAGATGTTTTTGATTCTTGTCCTCGCTTTTTAGTCCAAGAACATCAAGATCTTTGTCCTGAAACACAAAGGCAAAAGCCTCTGTAAAAGCGGCATTAGGAACTCCCTGAAGCGCATAGTAATCAACCTTCTGAAGGGTTAAGGTTTGTTCAACACAGTGACCCAATTCGTGCATCGCAATATTGAATCCTTTATAATTCATTCCCGTTTTGGGAACCCTGGTTCTCAGATGTGCCTTTTCTGATTTCATATTCGCACCCCAGGCATGCCCTGCTCCTCTCGCCGGATCAACTTCGATCTTCGGAGCGATAAATTCAGCCTGATCCTGGGAAAATCCCAACTTCATCAGGATGTTCTTTATATCTCCTTCGAAGGCTTTTACGTCTGGATACTTTTTGGTAACAATTTTATCGAGTTCCTCTTCTTTTATTGCGCCTCCTGATTTAAATCCCGGATACCAGATATCAAAAGGCCTGAGTTTAGTCCCGAGCCTTTTCTGGATGAGTTTCCCGACCTTTTTTACTTGAGGGGATGAAATAAAGCTGGTAAATAAAGCTTCAACCTCGGCTTCTGGTATTTCTCTTCGCACCTCAAACACTCTTTTTATTTGGGTTGGGAAATCAGGGTAGTAGGGATCGACCATTTTCGCACTATTGAAATTGTTGAGAAAATGCTTGTACCGTGTGAGAGGTTCCGGAGTAAACGTCAGTTCTTTTTTGTCTTTATAAATTTTATTGGTAAAGGGGTTCCACTGATATTCTGGACTATTTATCACGATTTCCGGGATCTTCTGGTCTATTATTCTAAGCATGATTTCATATATTATTTTCTGTTTATCAAGACCTTCTGGATCAACGTATCGTGCCTTTAATTCATCTCTTAATCCCCAGTGGGCTATGAGCCTTAAATCTTCTGGAAAATAAGTTTTGAATTTTTTGTCAATTAATTTACCCATGTATATGTTGTATTCGAAAATGTAGGAGCTTGCGTCAGAGTAAACTTGAGATCTTTTCTGATAGATTTCAGCTGGGACTCTCGATGTGAACCAATCCCCCATTCTTGCATGGGCCCATTCCTTTCTGCTCCATTTTGGACCGAGTTCTGCTTTTTCGGAGAGTGAATAATGGGGAAAATTCAACGGGACAAAGAATGCAATTTTATTTTTGAAGAAATCTTCCGTGATATGAGCTGAGGGGCTATACTGACTGAATATCCTATCTAAAGGAAGAATCCTGCCCCAATCAAGGTCAATGGGGCGATTTAGATCAAGACTCATCTTGTTGAAATGTCCGTACAAAATCTCAAAATTTGTCTCAAGCCTTTTAAAGTTCTCATCAAGCAATTCCCCAGTTCCGATAAAATACTGTTCACATAATTGTTCAAACTCTTTTGAAGTTCCGTCGCTTTTTCTCCACAGTGAAGCAGCCTGATCTACGCCCTTTTCAATCCTGAATTTTTGTGTCTCTCCGAATTTTTGAAGAAGTAATGCCTTTATTTTTTCCTTCGATTTCAAATCTACAACCTCCTCTTCTGCTTTAAGTTCCAGTAAAGAAAATATAAAGATAAGGGAAAGGATAACAAACGCAATTTTTTTCATTTTGAGCCTCCTGTATAAAGAGGGGAACTGTTCCCACTTTTCTAATGAGGAAGAATATATTTCGACTGGGTGAATGTCAAGGGAGAGTAAGCCACATAGAGAAACTTCTGATTAAAGAATTCGGGAAGAATTTAAAAGCTAAATAATCTATTTCTTCTCTTTCTTTTCTTCTTCAATAGCTTTCTTTATCTTCTTTATCCTATTTTTATATCTGGCTTTAACACCTTCGTCTGCTATCTCCATCGCTTTCTCAGCGGCTTTCAAAGCTTCACTGTATTTTTTTAGCTTAGTATACACACGGCTCACGGTATCCCATGTACTGTCAGATGGGTAAAGTTCAACTGCCTTTTTCGCTGCCTTTAAGGCACTTTCTAAGTTTTTCCCCTGATTTGCCCAGAACCACGCATACCTGTTTAAATCGCCTGCTTGATCCACATATCCCTTTATAAACTCTGGTCCGAAGACTGCTAGTGCTTTTTCTAATTTATCCAGTTTAATATATATCGATGCTGCTGTTCGAGCGCCATAACCACTGTCGGGCTTCATTTTGAGCGCTAAATCTATCATTTCTTCTGCACTCTCGACATTCGTATCCTTTCCCACCCAGAAATTTGCATAGTCGATGAGATTGTCAAACAAGTTGGAAACCTGCTCCTCCATGAATGTTCCGCCATAAACTTCTTCAGCTTTGTCTTTATCCTCTTTTAGTATGTGCAGCTCCGCAAAACTTTTCATATAGGAAGGATCAGGGTTGTACTTCATGATATCTTTAATCTTCTCAGCCAGTTCAATGCCCTTATCGTAGTTATCTTTATCTCTGATTATTCTGGAAACGTATAAACTGAGAACGCTTGGGTCTTCTGGCCATCTTGATGTATAGTCTTCATAGAAGGCAGCGGCTTCTTCTTTGGAGCCTCGAGCACGATAATAGTAACTTAAACTCCCATAGGCACTCTTCAACATCTTGCTTTCTGGATGTCTTTTTATGAATGCTTTTATAGGTTCTGGATCACTCTTTCTACTTTTTACTTTCATTGTTCCGATCGAAAACTCTGCATATTCAGTGTAGGTTACTTTTTCCTCACGGTAATCTGTGGTACCCATTTTCCCTTCAGGGTCAATGGCTATAACTTTTTGATACAGCTCCAATACTTTTTCCTGATCGTATCTTCTATCGTATTTTTGGGCGAGTTTAAAGACTACTTCCACGTTTTTTGGCTTTTTGGCGTACGTTTCAGAAAGGGATTTGAAGGTGTCAATCCCCTTTACGGTTTGTTCGAGTTTCTCGAGGAAATTATCCGGAGGAGGGCTATAGCCAACATGCCAGTCTACTTCTGAGCCATCACTACCAATCGCCATGCTGGTAGGAGTGGCTAATACATTAAACCTTTTAAAAGTTTCATCGCCGATTTTCTCCCCCATCGAGGCACGGAAGAGAACAAAGTTGGAGTTCAGGAACTCCTGGTATTTTTCATTTTGGTAGAACTGCTGATCCAGCAGTATACAAGACCCTCAACCACCAGAGAAAAAGTCTAAAAGGACCATTTTGCCTTCTTGTTTAGACTTGGCGACGGCTTCATCTACGGTCCCTTCAAACCAATTCTGGGCAGTGGCAGAGGAAATGAGGATAAACGGAAGGATAAGAGCTAATGCTAACCGTTTCTTCATGCTAACCTCCATATCTCTGCGATGCTTTCCTTGTTAATTTACTCTATAAATTACTATAAAAATAAAATCTTTTATTGTCAAATAAAACTTGTCAGAGGGATAAAGAACAAAAATTCAAGTTATGGAAGTTTGAAATGTCTGACTCCATCGGTTACCCATTAGTTAGAATTGTGCTTTAAAACTATTTTCCCTTTTGATTTCGATAAAATCTTTCCGATGATTACAGCCCGGTCTATTCCCTTCTGTTTAAGACGGGAGACAAGCTCTTCTCCTCTGTCTTCGTTAAGGGAGATGAGAAGTCCTCCTGAGGTCTGAGGATCATAAAATACAGCTTGCATTTCCTCATTTATGCCGTCTCTCGCTACTACATATTGGGAGGCATATTCCCTGTTCCTCTCGATTCCCCCGGAGATAACTCCCTTCTTAACTAAATCCAAAACTCCGTCAAATACAGGGATACGATCAAAATAGATCTCAGCAGTCACCCCGCTCTGGACTACTATTTCGCTGAGATGGCCGGCAAGACCAAAGCCAGTGATATCTGTAGCAGTAGTAACACCCATCTCTATCATGACATCTGAAGCCGTTCTGTTGAGTTCTGTCATGGAATTGCTGACAGTTTGCAAGGTTGAGGGCAGGGCTTTGTCAATCTGGCTGGCAAATCCTACAATACCTGTCCCAATCGGCTTGGTTAGAACAAGAACATCATCAGGTTTAGCTTTATCGTTGGTGATTATTTTATTGGGATTGATCTCACCGGTGACAGCAAAACCGAATTTTATTTCGTTATCCTTGATGCTGTGTCCCCCGATTACCATAACACCTGCTTCTTTCATCTTGTCGATCCCGCCCTGGAGCATTCTGTTCATGAGCTTGTAGCTCAGAGTCTCAATCGGAAATCCGATGATAGAGAGAGCTGTTAAGGGCTTGCCTCCCATGGCATAGATATCGCTAAGTGAATTGGCAGCTGCAATCTGGCCAAACGTATAAGGATCATCGACATTCGGCGTGAAAACATCCACTGATTGGACAAGGGCGAACTCATCGTTTATTTTGAAAACTCCAGCATCATCACAGGTATCCGCATTGACAAGGACTCTCGGGTCTGTAATTTTTGGCAAACCGGAGAGAACTTTCTTCAGGTCATTCTGGCTTATCTTGGAAGCACAGCCTGCATTCTCGACTAATTTAGTCAGCGCTACTTCTTCAGGCATATCTTCCAAGCGCTCACCTGCACACAGGCACACATTTTTTTCTTTCAGCATTTCGCAGGGGCATGGCTGTTTCGGATTACAGATACAGTAGCCTAATTCGATAGACCGCCCCATAATGCGCTTTCTCTTCTCAAGATCAATCACGGCTATCCCCTCCCCTTCTTCAAGAGCCCGAGGAGTGCTTCTAAGACTAAAGCGTCTTCATCTTCCTGTATCGTCCTGAAATCAAATAAAACCGCATCTTTTTGAATTCTGGTGAAGATTGGAGGTTTATAATGCCGCAGCTTTCTGGCCAGGTTCTCCACAGAGCCAGAAGCTGGCTTTATTCTTAAAAGCTTTGTCGGAATTGTTTCCACAGGAACAGAACCGCTTCCAACCTGGGAGCCTCCATCGATAATCGTGATCTCTACTTTATCTGAGATGTGAGCTTGAAGCTCTTTGGCGACTTTTTGGGCTCTTTTCTCGACCTCTTTTAGACTCAATGAAAACATTCTGTAAACAGGATGGGAGTCATGCAGTTTTTCTCTACTGAGAAAAAGCCGCAGAGTCGCCTCCATTCCGGCGATGGTTAGTTTTCCGACGCGGAGAGCTCTCGAGAGCGGATTTTTTCTTATTCTCTGGATAATAGATGCCTTGCCGACGATAATACCAGCCTGAGGGCCTCCTATGAGCTTATCCCCACTAAAACAGGCTACATCCACTCCGGCTTTTATGCTTCTCTGGACAAGAGGTTCGGTTTCAATACCAAAGTCTTTTAAGTCGACCAAAGCGCCGCTTCCCAGATCATCGATAAAAGGAATGTTATGTTTTCTGGCAAGCTCTGCCAGTTCTTCCGCCGATGGTTCCTCTGTGAACCCGAGGATTCGATAATTGCTGTGATGAACTCTCATTATAGCCCCGGTCTCTTCAGAAATTGCTGCAGTGTAATCGCGTAGATGTGTTTTGTTTGTTGTGCCGACTTCTTTTAGCACGGCTCCACTCGCCTCCATGACCTCCGGCAGGCGAAAGGAACCTCCGATCTCAACGAGCTGGCCACGGGATACGATTACCTCTTTCCCTTTTGCCAGGGTGTTCAGAATGAGCATGGTAGCCGCAGCGTTGTTATTGACGACGTTAGCTGCTTCAGCACCGGTCAGCTCACATAGAAGGTCGTTGAGGTGGACATCACGGTGGCCGCGCTGTCCTGTCTCGATGTCTGTTGCTAAAGTACAGTACCCCTCTATCACATCCTTTACACCACTCTGAGCTTCTCTGGGAAGGACAGCTCTTCCCAGCCCTGTATGGAGGATAACCCCTGTTGCATTTATTGCTTTGGTCAGGGAAGGAGACATTTTATCCTTAAGGGATTCTTTTATTTTCCGCAAAATAGCCTCTTGTGAGATCTCTTTTTCACGTGATCGACTTTCCTTCGTTCTTTTCATCTTAAGCCTGAGCTCTTTTAAAACTTTTCGGGCAGCTTCAACTACTGCACTTCTGCCGTAATCTCCGATGAGCACTTCTGCTCCTTCAGCGCTTATCAGCTTATCGACTGAAGGAATCTGACGGAGGGGGCTTTCTTTCACGCTCTTTTTTTTATTCATCCGATATTCATCTTTAGTATTATGTCTAATCGTAGAGGAACTTATTATTATAAGGTTTTTACCGAAATTATTTCCATTCCTTTTTTTCTTTCGAATTCGGCAACACCTTTATATTGTCATTACAAGTATAATGTCATTGTGCGAGGAGCGCAGAAGATTCCTTCGCTTTGCTTGGATCAAGCTGGCCCAGAATAAATGGGGCCAGGCTCCATTTTGTAAGAAAAAGGACATTCTCAACTTGAGGATATAACAGCAGAAAATGGGGCCTGGCCCCATTTATTCTCCAAAATTGATTTAACAGTGAAAGTATTCAGAGACGAGGCAAGAATAGGTTCTGTGGTGACAGATTTAAGAAACTAGACAAGAAATGATTTAATAGCTACAGTTTCAAAAAATTTGGAGAGAACAGAATTAAGCGATTTTACTTTCTCTTATAAATATCACCAGTTATTCGATGGGGCACTTCGAACCGTCGGCACCAGCCTTCTTTATGGCTACAAACCCACACTGTGGGTGTGACATCCAATACGATCTTCTTGGCGCCTTGTTCTTTCTTCCACCAGAAAGCAAGGATGCGATCCTCTTTATCCTCAGAACCAGAGCGTTTCCCAGCCAGAATGATATTCTTCTCAAGTTCTATTCCAGAGATAGGCTTTAATTTCACCTCTGGAGGTGAGGCAAGATTATTCCATTCAAAGCCTCCAGGAGCATCCACTTTTAGAAACAAATAAATCATCCCTTGTCCAGGATTAGCCTGGTCATGAAAAATCGCTGCGTCAATACTGATCGGACTCTTCTCTTTTCCGGTTGGGCTGCATTTAAGTTCCATGAGCTTTTCCTTGGCAGGTAACTGACCGGAGAGAATCTCATCCATACTCCTTTTGATCTCAGGCACAGGACCTGAGACTCTAAAAGAAGCTTTTAACTCCTGCGATGGCTCTTCTTCCTTGGCCATCAGCGCCACAACAGTGGCTACAAATTCCATATCCTTAGCACCTTCGTCCCGCGACCACATGACTGCCACCGTATGGGGATAGATGTCCACTCCACTCCTACGCACACCAGCTAATATTTTATCTTTCTGGAGCTCAATTCCCTTTGCCTCAGCCAGATGAATGACAGAACCTACTTTTTTATCAAAATTAAGGCCACTTTCCTCATCAGGCGTAATGGTCAGGTAGATGCGGCTCAAGCCGCCTGGAGTGACTTCTGGAGGGAGCGTTCCAGCTTTCAGAGTAAGGGGAAGTTTCTCATCGCCTGGTTCAGCAATGAGATTGACTTCGAGAGGGCTCAATGCCGAACGGGGCACCTCAGTACCTGGCACTTCGTCATTGTCTTTCAATGAGACCAGCATGGGCTCTTTCTTTGAGATTTCCTTCCATTCTTCGTCAGATATTCCTGAGGGGCCAACTTTCTTTTCAAGAAATTCCTTTAACTGTTTGGGATTAGCCCACTCCCAGCTGGCAAGTAGTGTGCCGTCTGAGTCAATAACGAATTCCATATTCGGCATACCCCCGAAGGTCTTCTGCATGGTATTATCCATCTCATCAATGATCCAGGGGATGTCAAACTGAAGTTCAGCCCTTGCCAGGCGGGTGTATTCCTGGCGCTCTTTAAGGCTGTCAGGTTGTTTAAAGCCGTAAAAGCCTGGGTGGGGCTCACGACTTAAGACGTAGTAAAAGGAAACACCTTGGCTACTGTAAGATTGGTTTAGAGCCTCCTCACGGGAGACTATTCTGCGCCAGGGCGGTCACGTACAGCCTCCCCACTGGATAATCAGGAGGGTGTCTTTATAG
>SDBU01009365.1_pt1 | contig 10979 bp, 7 predicted proteins | sample 2277071 | NCBI WGS metagenome assembly SDBU01 (sample SAMN10397929, study PRJNA504765) | marine sediment metagenome | isolation source: marine sediment core GS08_GC12, 126 cmbsf | place: Arctic Ocean: Gakkel Ridge, Loki's castle | collected 2008
TTCTCGGTCGTCTTGTCATGCCCGCTGCTCCTTTCATTCTCCTTAGTTTAGAGCAGCTTTATCACTTATGGCAGTGTCCAGTTTTTCCCAGCCACCTCTCGTTGGGGGGTATTGGTTGGGGGTTAGGTCTCGACCCATGAGGATGCACTTGTGTGTGTGTGGGGCTGGAATTTGACTGGGGGTAGCATGGAGTCCTTCGATCCCCGGAACTGACGGAGGTTAAATTCATCTACAAGTGGGGGTAAAATCTATTTTCTGCACCGTCCCGGAATCTTGGGAATGCAAGTATCCCGATTTTGTCCGGATTCATATTATTCCACTTGGGTACCAACCGAATATATCCATCAGGGTATCAGGTTGATGGAAATTGTCATAATCCTGGACAATCTAAATATCCATAGTATCTAGTAAACTAGTCATTGAAGGATTTGGTCCGTCTTCCAACTCAGAATCTTCTGTGATCATCTCTGTTAATCGGCTTTGCAAGTCAGCAATCGCGGGAGAAGTCTTCTTGTCGCGCAGCCATTTAGGATGCTGCCCAAATACTTCCGACATCCACACCATACCGGGATAGTTCCTACTTTGGACAATTGGAATAAACATCTCGATGACGACATTTCGATCAGGAACCATAATGTCATCATGCAGTAATTCCTCGCCGAAGTATTGGAAGAAACTGACATTAATCATTCCTTCTGCATCTCGAGCTGCCTTGAGTAAGTTAGCCCTTAGCACACTACGCGAATTAGGCTTGAGCACCCTAAAGAGTTTCTTCCATTTAATAATGTCGATTGGAACTTCTGGATCGTTACGAATAAGATGCTTCGCATGCTCCAACAATCCATCCTGATACGAAGAACCCAGGACGAAATGGCTTGACTTGTCACGACGGGTGATCTGAAGGCTAAGCAAAGCGCCATCCATATTAAAGGCAATTACCCAGACGTTGCTTGGAAGATCTCGGAGCTGGGAAGGGATCCATAGTCTATACTCTTCGTTTTCGAAATTATCGAGATTGATGATATCCTCGTAAATCTCTGCCAATTGATGATTAAACGGCTCACTCATGATCTTCTGAGGAACTTTTGGTAATTCCAATAGACTCGATAAGGTGCCTGAATAATCCTCATCGAAACCTTGCTTGATGAAATTGAAGAATTCGATGGTGCCTTCTGTTGGAATTACCTTCTTCGTAAGTCCCATCCTTATCGCGATTTTCAATAAGTTAACGACAAATGCCTTTGATGCTGGTAATTCCTTTCGCAAATCATGAATACGGGAATATCCACCGTAATTTCGCATCATTATAAGAAGCTTATGAATCAGCTGCTCATAGTCGGTAGGTGAAGAGAATAAGGTGTTAATTACGAGGTTCTGTCCTTCGCTTGCATGTGTTGCATTTGCATGTACCTGCTCGGTTTGGAAGTTCGCGTAGAAAGATAGGTGAGTGAATATCAGTCGTGCAGCTGGCTCATCTTCCGCCTTCTGCCATGTCTGACTCAAATAATGGAAGGTGAGTCCAATCCTCGAGACTTCTCTTAGCACTGATTTTGCCTGGTCCTTGTTGACCTTTCTCTTTACACAATCCCACAAATAAAAATATAAGGGGGAGATTTCGTTGGGGTCATTTGGCTGGCCTGTATGAAGCCTCGAAGAAATCTCATCCACTAATCCGTTCTCATTCTGTGCAAATTCTCCAATTGCCGTTCTGCATGCTGAGATAGAACGTGTTGTACTATATCGAAAGTTGCCTGAGTTGATGATATTTTTCAATCGATCAATTGTTTCAGGACTTGTGATCGGAGATTTCAGCGCATGCTTAATCCACCTCGTTTTATTTTTTAATCCTACACGCGATGTAACATCGAGGAAGAAATCAATATCGCCTGGGATCATCAATTCCAAATGCTGCAGCTCATCTTCTGATTGGAAAGGTTGCAATATTTCGGCAACTGTTTCGATCAGCCCAGATAATGTAGTTCCGTTTTTATGGTAATCATCATCCGTCGTCAAATCTTCAGCCGCTCGGTTCATTATCGAAAAGAGCACAACGCGCGCACGATCAGGGTCTACTAGTTTGACAACTAGCGCAATCTTGGATATTTGGGATTCTTCAAGAAATCCCCAGTTACTTACCTTGCTCAGCGTATCGAGGAGCTTTTTTACTGCCCTGTCTTTGGCTGGATTAGGTGCATCGGATGGAATTTCCAATCCGGAAAGTGCCTGTACACAGGACAACACGCGTTCAGGCTCTCCAAGCCACTCTGATATTTCGATTTTCTCCGTGACTAACCAGAACGCCTCAGGGAAGTCATTCATGATCTCCTGAATTTCATCTGATTTCCCCAAGGAGAGGGCCGATTGAATTCTTGGCTCCAACACCAATTGCAATGCCCGCTCTGCTTCAACATTATATGCAAGAGATGCAAGGCTCTTTGTAAGTGTCTCTGCATCAGCGAACTGGGTGAGACCTTCTTCATTAATCAGTGATCCCTGGCGGATGCGAGTGATAATATCGATTTTCTTGAAACATAGAATGATATATATCGCGATATGAGAGAAGGGAATCAAATCACTCCATTGCCGATGGATTGCCCCTATCTGATTAACGAATAGTTTAATTGCGCGGGGTGTCGATTCGACTTCGCCTTTGGTAAGAAAATGGTCAAAGACAAGATAAACATCATGGAATTCAGACGATGTTTCGGCTTCTTGGTCTTCACAGTGTTTCGGGAAGGCAACACAAAGCTGATCTTCCAGATACTGTTTGTATGCAGTTAATACTGGAGGGGGAACTTGAAAGCGGATTTGGAATCGCTTGTCAATGAACGCAGCAGCCTCTGACCCCATCACTTTCTCAATGCCCTCAAATGAGTAGGGGAGGAGAATCCACAACCTTTTTTTCCATTCCCTACTTCGTCTTCCAGTATTGTCCATAAATGTCTGGAGTGTTGAGAGAATTGAGAGAGCATCTTTGGGATCAACACGATCGATATTGTCAATGATTATGAGAAGTCGATTCTCTTCAGTTAATAAGGCTTGGTCAAGCAAGGTATTGAACATCTTCTCAAATTCGATTGAAGTTGGATCAGGAGTCTCAATTACCTCCGAGCGTTCCGTAATTTTATCTTTCTGATTGAGAAACTCTCCAACGTTAAGGAATTCAAGTAGTGGTTCGTCAGTTTTTTTTCTCAATCTCTTCAACAGCCACTCAAAAGCCCATATCCCAATAAGAAACAATGGATTTATAGAAAGGATGATGCCGAATATTGCTTTCCAGGATGGTCCAAGAGCATCTGGGCCGGGCCACATAATCCCATCCCTGAAAGCCGAGTTGAGCATGGTGATTCCGATTGGTATAACCAAGGCTCCTAGAGCTAACCACGCACCCTTTTTCTCCAAGTTAGGAAAAATCCGGCGGATAGTCTCTTTCTTACGATTCTGAAGAATATCCAATTGCTCATCGACAGAATCTTTATCTATCCAGCTTTCATTTTCCTTGTTTCCATCCGCTATAACTTGAATTAGAGTTTCCAAAAACGATCGGCGTAGAGGATCCCCATGATGTGCCCACGCATCGAATAGAACGTGCCTAAACTTTTTATGAGAGGAAAGCTTAGCTAAGAGCATATTGACAATTGTTGATTTCCCAGAACCCCAAGTTCCCTCCAAACCAATGGAGAACCCAGTGGTTGATTCAAGCAGCAAGTCGTGGATGGCTGTCGCTACCCTATCATGCCCTCCAAAGGAATCAATACTAGTAGGTTCATCCTTAATGAGTACGGTTGGGCATTTAGGCGTGATTGAGTCCTGGACAGAATCAGCACTGAGGGTTTCCTCTTTTTCAGAAGCCATATGATCTCCTAATGAAAATATTTTGTATTGATATAAGGCGATTTGATGAATTCAATCAGTTATCCATTGATGACATACTCCAGAGAGTCATTTGTCACAATATCATCTAAAGCTAGACGCAGAGTTCAACGGCATTTTAGATTACATCCAATTTCTAAATCCGGACAAGAACTTCGAGCTGAGCAGCCTCGCAAAACTAACCCAATTCATCTTCGCCCCTCGCGCGGGGTCCGATCCAGCGAGACGCTAGGCATCGACTTTATTATTGCGACGATTAGGAAAGTGTCTTGATTATTTTTTCGACGCCTGCAATTAATTCTGAAACGTCATCCTGGGACGGCTCTCGCGTCTTTTTATGTCCACATAAGTTACGTAGGTCGGCCAGCCTCTGGATGAACCTCCACTGAGGGATATCAATTACATTATTTTCCTTGAGAAGATCATTAAAATCTGCAATTGTTGGACGCTTCTTTCGAATTTTAAGCCCATGATCTGTACAAACTTGTTGGAGGTGGCCCTCGAGAACTACACCTGCTACTATTCCAGCGGCTCTTAAATAACCATTTCTTAGCAGCTCGGATGACGCTTCAAGTCCTGAATCAAAGAGATCTGCCTGCAGGAGTTGCCTAATTTCCAACAAACTACTCTCAAATCTTGCCCTTCCTGCTTTGAGAATTTCGATTTGTTGTCTAAATCGCATGGCAACTGATGCACGATCATCAAATGGCATTTCACCAGTATTTGGGTGTGGTGATGTTCGTGCTCCCATAAGCCAGTCCTTAATAGTAAAACTAAGCGCATCTACCTTCTTTCTTTTCGGATCACCTCTATACAATTCGACAAATTCATCAAGGCGGTTTGGGATAAGCTGGCTAATGACACTGTAGGCTTCGGTATACCAACGTTGGTACTTTGATTGAAATGATCCGCCAAATTCCTTCTTTAACTTATTCTCCTTTTGAGTTAGCTCTCCCTCCTCTTCCCGTCTGGAAAGGTGAAGGTCAAAAACCATCTCATCACTAGTAGATATCAACTGCTCGAGCTCAGCTTCGTATCGTTTGACAATTGAAGTCATAAACGAAATTCTCCTTGAAAACGTTTCAGTAATATTAGGATTCGATGCCTAACTATAATTGAGTGGGGACCACTCATATAGCAGGATAAATAACTAGGCGGTCCAGTCCTTCGATACCATTGTTCCGGCAGTATTACGGCTTCGATACCCACAACCCTGATGCGGCAAGTTGAGCAGCGTAAATGAAAACAAGAAGCCCGACCATCAAACGAGGCCGGGCTTGCAGGTAATAATGAAGGTGGATGCAATCCCCCGACACCTGATTGATATCTTTCACATATAGCTTACAGGACTATTAGCGGGAGTTCAATAGGAAATCAAAGTCCCCACCCGGCTCCGGTCCGGGTCCGGGCAAGGCTCCGGGTCAACCGAAAAACACTGGAATTTACACATAGAACAGGGTCCTCACCGGAAAGCCTCGGCTCCGGTACCGGGGTTCTGACCCGGAAGCACCGGGGTAAGCCTGGCTCCGGTACCGGAATTCCTCTGTTTCTGCAAGCCTTCTGCCCTGTTCCTGACAGGGCCTGTAGCCGGGAAATTACGCATAAAACAGGGCCCTGACCCAGCCCAGCACGGGAAACCCGGAACTCCTGAACAGGAAACCCGGAGCTCCTGAACAGAAAATTACGGCCCATAACCATGGTCAAGTAATCTTTGATTGGGTACCCCCGGTCTGACAACCCCCGGGAGGCCTTAGAACAGCCGAGATGTTTCCGGGTCGAATGTTTTAACTACGGTGTATTTCATTGACCGACTCTATTTCTCAGTGTCACGGCTTTCTCTATCGGTATTCTTTCAGGATGATCTATCCAGCTTCGGACAGTTCTGCGATTGATTTTAAATTCTCTGGCAGTTGCAACCGGACCAAAATTATTACAGAAAATACTTAATCGGTTTCTGGCATCCTCTCGAATCATCGGGGCCAGGGCTGTATAGACGGCGATTAAATTGGGCTTATGAGTAGGAACAAGTACATTCGAATCCTTCAATATTCTCTCTGCAAAACGAACACAGAAATGTTCTATAGAACGTCTGAAACGATCAGCAGGTTTCCGGCCCAGGTCAGCCCAATAGCTAACCGTCCTTGGCGTTACCTGATGCTGTTCACAGAGTTCCAAAGATAGGGAATGCGGGAGGTCTTTCAATATGGGTGATATTCTCTCCAACCAATCAGCCGGAGCTCGCTTTCCAAATCGAGATAACGGAACTGACCGGGATGATCGAGCAGGAATATTAATCTCATCATTTATTATCAATACTTCCGAAGGTTGAGGATCAATCAGGGTAATTTCGGAAAAACTCCCTAGCGTGTGGGACTCTTTACCGATCAAAGTTAGAGATTCCATTTGAACGGGTCGGAGCCCGAGCAATCCGGGCCGATTGTTTGGGGGTAATCTGAATTCGATGGGAGTAAATCCCGTAAAGAAATTGAAATAGCTCCCTATAGTTTTTATGCAGGTTGATTCATTGGAAGCTTCGGCAGCTGTAGCGGGATCGAGCGTAATAAAAGTTCGCTTCCCTGAATGGGTATTAATCCAGGGCAACGTATCCCAGACTTTATGATTTCTCTCAAAGGGAGCTATCAATGGGCCTTCATCCGATCCTATGATTAAATCGGGTTGAGCTTTTATCAAAAAGTTGAAAGGTTTTATTTGCGATTGATAGGATCTATCATTGCCATTAGTGCCGGTGCTTTCTGTATTAAGTGTTTTGAAATGGGTATAAGTTTCCCAGGTCCTCACTGAATGTTTGCGAATCAGCGCCCCATCTGCGAAAGGCAGCGGGTCCCCGGATGCGATAGCCCTCCACCAGGACTTAATCCACTCAGGATCGTCGGTAGGGGGCAGGATAGCCCCTAGAGCCGATTCTTTCCATGCTACGGGCTCCCCGGATGTATCGAGCAGGACGTAACGTTTAGGACCCAGGGAAAGGGCTAATAGCGGTTGATGTTCTTTATACTCATGCTTCAAAAGATGGGGGATTACATCAGGATCGTAAAGGTTGAGAGAATCAAATTTATTAATAATCTCGTCTAATTGCTCATCATTTAATAATGTAATCGATTGATCAGCCCCCGCCATTTCGATTTTTCCCCCTCCTTTTCGGTAGGTGACGAAAACTGAATCAGTATCCATCAGGGCATAACTCGCCCCCCGGTTCTCAGCTTCGACCTGGAGCATAGTCAGCAGGAGCCGACCCCCGGCGGTTATCAGGGAAGCGAGGGGAGCCCAAAAGAACCGCCCTCCCTTCTCAGGATAATGAGTAGAAAGGGGTTGATAGTTTCCCGGGTTAGCGGAAGTCCAGAGATTCATTATTTCAGTGGCGTTAACGGCGAGCTCCTTCCGATTAATTTCGGCATAAATCCCGTAAGCCCCGGATACCGCCATGATCTTAAGGAACGTGGAAAGCGCCTCTAACTCTACGGCTGGCTTTCCTTTATAGGGTTCTAACCCCCGCTTAACTCTCGCTCGTTCTTCAACGATCTTAATAAAGAAATCATCCTCTTTAGGATCGATAGTTAAAGTACCCCCGAACTCAACCGGCTTTAGGTCAGGTTGGAATCCTTCCGGCATTAATCTAAACGCTTCTAAAATTTCGGGCTTAATCTCGGGATCCCTGATTTTTGCGGCTACTAAATCAGCTATGGCGAACCATTGGGGAGTGTCGCTGAAGTAAGGATTATTTCCGATCTTCCAACCTCCCCCTTCTTTATGTTCTGCCCTAACCGGGAGAATTTCGCCCCTGGGTATAATCCTCACAAACCCATTAAACCGCTTCCACGTTTCAGGGTTGTAAAGGTCATCGAGAGTGATATTCTTAACGAGTTTTCGAATATCCTTAACGCAGCGTACAACCAGGACCTTTCCGGCAGTAAGCAATTCCCATAAATCTTGCAATCCGGCAACGGTCGGGTAGTTTGAAACGAAATCCAGCGGAGCTACAGGAACGGGGGTTCTCCATATTCTGCATTCTGATCGACCCCCCAGAAAACTTTCCATTCCTACGGCCATAGCTTTCCGGCTGAAATTGGGCTGAATGTCGAGGCGAGACTTAATACCCATGTGGGTTAGATATCCCTTAGAGATAGAAGCCCCGGAATATACCTGAGTCTCTGATAATCCCCCCGGCGGAAAATGTCCCCGGCTGATAGGATGCCGGTCAAATCGTTCCATGGCGGCGATAGCAACCCGGGTAGTTAGTAAAACGTCCTGACGGTTGTATTGAAAATAATCCTGAGTGATAATCCCATGTCCCGAAATTTCGGTTTTTCGAGTAGGAATTCCTAACGCTTTGGCGGCATCATCCAGGGTATTAGCTTCTCCAAGCAGGGATAAGCAGAATTGTGACAACTCCAGAATTTCACAAGGAGGGGTATAAAATCCCTTTCCTTCACCATCCAGGCGAACGGTAGAAAAATTAAGTAAGATAGATTGAGGTCCTAATTGTTTTTCACGCAACCGGGGCCTGTATAAATTCCCTCGATGTTTCCCAGTTGGATCGGGCCAGAGGATGAAAGAGAACCCGCCCCGGTAAAAATCCTTTGCTGCGGGACCGACCAGGCAAGCTAAACGACTCAGATCGAACCCGGCGTTATAACCCTGAATAATACATCGTTGACTTACAGCTTCCCGATAGAACGCTTTCAAAAATTCCGAGAGCGACACGAAATAAGCCTTTACTCCGGGTGAGTCCTTCGGCTCCCACCAATCCCCGAACCGCAAATTATCCCGTCTGAAGTATCGACGAAGTTTTACTAATGTCTCAGCAGGCAGGTTATCGGGGTAGAATGTCCATTCGCTTTCACGAGTCCATTCCTTGCTATCGTATTTTCTGGTCGATAGATGAGCGCAACCGAATAATAGAGGCATGGACGGAGCGTTCCATTCAGCAGGATCGAATCCCGGCATCAGGTCAGGATTGTCTAGAGTCTCCTGGGTTAGCGTTTCAACATCAATAGTCATCATTCTTAACGGCCTGGACTTCGCCCGTTTTTGTTTTCGTTCACTGGGTTCGAGTCCGTTTCTTTTCTTTAACTTCGGGGGAGTTTCCAGATAACAGCGAATCGCCACTGGCAGTAAATCCCCGTCAGGAGTGTATTGTCCTGAAATACCAGGATGATAGTTAGTTTTCATCAGGAACCTTACTTACTAAGGGGGCTACTCCCCCCTGCTTCCACCAATCGGGACCGTTGATCTCCTGTTGATCCAGGGACAGTCCCAACAAATAATTACTATCCCTTTCGCAAGCGTTAAGAAGGTATTCGAGATAGTCCCTCGTGACTCTGATTCGACGGGCTATTTGAATAAGCGGATCGTCGCTATAGGTTTTCAAAGATTCGGGCCACTTTAATTGCTTGGCTGTTAGAACGGCATGAAGGTTAGCGGGGATGGATATAGTGTTAGGGGAATTAATTCGCTTTTCGGGATGATGAGATTCAAAAGTGGATAGCCCCTGAAGTATATTCAGGCACTCCCTACAGACGGAAATTAATACTATCGAATGATAGTCATTCATTCCGCAAATCGTACAGGGCTTCCGCTTTTCATCCGTCATTTTATTAACTACCGAACGTTATTTCGATGGGCTCAAGCTGAGCCTCATCATCCAGCCGTTTTATATCTTTTGGGTCGGTTACGAAATACATTTTTTGCCTTTTCCCCTTATCAACGACGAGAATATATTTTCCCTCGTACTTTTTTAATGCGGTCCAGTCATCATCGCTCCTGGCCTTTTTAACTGCGTTCCAATACGATCCCAATTTAGACCGCTGGTGCCTGTTCGCTGGTTGTATCCATTCAGCTCCATAATCCCTGGGTAGCAGCATTTCATGTTTCATACTCTGGACTTCAACAGACATAATCTTTTCAGCGTATTTCTTGCTAATGCCCGTTCGCCCGCTGTACCAGTTGTAGACCGTCCCATGCTTTGCCCCAAAGCGTCGAGCAATCTCCATTCGAGAGAACCCTTCGGCCTTAAGAGCTTTAACTTGTTTAAGGGCCTGCTGCTGAATGGGGGTGACGGGGACCATCATTTAATGACCGATCCTTTCGAAGTGTGAAAATACACTCTCGCAAAATTACGATAAGAGCGGTTAATAAATCGAAGTTTAATTACCTTATTGAATGGTCGAAAAGTCTCACTATCTGGATCGAATATATAAATCGGGATTCCTAAAAATCCTGAATCAGTGATCTCTTGATAAACGCCTTTCCCGATCGTTTTATCTGAGCGGGGGAGAACAGCGAGCAAGGTTAAGTTGGGAGCGATTTCGACCCATTCCTTTAACCAGGTGACGTTAGTCCAGCTTTTCAACATGGGCTCTATGAAGTCGATATTAGGGAATTGCTCCCGAGCCGCTGCTAGGGCTGGAACGTATGTTTGACTTCCCCCATATAAATCAATCGGAGAAGCGAAGTAACCGGGGATCCCATAACGAGACTCAGGGGGTTTCAAGATTTTATCGATCATCAGGAGTCCGTTCGTCTGGGGAATAGTGCCCTGGAGGATCGTCCCCGCCTACTGGGGTTAATGGGTTAATGGCTTCGTCGCTATCTTCAACCCACCAACGGGACAACTCATTAGGTGAGAGTTCCCAATGCCCGGATGGGGTAGGGTCTTGCTTTTTGGGTAGTGTTCGTGATAATATATTCATAATCCTGTATATCCTTTCTGTTCGGGAAGTTGATATTCCGGGGTTATCAGGCCCTCGCCGAATTGCGGGGGCCATCTCTTTTAAAAAGATTAGGGCTCAATCCTCAGTTACATTTCGATCTCTGGAATAGATAGCCAATATCGCCATCGTTCCATAAGAGCGGAATATTATTCTGTTGTGGTGCATCTCCGGGTCAAATCAAGTAGCCGGATGAGAGAGGATAATTCAGGGCTCTCCGGTACCTTTGTACCTTTTTTTGTAAATATTTTATATTTTACATAATTGAATTATAAACATTGCTAGATTCAACTCTCAAGTGCAACTTTGAAGGTTGGAATAAGAGGTAAGCTGCAGTAGCATCTATGCTTCTTAAACCACCACGTCAAAGGAGCACTG
>SDBU01009366.1_pt1 | contig 10979 bp, 8 predicted proteins | sample 2277071 | NCBI WGS metagenome assembly SDBU01 (sample SAMN10397929, study PRJNA504765) | marine sediment metagenome | isolation source: marine sediment core GS08_GC12, 126 cmbsf | place: Arctic Ocean: Gakkel Ridge, Loki's castle | collected 2008
GATATGTTTATAAACCTGATATTTATGCTCATTTGAAATAATTTACATCAGTATAGCCAGTTTTAAATCAGGTAATCAGCAGTCTATTTTCGAACTAAAACCTGGCTTAATAATACCCAGATTTATCCAGTAAGATTTACTGAATATAAATTATTTATACACTATATTTAAACAATAAATCATAAATTAAGTTCCGTAAGTTTATAAATATAAATTATTTGAATTTTAAAATTATAGAATAATACTTTTCTGATGAGGAGGATGAAGATTTTTTCCATCTGTTTAGAATAGAACCAGTCCTGATACTCCGGAATCAGAGTCTACCTTATACTATTCTTTATAATAGGCTCAAAAGAGAAGAGTTTAATAAATAAATCAAAAAAAATATTAAGAAAAAATATTTTTTATTTTTGAAATCCCTGAAATTTGTTCACTAACCATTCCGAATCTTCTTTCTCTTTTCTGATAATCTAATATAGCCTTATAAAATTCATCGGTTCTAAAGTCGGGCCATAAAGTATCTGTGATATATATTTCAGTATAAGCGAGCTGCCATAATAGGAAATTGCTAATCCTGTAAACGCCGCTGGTTCTAATCAAGAGGTCGGGGTCTTTAAGCCCATAAGTATAAAGGTTATCAGAAACTACTTTTTCATTTATATCATCAACATCGATCTCATTTTTTTTAACTTTCTTTGCGAGCTTTTTTATCATATCGACAATTTCAATTCTGCTGGAATAACTCAAGGCTAAATTAAGAATTAATCCGTTATTGTTTTTTGTTCTTTCCAGGGCTTCTTCCATTCCCTTTCTTGCCATTTTAGGAAGGTCTGAAAGAATTCCCAGAGTATTCACCCTAACATTATTTTTCATTAATTCATTAATCTCTTTTCTTATAGATTTTAAGAGTAATTCCATTAGAGCAGATATTTCAGTTTTTGGTCTGTTCCAGTTTTCAACAGAAAAAGTATAAAGAGTTAATATTTCAATTCCAAGTTCCGGACAAAGCTTTACGATTTCTCTCACGGAATCTATGCCTTTTTTATGCCCGGCTATTCTTGGCAATCCTTTTTGTTTAGCCCACCTTCCATTCCCATCCATAATTATAGCTACATGTTTGGGAGTATTATTTCTTTTTAAAATTTCTTCTTTAAGTTTTTCAGTTTTTTCGGATATCATTTTCTTTAATCTTTTTCAAACTTATTTTAAAAAATAAAATAAATTTCACTACAATTTTATCTTTGAAAAATATATTAATTATTATTTAATGTCAAGAAAAATTTAAGGATTAATTGTTTGGAATTTGAGCCTCAGTGTAGAGTGAGAAATATATCAATTTGAATGTTGAATGATTATAGGGAGATAGTATTTTGCTTAGTTATATTTTTGTTTCCTCTTCTAAATATTTCACGAATTTTAAGTCAATGATTTTATATGAAATTTTAATTAAATTATATCTTACGTGTGATGGACTTATAAAATAAAAACCCTGTGAAATTATTATTATTTCACAGGGTTTAAAATTTAAATTATAATTTATTTATTTATGGAGCACTTTTTCGTAACTCTTCAGCTTTTTTAAAAGCCTCTTCTGCTTCTGTTTTATTCCCCAGGTTTGCCTGACAAATACCGATTAATTCCCAGCTATCGGCAGTCTCAGGTGCGAGTTCAATTAATTTATTCAGGGGCACCATCGCCATTTCAAAATCTTTAACGTCCATAACATAAAATCGGGCAAGATTTTTAAGAGCGGGAACATTATCGGGCATTAATTCAAGCGATTTTTTAAATTCTAATTCAGCCTTTTCTTTGGCTCCGGTTTCATATAAAATCTTTCCAAAATTAAGATGAAGATTTCCATCATCGGGATTATTTGCAACTGCTGTTTCAAATATACTTAAAGCTTTTAGAGAATCGCCTGTCTGGTAATATCCGTAAGCGAGGTTTCTCAGGGCTCTTGGATTATCGGGTTGAACTTTAATAAGTCTTTCATGATATTCAATACTTTTTTTAAGCGATTCTTTATTTTCCTCATCCCTTATTCCTTCTTCATAATACATATTACCCAAGACAGAGAGAGCAGATATATGATTTGGATTTTCAGCGAGAAGATTTTCAAATAAAGTTTTTGCTTTTTTATCGTCGCCTAATAGTAAAAACGCTCTGGAAAGAATTTCAGGGGGTTTTTCATGTGCCGGATCTATTTTCAAAGCTAACTCTTGAGCCGCAATTACTTCATTTAACATCTTGTTAATCTCATCCATATCAACTTCTTTTTCCTTAAGTAAAGTGAGGACATTGTTATATTTATTAACTCCCTGATTAAGAAAGTCATTAAAATACTGCAGCTTTAAATCAGAAATTTTACCTTCAAATTTAGTATTCACCGCCAGGCTTTGATTAAAATGTTCGAGCATATCATTCCATTTGGATTCCTGTCCGTCTATAAAACCAAGCCAGTAAAATGCTTCAGAATCATTTGGATATGCTTCCGCACTCTTCTCCAATTGTTCTCTTGCTTTCTCAAAATTATTCTGGGCAATATATAGTTTTGCTCCTTTTACATGCGAAGATTCACAGCCAAGCATCACCAAAACTGCAAGAAATATAACAACCACCGTAACTAATATTAATGCTCTTTTCATAACTTTTACTCCTTGAAGCTATTAAAATTATTTCAAAATCAATTTAAGGTCAAATATAAACTAAAAAATTAAACAAATCAAGATTTTTTTAAATCTTTCCATTCTCCATAAGGGGGATAATAAATCCCTTTTTCAGTAACGAATGCTGAAATCAGATTATTCGGTGTAACATCGAATGCCGGATTAAACACATTTGTGTTTTCCGGAGCGGTTCTTTTTCCAAATCCTTCGTAAACCTCTTTTGGGTCTCGCTCTTCAATTGGAATTTCATCTCCATTTTCAATAGAAAAATCAAAGGTAGTATAAGGAGCGGCAATATAAAACGGAATGTTATGCTTTTCAGCGAGTACCGCAAGATTGTACGTTCCGATCTTGTTAGCGGTATCACCATTTGAGGCAATCCTGTCAGCTCCTACAATTATACAATCAACAAATCCTTTTTTTATTAAGAATGCGGCGCTGTTATCGCAAAGTAATGTTACGTCAATTCCCTTTGCTTTTAACTCCCATACTGTTAATCTTGCACCCTGCAAAAGAGGGCGCGTTTCGTCTGCATAAACCTTAACCTTCTTTCCCTTTTCCACTGCTGTATAAATAATACCGAGAGCAGTTCCAATTCCGGCAGTTACCAGAAATCCTGTATTGCAGTGAGTAAGAACAGAACATTCATTCTTTAACAATTTTACTCCATTCTCACCAATCTTTCTGCTTATTTCCTCATCTTCTTCAAAAATATTTAGAGCTTCTTCCAAAATTTCTTTTTTAACCTTTTCCAAAGATTCACCGGAAAAAGAACACAGCTTATTATACATTCTGTCTAATGCCCAGAACAGATTTCTTGCAGTCGGTCTTGTTGAGCGAAGATTATCAATTACACCGTTAATATAACTGTTGATAACAAATTTTTCACCATCCATTTTTTGTAAGCCCAGCACAACACCAAAAGCACCTGCAATTCCAATGGCGGGAGCCCCTCTAACCTTTAACTCTTTTATTGCCTCACATAGTTCATAATGGTTATCAATATCCAGATAAATAAGATTTTCAGGCAGTCTGGTTTGGTCTATTAATCTAACTTTTCCATTAATCCATTCAATACTTTTCACGTTTATCTCTCCTTATTTTATTCTTTATCCTTTACTATAAATAGCATGTTATAACAAAATCCGGTAAATTAGATGTTTCATCTAATTCGTCGTTATTTTCCTCAACTACTACTTTCGAAAAATATCCTGATTTTTCTAATTTTAAATAAAAATTAAATAATTCACCATCTTTGTTTTTACTTTTATCCGTTACCTTTCCCTCTATAATAATACTTTCCGGTTCTCCGAGTTCATTTTCCGTATAGTCTAAAATATTGAGAGTAATTGAAGAAGGAACAAAATTACTTATTAATTTTAAAACTTTGTGAGTATCATCTCGTTTTGAAAATGAGTTAATCTTTTGCACAAATTCATCTCTAATCTTAGCCTTATTTTCCTTTTCATTCGAAAGAGAAACATACTCCTTTTGTGTTGCATTTGCTGAATTCCATATTTTTTTTGCTTCATTTAGATTTTCATCAAACTCTTTATTAATACTTAATATATTCAAAGTAAATATTGAGATGAATGTAAGAACAATAAAGGTAAATGTTAAGAAAGTTAATACAGTTAAAGCTTTTTTTCTTACATCTTTTAAGTTTTCGGGTAAAAAATTCAAAATATTCAGGTCTTCAAGGGATATACCGATAGAATTAATAAGCTTATAGGATTCTTTTGAAAGAGTTAAGCTATCTGTAATATTAGTACCAATTTTCACCTTATCAAACATCGATAATCTGCTAATTTCAAGACCTGTTTCGTTAGAAATGTATTCATCCAAATGAAGCATCAGAGAACCTCCTCCGGATAGCAAAATTTTCTGTAATTCAACGCCTCTAAAATTTGATTGAAAGTAATTAATTGTCCTTTTTATTTCAACAAAAAGCTTTCCCAAAACAGGTTTCATTCTTTCGTGGAGTTGAGAATAAGTGATTCCCTTAAATGCTGGATTGAGATTATTAGTAGGAGGCATGCCGAAATCATGTTTAATTTTTTCTGCTTTTTCAAAATCAATTTCAATCTTTTTATCTGAAATAATATAATTACCAATAAGTGCTGCGGTAAAATCCCTGCTCCCTATTTTAAATTCTCTCATAAATTTTATTAATCCTCTGTCATAAAATATCATTTCGGTATTTGATGCACCGATGTCTAAAATTACACCGGCTGTTTCGGAAAAATCCGTTATAAAGTTTCTAACATATTCTAAAACACCCATTATTGGAAATGTGATTTTAGCAGGAACTATTTCACACTCTTTCAGAATTGATAAATAATTATTAATCTGAATAAGCTGCGTCCAGACAATTAACACAACATATTTTTCTACTCCCTTTTCAATATCTGTACCTAATATTTGATAATTGAAAATAACTCCCTCATTTAATTCTACATTTCGGTCTTTTTTAAGGTTAAATAAAATTAAATTTTTTAAATCTTTAGCTGCTACCTTAGGAAATTTATCTATTTTTAGTTTTTTTGATATATCAGAAATTGTAACAATAGTATCTGAAATATTATAGTAATTTTTTAGAGATAATAAATTCAGAGCGTTAATTATTTTTTCGTTTTTAATTTCTTGTTTTTCTTCAGGTTTTAAATCTAATTTTCTTACCCCGTAAGACTCAAGAATAAGCTCCCCATTTCTCTTTTTTATATGAGAATATTTTATGGAATCGCTGCCAATATCGATATTTAAAGTATAATCACTTGAAAAATATTTTTTTTTATGTTTCAAAAATATTTTTGCAATCTTTAATTTTTCTTTTGTAAAACTAAACGGAATAATTTCTTTTTTTTCAGGGCTTATTTTTTTTATTTGCTCTCGTTTCTGAAGAGATATTTGTTCATTAATTAATTCTTGTTCATATTGTAGATTATCAAGTAATGTAACGGATTTTTTTCCTTTTTCTGCTACGGAAATCATGCCTTCATCAATTGTTTCAATAATTCCGGCAAAATCTTTCCATCCAAAAAGTATTTTTAGGATTCTGTGGAAAAAAGTTAATCTGCGCCTTATGGTTTTTTCTTTAAAAACATCGGTTGATTTTTCTTCTCCCTTATTGATTGAGGCAATATCTCTCCTTACCTGAGACAAATAAACAGGATCAAAAAATTTCTCTTCCTTTTCTCTTTTTATTTCTTCCCTAATAATATCAGAAATCAAGTATTCTTCTTTACTTTCAGCAGTTTCAAGGAATCGGTTTATTGCCAATTCATTATAATCATCAAACATAGAAAACCCATATTTTGAAGTACGAATGACGAATAAAATTTTTAACCGCGGAGACGCAGAGGAGAAAAATATAACCACGGATTTCACAGATTAGAAAATAGATTGCACGGATTAAGAGAAAAGAAAATTGTAAGATAAAAATAAATATTAATAAATATTATCTATTAATCTTTGAAATCCGCACCGCTCAGCGGGATAATCCGTGTAATCCGTGGTTACTTTTCTTCTTTTCTCAGCTCCTCTGCTGTACATCTTTCCATCTTCGATTTTAATATAAAGAATTTGCATTTAAAGTTCAATATTATTAAATTTAAAATCATTATTTATTTATTTTTATTTTTAGAAAGGAGTATTTCTTATGGATATGTGGAAACTTGATACACCTTGTCTTGTGATAGACATCGATATTTTGGTGCAAAATATTAAGAGAATGGGAGATTATTGCAAAAATGTGAATATAAATCTTCGACCTCATATAAAAACTCATAAGATTCCGGAGATTGCAAAAATGCAGATAGAATCGGGAGCTGTAGGAATCACCTCAGCAAAAGTAAGTGAAGCTGAAGTAATGTCTGATGCAGGAATAAAAGATATATTAATCGCCTATCCGGTTTTTGGAGAGCAAAAGTTAAAAAAGCTTATGAATCTTACAGAAAAGGCAAAAGTTACAGTTGCTGTCGATTCGGTAGTTGTTGCCGAAGAAATATCAAAAATAGCCGCTGCCGGCGATACGATTGGAATACTCGTCGAAGCGAATGTAGGTATGAATCGGTGTGGATGGGAAATTGGCGAAGACCTTTTAAACGCTGCCAAAAGAATAAAAGATATGCCGGGTCTTGAGCTTAGAGGTGTTATGATTTATCCCGGTCAGATTTCAAAAGGATTGTCAAATAACTCAGTCGACGAGGAAATTGAAAAACTTCAAGAAGATTTAGATAGACTATATGACCTTTTTAATTCTGCAAATATAGTGATAGAAGTTTTAAGTGGCGGGTCCACTCCTTCTGCATTCATATCCCATAGAATAAAAGGTCTGACTGAAATACGACCGGGTACTTATGTATATAATGATATGAATGTTGTCCGTTTTGGAAGCATAAAAGAAGAAGATTGTGCACTAAAAGTATTGACAACGGTTGTGAGTACAACAGTAAAAAACCAGATAATCGTGGACGCAGGTTCAAAAACAATGTCGAGTGATGCTGCCCAACCCCAGGGAAGCACAGGGTTTGGAAAAGTTTTTGGCTATGATAATCTGCTCATCAATAAAATGAGCGAAGAACACGGCTTTATCGATATTTCAGAATCTGAAAATAAATTCAAAGTAGGTGATAAACTGCTGATAATTCCTAATCACGCCTGCACAACTAATAATATGCACGATGAAGCTTTTGGAGTCAGAAACGGAACAGTTGAATTAACCTGGCAGATTTCTGCAAGGGGTAAAGTAAGATAAAAAAGGGTTGATAATCTAATCAATCCTTTGTATAGTAGTTTATAATGCAAAAAAAAATCGCCTTTATTTAAAATATAGACATACCATTCATATTCTTATTAAACTTTCATGCTGCTTTAAAGCGCCACGAAGTATGAAAATTAAGCCCAAATGTCAAAGCTCAAATCGTGATGAGCTTGCCGAATTATATGCAAGTCTTCGTCTCGTTAAGCGCAGAGCAAACGAGTGTAATGAAACACTGCGGATTTACTTTTTACGGTTTAAGAGCTACCCGCAGACATTCCGGACTTGTTGCTGCCAGGTTAAAGCCCTTTTCCCATTCATCCAATGGAAAGACGTGGGTAACCAGAGGATTCAATTGAACACTGCCAATTTTCGTCAAATGGATAGCAGTTAACCAGTCATAAGGTATCTGTGAGATTTCCCCTTTCACATCGATTTCTTTCACGATGATTTTATAGGTGTCAATTGAGGCATGAATTCCGCCTCGAATTCCTCCGCCTGCCCAGAGCACTTTTCCTCCTTTTCGAACGATATCGAGAGATTCTTCAATCGGCTCTACAGAACCGGAATTTTCCAGCACAACATCAACACCAATTCCATCGGTTAGCTCCGCCACTTTCCGGCGCAGGTCTTCTTTCTCGACGTTGATAGTTACATCTGCTCCCAGTTTTTTAGCCATAGCCAGCCGAAACGGTTCGTCTCTCTCGAGTCCTGTCATTATGATTGGTCCGGCACCTATTGCTTTGCAGACTTGCATGAGAAGCAGTCCCCGGGCTCCCGGTCCTAAGATTGCCACAGACTCACCCGCTTTAACACCCATCCGTGATATGATGCTGTGAACCGATCCTGCGGTAGGTTCCATAAGTACTGCATCTTTACTGCCGATGTTATCAGGTAATCGATGGAGTTGTCTTTCGGGCCAGACTGTATATTTCGCAAAACCGCCCCCGGTCATATAATGTGCCCGTCCTTCCATCGGCGGAATAGTGTTGCAGATATTATATCGTCCTTCTCTACAAGCAGGGCAATGACCGCAATAGAAGGTGACGATTTCATGGACGACCCGATCCCCGGGTTTGAATCCGGTTACATTTTTTCCCACTTCTTTGACCACACTGACAATTTCGTGACCGCCGACAACCTTTCGCGGCGGGTGTTTGACGTCCGATTTATCAGAAAGCCATTTGTGGATATCACTGCCACAAATTCCACAGTATTCAACCTCTACTAACACATCATTTGGGGCAAAGACATTTTCATTAATTTTAGGAACAAGAACTTCCTCATATTTTAAATCTCCGTTGGGATACGTAACTAATCCCTGCATCATCTTCATAGTCATTTCTCCTGTTTTTTAGTTGACCGATTGTTTTTTAAATCTTCTGAATACAAACGAAAAGACAGACATTGTTTGTAAAATGGATAAGACGGCAATTAATAAAAGTACCGCAGATATAGGGCTTGTGATAAAGATTGCCCAACTCCCGTAGCTGATGAGAAGGGACTGGTGGAGGCTCGTATTGAGCAAATTGCCTAAAATTAAACCGATTACCATCGGAGCCGGGGACATTTTGATTTTATCCATAAAATAACCTAACAGTCCGAATCCAAACATTAGAAAGACATCAAAAATATTGTTGGTGATAGTAAATGAACCGATCACGCAGAGAATGACGATGATAGGGGCTATCACCTTATTACTGATTTTAGTCACTGTGACACTGACACGGGTTAAAATAAGCCCGACACCGAACATCACTATGTTCGAGAACAGTACAGCCCAAATCAGGGTATATGTCACATCAGCATACTCTGTCATGAGTGTTGGACCCGGCATAATACCATGTACCAGAAACCCCCCCATCAATACTGCTGTTACAGAGCTTCCCGGGATTCCCAGGGAAAGGGTTGGAATAAGTGCTCCGCTCACGACAGCATTGTTGGCTGCCTCTGTCGCGGCAACCCCTTCGGGGATGCCGGTACCAAATTTCTCCTTGTGTTTTGAAAACCTCTTAGCTTCGTTGTATCCGAACCAGCAAGCCGTATCGCCCCCTGTCCCGGGGATAATTCCGATAAAAAGACCAATGACGGAAGACCGCAGGATCGTCGGAAGAAGCGAGACAAACTCTTGAAATGTTGGAAGCATCTTGTCGGTTATTTTACTACTCTTCCTTGTTTCAACATCTCTTTCAATGAGTCGAATAGCCTGTGGAATTGAAAAAAGTCCAATCAGAGCAACGACAAATGGTATGCCGGAAAAAAGATTAATATTTCCAAATGTGAAACGCGGATTGCCTGTAATCGGGTCCATACCAACCATAGCAAGCAGTAATCCAATCGCTCCGGAGAGAAGCCCCGTAATAGCCGACCCGCGAGCCAGTGAGCCAATAATCGTCATCCCCAGAACTGCAACGGAGAATAACTCAACCGGTCCAAACTGCAGGGCAACTTTTCCTAAAATTGGAGCAATGGTCAAAAGAGCCAGAGAACCGATGATTCCTCCAATCAATGAAGCAATAAGAGAAACTCCAAGTGCTTTACCAGCCTGTCCCTTTTGTGCCATAGGGTATCCGTCCAGCACCGTCGCGGCTGCTGCAGGAGTCCCCGGTGTACGTAACAAGATCGCAGATACTGAGCCACCATACATGGCTCCCATGTAAAGAGAAGCCATCATACTAAGACCGGCAGCAGGAGGGAGGCTAAATGTGAGCGGAAGAAGCAAAGCTATCGCCATAGTTGCTGAAAGCCCCGGCATAGCTCCCACAAATAACCCGAGGGTTGTCCCAAGGATAACTAACAGAAGAACTTTAATCGTTAAAACATTAGTTAATCCGACTACAATATATTCCATAATTCTCCTTAATACAAAAGCCCCATAGGTATAGGTAGATGCAGGAACAACACAAACAATAAATAAACAAAAAAAGTAAAACCGACTGCAATTAAAATTATATTGAGAAACTTTGTCGCCCTTAAATAGAGATACGTGGCTATAATGTAGATGGGAGTGATGATAAAATAGCCCAACTGTTCTATAGTAAGGATGTATCCGGTTATGAGCACTATAAAAACGAACACTCGAGCAGGACGAACATTGAACTCATCTTCTTTTGAGACTCTAAAATTGTGATTGCTGTGAAAATCGGTTTTTTTCGAATCTTCCCGGAGATTTTTTTTATACGAGAGCAATCGCTCAATCACCATCGCTATAGAAAGGAGGATGACAATGAAAATCATGATTCTGGGGAGTAGGTAGGCTGCTTTCGGTAAGTGTAACGTATTAATATAGAACACGACCGCCAACAGCACAGCCAATCCCGCAAAAATAATTTGCAAAAGCAATTTTTTCACTTTTATCTTATCCGTAAAGATTTAGTCATCTGAATAAGTTTATTTGAAAATATTAAAAAATTAAAGCAGTCCTGTTTTTAATGGGATGTTGCTCCTATGGAGCTTCTCCGCCGAAGGCGGATCCGCCTTCGGCGGAAAATTGTTTTTAAATTTATTTGCTATAAACATTTCGCTCCTATCGGAGCTAAAAAGTCTTGAAAACT
>SDBU01009367.1_pt1 | contig 10979 bp, 7 predicted proteins | sample 2277071 | NCBI WGS metagenome assembly SDBU01 (sample SAMN10397929, study PRJNA504765) | marine sediment metagenome | isolation source: marine sediment core GS08_GC12, 126 cmbsf | place: Arctic Ocean: Gakkel Ridge, Loki's castle | collected 2008
CACCTTCCACGCAACATCTCAGGACAATCCGACAATCTCTAAAGACGCACTGGACGAAATAATCGAGGACATGACGAGACTTGCATATCAGCAGGAGATATTAGCGCAGGATATAGATGAAGTCCCAGGGGCTTTGTGGACACAGAAAGTCATTGATGATTACAGGGTCAGCAAATGTCCTCCCATGTTGAGGGTTGTTACTGGGGTAGACCCTCCTGGCGGTGCTACTGAGTGTGGTATTGTGGTAGCTGGCAGGGGAAGAGACGGGCATTATTATGTTACCAGAGACGTTTCTTTAAGGGGGAGTCCCGATGTATGGTCTGATATTGCGCTTGGAGTATATGAGTCTGAGAAAGCTGACAAGATGATAGGAGAAGTTAATTTCGGTGGTGATATGGTAGAGAGCACGATTAAAAAGACTGCTGAGACATTAAATAAGAATGTTAATTATATGAATGTCAGGGCTTCAAGGGGGAAGGCGGTCAGGGCTGAGCCGATAGCTGCTGCTTATGAACAGGGCAGAGTCCATCATGTGGGTGAATTCCCGTTATTGGAAGAAGAGATGACCTCATGGGTGCCAGGGGACAGGTTAAGTCCTAACAGGTTAGATGCTATGGTATGGTCAATGACTGAACTAATGGATGGTGTGGGTACTGGGAAACCTAAGAGTAAAAGGAGTGTGAGGTTCTAATGAAGATTGTAGGTGATGATGTAATACTCTCAACCAAGAAAAAGTTTTATGCAAACAACGGAATACTTGGAATTTCATATTATACCGATGATTTTGAAAAGCACAGAATAGCGATAACAGAGGGTTACGATGGTGGAGTGGAAGATAAAAGGTTCTCCCAAAGAGAGCGCAAGGAAATAGCCAATTATGCCATTACATTATGGCGTGAGTGGGTAAAAGGGGCGTGAGGTTCTAATGAATGAGGAAACTGTAGTAATGTGCATTGAGCCATCTAAGAGGTTATCTGAGTTGTGCGGGTTTCCATACTTTATAGAGAAGCATATTCCCACAGAGGAACTACTAGATAAGGGCGTGATTACCACAGAAGACATTGAGGAAATGAACAGGGGTAGGCAGATTTGTAAGTCAATTAGGATGGTGAATTAAATGCCACATAGTTTTCCAGATATTGTAAAAGAGAAGGAGTCCGAGTTCTGGCATTTAACCAGAAGGGAGGACGGAGACAGAGATCTCCTGTACCTTAAAGACTATGTGATGAGGGATAAGGACAAGAAGATTGTCCCCGATATAATCAACATCACACTACCTGATATTGCTATCTTTGCTGCTGAGATATTATCTCGATTAGGTGAAGCCACACAAAGAATATCAGTCACTTCTGAGAATAAGAGCCTGGATACTGCTACTATAGAGGAGTTTCAACGGGCTGCCTTCGATTCTGCTGATGACAGATTAAGAAGACAAGGCTTGCCTTCTGTTAATGTCTTTACCGATGAGCAGGTGTGTATAAGGGGCAGGGCTGCCCGTAGAGTTCTGTTCAGGATGGATGTGAACGGTGTTCTTATACCTGACATAACCTCATGGGATTCAAGGTTTGTAACCTATGATTATGACGAAGAGGGGTTGAAGTGGGCTGCTTATAAAACAGAGCGAACAAGGGCAATGATAGAAGCTGAATACGGGATTACACCTCAGGGTAAAGACGCTACCGTTCTCGATGTCTGGGATAGAGAACATAACGAGGTATGGATTGACGATGTGTTAAGGCTTGAACAAGCTCATATCCCCAGCACTGGGGAGTCGTTTGGTTTTACCCCCGTAGCTATTCAGGTTGTCTCCCTGGGTTCGATGCTTGCCGATGAGAATACTATCGAACATTCAGGCGAGTCGTTATTCTTTTTAATAAGAGATTTAATTCCTGAACTGTTTAGACTTGTGAGTATAGCCCAGACAATCAATATGAGATTGGCTAAGGGTGCTTATAAATTTAAGAATAAAGGGGGGACTAATACCGAGCCACCCGATTATGATGAGGCGACTGGAATAGGGGCAATGTCGTCAATGGGTGTGGAAGAGGATATAGAACCGATGAGGGTAGATGATATTAAACAGTCATTCTCTCAACTGACTGCGATTATAGAAACAAGACTACAGCGTGGTTCAATATCGAATGTAGACTTAGGTATACTGGGAGCTACCCCACCGTCAGGAGTTACCCTATTAGCTGCCAGGTCGGAGAGGGATACGGTGTACCGTCCCAGGATACAGGCCAAGGCACTCCTAAATGAAACCACAGCAGAGATGTTTACCAAACAGGTTATTCAAATGGGGGGTAGCGTAGAACTCGGTGTCCCTGGTCATAAGAGAATATTCCAGACCTCCAAACTGATGGGTGAGTACCAGACGGAGTACAAGTATTTCGTTAAAAGTCCAGAGTTAGATGCTGGAGCGTTTACATTGAATGCTGCGGCTGGTGATTCTTTGTCTAAAAGGTTGAAGGACAGAGAGATTCTGCAACTGGAAGACCCTGAAGAAAATGACCAGTGGTTAAGCTGGGAAAGACTTGGCAGAACAGTCCCCGCCGTCCAGATGAACCGTGATATCAGGAATACTATAAAACTTGCTGAGAAGGGAGTAGAAGGGGCTGAGATTGAAGCCGAGATTGCTTCGGCAGCAATGGGAGTTACCGTACAACAAATGCTGGCTGGCGATATAGAACTGAAACCGCAGGAAGAACAAGAACCCAAGCAGGTTGTGCCGTTGCTAGGGGGGCCACAAGGAATGCCATCAGCACCGCAACAAACGGAGGGATGATGCCATTAATTATTACCCCTGTCATTTTTATTGTGGTATTTCTGCTTGTTGTTCTTTTTGTTGCGGCTGTCGCATGGTTATTTAGGACATAAGCAGGAGGGATAATGACACATAAATTTACTATAGAGCAGCATGAAGAGAATATCAGGAAGGTACTGAAACCCCCTGTAGCTAATCCCTTTAGGAGATTGAGGGATTCTATCAAGCGAAGATTGCCGAGGGCTAGATAGATGGTTCAAGAATTACCTCCCGTTAGACGCAAGAGACCCAAGGTTGCTCCCGTTGGTTCTGATATAGAAGCATTGTTGCTTCAGACTGGAGTTCCCCCTCCCCCACCACCTCCTCCTGAGCTTGGGGAAGGTGAGTTTATACCCCAGGTTTTACCTGAAGTTGTACCTCAAGATAAAGATTTATCCATTATATTCCAGCAAGTTTATCCAGAGTTTGACTTTGGTACTGAGACAGGCGGAATAGTTCTACAGATGCTTGTGCAATTTGCGGAGGAAGACCCGACCACATTCATACGGGATATACAAGACAGGGGCAGGAACGAAGCTACCGAGGCTTTATTAAGAACTCTAGGAGCGCAAGAGCAGGACATTGAAGATATTTTCGCTGATGTTACAAAGCCTGAAGAAGAACCCATTGCTCGACCGTTCCCAGGTGGAATCGAAACAATAGTAGCTCCTGTAAACGGAGTCAGAAAGGTTATCACAGTAACCCCCAGTGGGAGAGCTTTTGATTCAGAAGGTAATTTCCTTGGCGTATACAATACTGTTACTAAAGAGTTTGAGGATTTAACATTCGGAGAGCAGGTAAGCGATACATGGGATGCTGGGGTGTTGGCGGCAGCAGGGGCATGGAGCAGGACAAAGGGCTTTTTCCTGTCAACTGTCCCTAATCTATTATTCAGGGATATGTCCGACCTAGAGAGGAATATTACTGGTGATGAATGGGCGGATGAGACTAACATCAAAAATCAGCAAACCAGAGATTTCTTCAGGGGGAAATATGCTGAGAATAATAGTGAGTATGAAGAATGGCTCAAGACTAACAATATCGAAATCAGACCAGACTATCTCGCAGGCGTTACCAAGAATACCGATTTAATTAAAGACCCCTTTTACTGGGCTTATGAATTCGCTAATATTGTTCCTTATGCCGTAGCTTCTATGAGTGCTGGGTTAGTCGCAGGAATGGCTTCTGGTGGAAATCCATTAGTGGCAATCGCTGCGGCTGGCGGGGTATTTCTACCCTCAGAAACGGAGGCTGTCAGACAGGAACTTCTATTGAATGGTATGCCTGAAGAGCAAGCCGATTTAGTGGCCTTGGCGGCTGGTTCTCTTATCGCTTCCCTTGAAGGGTTGGGACGATTACCATTGCTTAAAGCTGTATCTCCTCAATTACTCAGGTTATTCAGGAAAGAGGCAAGTGAAGAGTTGGCACGTCTGACAATGCGTGACTTACTCAAGAAGGGTGTGCGAGTATTTACTGCTACTGAGATTTCAGAAACATTAACTGAGGTTCTCCAGGAAGCAGTGGGTAATGCTGCGGTTAAAATAGCCAACGAAGAACAAAGCATATTTGAAGGGTTAGAAGTTATCGCTGCTAAGACTGCGATAGGTACTGCGCCCCTTTCATTGTTAGGTGGCGGTGCTTCTATGAGACGTGTATCACCGTCAGAGACTAAGGGGCAGTCGAGAAAAGAATTAGAGACTAAAGGTTTTGTAGAAGATGAAGGAAACTGGTATGAACCAGTGGAAGGGCTTCCTGCTGAAGTTCCAGTTGAGGAAGTGACCAAAGCCCCACCTGTTATCGGAGAAGTTAGCACAGAGCAATTATGGAACTCGTTAGATGCTTCGGATAGAGCAGCATTGGCAAGACAGGCAGGTTTAGAAGGAACATTCGGGACTAAGGAATGGGCTGACTTAACCAAGGAGGAACAGGGTGCAGTTCTATTGACTAGAGAGGAACTTATTCCAGCTAGGATAGAGCCTGTGGTAGCACCCGAAGTAACTGAGGTTCAGATTCCTCAAGCACCAAAGGGCGAAGTGGTATCTTCCGAACTTATTGCTGAGGTAAATTCAATTACAAAAACTGAATTTGTGGAGCGCAATCAAGACTTGGTTATTAAGGAGAAGGGTAGATTTGGGACTACCCATTTTGCTCTGAAGACACGTAAACATGATTATCAACTGGCAGGGCAAGTTATTGGGGATACTCAAAATGAGGTTTTAGAGAAGTTATATGATAGATTATCTCAACTAACCCAACCCACAGTAGCACTTGAAGTACCCCAAGTCACTCCAGTAAAAGGGGTGGCTACTGAGGCTACGGATATTGCAGAAACTATGACACCCGAAGTTATCGCTGAACCTACTCCCGTTACAACTGATGCAACAATAAATGTCCATGACTTGAATGTTATAGACAGGTTCAGACCCACAAGGTTTGTTTTTGAAAAGATGGGGCTTTTTGATATATGGGAAGATGCTTTCAGGGCTGAGACATTAAGGAACGAAGAGCAAATAGCTTTTAATAAGGAACTGAAACGACAGGCTAAGGCTGTTGATAAGGAAGCAAAGAAGATAGGAGTGAGCAGAGAATCTAGACGTGAACTTATGTGGGAATTTGTTAATAACAATAATCAGGAAGTATTTAACCAGTTGACATTCCCTGAGAAAGAGGCTGCCCTGTGGTGGAAGAGGACGGCTGATGATTGGGCTAATAGATTAAACATACCACAAGAGAGAAGGATTAAGGATTATATCCCGCATATCTTTGACGAAGCAGCAAAAGAGGCACAAGACTCTCCAGTGGATGCCTCGTTTAGTATGTTATTCAGCAAGAATATTAAGGACAAGGTTAAGATGCCTTTCCTTGAAAAACGGTTGGGGAAGGAACTCGGATTAGTCAAAGACCCGTTCTTAGCTGCTCAGGCTTATCAGAATGTAGCCCTTCGCAAATTCTACTATGAACCTATTTTGCAGAAACTTAAATTAGTTTCAGAACATGAGACAACCCCTGAATTTGCCAGAAACTACTTGAAGGATTACTCCAGGAGAATGACTGGGGAACCTGCTCTCATAGATAGAGAGGCTAACAAGTTCCTCATAGATGTAGCGAAAGAAATACGCAATATTCCAGGCGCAGGAAAGGTGGGAGAGTCACTGGCTGGTTTCCTTGAGCGGGGCAATGCTACGGGCATGGCTGCCTATAATCTGACGAGTGCCCTTTATGTGATGTGGCTGGGTTTTAAGCCTACAACTGCTATCAGAAATCTATCTCAGCACGGATTGATAATCGCTGAAGTTGATAGCATTCTGGACTTTGCAGAAGGTATCAGACTGAGATTTACCAGCGAAGGCAGGGCTGCTATAGACGAATCTCTGGTATGGCGTTCCCGTAGAGGAGCGTTTGTTGAAAGCATTGACTCCTCCATGGCATCGAGATGGACTGATACTGTTCGAGAGTCTGCGTTATTCTTATTCAGAAAGGCTGATGAGCAGAATGTCAAAGACGCTTTCCTGTCTGGTTACGCCGAGGCAAAAAGATTATTTCCTGAGCAAGATAGACAGGTGTGGATAGACAGGGGTGATGAGGTTGCTGCCGATACGCAGTATTTATACACTAAGATGAATAGTCTTGCCATATCGCAGAGCGGGCCAGGTAAGGTTGGAGCTATGCTGACCACGTGGGGAATCAACTGGCTGGAACTAATGAATAAATTTGCCAGGGGCAGAGGGTCTAGGGTTTATCGCAAGATAGCGGAAGACCCTACTATTATTTTTACAAAAGACCAAAGCGGCGCCTTTTCTTTACCCAAGAGAAACTGGTTAAAAAGGCGGCAATCTATAATAGCTTATATGACTATCGTTGGCTTGGCGTATGCTTTGAAAGAACAGGACTGGAATAGGCTGAAGGCATTTGAGTATACGGGATTTACATCAATAAGAACCTTCGCTAACCTTGTTGGCGGTGAGTTTCCTGCTCTTCAACTTCCTGGGGCGGTTGCGGATTTGATAACTGGCATTACTCTTGGTGATGAGAGAAGAAGAAATACAGCATGGAACGAGTTAAAACGGTCATTCTCTATCCTGAATCAGGTAGAACGTGTTGCATCTGGCGAGAAGGACTGGTTGAGTTTATTATTCTACCTTGAGGGTAAAAACTTTCAGGTACGTCAGTTAAAAGAGGACTGGGAAGATAACTGGAAACCTTATGACGACCTAACCGACCTAACTGTGAGGTCGGAGAAATTCCCCACTCTTTCGTTGAATACTGCTCAAAGGAAGTGGAGAGAACAGAATCCCAAGATAGAAGCGCAGATGTTTGTTACTAACAGGTTGGGAACTTTGTCCTCTGAGGAAGCACGTCAAGAGGTACTGAGACTCATTGAGAAGCACGACATAGACACCGAAGTAATCAATGGGTACGATAAGGTGTTCGGGGTAGATACTACCGAGGAATTAGATGCCTTCCAGAAGAGAATAGGCAGTCTTGAAAAGTTTACGATAGGAGAAGAGGCAAAGTATTTCACTGTGGGCAGTTTCCTGACCGAACTAAATAGTATTGTTAAAACTCAGGGAAGAGCCAAGGTAGAACGTGATGGGCAGGCTTTCTCGATTTTCCTGTTAGGTGAGCAGGATAGTTGGCAACCTTATGAGGATTACGACCCGAAGACTGGTGCGAGGTTATTATATAGACAACTGAATCCAGATGTTGAGGCTTCGTTGTATTTAGCGGGTAAGATTGGGGCATTTGAAAATCCAGAAAGTGCCAAGATACTGCTTCAAATAATGGATAAGTATAACATTCCACCCCAATCCGTGAGTGCCTTCAATGAGAACCCTGATAAGTATGACGAACTGTTTACACCGAAGTTTGAACTGGAGCAAAAGAACTTTGAATTGACTACTGAGTATGAGAATTTTGCCAACTCAGAAGCAACTAATTTTATCGAAGATAAAGAAGAAAGGAAACTGGCTAGAGAGAAATTCAAGGAAGATAATCCTAAGTGGGTGGCAGACCAGAGGCGGATAGAGGCGATAGATAACGATGGCACTCCTGCTCAGATAGAAAAATGGGTAGAACGTGGAGTGGTAATAGACAAATTTAATCCTATCGGTTCTGAAGCTCAGGCTTGGTTGCTTGATAACCCAGATGTGCATAAGTGGGCACTAGATAAAGAATTGCTCACCGATGACGGTGCTGACTGGAATGAGGATTTAATAAGACTCCAGGTTAAATGGCGTGAAACCGATGAAACATATGATGAACTGTCCACGGAAGGGAATGTAAGAGATAAATTCAAACTAACTCACTCTGAATGGAACGATGATTTGAGAAGGCGCACAATGTTCTCTCTTGATGCTTCAGATGAACTGGTGGAAACCCTTGTGGGCTATGGACACGTTATTGACCAGTTTAGTTCTGGCAGTTCTCAGGCTAAGATATTCAGACTAGACAATCCTGAGTTAGATGCCTTTGGCACGAATGAAGATACTCTAGGGTGGGAGGAGTTAGACAAGAAGGATGAACCTATCTGGCGAATAGACGTTAGATTTGAGAAAGAGGACAATGAGTATCAGGCAATTTTAGATAGAATAGAAGACTCGATTAAACAGACCAAAGCCACCGATGCCTATTTCTTGGAACATTCAGAGTATCACAAGAAGCGATTTGAGCGGGATGCCTTGAGATTGAAATTCTCCAGAGTTGATGAATATGTAATGTGGCACACCGACACTAAGATACAACGGTCATCAGATTTGGATAAAGATCTGCCATTCTATGAAGATGACTGGTTCTTAATGGAACACATAGAGTTCTACAATGCTATGTTAAAGGCTGAAATATTTACCAAGCGTAGAGATTTCAGGTTAGTACCTATGAAGAATGGTAAACCTGATAGGGTTGTCGGCAGGAAGTATGTTGAGTATCTCTTAATTAAGAACAATCAAGCCGCAAGAGACGGAATGCGTGTAGATAATCCAGACCTCGATGAGTGGGGAGTTAGTGTAGGCATATGGACTAGAACGATGTCGGAGAGGCGCAGGCGGTTTGAACAAACAGCTAGTGAGAGATTTGCAGAGGAGTTTCAAGAAACGCAAGAGGACGTAGAGAAAGCGCAAGAAGAGCGCAGAAAACAACTTGAGGAAATAGAGAAGAGTCTTAGGGAATTAGGCTAGAAATAGAGTATGTTATAATAGAGTAGAACCTTAACAAAAGAATAGTTAGAAACAAAGAGAGCGGGGGTTTTCTTCACTAAAGACGTGTAGCCCCCGCTCCGTCTTTTTGTGAGGAAGCCCCTAACAAATAAACAGGAGGAACTATGGGCGAACCAAATGAAGAACAGGACGTAAAAACTTCTGTTAAAAAAGAGGAGACCTCAGAAAAGGAAACCGAGACTTTTACAAAGGAACAATTAGAGGAAGCGAAGCGGAACGCTAAAAGTGATGGCTTAGCTGAGGTGGGAAGGTTAAAGACTGAAAACCAAAAACTTGTTACTAACCAACAGAAGCTTAACGTACGTATAGACAAGTTCTACAAAGACCAAGACGAGGCTGAGTTGGAGGCTAATAGAGATAAGCCAGACCAGTTAAGTGCTATCAAGGAGAGGCAATCACGCAGAACGGCTGAATCTGACCTTGATTCGGTAACTCAGGAACGAGACGAGCTAAAAGAGAAGCAACGAGGATATGACGAGCTAGAGGCAAAAAGCAAGAAAGAAAAAGTTGCGATAGAAGTTGCCAGTAGACTTGATGTAGATGTGAAGCGACTTACTAAACTTGCCGAGTTCACAGATGGGTCAACCGAAGTGATAGAGGAGATAGCCAGCGAGCTTCCCAAGAAGGGTGATAAGAAAGAATTGCATCCTGATTCCAATAAGACAATCGGTGGTAGAGACTGGGAACGAGTTCAGGAGGCTTTTATAAAGAATCCTGACGATAAAAAGAACAAAGAGCGTTACCTCGAAATGAGGAAAGCGCAAGGACGATAAGGAGGTAATCTATGTCGATTACCACAACTGCTGAACTTGGCGATACCATCCCAACAGTTATAGAGGAAGCTAGATTTACAGCCCAGTTTAAGGCTGTAATGGCTGGTCTGGTATGGAAAATCACCAAGGAGCAAGGAGACGGTTCAACCGTTAACGTCCCTTATTGGGGTGAGGTCACTGCTGTTGGCTTAACCGAGGGTGTAGATATGACTAACGCTTCGGCGATGGAGGATACGAATGTTCGTATAACTCCTGCTGAGGTGGGTGTCAAGATAATTCTCACCGACAAGCTGGTACGGGACAATATGAACGATGTCAAGGCTGCGGCTGGCAGGATATTGGGAGACGCAATGGAGAAAAAGCGTGACCAGGACTTGCTGGGACAGATTGACGATGCCACTGTTTCAATCGGTGGCACTGCAACTGCTCTAACCATGGGTGCTATCGCTGCTGGCAGAGCGTTACTTTCGGGTAATGCTACGGCTACTGGCGGGCCAGCCCCGATGCCCTACGTTATGGTTCACCACCCCTTCACTTTACTCGATTTGGTGGACATTGTAACGCCGCTAGTCCCCATTGCTGGGTCGGCTTCGGCTGCGGGTGCGTGGAGCGGTGGAGCAGAGGATATTCTAAGGAACTACAGTATAGGTAGGTTGTTCGGTATGCCGATAGTCGAAGACGGCAATCTGGATATATCTAGTAATACATCAGGTAAAGGTGGGGTGTTTTCCGCAGGTTTAGGCGGAGGCATCATACTGGCAACCGCAAATGAGTGGTCGGTCGAACCCCAAAGGGACGCTTCCCTTCGAGGTTGGGAACTCAACATCGTTGGAGAATATGGAGTCGGTGAGTATCTGGCAGGTTGGATTGTTGAACTGCAAAATGATGCTTCTACACCGGGCTAGGAGAATAGAATGAGTTTTCCAAAGACAATATATGCAGGTTACGGGTTCGAGAAGGTTATTGATGCCACTAAAAAGTATACATTCGGTCAAAGGCTGGAGACACCAGACGGGCGTATATTCCGCTACATTAAGGCAGGGGCGACTGGCCTTGTCGCCGGTAAACTATACACAGGCGGGTCAGGACAAGTCGCTGATACGATGTATCTTGACAAACTGGTCTGTGGTAGTGCTGCTGTAGGTGCGACTGCGGTAACAATCACTACAGGAGGCACTACGGCTGTTGCTG
>SDBU01009368.1_pt1 | contig 10978 bp, 7 predicted proteins | sample 2277071 | NCBI WGS metagenome assembly SDBU01 (sample SAMN10397929, study PRJNA504765) | marine sediment metagenome | isolation source: marine sediment core GS08_GC12, 126 cmbsf | place: Arctic Ocean: Gakkel Ridge, Loki's castle | collected 2008
TTGTGCCATAGTCACCAATCACGGCGAAGGTCACGCTGCTAGGTGTCGGCGTCACCGTTGGGGTCGGGGTCGGCGTTGGTGTGTTCGTCGGCGTCGGCGTGGGTGTTGGAGGTGGGACGTACCAGAAGGTGTCCAGGCTCCACTCAGGCCCGTTGATCACCCCACCATAAATGCGCTTGCCATCGCTGGGACCTCCGGCGAAACCAGATGTATCATAGATCAGGTTCCCGAATCCCTCATTGAGTTGGTAGAGGGCGACGGTGTTCGCGTCGGGTGTGAAACGATCCGACGGGACCGTGAAGTCGGCGCTATAGCGTAGCACATTCGAGAAGCGGATTTCGTCGATCCAGCCGCTGAAAGAGGGATGCGCAGATGAACTACGGTGTTTTTCGGCGCCGATCACGAGGTAGGGATCGCTGTTTATGCACGGTTGATCGCCGCTGATCCCGCACAGATCCGGAGGTGTGTAATCGTCCGGGTAGGAGACATCTCCATCGGGACCATCGCCTTCCGCTTCCAGCACCCCATCAACAAAGAGCTGCAGCCACCCGTCGGCAGAATTGCGCTGCAGCGCAAAGTGATGCCAGGTCCCATCGGCGAGATTGCTCGATCCGCAGATCGTCAGATCTCCGCTGCCATCGCCGGACACGCCGAAGACCAGCTTCTCGCCGGCCATGGATACACCATAGCCGCGATCCTCACCGAAACGGTTGCGGTCGAAGATCACATTCCCTGTGAGCCAATCCTTGTTCCCCCCGCACGCGATCGCAGCCGCGTTGTTCTCTCCGGGCAGCGCCTTCATCCACCACTCAATCGTGAAATCCTGCGCTCCGATGTCGGCCGGGGGACCGGGGTTGCCGTCTGTTGGGTCGTCGATGGAGATCCTGACGCGGTTCTCCTCGTCGTGGTAAATCCCGTTGAAGCGCAGAGAAAAACCTCCGGGTGGGTTCCATACCGGCTCGAGAGCTGCGGGTTCGTAATAAAAGAGCAGTATCTCATCCCAGGTCCAGCTGTTCAAAGCCTTATCACGGGAATCCCATTGCCCCATGCAGTCCGCGCTTCCACATTGGTAATCGTAGGCACGATATTGCGTCAGAATAAACTGTGAATCGCGCATCATCAGCCAGTTCCAGGTAAAATCGACGGCTAAGTTTGTACTCTCATACTCAACCGCCGGGTTGTAGACTTGATCGCAGGTGCTGTCATAAACATCAGCATCGTCCCACTTACCCCCGGCGGCGATCCAATACCATGCATACATCTTGGCTGCCATCGCTCCAGCCCTTAGGGATTCCCCCGGCCATGAAGCCCACCATTCATTCGGGAGAACATGCTTTACGTATTCCTTGAAATCGACAACTTCGACGGTGTAGGGAATGGTGGTGTTGCAATAAGGGTTGCCGGTCACGCGCACTCGAATTGTGTCCGGAATGGGGAAATCCCCCGGCGCGCCAATTGGTCCACCAGACTCGGCTGCCCCCATCACAGTTAGAGAATCGGGGGGCAACATGCGTTCGTTCGACGGGGGCGCGATGACGATCGTGACCGGACTCTTCTCCAGTTTTGCCTTGATGATCAAGGTCTCGTCGCGCAGAACACGAACGTCCTGCAATGTCCATTCCCCGAAGTTCTGGGCGGTGATATGAACCGTCACCGGCTCCACATCATCGTCTAACATAATCCCCTCCCAGGAGAATTCGCCCGCTGAGTTCGTCGTGGCTTGCAGCCCCAATATGGGGATGGCGACCTGAGCGCCGGGAATCGGGTCCCCGGTAGTTTCCGCCGTCACATACCCATGAATCGCAGCCGTTAAAGGAGACTGAGCGGTCGCAGGCAGGAGAACTGGAGTGAGGATTGCCAGAATAAAGACCGCAGCGAGCACGAGAGCTGCGCTCAGGAACTTAGAGCAGTGTCGAAGAGCGAGGAAGTACTTTATACGGTTCATAAAAGAATTGGCCAGAGTTGGTCAACCAATGATAGGCTAACCTATTAAAGCGATTATTTTGATGGATCGGCGAGTGCAATTTGCTCGCCGTTTTACCCCTTGAGTCTTTCCTTTATGGGGCTTCCTGTCAAGAGCACATGGGTCATGTCATTACCTTGCGATTGTACCTTGCGGTTTGGATTGTGCACCATCAGGCAGGAACGTGCGTGAGAATGCCCTCATGTGTGCGAGCCTACCCCCATTTTCCCCTCCTCGGCGATTATGTGACGCACCCACTCTCCTGCCCCAAATCCTGCGAAATTGACACGAAAAACCGTGCATGGTATGATTCTCGACAACAATTCAATAGCCCCATGACACTCTTATCCAGAGAGGTGGAGGGAACGGCCCTGTGAAGCCTCGGCAACCTGCCGTGTACGCAAAGACGGTGTGGTGCCAATTCCGACAGACGGAGTACTGGAAGATGAGAGGGTGGCCAATGCATATTTTGTTGCCCCTTCTCAGTTTGAAGGGGTAATTTATTTGAGGAGGCCAGATATGAGCCTGACGTTTATGACGTCTCCGCAGACGGTTTTCACATCCGAATCCGTTACAGAGGGGCACCCCGATAAGCTCTGCGATCAAATTTCAGACGCTGTTTTGGACGCCTGCCTGGAGCAGGATCCACGCTCACGCGTGGCTTGCGAAGTCGCGACCAAAACCGGCTTTGTCATGCTGCTGGGGGAGATCACCACTGAAGCGGTGATTAACTACGATGAGATTGCCCGCAAGGTGATCACCGAAATTGGCTATGACGACAGCTCGAAGGGTTTCGACGGCAATACCTGCGGTGTACAGGTTGCCATTACCAAACAGAGTGCGGATATCTCCCAGGGTGTAAACCACGCGCTCGAGGCGCGTTCGGGCTCGGTGACGGATGAAGAAGTTGAAACAATCGGGGCGGGAGACCAGGGAATGATGTTCGGCTACGCGTGCAATGAGACCGAAACCCTCATGCCCCTGCCGATCGATCTCGCCCACCGCTTGAGCCGCCGCCTGGCGGAGGTGCGCAAAACAGGAACCCTCCCGTGGGTGCGACCGGATGGAAAAACCCAGGTCACGGTTGAATACAGCTACGGCAAACCCGTGCGTATCGATACCGTGCTCGTCAGCACGCAGCATGCTCCGGATGTAAGCCAGGACGAAATCCGTCAGGGTGTGATCGATCATGTGATCATGCCGATTCTCCCCGAAGATATGATCGACAGCGATCTGAAGATCTACGTGAATCCAACCGGCCGGTTCGTCACGGGCGGGCCGATGGGGGATTCTGGCGTCACCGGACGGAAGATCATCGTCGATACGTATGGCGGGATGGGCAGGCACGGCGGCGGATGCTTCAGCGGGAAAGATCCCACGAAGGTTGACCGCTCCGGTGCGTACGCCGCGCGCTGGGTGGCGAAGCACATCGTTGCTGCGGGATTGGCCGATCGCTGTGAGCTGCAGGTGGCCTATGCCATTGGCGTCGCCAGCCCGCTCTCGGTCTTCGTGGAAACATTTGGCACCGGGAAGCTGCCCGATGAAAAGATCAGCAGTCTGGTTGAGGAGATCTTCGATCTCCGACCGGGCGCGATCATCCGCGATCTCGATCTCCGCCGCCCGATCTATAGAGCGATCGCGGCGTATGGGCACTTCGGTCGTGATGACCTGGATTTACCCTGGGAGCAGCTCTCGAAGTTAGATGAACTGAAGAGCGCAGCAGAATTGTCCGAAGAAAAAATCGCATAAGCCTGAAGAGGCTTAACTTATCTGGATCTCCAGGTGGTCAATCCTGCCTGGAGATCTGTTTTTGACAGCCCAACTTGCGGTGTCTATAATTTCAAACAAGTATTAATCCTACGCTTAGCTTGCAGGGATCATCGGGTGATGGGGAACGGGGATAACGATATCGGATTATTTCATCAACGGACCTTCATCTAGCGTTTAAGGGTTATCGCCATGGATTTACAGGAACTAACACAACGCATGCATGCATTTGTGCGCTCTAAAGGGTGGGATGACTCTGATTCTGTGAAGCCCCAAACGCCAAAGAATCTCGCCGTCTCCTTGGCCCTCGAGGCGAATGAGGTCTTAGAGCTCTTCCAATGGTCCGACGAACTGGATGGCCAGGATGAGCTCGCCTCTGAGTTGGCGGATGTTATGCTCTATCTCATCCAATTAGCGAGTGTGAGCCAAATCGATCTCGAAGCGGCGGTGCTTTCGAAGCTGGATGAGAATTTCGATCGCACATGGTAATCCGATTTTTTTATCGTAGCCGAATGGATATTCATCATTCGATCACTCAGTTCTTATCGGGGAGGGTCCATTTTACGGATATTCGAGCATGATGCTTTCCAGCCAGATCAACTCACCTGAGACGCATGCGTGGAATTGGCCCTTCAGCCTGGCCAATCTCACTGCAGGCTGCCGGCGCCATTTCAAGGATACTTCAATCCATGTAGAGCGGGTTGAGCCATACCCGCTTCACAATCGCCGGCCATCCATCGGCCGCATTCGAGGCATCAAAGTCCATTTCCGCGCCCTGGCAGGGGAGCAAGAATGCATTTTCGTGGTGAAGGAAACACATGGTACGACCCGGGCCGGTCTGGCGGGAGCCGGACGCCGGGAAGTGGGCGTTTACCATTCGCTAGCCGACCATCTGCCATTATCAACGCCCTCGATGATCACAGGTTCCCCCAGCGGCGATTGGCTTATACTGGAGCTTCTCCCCCCGGCTTCCGATCCAGAGCAGTGGAGCAAAGAGGATTATTTTCAAGCGATCGATGTGATGGCTGTACTTCACGACCGATTTTGGGGACTTGGGGAGGACCTCTATGCCTTCCCGTGGTTGAGCAGGGCACTGGAGGGCGATTTCGAGGTCCACATTACGGCAGCGGCTCAAGCTCTCGAACGCATTATGGAAATCAAACGCCCAATTTTGATTGCCAATAAACCCCGCCGAATTGAGTTGTTTACGCAGCTCATTGAGAAAGCGGATCGAGTGATCGCGCCGTTGATCAGCCAGCCCAGCACACTGCTGCATGGCGATTATTGGCCAGGCAATATCGCTGCTGCAAGTGATCGTAAACAGGTTGTCTATGATTGGCAGTTGGCTGGAGTGGGACCGGGAGTGCTAGATTTGGTTGTATTTATCAATAAGAGCGCCTGGTGGTTTGATGATTTACCCCTGAGCCAGGATGAGATGGTTGAGCGTTATCGAGACAATATGATGAGTCGAGCAGGAATTCAATGGGAGCAGGAGACTTGGTCCGAGATCTGGGATCACGCTTTGATGTGGCGGTTTCTCCAGGATTGGATCGACTTGCTTGCGGTGACTCCGGAACCACTTCTGCTGACAAGAGCAAAGCAGCTTGAATCCGTTTGGCTAAAACCTGTTGAACGTGCGATTGAGAGGCGTCTTAGCTGAGAGGGTGGAATGCCTTGACGGCCTTCTATTCAGCATTGCAACTGCCCGAACGTGTGAAAGGATCAAAACCGTTAACCCTAGAGAGTCTGATCACCAAAACCTGAAATGCCTGCAGTAAATCCCGAGGACCTGAGCCGACGAATCGAGAGCGTCCTTATGCTCCTGGGAGAGCCAAAGCGGTTCGAGCGCGCCTGCTATGAGCTGCTTGAGTTCTTCGCCGACCGCACAAAACGCCGAAATACCGCATTGGGACAGGTAGAAACAGCGCGTGTCCTCCGGGTTTCTCGCCCGGTATTGAGGACGCTCCGTAACGAAATTCAGCATTTCGAGCATGAGGAGAAAGCGGACTGGTTGGAGGCGGCTGAGCTAATGTGGAACACAGGGGTGCGCGAAGGGCGCTTTGTGGCTGCGTGCTTATTGAATAAAGCCGCGCAAGAGGATGCGCCAATCTATGCTGAAGCGTGGGCGGAAACCTGCGAGGATGTCGTCGCCTTGGAGCGCCTTGCCGCGGATGGTTTATCAGTGTGGAGCGAACAGGATCCTGATATTTTTCTTCAAGTACTTACGAGATGGATGGATGACCACCGACTTCAAGTGCGCCATCTCGCGCTTCTTCTGATCGCGAACGCATCCCGGGACTCGAAATTTGACCAATATCTCCCCGAGACCTTCCGAATCCTTCACGGCATTAGCGCGAAGGTTCGAGGTGGGAGCGTTCAATCCCTCTATGGTTTGATTCGCCAGTTGGCAAAACGGTCCTCCGCAGAGACGACGAAATTCCTCTTGGACGAAATTAAAGCAGGACACCCTGGCGTCAAACGTCTTATCCGGAACACGATTGAATCCCTGCCAGATAACTATCGTGAGGCAATCCATAACGCTCTTTGAAATGAGGGAGGCCGCTTCTGGTATAATTCCCCCATCGTATGACTAGACTGGCTTGAGGTTTCGTGTGCTCAATCACAGAACTTCGGGCTGAGTGACCTGCGGAGGAGCAGATGTCATGGCATTAACAAAAGAAGACAAAAACCAGCTTATTAACGAGTACCACCGTCATGAAAATGATACGGGCTCACCGGAAGTCCAAATAGCGATCTTATCTCGCCGAATTGGACAACTCACGGACCATCTTCGCCTTCATAAACATGATGAATCATCACGACGAGGTCTATTGAAACTCGTTGGAAGGCGAAGGAAACTGCTAACTTATTTGAACCGGAAGGATGCAGCTTCCTACCTGGCGATTACAGATAGCTTAAGTATCCGCCGGAAATAATCGCGAGACCAGACGAGCAGGTGAGTTAGAAACTTGCTCGTCAATTTTATATATGAAAGAGGTCGTCGATTGGAAACAACGACCTTAATAAAAACAACCTAGGAAAGCGCATCAGACTTTATGGCGTGGGTTGGGAATTGGAGAACGCCCATCAGTGAAGATATCTACGAACTGACGGTCATTCCCCAGTCCCTGACTCGCATAAGTTGAAGGTGCGGGAGGGATATTTTTATGTATGAAGAAAAGTCATTTGAAACAACGGTAGGCGGCAAGACTATCACGCTCTCCACGGGCAAACTCGCCGGTCAAGCCGGCGGCGCAGTGACGGTGCGTCAAGGGGACAGTATCATCCTCGCTGCTGCGACGATGAGTAAAAATCCTCGGGAAGGACTCGGGTTCTTCCCCCTCACGGTTGATTTTGAAGAGCGGCTTTATGCTGGAGGGCGCATTCCCGGTTCCTTTTTCCGCCGGGAAGGCCGACCGACTGAGGGTGCGATAATCACTGCGAGATTGACAGATCGGACGATCCGGCCGCTATTCCCAAAGGATATGCGCAATGAGGTCCAGGTGATCCTGTACGCGCTCTCATCCGATGGGGAAACGCCGCTGGATGTCCTTGGTCTTCTGGGAGCGTCAGCCGCACTCACGATTGCGGATGTCCCTTTCGCTGGACCCGTAGGTACTGTCCGTGTTGCTAAACAGGATGGAAACTTCGTCATCAACCCGTCCTATCAAGTCACGGATGAATCCGATTTGGATTTGGTGATTGCCGGCACAAGCGATGCGATCATGATGGTGGAGGCCGGAGCAAAGGAAATTGCAGAGGCAGAAATTGTCAAGGCATTTGAGGTTGGACAAGAGGCGATTAAGGCACTCATCGATCTGCAGATTCAAATGCAATCTGAAGTCGGTAAAGAGAAACGCTCCTACCCCTCTTTCCAACTCAGCGAGGAAGTCCAAACGAAGGTTTCTGAGTGGCTCGAGGGGCGCGTTCAGGAACTCGTCAGTAAACCTAGGAAGAAAGCGGAGCAAACGGAGGCTTTGAACGCATTGCGAGACGAAGCCATAGATGCATTCGCAGACGAGGAAGAATGGGATGTCGCTGACAGCCGTGAAGCTTTCGAAAAAGTACATAAGGCTGCTGTGCGATCACTCATTCTCGAGACCAAGACTCGAACGGATGGCCGTGGCCCGAAGGATATTCGAGAGATTCATGCAGAGATAGATTTCAGCCCACGAGCACACGGCTCCGGACTGTTCACACGAGGTGAGACGCAGGTACTTACGGTGGCGACGCTCGGCACTCCGCGCGAGCGGCAGGAGCTTGATGGTCTATCCCCGAAGAACGAGAAGCGATATATGCATCATTACAATTTCCCACCCTTCTCGGTTGGGGAGACCAAGTTCCTACGCGGCGCCTCCCGGCGGGAGATCGGCCATGGCGCTTTAGCTGAACGCGCATTGATGCCCGTAATTCCTTCTCAGGAAGAGTTCCCCTACACGATGCGCCTTGTTTCTGAAGTGCTCTCATCGAATGGCTCCAGTTCGATGGCATCCGTGTGCGGTTCAACACTCGCCTTGATGGATACAGGCGTGCCGATTCGCGAACCAGTGGCGGGAGTCGCCATGGGGCTGATCAAGGAAGGCGACCAGGCTGTGATCCTTACCGATATCCTGGGAATGGAAGATCATCTCGGAGATATGGACTTCAAAGTCGCGGGAACTCACAAGGGCATCACCGCGCTGCAGATGGATATCAAGATCAAGGGCATTACCTCCGAATTAATGTCTGAGGCTCTGGCACAAGGACGCGAGGCGAGGCTCTTCATTCTTGAGAAGATCAAAGAAACCATCCCGGCGCCGCGCGAAGAATTAAAGCCGCATGTCCCGCGGATGACCATCGTCAAAGTCGATCCTGAAAAGATTGGCGCGATTATCGGTCCGGGCGGAAAAATGATCCGCAAAATACAAGAGACGACCGGTACACGCATCGACATAGAAGATAATGGGATGGTATTTATCTCAGCAGCCGACGGAGAGAGTTCAAAAGCTGCAAAAGAAATGGTCGAAGGCTTGGTTGAAGAAGCTGTCCCGGGCCGGATTTATACCGGCAAGGTCGTTCGAACAACGGATTTCGGCGCATTCGTCGAGATCTTACCGGGGACGGATGGACTGGTCCACATTTCACAGCTGGGTAGTGAACACACGGAGAAAGTGGAGGACGTAGCCCGGGTTGGTGAAGAGATCACCGTTATGGTGACGAATGTCGGTCATGATGGAAAAATCCGTCTTTCCCGCAAGGCTGTCCTGGAGGGGTGGACACTTGAGGAAGCAATGGAAAACGATCGCCGTCCTAGTGGCCGGCGACCAAGTAGGGGTGGAGATCGCAGAAAGAGCGGAGGGAGTTCTAAGTATCGAGGAAATAAGAACTGATGGTTGGACTCCTTGCAAAGGGATAGTCGCTCCTCAAAATATCGAAATGGGGCTGTCCAAAATGAAACTTTGGACAGCCCTCAACATTAATGAAGAAATTAATTAGGTTGTCACCCACTGGCATTTTAGCTCTCATCCTCGTTTTCGGAACCACATTGCGTATATATGGACTTGACCACCAATCTCTCTGGCATGATGAGCTTGAAAGCTGGCGTGAGAGCAATTTTGAAACCCTCACTGATGTTCTTCTGTTAGGTGTTCAACCAGATACACACCCCCCATTGTTTCAGTCAGTATTATTTTTCGTGGAGAAGTATCTGGGTGACACAGAAACTCTATTGCGCTTGCCATCAGTGATTAGCGGAATCTTCTCAATTATCGCGATTTATTGGCTTGCCAAGCGTCTTTACTCTTCTCAAGAGGGTCTAGCCGCCGCGTTCATGATGGCAATTTTTTGGTGCCCAATTTTCTACAGCCAGGAAGCTCGAAATTATTCTTTCTTAATTCTCTTCAGCATCTTGTCATCTTTATTTTGGGTGAAATTATTTATTAATAGAGACAACTCGAGAGAAGAGTCATCGCACGGCACCATGCTCGGGTATATTCTTGCCTCACTTGCATTAATCTATACGCACTATTTCGGAATGATCCTCCTTACATTACAAGGGATTGGAGCCTATTTAATTAGGTTGAAAAATCCCAAGAGAATTCTCCAAAACACAAAAATCTATCTGGTTATTGGCCTCGGATATCTACCTTGGATCCCCTCTGCCCTCGAACAATTTACGCACATGGATAAAATTTCTTGGATTGACAAGCCGACAATCACCGTATTTCCTGCATATATCAGTTTTATATTGAATCGCAGCCATATTTTAGCAGTTGTGGCCTTATTATTATTGACCTTCCTTCTTGTGACGATTGTCTATGCTTATTTGAATAATATAGATCGAAATCTAGCTTCGCTCCTGTCGTCTCCTGATTTCATTCTTGGATACTGGCTCGTCATCCCGATAGCACTCACAGCTATCATCTCGGTGGTGTGGAAACCAATATACACACAAAGGAATCTTCTTTTATCGCTACCTGCAGCGTACATTCTGCTCTCGAGGGCTTTTTTTTCACTACCTTTTACTCGAGCTGTCAAAGCAATCCTCATATTATTCTTTGGGTCCGCGGCTTTATACCAAATGATATTCATTCAAAGTTACTATGTAATCCCCTACAAAGAGCAATTTCGTGAGGCTGTATACCATGTAGTTGAAAGTAAACATGATCTTCATGCGCCGATGGTAATTGGTCAAGTACGTTTTCCAGATTACCTGGATTATTACTTTCAGCGACGAGATACTACCTTGCGCGTGGACATAGTTGTTAATGGAGAAACAGACATCAGGGCTGTAATAGACGAAATCAAATCTAAAGATCCAAACGCAATATGGTATCTCGCTGCGCACAACACACCAGATCAAGAACTTTTGGAGTACTTGAAGGATAATTACAACATAACCGAGAACTATACATTATCAGGAGCACAGGTTTGGCTTTTTACAAAATCGGTTTTTATCGGCATCTCACTCTGTCCTAACCTGATCTGACATCCTAAGAGTATTACCCGCTCGCCGAGGTAGTCCAGTTGGTAGAGCACTTGACTGAATATCAAGGTGTCGCTAGTTCGATTATGGTCCTCGGCACCAGCACCGCCGGAAAATATCGGCGGCTTCTTTTTTTCCCTCCCCCCATTTTATGAAGCTCCTGGCAAGAAAACCCCACTGCTTGTGGTGGGGATGAATTGCCTTTACACTAACTATATACGATTGGGCGCTAAACGGTAGAAGCAGAATAGGCTCAGCGTTTGCCCAAAGCGGCTCTTTAACAA
>SDBU01009370.1_pt1 | contig 10976 bp, 8 predicted proteins | sample 2277071 | NCBI WGS metagenome assembly SDBU01 (sample SAMN10397929, study PRJNA504765) | marine sediment metagenome | isolation source: marine sediment core GS08_GC12, 126 cmbsf | place: Arctic Ocean: Gakkel Ridge, Loki's castle | collected 2008
TGCCATTTTGAAAGTAAAACAACATACTGCGTGCTCCAGACCACCCCAGAATAGTCATTTATTCATCAGGCAATCTGCAATCCTTTGGGACTAACGATTTCTGCTATAATTGGAAAGAATTGAAAAGCCCAAAAACCTTCCAATGGTGGTATTAATCGTTAATGAAATCTTGATGAGCGTGATTCCAGACTATGGCACGTAACATGCAATTTTCGATCGCCTGTCGGACCTCCTCTGTTGTCCTCGCTGTGCAGGAGAAATGAGGTTCATCAGTTTCATTACCGATGTTTAGTTAATACGGCAGATTCTTGAACATCTTGGCCTCTGGCTACAGAAGTCCCCCAGAGACTCGCCCAGCCAAGAGGCCTCCCATGAAAATGGCGAGATAGTCTATGAACCCTTTAAGCCTGCACTGAGCTTGATTCAGTGATGGTTGGCCCGGCTATGAAGATCCATCTATTATGTTAAATTGATCACTCTTCAATTCATTCTTTAAGTTGTGGCTATAAGGGTTAGAGGGGAGCTTTACCCATCTGCCGCCGACTCCTAACCTAAAAACCAGCAATTAGCTGCAAAACCTCAATTCTACCTTACCTCCTACCGTTACACCGGCTTCCAAAATTACTCTCCTAACCGGTAAAGATCAATCTCGGATAAAAAATGGAAAAAAAGGTTGACATTTTCCTGATTCTTGTATTAAACGTTCTACAGATTCAAAAAGCAATTTCCCATCATCGATCGCGAAGTACAAGAGGGAATATATGCTGATCAAATTCCACACGGTGCCAGACACGCCGCCATATACTGCAAAGATTCAAAATTATTCCACCGCGACATCGTGCATTCAATGGTATATTAACATAAGATATTTCTTGGTCAACAGTGGAAGATCTCCTCCTTGTTATAACAAATACTGATTAAGGCCAAAAAATTGCCAAGATTCAAGTGCGCCAAGACAGCACTTATTCATATTGATTTCAATTAATTATAGACTACCTTAAATTCAACCATGAGTATCAAGCCGGTAGTCAAGAAAAGGAGGTAAAATCATGTATGCTCGACTAATTCTCACGATAATATTAATGGCTTCAATAATGATTGGCGGGGGTATTGACGCTGCTTATGCCAAGAAACCGTTTGTAATGAAAATTGCCACGGTGTGGACCAGCGATGACGGCTCTTCGGTAAACAAGACTACAAATTATTTGAAACCACGTATCGAACAACTCACAGGTGGTCGGGTTCAAGTAGAATTGAAAAAAGGCACACTGGGCGGCGAACGGGATATGTTCGAAGGAGTCCAGTTGGGATCGATACAAGCCGCCCCGCTTACCACAGGAACCCTGGGTGGGTTTGTCCCCCTGGCGGAGATTTTCATGGTTCCCTATATCTTCCAAAATTGGGACCATGGCTTTGCCGTTGTCAACGGTCCCTTTGGTGACGAGCTAGGTAAGATGGCGTTAGAAAAGGGACTCCGCATATTGGAATGGTGGGGCGTCGGGGGTCGACATATTTACGGAAATGGAGAACCGATTCCTACCCACCCCGATAAACTCAAGGGCAGGAAAATCAGGGTGATGGAAACTCCGTTTCTCGTAGAGCTATACCGCAATTATGGCGCGTTGGCAACTCCCATGGCCTGGACAGAGGTGTATACCGCACTTCAGCAAGGCGTTATTGAAGGGGTCCAGGCTTCTTTAGCGGGATATGCCGTGGGTCACCACGAGGTGTCGAAGTGGGCAGTTATTCTCGACGAGCAACTCACCTTTGTGGTTTTTGTGGTGTCAGAACGCTGGTGGTCCAAACTTCCGGATGATATAAAGGGTCAGATTGGACAGGCGGTAAAAGAAGCGACTGTCATAGCGCATGAACTTGATCGGCTGGAGGAAAAAGCGCTTGCAAAGAAATGGGTTGATTATGGCGTTAAAGTCGTCAAAGGTGACCGAGCGGCTTTTATGGCGAAAGCCAAGGAAATTTATCCGAAATTTGGAAAACTGTTAGGTGATGATAAATGGCTGAAATGGATTGACGAAGTCGGCAAAGCCTTCCCTATAGAAGACTATCCAGCAATTAAAGAATACGGGGGCAACTACCAGTTCTAGAACATTTGTAACATTGATATTGAGATAAAGGCATTTGTTGGAGCCGATGCTTAAACCATAGCTCGGCTCCAACACCTTTTTCTTAAGATTATTGTTAGGGAGGATATGGTAAGTGCTTACGCGAATATCGAACTTCCTGAGTCGGTTTACAGAGATCGTTTCTATTATAATCTTCAGCATTCTATTCATCAGTGTATTTCTTGCTGTTTGTGACCGGTTTTTGTTCCACATCGGGTTTTTTTGGACCGAAGAACTAGCACGGTTTCTTTTTGTCTGGCTCGGCTCCTTAGCTGCTGCAATCATGGTACAGCGCCGTGGTCACTTCGCTGTTCCTTTTTTGATCGAGAAATTATTGGGTGAGCAAAATAGGCAGATCCTTAATATCCTAATATCCGTCATAATGCTTGCGCTAATGGTCTTGCTTTTGGTTTACGGAATAATTTATGCGGAGTTTGGGAGGCATCAAATAAGCCCCGCGCTGAGAATCGGAATGTGCTATGTATACTACTCCGTGCCAACAGGTGCGTCACTGATGATTTTATTTTTCAGTGCTCAAATCATTAATGATGTGTTGAAACTGAGGGGATCAAATAAATCGTAATAGCCAATTTGGGCTTGAGAAGCATAAGGTAAGTAGTATATCAAAAGTATTAGAGTCATACATCGTACTATCAAACAAGATTAGTTAGCTTTCAAGCGATCATGTTAAACACTAGCCAATAGAGGCGTTTAAGCCGGGAATGCAGACATTTTGCAAAAAACTGCATTCCCGAGTTGTAGGGCTCTCTGTGATATGATGCAGTGAATTTGATACCACGTCTGGAGTGAGATAAGCCATGGAACTTCTGATATATTTTCTTCTTCTCCTTGCTCTCATTTTAATTGGGACACCTATTGGTTTTAGTCTTTTAGTCAGTGCGGCTGTTTATGTCATATGCTTTTCTACCCTGGATCCCATTATTATTCCGCAGAAAATGCAATACGGCTTGAATATGTTTGTTTTACTGGCCATACCATTTTTTCTTATGCTAGGAGAGATAATGGGGCGTGCCGGTATCACTGCTAGACTTGTGGATTTAGCCAACGCACTTGTAGGCCATGTTCGCGGAGGCATGGCTCATGTCAACATCGTAACCAGCATGCTGATGGCCGGCATTCAGGGGACAGCCGCCGCCGATACGGCTGCCGTTGGTTCGATGCTCATTCCTGCCATGATAAAGGACAGGTATGCGCCTAATTTTGCAGCCGCTGTCACCGCTGCTTCCTCTGCTATTGGGCCGATCATACCACCGAGCTTGGCGATGGTGATTTACGGTTCGATGGGAAATGTTTCCGTGGGAAGACTTTTTCTAGCCGGGGCGATTCCTGGGATTATCCTTGGAATTTACTTAATGATATACAGCTACTTAGTCGCCAAAAAAAGGAATTATGGATCATCACAGGGCCAGGAAGGCTTTTCAATTAAGAGGTTGGGCCGGAGTCTGAAATCAGGATTCCTACCCCTGCTGATTCCGATTATTATTATCGGTGGTATTGTGGGGGGTGTGTTTACTCCAACGGAATCAGGCGCGGTTGCCACTGTGGTTGCCATTATTCTGGGCGTATTTGTTTATCGACGGTTGAAATGGAAGGAGTTAGTGGACAGCGCCCGCAATACGATCTATATGATGGGCTCAGTTTTGATTATTATTGCGGCTGCGGCCACATTCGGCTGGATCCTAAGCATAGAGGGAGCCGGCGATTTATTGAGAGAGAGCCTTTATAGGATTTCGAAAACCCCGATTGTAATCATGCTCATTATCAATGCGCTCCTGCTTCTACTCGGGTGTTTTATTGAAACAGTTGCTCTTCTAATCCTCCTGACACCGATCCTACTTCCAGTCGTAGTCAAGGTGGGTTACGATCCGGTTCATTTTGGAGTCATCATGGTTTTTAATTTAACAATCGGTCTGACTACACCGCCCTTAGGTCTCTGTATCTTTATAGCATCGGGAATAGCAGGTATTTCGGTGAAGGATTTCATGCAAGAAATGTTTCCCCTATATATACCATTAATAATAGGGCTTTTGACGACTGTTCTTTTTCCGCGACTTGTGATGTTCCTTCCGAATCTGTTGATGCCGATTCGCTGAACTAGTAGACAGCCTGGAAACTCACAGAAACAACTTTTTTATCAATTTGCATGACCAAAGAATATTAAACTTGGACTCGCCATTGGGCGCAAAATGGACGGTTCATTAAGAGGATGGCATCTTATGGAATTTGTTCGACTTGGCAGAACAGATCTAAAGATCAGTAAAATTGGATTTGGAGGCGCCCCGGCCGGCATCAAAAACTATTTGACCAAGCACGATCCTTCAAAAAAAGATGATGTTAAACCATTTATAGAAGCCGTCCATAAGGCGATAGAGTGTGGTATTAATTTCTTTGATACGGCACCCGCTTATGGTGACGGTCAAGGTGAGATAATCTTGGGCGAAGCGTTACAGGGAATTGAATCGGAAAAATTCTTTGTGGCCACGAAGATAGGAATAAAAGATATAGACAATGTTCGTGGTTCTGTAGAGGCGAGTTTAAAAAGATTGAAAAGAGATTCAATTGATTTAATGCAAATTCATGGCGAGCATATCTTAGATGAAGATGCCGATTACATTTTAAAAGATGGTGGAACGTTAGATGCCATGTATCGATTGAAAGAGGAGGGGCTGGTTAAATTCATCGGCTTTTCATCCGAAGATCAAGATCCTCCCATGCACAGAATGATTCAAAGCGGAAGATTTGATGTGATCCAGACCTGTTACAATTTCATATTTCAGCATCCTTGTGATCCAGTTCGAAAATCAGGAAGCCTTTATGAAGCAAAACAATTGGACATGGGCATCATCACAATGAGAAGTGCTACATCAATGATATTCCAGAAATGGATTCAGAAAGTGAATCCTGACAATACATTCGATTATACCGGCGTCTTAATCCAATTCGTCTTATCAAATCCATTGGTAGACGTCGTTTTAATTGGAATGAGAAACACTAGTGAGGTAATTGGAAATTTAGAGCTTCTGAATAATACTTCGGGACGCATTGATATCGATGATTTACATAATCGATTCGTTTGATTGGCTTCAGTTGCCTTGGGAGTTTTGTATATCCTAAAAGGGAACCGAAGTGTTGAGGTGAAGTTTACAGTCGAAATAACCTTATTTAGAGGAGACGAAACATGAGCCTTAATACCCTTTTCAGTCCTTTCTCCATTGTAACTTTGAAAATCAAAAACCGCATCGTGATGCCCCCCATGGCGACACATTACGCAACACCGGAAGGTTTCGTTACCGATCAACAGATTGGTTATTATGTTGAACGTGCAAAGGGAGGGGTGGGATATATCACCACCGAACACACGGGTATTCTGCAACAAGGAAAAGCCAGCTGGAAAATGATGCTCATCCATACCGACGAACATGCGGCGAAAATCAAGAAACTGATTGAAGCCGTACATGAGGCAGAAGGAAAAATCGTCGTCCAGATTAATCATGCCGGTAGACAGACCTCATCTGAGATTACGGGGATGCCCATTGTTGGAGCATCTCCTATTCCCGGCCCGCCTAAAAACGAAATTCCCCGTGAGCTTTCAGTCGCTGAAATCGAGGAGATCATCGAGGCTTTTTCAGCTGCCGCTCAACGGGTTAAGGAGGCTGGCGCCGACGGAGTCGAGATTCATATGGCCCATGGGTACCTCATCTGCTCGTTTCTCTCGCCCTTTACCAACAAAAGATCTGACCGGTACGGCGGCGATGTCCAGGGGCGATCCAGGCTTGCCGTGGAGGTCTTGCAGTCGGTGCGCAGCCGCATTGGCCCGGATTTCCCCATCATTTGCCGGCTAAGCGCAGACGAGTACCTTCAGGGTGGGCTCAAAATAGAAGAAACCAAGCAGATTGCTAAAACTTTGGAGGAACAGGGCGCTAATGCCCTCCATATATCGGCTTGTAATGTCGTTACGGGTTACCTGAACCAGCCACCCTATTACGTTGAAGAGGGTGTTTTTGTGCATCTGGCCGAGGCGGTAAAAGCGCAAGTCGATATCCCTGTTATTACAGTGGGCAGAATCAGAAGCCCGCTAATGGCCGATCAAATCATTCGAGATGGGAAAGCGGATTTGATCTCCATGGGTCGCGCCTTGATTGCCGATCCCCACTTGCCGCAAAAGGCCAAAGATGGGCGGCTTGAAGAAATCATCCCGTGTATCTCATGCAACAAGTGCATCCAGACCCAAAGACAGGGGGCGATTCGATGTTCGGTCAATCCGGAGACCGGTAACGAAGCTGAATTCAAGTTTGAAAAAGCGGATCGATCCAAGAATGTTTGGATTGTGGGTGGGGGCCCCGGAGGACTAAAGGCCGCTGAAATAGCAGCTTTGAGAGGACACCAGGTGACACTATTTGAAAGAAAAGACAAATTAGGCGGTCGAGTGAGACTCGGTGCCAATCCTCCGGGAAAAGCAGTTTTAAACGAATTCATCGATTATCTGGAGGGACGGGTCAGGGCTCTGGGAATAACTCTGGAAATGGACAAAGAGTTTACCGCGGACATGATAACGTCTGGCGAACCGGATGTGGTGATTGTGGCAACCGGTGCTTCTCCGCAGTTTCCTGATTGGAAAGGAGTTGAAGAGAGTGATGCGCTTTCGGTCGATGATGTTTTGTCTGACTGGGCAGACATCGGGGATAATGTTCTGATCGTTGGGGGTGGCGGTACTGGGGCTGAAATAGCTGATCTTTTATCAGAGGTAGGCAAAAAGGTCACTCTGATTGAGATGCTGGAGGATATCGCATCGGATCTGATAAACCATCTGCAGCATTACCTCAAGCAGCGGCTCAGTGATAAAGGGGTGAACATTCTTACGTCCACACGGGTGGTGGATTTAGGCAAGGGCTATGCCATGGTTGAAGACGCCTCGGGTATAAGAAAACTGGATGGATTCGACGACATCGTCTTAGCTCTGGGATCGGAAACACCCAACGATGTCATCTATAAGGATCTTGAAGACAAAGTTGCCGAGCTCTATGTGATCGGCGATGCCAGTCAACCCCGTGCAATTGTGGATGCGGTTTGGGAAGGCGAAGACATCGCAATAAGAATATGATCTCAAAATTTAAAAGGGCGCAGTTTTTTCGCAGCGCCCCCAGTCCTTCTGAGTTTTTTCCTAGCCGCCAAGGGCAGCAATAACGGCTTTCATGAAAACCGGCAGATCATCCGGCATGCGGCTGGTGATCAGGTTGCCGTCAACGACGACCTCCTCGTCCACCCAGCTGGCCCCGGCGTGAATCAAATCATCTTTAATAGAGAAAAATGATGTTAATTTCCGGCCGTTGACAATCTCCGCTGAGGCAATCATCCAGCCGGCATGGCAAATGGCGGCCACCACCTTACCTTGGGCATTGAGATCCTTCACAAAATTGACCATGGCTTCGGAACGGCGCATGAGGTCAGGTGCAAATCCCCCTGGGATCACCACACCATCAAAATCGGCTGCGGTCGCCTTGGCGGCGCTGATATTTTCCTGTGCCGGAAGCCCGGCTTTGGAATGGTAGCCTTCAACTTTTCCAGTGCCGACCACCGACACGAACACCGTGATCGAGATAAAGATTGAGAGCAGTCTTACCTTGTCATATTTGATGCCCAGCCAGACAAGGAGAGAAGCAACAGCTGAGAACAAGATTTCATAGGGATTTGGCCAAAAGCAAGACTCTTGACTTTCACATACTGCTATAAGTGTTGAAAAATAAAAGTCCGAAAAACTTTCCAATAATGTATTTAATCGTTAATAAAATCTTGTGGACTGTGATTCCAGACTATGGCACGTAACCTGCACTTTTCGTTTATCTTTGAACGAAAGGGAGATAATTTCTCTAATAATTGTTCTTGCTTACGGGCAATAAAGGTTGTTGCTTAGTGGTCACTTTCAAAAAGCTCCTACCAGTTTCAGGCCATGCAAAACATTTTGAACGTTACTCATAAGTCAGAATATGGTGGCACCGCCAAAAATCCAAGAGGAAAACGGAGAAAACAAACCTTAACCTGTAGCATTAGGAGAAACCGGTCCACTCGACTCAGATATCATAAAAATGGAATGATAATGATTTAGTAGGCCAGCAAAAGGAGGTAAGTTATGATTAACAAATACTTTTTAAGGACTCTGCTTTTATGCCTCACTGTTTTTTGCTTAATGGCAAGTAGCGGACTTTCAACAACATGGGTGACGGAGACGGTGGACAGTGATGGAGATGTAGGCGAGTATACCTCAATAGCATTAGACTCCTCAGACAATGTCCATATCAGTTATTTTGATGGTTCTAACGCTGACCTAAAATATGCCACAAATAAATCAGGCTCATGGGTGACTGAGACGGTGGATAGCTCGGCAGGCTTGTTTACCTCAATAGCGATAGACTCCTCAGACAACGTGCATATCAGTTATTTTGATGGTTGTTTTAGGACTGACCTAAAATATGCCACAAATAAATCAGGCTCATGGGTGACTGAGACGGTGGATAGCTACGGAGGTGTAGGCACGTATACCTCAATAGCAATAGACTCCTCAGACAATGTCCATATCAGTTATCATGATGGTGGTTCTAGCGCTGACCTAAAATATGCCACAAATAAATCAGGCTCATGGGTAACTGATACGGTGGACACTGGAGGCCAGGTAGGCTTTGATTCCTCAATAGCGATAGACTCCTCAGGCAATGTCCATATCAGTTATCTTGATTATACTAACAAAGATTCCAAATATGCCACAAACGCATCAGGCACATGGGTAACTGATACGGTGGATAGCATCGGAACTGTGAGCTACGGTCAAAGGGTTAAAAATTATTATAACCCATACGGTATCTTAATTTGTTCTATCCGATTTTCGTTTGCAGACTGGTATAACTCAATAGCGATAGACTCCTCAGACAATGTCCATATCAGTTATCTTGATGGTTCTAACACTGACCTAAAATATACCACAAAGCCTGTAGATTATGATCCACCTACGGTCAGTTCCACCACACCAGCCAATAACGCCACTGGCGTGGCTGTGAATACCTCTATCATCGCCACCTTCTCTGAGGCCATGGATTCCTCGACCATTACTACGGATACCTTTTTTGTCAGCAGTTCAGGCAACATAGCAGGGACAGTGGTTCATAGTGGTACCACAGCAACCTTTACACCGACAACGGCTTTAGATTACAATAAGACTTATACTGCCACCATTACCACTGGCGCCAAGGATGTGGCGGGGAATGCCCTTGAGGCTGACTACACCTGGTCATTTACCACGGACTCTGAATCAGACACCACACCACCTACAGTCAGCTCCACCAATCCGGCCAATAACGCTACTGGCGTGGCTGTGAATACGGCTATCACCGCCACTTTCTCTGAGGAAATGGATCCCTCCACTATTACTACGGATACGTTTCAGGTGAGTGGCTCAGGCAACATAGCAGGGACAGTGACTTATACTGATACGACGGCGACCTTTAGACCAGCAACAGATTTTGATTTCAACACGACCTATACTGCCACCATTACCACTGGCGCCAAGGATGTGGCGGGGAATGCCCTTGAGGCTGACTACACCTGGTCATTTACCACGCAGTCTGAGACTGAAGGTGGAGACAGCCCTGGCTGCTTTATCGCCGTAATTAACGGAAATTAAGCCTTATAGGTAACTGCACTTGAAGGCAGGGTCATTTGGCTCTGCCTTTTTTGTTGCCATACCCAAATATTGCACGCGGGAGGCCCGAGAAAGATTGCATGTTACTGCTATTAATCGTTACCCAGACCACCCCCAGAAGACTTTCCAATGGTGTTATTAATCATTAATCCAACCTGCGGGTCAGCGGCCAATAATATGAGGCAGTAATTCATAAATGAAAAGGGGAGACACCTCATTTGAAGGCTCTCCCCCAGGCCTGCATTTGTGACAAAATGTGACAGTAATTGATTTTTTAGCTTATTTTCCTTCTATTGTTTATATCATCAAGTCTCAAAAAATCAATAAGTTAAGTGATTTCGCTATCTTAGCAAAATCCCTAAAATCCGATCTCTTATCGGTACCCAAAAAGCTTGCCTTACACTTTGTTGCCCTTCAGCCTCAGGTTGCTTAGGATGAGGTAATGGACGTATAGCTGAATTTCGGTATCTTAGCTTTTTAAACTGATCAGAAATGGCCTCCAGTTCGTGCTTTAAATTTGCTTCAAAACGAGCTACTTCGGCTTCATCAAACCAAAAGTCCCCATATTGCAGGTGTCGACGATATTTTAACCACGCCCAGTAAAGATTTTCTGGAATTGCTAATCTTTGCTCCAAAGGCATCAGGGTAGTCAGAGCCATTCAACACCTCTTAGTTCTGAAAAGGGAGCGGTCCTTAAATAAGCAAATAAAAAGTGAGGTTGGTCAATAAGTTAAGGACATTTTCCTTTTTACACTTTAATCGGGCGAACCTTTTCCACATTCCCTGTAAAGTTAGTCAACTCAGTCAACAATGTCTTTCCTTGGGAAATTGCTATTCAAGATGTTTTCCTCCTTGCTCCTTTCCAAACGCTATCTCTGCCAATTGCTTTAAGAAACCTTGTTTTTTGTTTTCCTGTTAAATCCTGCTTATATGATATATCGCGAGATCTTTTAAAAGAGTGAAAGAGGTATAGCTTTTCTTTTGCACGAGTCATGGATACATACAATAAACGGGCTTCCTCTTCAACATTCTTGCTTCTTGGATTTGGAAAAATATCATCTTCCAAACCAACGATTATTACGACATCTGCCTCAAGACCCTTAGCTTTTCTCATAGTCATCAATGGGACTAAACCCGAACCAAAT
>SDBU01009372.1_pt1 | contig 10975 bp, 18 predicted proteins | sample 2277071 | NCBI WGS metagenome assembly SDBU01 (sample SAMN10397929, study PRJNA504765) | marine sediment metagenome | isolation source: marine sediment core GS08_GC12, 126 cmbsf | place: Arctic Ocean: Gakkel Ridge, Loki's castle | collected 2008
ATCTTACTGCCACTAGTGAAGTAGAAGTGCTCAGTTTTTCGCGCACTTCGTGTCTTCTGTATGCCCATGGATAGAAAGCCCGCCAAGAGATGCCGTACAGATTAGCTACATACCGTGCTGTATCTTCTACTCTATACGGGACTTGCGGGCCTTCCTTGATCATAATCCTAGCATACTCAGTCGGGGCACCGTGATAGAGCTTAACAACTCCTTGCCCACTAGCAATCTTCTTAAGATCATCAACGGTGTGGCAATACTTGAGAAGTTCCTTCCAGTGAGCAATTGCTGTCTTTTCTCTATCTTGTACGGAGGCCGTAATGCCAAGTGCATGTGGCACATCATTCAGCATGAACTTTACCATCATGATATACAGCATACTGTTAAGAGTTGTTTGTATCATCCTTGCCCCTTACTGATGTGTTCCTGAATTTGGCTGCTGGCTCTTATTCCGCCATCTGCAGTCAAGCTGTTTTCCATTTCTTCGATTACCGCTCCAGATTCAGGAACCCATTCCCCACCAGGTTTTCTGTGAGATAAATAGTCGATGGATGTACTTTCTATATCTTCTGGTTTTCTCCACCCAAAATGCACCCACAGTTCTACTGCCCACTCAGTTCCTGTGGGCAGATGACTCAATACACCGTCGTAGGCTATGCTATCAGATGACCACCCAGTTTCGTCGAATGGCTCAACAACCGTAAAACTACCTGCTTGCATAAAGGCGCTTAGCCTCTCGGCTGTTTCATTAATAACTATTCTTCCGTAGTCAGATACAGGTGCCTTAAACGCCCCCAGACCGTACAACTCTTTGCTGATGTACTCAGGTAGAGGTAGACCTTTTTCAGGCATAAATGGGAGTTTCTCTATAGCTTCAACCATTCCAAGAAAAGGATCCTGCTCATCAATCCACTTTCTAGCATCTTCAAGGCTGGAAGCTTCATGCCATGGTTTGCTCTCTTGTACTTCCTCTCTGGTCTTGTAGACATTGTATTCATATATGTTCTGTACTGGCATTATAATACCAGGGTTAATGATCCAGCCTTTATAGACCTGGAAATACTCTCCGTTGGTAGTCACTGCTCACCTCAACAGCCGTGTTTTGTGCTCAAATCTTATCTGCTTTACCGCTTCTGTTACCTGCACAAACTTGGTATCACATTCAGGTCTGCTGAACCCACTCCATGTTGCCCTTAGCTTTCTCCTCCAGCCCTCAAGGAATTCATACAACTTCACAGTGCATGTACCGTTAGTTCTAGTCATCCTGATCTCATACTGGCCAACTTGCTTTGACTTAGTGAATACAGGACCACGTAATTTCCTCTCTGATTCTACCCCTTTTGTAGGAAAATGTCTTTCCTCGAATTCACTCATACCTGCTCTTCTGATTATATCAGATGTCATAGAGCCAGAAGACCTTTCAGGATTTCCTGAAAGACCGACAGCATGTGGTACGTCATTCAGCATGAACTTCACCAGCATTATAGTCAGGAAGCTATTGGCTACCTGTTGTGTTTGTATCAACTTAGCACCTCTTGATTTTACGCATCAGTTACTGGTTCGTCTTCCACGACTTCTTCTTCCTGGACTTCCGTCACCTGTTCTTCGGTGACCCGCAGCCTGTTACCATCACCACATTTTACCGTATATCCGGCATTACGTGGCAACACCTGCATGATCTGGCACTTTTCTCCGTTGACCAGAACTATGTTCCTTCTTTGAAAGCCATTGTATACCCCCTTACCAAATTTTCTTAACCATACCAAGCACTTCTTTCTGCTCGACGTACTTTTTTGGTCCAAGCATCTCATAGAAACCCTTCACAACCATTGACAACATACCCACCATCACCATTCCGCTAACAGCAGAATTGATAGTATCCGACACTAAGCCAGATACTTCTTGTTGGGTAACCACACCATCCTGTGTAGCTTCTAAGAGACCTAGTTGCCATCCCAATTATCTTCACCTCTATTGAGGCATTAAGCCTATTTTAGTCAACTTCTTTTCGATGCTGACAGTGACCTTTCTACCACAATCTATGCAAATATCACGAAGAGCGAACATGCCCGGCCTGAGGCTAATCGAAAGTAATGCCTTAGTTGGGTCTAATATGGTGCCCCCAATTTCTTCCAGGCCCACATTCATATCTTCCCTGATTAATCCTGCCTTCTTTAGCTCTTCGCCCAGCTCGCCCATCATTCTCCGCGTGCTTCCACAATCCGGGCACTTCTTGAATGATGCAACCACCTCGACTGTAGCCATTCTAGCTGCTTCAGTCACTTCTTTCTTGCTCTCTTCTGCCATTTGACGCCTCCTAATTCAGTTCTACTGAGTTTATTATCCTTGCCATGACAATATTAAGGGCTGCTAACCTCCTCAAGTATTCATTGTCAATGAATTCATAAATAGGACACCCTGACACAAGTTCGTCATCACCTAAATCCTTTAACTCTAACTCTATCTCCCTATTGATCGATGCTATAACGACCTCATTTGCTGTATCTACCATACAGGTATCCTCTTCTTCAAATGTACTGCCTTAAACCGCCCATAAATATTGGCCGTCGTTGTTATGCTCTTGTGGCCAAGATGCATTTGCACATCGTGCAAAGTAGCTTCATTCATCAACATGAAAATTGCTCTCGAATGTCTAAGCAAGTGAGGTCTAAGAGGTATACCTGCTCTCTTACCAACATTCTTAAGGATGGACCATGCATCCCAATACAACAAATCCATGAACACTCTCTTAGAACTAGACTGCCTTACACTCAGCCATAGACTGAGAGCCTCGAGAGCTTTATCTGAAACATTTACCTCTTCACGGCGACCACCTTTTCGCACAACAGAGATAAACTTACCAACCCAGTTAATGCCATCTAACTCCAGATTCAATAGCTCGTTAATCCTCACTGCTGTATCGAAAAGAACAACAATAAGGGTCTCTTCCAGAACATTATTACATCTCGCCAGTAGTGCTTCTATCTGTTCAATAACGAGATAATCGGGTTCTCCAATTCTGATGGTCGGGCAATCTAGCCTTACTTGTATGCCTTTCCACCTGAACCACCGCATTATCGCGTGAGCACGTAGACTTATAGTACTGGCGGATTTGTTAGCTCTTGTGAGTCTATCGATGTAAGCCTGTGCAGACTTCTGTGAGGGTTTAGTACCATTTAGAGTTCTGGACCATTGCCTAAGAGCATACATGTAGACTATGACCGTATTAGGGCTAACTCGGCCTGCAAGGTACTCCTCAAACCTGAGTAGATCAGTTTTATAGCTCATCTCAATATAATTGTATGCTTTATTGCTAAAAAAGTAAAATGCCTATGGAATGCTACGGCTAAACTATTTTCATACTATTTTCATGCTTTATCCGGTTATCTTGCTTATGCACCCCTGTCTGGCACTTGCTTATGCTGCCAAGCAAACCAGCCAAACAACCTCACAGCCCAATACATAGGATACTTTCTCCAGTTCTTTACCTCCAATACCCCCATGGCCTCGAGGAATATATCGTCAGAGAACTTACGTGGGTCCTTCTGGGCGTAGTCGAAGTAGTCAAACATAGATTTATACAGCGGGTCTGTTAGCATTATCCTGATAGACTGGTATAGTCGATCATGCACCACAGCTGCCTTGCCATGCCTGCCCCAAGGAGATACAAGCCACCAGAATAGCCGTGGTACTGAGGCAAAATCTGTCTTGAAACCGAACGGGATAATTACCTTATACTTACCATATTTTGAGGTAATATGATAAGTAAACTCCCTCCTAACTATCCAGAACTTGGAATCAGGTACTGGCTCAAACCAAGGCTGTGATGTAAAACTACTCATGATATTGTACTCCTATTATCATGCGCTCACAAATCTGTCAGGAGCCTTCTTTATCACGGAGTACCAGATAAAGGTCTCTGTTGGATCTAAACCATATTCTGCAGCAACAGCCATTCCTGCCTTTGCCTTAGATGAGTATGTAATACCGGTTTTGGTATCCTTTTGAGGTTTAGCTGTCTGACGACCTTTTGCTTTCTTTACACCAGTCTCAACAGCTTCCTTCTTTTCATCTGGAGCTGTGAATTCTGTAATCTTCTTACCGGCAAGAGTAGCAGCAATCTCATTCGCTGTGCGTAAGTCACCTGGAGGAGCAGAGGCGAGGGCTGATGTTGTCTGCCAGTCACCATACTGTTTGCGCATTCTGTTGGTGTATAGATCACCAACCTCTTTTGCGAGGATGAGAATATCTTCTCTGCCAACGTTCTTGATTGCAAGATTAACAAGATCTGTGCCAAAAGTTAGCCTGAGATCACGGATTCCTCTATCAGCAGCTGGGATACCAGCAGGTATGGCTGCACCAACAACAAGTACACCAATGGCACTAGCGATGACATTAAGAGTCATTGCAGTAACCATGAGAGGAATCATGGTATTGACGGTTGCTTGGACTATTTCATTAGGGTTAGTTGTCATATCTACCACTTCCTATTTTGTGTTTTAGCGCAACTCAGAGTCGTTTTATATGCTTAACCAATAGTACTAGAGGTTCACTTAAAGTACAAATATTTGCATTTTGGTGTAACTCACTATTGCTAAACCAATATGCACATTAGCTTTAGGAAATGCCTAATTTTGCTGCTTTCCTCATGAGCCAACGTCTAGACTCTTCTACTGCTGGACTTCCTTCTTCTCCTTCAGAAATAACCTGCAGAACATTGTTCACTGTATACCATGCATCTGGGGATATTTTACCCTTTATGTCTTCTGCGAGGACAACCCAGTCACCATAGGTCTTAGGGAATGGACGTTGACCACCCTTGCTACTCATCATACCGCTGCCCATCATGCCACCCATCATACCGCCTTCCTTCATTCTCTTTTGCATTTCCTCATCAGACATGCCACCCATCATACCACCCATTCCACCACCTGGGTTACCTTTACCCATCATACCGCCACTCATCATTGACCGCATCATCTGCGCATGTCTACGCTCATCATGAGCCATTTCTCTCATCATCTCAGCCATGTTATAATGTCCCATCATCTCTGCATCTGCAGCCATGGTGTCATACTTGGCTCGTGATTGTTCTTCTTCTACTGCTGCTCTCTTGATTTCATCTTCTAGCGCCATGATACCCTCCTGTACTATATGAGTGATCCCCCACCTGGTCCGAGTAGCCATGATTCTTGCTTAGATGAAGATGTACTAGATTGTGGAGCCATCATTTTCATCATCATTCCCACTATCATCACACCGATTAGCAAATTCACTGTTGAGCTAATATCAAAGATGTCCGTGCTCGGTTCTTCTGTTATTATCGTTATTACTGCAATATCCCCAACACTTACATCTACTGCTTCACCTGCATTGACTTCAAGGAAATACTGCGCACCTAGCCCTTCTCCTGCATCAAAAGCAACAGCGTCTCCAGGTGCAACATCACGCAAGATACCTACGACTCCACCTGTAACATTAAGGAATACTATATCCAGGTTGAACAGCATCTCTGCCATATTAATCGAGATAGTACCCTGAGCAGAGCCCATATCGAAGAGTATACCGGTGTTAGCAGGTATGGACACAACACCACTTAGACCAGCAAGCAGTTCAGCGGAAGTCGACGCAATAGTGGCTGCCCAACTTTGTTCACCAATAGTTACAGTTGCTTGACCAGGCATACCAAAGCCTCCCTATATTAGTTATCACCGGCATGTGCAGATTCTCCACCTGCGGTATCCAGTAGGTACATATACCAGATGAAACTGCCCACTGCTAATACGATAAAGTCAGCATCGTTTGAGTACCACTCTACTCCTTCATCTTCATGGTAAGTTGCATTAATACGTGGGTCAAAGATGAGCTGATAACTCTCGCCAGGGTCCAAAGTTAGCTCAAAGGTTCTCTTGAGTACAGGATTATCATATGTGCGGTAATAAGTTGAGTACATCTGGTAGTAAATACCTATAATTCTTGTGCCCCTTGAGGACCCCTGGTTAGTTATAGTGCAGTGGAATACACCATAAGCTGATGCAATACCTGCTGTCGGGATAATCTCTGAGAGTGGTCTAAGCTGGAATGTTTCACCAGAGTAGACAAAACCCCCTACAGCCGCACCTGTCACAGATATGCTTTCTGCTTGGTATAGAGGTTCTATGAACTCCCCACCAGAGAAAACAGCAAGATAAACTTCGTAGACTCCAGTATCAGCAGGTATAGTCACAGGAATACTTATACTCTTAGATTCTCCTGCATTCAAGTGAAAGTCGACACTTGCCATAAGCGCTAAATTTGTCCCCATGTATAACTCTACAGTATAGTCGAATGCAGTATCGGTAGGGTTAGACATAGGAACTACTGCAGTCTTAATATCACCTGCTGTAAGTTCTACCATGACTTCCTCCTTATACCCAAGTAATGGGCCCGACATTGATTGCAGGACTTGTTTCTACTGTCACGTCAACAGTTCCTCTGAAGTGTGCAAGAAGATCGCTGCCTACCCAGACATCTAAATAAACTTCATATACACCTTCAGCAACCGGCATTGCTAGTGGGAAATTCACATTCACTGAAGCTCCAGCAGCTAATGTGAAACTGATAACTCCGGTGGTTACTACTTTACCAGCCCCGAGATAGAGCTCAGCAGTATATGAAAATGGCGCCGTTGTTGGGTTAGTCATCTGTGCTACTGCAGAGTGGATACTCCCTGATTCGAATGTTGGATCTGCTGATTCAAGTGGCGTTACTACTATTTGCGTTTCTACCATTAACTTCCTCCTTAATCCCAAAATATATCAATATCAGTTGTTGGATGTGCTGTTACAAAGTGAGCATACATTTCGTCATATGTATCAAACAACAACGTAGGCTCTAGTGGACAAGCATACTGGGTTACTTCAGGTGGCGTAGCCGCAACTGGTACTACACCTGAAATAACCGACGCCATTATCGCAATACCAAACACAGCCATCATCATACCCATTATTGATCCGGTATCATCTGCCATATCTAACCTCCTGTCATACCTGACATATCACCTGTCATCATTCCCATTATACCAATAACCATCATCATTGATATAAGGGGTGCCATATCAAGGGCGGCTGCGGGTCCAAGTCCTACAGCCTGTGCCACTAGTGGACCATAGGCTAATCCGTAACCGTATTCATTATCTTTTGCAACTATTGAACCCTCAGGCTTAACACATAACAGAGGTAAGTAGGTAGAAAGTAATTCCTCTTGTGTTACGGCATATAGCTCTGGCGATAAACCCTCTATTAATCGGCGGCTCACTAATGCTCGCTTAGCTGCTCCTTCAAAGTAAATCATTATCATGCCTGATGAAAATGCTACAGAGAAGCTCGTTCCAGATTTAGCAGTAGTCCTGGTATCACTAGCACTACTGGCTAAAACAATATCCTCTCCAAACATGACAGTATCTGGCTTGGTTACACCTTCTTGGGAAGGTCCTCGACCACTGAAATCACTAACATAGAATGGGTCATACTTAATAGAGCCCACGGCTGCAACAAGTGCATCGCAGGCAGGACTCATAATGGATCCAGGAGCAGGTCCACTATTACCTGCAGCAGCAAGGACCCAGATACCTTCAGCTATAGCTGCTCTACAAGCTACCCTCATGGGACCAGAAGGATTTCCATCATCTGGTACGCCAAGACTCAGATTTATTGCTGACGGAGAGAACTCAGATCCTTCTTCATGGAAGTCAATACATTTGTCTATTGCCAGAACTACTTCTTCCTCTGTGCCATTACCACTACCATCAAGCACTTTCATGTTTAGGATACCACATAGAGGAGCTATGGTCACAATAACAGATGCAACACCTGTACCATGGTCAAATTCATCAGCCATCACATCGTCAGTGAAATTCTCGCTGTAGACCACTCTTCCGCCCAGCATATGATGTGATTCACGCATCCCTGAGTCCAGAACAGCAATATTGATATTTTCTCCATAAAGAGGAGGCACAAACAATGCTCTGAAATCTTCAAGACCTACAACAAATGATAATTGCTGAGGGCTATATGTCGGAGCAGCCTCAACAGGTGCAGGCGGTGCTACAGGCGGTATTACTGCTGCCTTGACTTCACCCATCTGCTCCACGATGCATCCACGGTCTCTAAGTAATGATGCTTGCTTGGATGTGAGCGAAGCAAAGACAATACCCATCCTCTTGGATTCTTTAAGGCTTTTTCCACCAACAGTCTCTATTTGTTGTACTGAGCCATTCATTACAGAGTATCTCACGAGTCCTCCTTAGTCTATCGAGCTATCAGAATGAGCTTCTACATTTTCACGGTTTGCAGCAGCAATACGCTCATCTTTGAAGATATTATCCAAGATTATCTGCTGTCCGGGAATAATTTCCACGGCCCTCCTCTGAAGTCCTTCTGGAACTGCTGTGTAGTTATCGTCAGTGACCACATAGATTTCAGTGATTACTGCATGTTTATTCCCTTCACTATCGACACCGGCAGAAACTTCCCATCGGTATCCCCTCATCTGGGTAAGATTCATTTCTCCTAGATCTATTGTCCGAGCCATGTTGTCCTCCTTCTATCCTCAGGCATTAAGTTGAGCACTTTCGGCGGCTACCAGTTCACGTTCTTGATCATGCTCTTCTTTGGCTATAAGCTCTAGTTTTACTGAGTGGCCATTCGGACAGCTTAGATTCATTGAAACGGTCGACCTGTCGTTTATATTAAATACAGTCCGTTTGCCTTGGATGACTTGGATGTTGCCATCCTCACCTCTTATTATTTTATACGCCTCCCGATGGCATTTGCGGCAAAATGTTATGCTGGACATTCGGCTCCTTAAATTTCGTGCAAGACCAAGTTCATAAACCGAACAGTTAAATCGTTTACTCCATCACTCTCAAAGGCAAACCATATTCGGTCAAGAGCAGCGATGGTAATGATTCCACAGCCCGACACAGACCCAAGGTCGTTATTTGAAAACTTACGGCTAGCGTTGATTTTGACATCATTTGTGGTATTCTGGTAAACGCTGAATATTACCACGGACCCGGCAGCGCCACCTTCACTAAGGGAACAAGTCCAGTGGATTTCATATGCTCCAGCTGCACCGGCGTCTGGGAGAAGGTATGCGCCCATTTCCCAATCAGACGCACCGGCATCAGCGTTCCAGCCGGCATTGGTGAAGTAAAAGTCATTATCACCTATCTTGGTAATTTCGTATACGCCGTTATAGTCATTGGGGGCAACGGTTCCCCGAATCGTAATTATATCACCGGTTACTAATCCGTGAGCTGCAGATGTAGCTTTAATAGTCCCGGCCACTGTGCCGGAATAGTCAGCATAAGCGGTTATCGCACCGGTTTTACCAGCTACGAATGACCACTCCTTCGTGTCCCCGGCGCTAAAATCTTTGAACGCATTAGGAATATCGGCGGTTTCAATTGTTACTACTTGATTAGCAATAACAGACATTTCTCCGTATTGTGCCAGGGTAGGTTCAGCCCATTCCTCAACCTGTCCCTCGCCTCTACTTACCATTGCCTGGCCACTAGCCCCAGAGACGCTATTTATCTTTCTTTCAACTTCATTTGTTTGTCCCATCTTAGACCTCTCATGCCGGACACTCTTGTACCCAACCGTCTCTCACGGTGACATCGATAGCGTCTCCACCGCCAGCTCCGGTGGTGGCCAGCAGGTGTTGCTCGTCGAGCACGGCTGAGGGAAGTCCATCCGGGTCGGTTGAGTGAGTGGCTACCAGGACCCCCTCAATATAGAATTCTACCTGAACACCGCCGATTATGATTACTTCGAGTGTTACCTGCACGTTGACCGTAGGAGTCGTGAGATTGGTCACTTCTCCGGTGACCCCATCGGAGCTTATTGCCCGGAAGTTGGCGCCGTTCCAATCAAAGCCGGCGCACTCTTCGGCTGCTACGTTGGGGATAGCATCTCCCCGGGTTTCCCTCAGCCCATGGAACATAGTAACATGAGCATCAAATGCGTCCGCTACAAACTTACCTACCCATCGGGGAGTCCTGGCGGGGGTGACACCGTTCTCCAGGGAGCCGGCGGCTGCCGCGTTCTTTTCGACCGCTTCGGCATCGGCCACGTTATCTGCTACTTCAAGCAGGACCTGGCCGCTGCCGGCGTCTATAGGACTTCCCCTCACGGCTACATCCATACTGGCGAGGGCGGTCATCCAATTCCAGCTACGAACCTTCCATGGGGCACCAGCTGGTTTAGAATCTTCCTCAACAATATTACCGGTATCGGCTCTCGATACCGCCCGGTAGGAGCAGTTCTTCATCCTTACTTGACCGGCCGCTCCTGCAACTACAGGGGCAGCGATTTCACAGTGCCGTAGGGTTATAATAGTGGCGGTGTTTGCCCAGGCTCCGGTTGCCAGCAGAGCATCATTATCGAGCGTGACAGCTCCTTGTGTAACAACAAATACTCTGCCTGTGCCTGCCCATCTATTACCACTACCTGTGAGAGACGCCCCGGCGTCTGTCATATATATAAATCTTCCCAGAGTGTTGTTAAAAGTAAAATCACAATTTACTACATGGAAGGTAGCAGCCGCAGTAACCCCCATGGCGATATTCGCACCTGTACCACCAATAGTAGCGCGGCAGTTGATAAGAGTGATATTCGAGGCACCGGTTGTACGAATAAGGTAATTTCCTATTGCTGCAGGGGTTGTAATTTCAAAAACAATATCACGCAGAATAGCGGTCTGAGGGTTTGCAATATCGTGAACTAGCCTTCTTGAAGCGCTTGGAGTTACTAGCCTTACCGTAAAATTCTGAAGCTCTACAGGCGAAGCTAGCCCCACCACATTAGCATCGTCTTGAGCGATAACAACAGTGTTGGGTGGCCCCACGCCTTTCAGATTTACCCAGGCAGCGCACAGTATTACCTCATCGTAAATGCCCGGGTGAATTTGGACTGTATACGGGGCTGTGGCGGCC
>SDBU01009373.1_pt1 | contig 10974 bp, 6 predicted proteins | sample 2277071 | NCBI WGS metagenome assembly SDBU01 (sample SAMN10397929, study PRJNA504765) | marine sediment metagenome | isolation source: marine sediment core GS08_GC12, 126 cmbsf | place: Arctic Ocean: Gakkel Ridge, Loki's castle | collected 2008
AGCCCCTAGACTAGATAGAATCTTACCTCAGATAGATAGGGTAATAGGGTTGTTTGAGCTTAATAAAATCTATATCTTTGATGACATGTATAATCTACTAGCGCAACTGAGTAATTGTTTATGGGTTTTAGATGATGAGAACCATACTACCAACAAGGTTAAAGATGAGGCAAAGTATCATTTATTAGCCTGCTTAAGGACAGGGGGTAGTTACTTCACACCGGAGACAGTTAATAGTAGGAAGATACAACAGAGAAGCTTCGCTTAAGAGGTTTATATGGCAGATATTAACAAGTGCTTGCAGATGGTTTTAGACAAAGAAAGCGATGAAAGCGGCCTCATTTCTCGTATGAAGGCAGATGAAGACCTGCGTAACCTAACCAAATATAAGATGCGGACGTTAGATGATACTGCTGATATGACTGGGGTAGCGAATGTAACTCTTCCTTTACCTACATTGGTTATATCAAAGACCATAGCAAAGTTAATAGGGGTGCAAAGACAACCACAGGTCCTCTCTGAAGATATGGAGGATAAAGATACTACCTTAATTGAGGAGTTTATAGAGGATGCTGAGTTTGAAATAGATGCTTATCTTAATCTTAGGGGCGAAGTGCCAGCGTTCAATTTTAATTCCGATATAGCCTGTGCAAGAGGGAGAGTAGCAGAACAAATAGTTACTAGGTTGGAGGATGGAGAGTATATCACTGATGTTAGGCCACTTGATACTTTGTATTTCAGATACATGATGGGGTCAAAGGGTATGTTGTGGGGGTGCCCTACGACTTGGCGTAGTAGGGAATGGTTGGAAGCGGATTACCCAGAAGAGATGTCAAAGATAGGGCTCCCCCATCAAACGGGTTATAAGGGCGGAGAAAACCTTTACGAAGTTCGAGACCTCTGGACAAGGAAAAGCAAGATCCGGGAAGCAGAGAACATAATCTATGTGGGCGGGAAGGAGATTAAAAGAAGTCTAAGTAAAGACGTTCTAGGATACCCGATAGACTATCCCCCGTTTAATGTGCAGGTAGTCCCAACTGGGTCGGTATTGAAAGGAAGAGATAGCCTTAAACATAGTGGGGAGAGTGTCTATGAAACTTTAAGACATATATTCCCAGAGAGGAACTTTGTAGCCACTACCCTAAAGACGCTGAATTATAATCTATTTAAGCCTGGTTTGACGCAAGAGAACGAGGAAGGAGCAACTGGTACACCCCCTGAGAAATACCCAGGAACTCCAGGTGAATATACAATGATTGGGAAGGGGGAGAAAATTCAACCCGTCTTCACACCTGATATAAGAGCCTACACTACACTTTACGATGATACAACCAAAGAGATTATGGAAATGGCTGGGTATTCCAGCTTGGATTTTGGTGTGTTATCGTGGCCGTTGTCGGGAACTGCGATGGCAATGCGACAGCAGGGGAAGATAGAACTACTAACACCGAGATTGCAGGCACTGGCTTTACTGTATCAAGCTCGTTATAGAATGATGATAAGACAGATAATGGCGATTGGGCAGACGATAAAACTAGGAGAAGAGGGGCACAGAAGGACATACGAACCATCTCAGTTGAAGGGTGAATACACAATTAAGTTTAGATATCACACGACCAGCAAGGCAGAGATGGCTTCTGATGCTACTATTGCTAACTCTATGGGTGATACAGTCCCCGAAGATTACAAGAGAAGAGAGATTCACAAGTTAGCTGACCCTGATGGTGCCAAGATGCAAGTTGATATAGAGCGTCTTGAGGCAACCAATCCAATAGTTCGCCTTTATACTGACTGTAAGAACCTGATAAATGCAGAGAGAGATATAGAAGCAAAGGCAGTGGAAATGGAACTACTTGCTTTAATCAGGCAAAGAAAGACTGGGGTTGTGCCAGAAGAAAAACCTACTGAACGCAAGCCACCTGAACAGGCGCTACCTTTATTCGGGGGTCGGCCTCAAGCGTAGAATGGAGAAATAATGGTTAAAAAGCTGACACTAGAGCAACTGGATAAGGATGTTTTGGAAGCAATGGATAGCCCTGTTCAAAACGGGCCAAGGAGACTTCAACCAAGAAGGGCAGGGGTTATTAAAGGGCTTCTTGAGGATACTAAAGCAGGTGGAAATGGTGGGGCTACACCGCCAACGACTACACCACAGACAGGGGGGAGATGAGGTAATGGCTATACCAATATTACCAAAAGGCATCAAAGGATTTGGGGCTTCAATCATTGATGAAGAGTTACATATTTCCATTGTAAGGGATATTAAGGGAGTAGACATGTGGCCAGCGACAGAGTTTGATGCACAAGTGCAGAAAGCTCTAATAGATTGCACTACTCATATTAGAGCGGTGGGGTTGGCTTAACAAGAGAAGTCATTCTCAGGAGATTTAATGGTAACAGGACAACCGATAATAGAAGATGATTGTGATGATTAAGAAGAAGGTAACTTAATGGCAGTAAAACTACCTAAACCACCAGAACCAGAGGTCATACAAGACCCTGAGGAAGATGAGTTACTTCCTGAAATAGCAGCTCTTGAGCAGACTACTCTTGATACTACAGCGGAGCTTGAGGTTGCTATTTCCCCTGATATTGCCGAAGTGCCGTCTATCCCTCTTGAAGATACTCTATTTACTGCTGATGAAGCTGCTCAATTTGGTGTGGATATTCCCTTAGACTGGCAGTTTAAGATTACACCTGAAGGCGCAATGAGTATTCTCGACCCTAACCAGTGGGAGTTCCTTAATGGTGATTTGTTTATCTCTCCGGAAGGGACACCACTAACATTAGCCCAGGTGGAATTTCTGTTAAAGCAACCCGAGGAAGAAAGGATATTAGAGTTCCCTACATTACCTCAAGTGTTTGAGCCATTAGAAGAGCCTATTACGGACAGGATAGCTGATATAGAGGCTCAGTTAGCGGGTGAAGTGCCTGGTGCGGAGCGTGGTGCCTTAGAACAGCAGTTAGCTTCTCTTCAAGCACAGGAAGCATTAGGCGTGGTATTCCCCGAACAAGAAATATCACAGATTGTAGAGAAGTTCTTTCCTACAGTAGAAGATATATCTTTAGTTCCACCTGCTGAAAGGGCAAGGGTTGAAGATCAACAGGCACTAGCTGCTGAAAAAGGGCAGGAGTTTATTAGTAATATTATCGCTCAAGGTAGAACTCCTGAGACTGAGGCACTATTAAAGACACTTGACCCTTCTCTTAGTGATGAGGATATTACAGAGATATTCACTGGGCCGACTGACGTTTTTGCAGAAAGTCAGGTTAAAAACTTACCGTTGGTTAAGTTATCTGGGGCAGGGGAAGCAGAACTTGATGCACTATTTAACACAAAAGGCGAGCGAAGTTCGGTAGAAGATTGGATCGTCAAGAATACAGGGAGACCCAAAGACGACACCTTAGTTCAAAAGACCATAAACGATATTATAAAACTCTTAACAGGTGTTGCTCCGCCACCTAATTTGGCAGAACAAGCGCAACTTTCTTTTATAACTGGTTGGGGTAATGTTATTTCAGGAGCATCAGGAACGGCTGGATGGTTAGGGTTTGAAGGCGTGGCTGAGAATTTATCTGCAATAGGGGCTGACTTACAGGAAAACAGACCACCGAATACTCTCGGTGAGTTTAATATAGCAGACCTTCTTAACCCTGAGTTCTATGCTACGAAGGTGGCAGAAGCTATCCCATTCGCCTTATCCTTAGCTCCATTAGCCATAGGCGGTTTTTATGGGGCATCTGGTTTAGCTGTAGCTTTAGGGGTTGGGAAGATAGCCGCTTGGCTTATAGGTGGTTTCGGTGGTGCTGCCCTAAGTAGACCTGCTGAGAGTGCGCTAGAAGCTGGCTCGCAGTATGACGATGCTATCGCACGAGGTAAAACACCCAAGCAAGCCAGAGAAGAGGCTAATGAAGTCTTTCGGAATAATTTATTATTGGTTGGTGCTGATGCCTGGGAGATAGCCATAGCCCTGGCCCCAACGCCTAAGTGGGTGCCGGCTGCTCTTATTAAAAGAGGGTTAGTTCGAACTGCTGTAATAGCTGGCAAGGTAGTGATTGTTGGACTATCAGAGGGCGGTGAAGAACTATATCAGGACTGGGTGAGCAGACACGCTAGAGGTGAGGAGTGGAAACTAGACCCTGTTGGCAAAGAGGTCTTTGCTATAGGGTTTATGCTTGGTGGCGGGATGGCAATAGGCGGGGATGTTATCGCCAATGTTACAGAACAATCAAAGGCAAAAATGACACCAGAACAATTAGCTGAATTTGGTAAAACAGTGTCGGGGTTTCAAGAAGAGGGCTTTAATAAAGGCGAATCAGAACTGAAAGCATTAGATGTGGTAGCCCAAACACCGGAAGGTGCAGAGGTAGTAGGGGAAGCTATTGAAACTGTTAAACAAACAACCCCCGAAATTACACCAACAGTAGAGGTGGCACCTACTCTCGCCGTTCCTGAAATTACAAGAGTTGGGAAGCTCGCTATCCCATCAGAAGAACAGGGTATATTTTTACAAGGTGATAAATTCGCTACTCCACAAGGCGAAGTTGAATTAAGTGTCTTCTCCACTGCCGACAAGAAGTGGGTAATTGCTTTACCTGATGGCACAGAGATAAAGATGTCTATTGCTGAGATAGATAGCTTGACGCATCCTGAGACAGGCATATGGACTAAAGTGCCTGAAGCGGTTGAACCTACTGTGGAAGTGCCTACTGAGGTATTGGGTAGAGTTTTACCTGATACATTTGAGGGTAAAAATATATTTGAGATGACACTACAAGAACTAGATACTGCCTCAAAGCAAGTCACAGCAGAAGAGGTTAATATTAGCAAGGAAGTTCTAGGCGAGGAATTGGGAGCAAGATACGATAGGTTGCAAAGAATAAGTAATACAGGTAGCGAAGCTAGAGCCGAATCAGCCGAATCAGAAATAGACAAAATAGAGGCTAATCTGACCAGTGAACAAAAAGATAGACTGTTTGGGATTGGGGAGGCTGGAGCTAGCGCTGCTGAATTAATAGACCTAAGAAATGCATTAAATACTGTTAGCGCCGAATCAGAACAAGAGATGGGGGAATCGTTGGCATCTACTATTCTTGACCTACCAAGTCACACTGATTTTTCTAAAATGACAGGTGCTGAGAAAGAAGCGGTGGCTGTTCTTAGGCACGCTAACACATTAGCTCAAGAAAATGGTTTTGATACAACTAGAGTGACCAATATAGCTATAGAATCTTCAGCAAGGCGCTTTGAACCTGCCGATGCTGAATTTATGCTCCGTAAAGTCCGCCAATTACTAGCAGTGAAACTCCCAGCAGTTGAGGCTGTGGCTGAAGTAACACCACCCGAAGCCCTGCCAAAGCCTGTAACAGTTACGCCACCGACTGCGCCTGTGGTAGAACCTGTAGTTAAACCTCCTCCGGTTGAGGAGATAACACCTGCGGAGATTGAAGTTAGGAGACAACTCGGTGAACTTCAAAAGATGTCTGATATATGGGCTAAGAAGTTAGCCGATAGAGAACAGACCAAAGCCTCATTAGCAAAGTTTGTTAGAGAAAGTCTACCGGATAATGTCAGGGGTAAATTCGTTACCTCTGTGGCAAGGATTAAAACAGATGCCCAGCTCCATAAGCAATTAGTCAGGGTCAGTGAGGTTGCTGAACTTAACGCGCAGAAGGTTCTTAAGATAGAGATACAGAAGGTTCTCAAACAAACGAAAGCTAAGGTCAAAGACCATATCTTAAAAGGTAAGTTCACCCCTGATGTCCAGCAACGCTTAGATGTTCTCAGCCACAATCTTAACCTAGATAGAGACACAGCTAGAGTAAAGATGACAGAGAATATCGCTGCTTTTGATGCCGGGACTTTAAGCTATGAGGAAATGTTAAAAGCTAACGAAGCTCTTAACTTCGCTGGTATAGATGGAATGTCAGCGGAAGAGTTATCAAACACCCTGGACTACATTAAGGTCCTACGAGATGTTGGTCGGTCTGAGAGGCAAGCAAAACAAGCCACTGCCACTGAGCGTATTAAGGTTATTCGCACAGACATTAGTGGGGTCATAACTGGTGGTCGGGGATTGAAAACAGGCGTAGGTGCTGTCCCCAGGGCACAACTAACAGCAAAACCTAGTTGGGTGGATACATTTGTAAATTGGCAATACAGCATTGACGATATGGCTGATAAGTTAAGTAAATTTGATACGGCTTCTGACCCGTTCCAAAGTGAACTTAGTCAGTTTGTGGCGCAAGTTCATAGGGCTACTAACAGACAGGTCATAGGCACTAAAGATGCTTATAATACCTTGAAGGATACAATTAAAGAAGTATATGGTGTTAAGACTAATCGTGAAATAAACAACATACTTAACGGATTAGGGGAAGAAGTCAATCTCGGTGTCTTTGAATTAACTGCGGAATATAAAGCTAACCACCCGGATGCGGCTACAGTAACTATCAAGATGACTAGAGATGAGATGCTTGCCAAGTATATGCAGATGCAAGACTTAACTCTTACTAATACATTCACCACTGGTATGGGGTGGTCTCAGGAAGTCAGAGATGCGGTAGAAGCAAATCTAACAGCAGACGAGAAAAAACTAGCTGACGCTATGTTTGAGTTTTATGAAGCTTACTACCAATCAGTAAATGTGATATATCAAGAGCTCTACAATGTGGATATGCCACACAATCCTAAATACTCACCTATCAGGCGGGATTTGGAAGGCGATATTACTGAACATATATTATCATTCCAAGACGCTTCGCAGTATGCCTCGGTTCTTAATGGGAGTTTGAAGGCAAGGCAGAGGAATATACGCCCTCTTAGGTTTAATGGAGCGACTAGCATACTCTCCAGCCATATAACACAGATGGAACATTTTAAGGCATGGGCTATAACTATGCGGGATATGAGGAGAGTATTTGCAAGCACGGAAATACGGCAAGGAATAGAGCAGTATCATGGGCGTGGTATATTACGACTAATAGATACGTTCTTGAACCAGATGGCAAGAGGTGGGATTGAGACTGCTGCGACTAATAGAGTAGCGGATTTTCTAAGGAGAAGTTTTACAAAGTCTATTCTTGCAATCAAACCTGTTATTGCCTTAAAGCAGATACCATCATTGTTTGCCTATATCTCAGAGATGAATGTAACAGATTTCTTTATCGGAGTAGCCGACTTCTGGACATCGCCTATAAAGAATTTCAGGTTTCTATACAATAACTCAGAAATGTTTAGAGCGAGAATGTCTGTAGGGTTTGAGCGAGACATTAGAGCGGCGATGGAAAAGCATGGGAAGAAGGCAATATCGGGACAAGGTAAAATAACTGATTGGTTCTTATTACAAATTAGATTAGGTGATACTTTCGCTGTTACACAAGGGATGTGGGCTAAGTATAAGGCGGGATTAAAACAAGGTTTATCTCAAGAGGAAGCGATAGCCAGTGCAGAAGATACTACGGGTAGAACTCAGCCATCCTTTGGTATTGATACTTTATCCGCCCTTCAAAATGGTGGTTCATTTCTAAAAATTCTAACTATGTTCCAGAACCAGCCAAACAAATACTTCAGGATAACCGGCGACAATATGCGGAACTTTAAGTACGGAAGAGGTAGCCGTGCTAAGGCAGCATCTACTATTTTACTCACTTGGGTGCTTCTGCCGATGATGTTCCAATTTGTAGCTGATGCCTTCCAATGGAAACCTGAAAGACAGGCAAGGGCTGGTATACTCGGCCCGCTAAACTTCATTCTTATTGGTGGGCAGTTGGTTCAGTCAATGTGGGGTTGGTTGACAGACCAGCCATTTGATTATCAAGTTAGTCCTGTTGCTCAGACTGGCAGAGACTTGCAGATGATATTTATGAAAGCTAGGAAACTTCTTGCACAGGGGCAAGACCCTTATAAAGATATAAGTGGAGATGATGTCGCTGCTGTAATAGAGTATTTAGCTAAAGCTATAGGTCAACTAACTGGTCTCCCCACCCCTTATTTTGTTCAAGTCGAGAAGGGGATACGGCAGAAGCTCGCGGCAGGTGAGGATATAGATATTAAGGACTTCCTATTTAGCCAGTGGGCATTAGTGCCACCTGCGAAAAACGCAGAACAGAAAGTTGATGACATTAACTTAAAGCTGGGGGAGATAAGGGAAGGTGAGGAAGACGCACCTTTATCTGAAAGGGAATTAAAGATATATACCACTGTAGATTGGCTGAGAGATATAGGTAATGTTTTCAGTAACGTCTTACCACAGGATGTTTTAGATAACCCTGCATCATCAAAGGAAAGTAAGGCGTGGGCAGAATATGAAAACGCAAGGTCGCAGGCAGATATACTCCCTAACATCCCTCTTTTTAAGATAAACACTGAAGATAACGCTGATACTATCATCAATTATTATGAGCAGTGGAAGGCTAGGGAGAGAATTGAAAGCCTGGCAGAACTAATTGAATTTGACAAACTCTACCCAAGGGCTTATCTGGGTAATGTAACCCGTCAACAGTATAATCTTCTTGTTAAATACTTGGAGTCTGAGAACAAAGAGACCTTCCTTGAAGACCACCCAGAGTTGAGGATAAATGCCCGTGATGAGTGGCTCAAAGAGCATCCGGTTGAAAATGCTTTGCTGGCATTGGGTGGGCAAGCTGACATACTGAGCGTTAAAGCTTATGATGAGCTTAACAAGTTAGTGGAAGAGTTGGATATACCAGAAGATGCCATACCAGGGCTAACGCTACCTCCTGAAGGGTCAGTTGAAACCCACTTTGATTATCTTGAGAGTGGTGCAGAGTTCGGCTGGAATAGCTGGGAGACACAACTGGTATTAGCTAAAGACCCTGCCTATTCCGATTGGAGAGGTTTGCAACCTATTGATACACCCATTGAAGCGCTGGAACTCAAGGTTAAAAACAGGGAATTGTCTGATGAGTATGATAGTTTTAATGATAAGGACTCGGCTAACTATATTGAGGATGCTGATGCCAGAGAAGAGAAAAGGAAACAATACTTAATTGACAACCCTGAATTCAACGATGACAGGAGGCGCATACAGGCCATCGAGAATAGCGCTACAGGTGAGACCATAGAAGAATGGGTGGATAGGGGGAATACTGCTGATGAGTTCGGTGCCGGTAGTTCAGAGGCAAAGGTATGGTTGTTAGACCATCCTGATACTTTCACTTGGGCATTAGAGCAAAAACTTTTAACCGATGATGGTAGTGATTGGAACGAACCAGTCCTACGGATAAACACAGAATGGAGTAAGTGGGATGACTTGTATGATGTAGCCGCAGATGTCGTGATAGATGGAGTGGAGTTTACAGCCAAGCAAGTAAGGGATGCCATACTCCAAGTATCACCAGAATACGCAATAGCCAGAATGAAGAGGAACGCTTACGGAGAAGGAGTGCCTGCACAGTTAATAGACCAGTGGGTAGAATACTACTCCTTACCTTTAGGCAAGGCTAGGACAGATTACTTAATATCGCATCCAGCGTATTACACTGTGGTTTGGCTGGGCTTGCAAGAAAATAAACCCGTTAAAGGGGCACAGACAGTTGCCATCACCCAAGAGGGGATTATAGAACCTACAGGGGAAGGTGAGAGCCAGCGCCCCATAGCAGAAGCGATTGTTAGTGATTTCCCCGAAGCAATAAATCGTTTACTTGTTGAAGACCGAGAAGTGATAAACGAAGCTGTATCTATCATAGAGGATGCTCTTAACGGAATATTCCCAGATGATGCAAGGCGTTTGGAGTTAATAGATACCCTAAGACTATTGGTTGATAAATATGTTGAGCAATTCGGCGGTGGGGCTGATAACTTGGCTGCGGATATATTAGCCAGGGCTCGTGATTTCTTAGAAGATATACCCGCTATGTCACAAGATACAGAATTACTTATGGTAACAAAAGAACGCGAGGAATAAGCCGATTTAAGGAGGTTATGATGGCAGAAGATGTTTTATCGTCTCCAGAAGAAATGGAGAAAAATAAAGATATGAGGCTTTTATACCGCATTGCTCTAGATATAAAAGCTGGTAGATTGCCAGTTACATTTTCAAAGAAAGGTGCGGAATTGGCGAGTAAATTTGAAGGTGAGGAACTAGAGAAAGTCGCTTTCGGGAATTGAGGAATCAACCCATATAGCCAGTAAATCTGGTAAAAAATAAACAGGAGGTAAGAATCATAATGGTCACGGATGCTAAAGACGCCAAAAGGGATGTTGTTCCTGCAAAGGGAGGGGATTCTGAGGACAAAAGTCAGAAGGATTCGGCACAACCCAAAGTCTATACCGAGGATGAGGCTGAAAAGAAGTTTAGCTCGCAGCGTTCTGTTCTTGACAAGAAAGTAACAGGACTGGAGAAAAGCCTTGAGGTTGCTACTAAAAAAGCTACGGACGCTGAGGCTAGAGAGAGCGATAGGTTGGCGGTTAGTGATGCAGCCGAACTTGAAGCTGCAAAGGACGACCCTGCTGAAACTACTATAATCCAGAGAAGGCAGAAAGTCAGAGCTAGAGAGATTGCTGCGGGGGCAAAAGAAAAGGAAATAGAGGCGAAAGAAGCAGCTAGCCAATCTGCTATTGATGCTGCTACGGCTACACAGTTTGAGGTTAAGGTTTTTGAGATAGCAACTGAAGAAGGAATTGATGCGAGTAAACTTAAAGAACTCGCAAAAGACTTCAATATCACAGACCCCGAACAACTGGTTAAATTAGCTAAAGCAACATCAAAGAAGGAAGGAACTGGGCCTGATTCTGGTAAAACTATGGGGGGTGGGCAGCAACTAACAGAACAAGAACGACTGTATAGAAGGTATCCAAGTATGAAGAAATAACATTACGAGAGGTAAATAATGTCAACAGAACTTTCGACAAAATTTCTAACATTGGCTGATTGGGCCAAAAGGGTAGACCCAGATGGTGGAGTTTCCGAGGTTATTGAACAGGTAGCCGAAACTAACGATTTTCTTGCG
>SDBU01009374.1_pt1 | contig 10973 bp, 7 predicted proteins | sample 2277071 | NCBI WGS metagenome assembly SDBU01 (sample SAMN10397929, study PRJNA504765) | marine sediment metagenome | isolation source: marine sediment core GS08_GC12, 126 cmbsf | place: Arctic Ocean: Gakkel Ridge, Loki's castle | collected 2008
GCGGTGGACGGGCTTACCGTAGTTTGTCAGCAGGATCTTCAGGAGTTTGACTGCTCGCCGCCTTTTGAACTGCGGGGCTGAGATCTGCTGCCCGTTACGGAATATCGTTAGCTTGCCGAAGCAGCGGAGGTCGAGAAAAGGCGTGGTGCTGGTCGCTGCGGATTGACTGGACAGGTCGCCTGTGCTCGATTCCTCGTCTTCATCCCTTGTTAGCCCATTGGCTATTTCATGCGAATGCTTGTGAAGAATGGTTTGGAATCCATGCAACTCACTGCGCATCAGGCGCGAAGAATCATCACTGGGCCCATCCGCACGGTTCATCTGCATTATTGATGGGTGCAGACTGCGCTCCACGACCTCGTTGAGCTCACTGAGAAGGCGTAGGTCCCGGGCAACCGTTACTCGTTGTTCAGAGGTGATGGAGGCCTGAGCGTCTGCCACCTCGAGTGCCATTCTCTCTACCATTGCCCCCAATACACTCATCAATAATCCTGGCAGCACCCCTCTGCCCTTGTAGCCAAAGGAGACGGCGCCCAGGATGTGGTCTTCTACTTTTAGCGGAAGGCAGGCAATCCTTCCGAATCCCGAAGGAGCCGTCTTGCACGGTTTTGGGCTGCCCTTCAATTTGGTTGGAGCCACAATCGATCTACTCTGTTCGATGGTCGGACAGCTGCAGCCACCTTGATCAGTGCGGGAAACTGCGGCACAGGCACTATCGTAGTTTCCCTTCCAGCACCAGGGATGTAGTGAACCGCCGTCCGGGTCGCGAAGAAGCACTATTCCTCCGTCAGCCCCGGTGTACTCGATGATCGCATTCAGCGCGTGGTCCAGTTTCTTTTCTAGATTCTGTTTGGCGTCTAGCGACGGATCGGCGGGTAGGCTTGAAACCGCATCCTTGGCCTGCAGTTGCTGCAGTTCGATTGCCCCACCGATACGGGATGCAAGTTCGGTAACAAGAGATCTTTGTCCGACGATGGTCTCCGGACGGTGGCGTGAAGCAATGTTGATGCTGCCGATGACGCTGTTATGGCCTGGTAGTGGCTCACAGAGGTAGTACCGGAAGCCGCGTGACTTTACACGGCTGCGCAAGTAGCGGGGCTCATTTACCAGGTCCGATGTCAAGATCGGCTTTCCGGTCTCTGCGACCAGTCCGGGGAACCCTTCACCCAACTCAAAGAAGGTTTTCTGCAGGAAGTCCCTCTCAGCGATTCCGCGATGGGTAGCTAGCCACACTCGGTCGCTGACAGATTCCTTTAAAAAGAGCTCTGCGCTGTCAGCCCCACTTTCCTTGAGCAGGCGATCGAGTGCGGCTTCGAACTCAGAGCCTGGACCACGATCTGCAATTGCAAACTGCCCTCCTCGTCCAGCACGCTCTCCCAAGCCACTCGTATCGGGAATCTGTGTTCCCTGTTTGGGCACAAGTTAAATTCTTGCACGTTTTACCTGGTTCGGTAAAAGAAATGCAGATAAATTCAACCTTTACTTAAACTGCGGGGTTGAATATGCCACTACATTGCGCGTTTACCGAGATGTCTGCACTCGGTCGTCACTGACCGTTGTTAGCCTTAGATCGTGGGTAACAGTGCAATACTTGATGGGGTTGAGCTACGAGGCTCGGGCAAGGTCCGTGAGATCTACGAGGTTGACGGCCGGCTCTTGCTGGTTGCCTCCGACCGGATTTCCGCATATGACGTGGTTTTACCGTGCCCGATTCCGGACAAGGGAAAAGTTCTGACCGGCCTTTCCGCCTTCTGGTTTTCCAGCACCAAGGAGATCGTTCCCAACCATCTGATCACGACTTCGGTTGCCGAATTTCCCCAAACGTTGCAGCGGCACGCAGCGGCATTGGAGGGCAGGTCTACGTTGTGCGAAAAGCTGGAGATGTACGACGTCGAGTGTGTTGTACGTGGCTACCTGGCCGGATCGGGTTGGCGCGAGTACGAGCGTGACGGGTCGGTGTGCGGAATCGAGTTGCCGGAAGGACTGGAGCAGTCGCAGGAGCTTCCAGAGCCGATCTTTACTCCTGCCACAAAGGCCGAAGTCGGCGAGCACGACGAGAACATCGATGCGGCGCGTGCAGCGGAGATCCTCGGGTCGGAGTCGCTTTTCGACGAGCTTCGCACGCTGTCGTTGAGGCTGTACGGTTTCGCCGCGAACTATGCACGCGAGCGCGGCATAATCCTTGCCGATACGAAGTTTGAGTTCGGCCGCGACAGCACGGGACGCACAGTGCTTGCAGATGAGCTTTTCACACCGGACTCCTCTCGCTTCTGGCCGGTGGACGAGTACAAGCCCGGGCGGACGCAGATGGCGTTCGACAAGCAGTACGTGCGTGACTGGCTCGATGAGAGTGGCTGGGATCATTCACCACCGGCCCCCGAGCTGCCAGATGACGTCATCGGCAACACCCGCGAACGATACGTACGGGCCTATGAGATGATTACGGGCGAAGGCTTTCAACAGTGGCTGAAGCAGAAATGAGGGCGATCAAATGCGTGTGAGGGTGCTTGTCAGGCCCAAACAGGGGATTCTGGACCCGCAGGGACAGGCCGTGGAGCGTGCTCTGCCCGCGCTTGGCTTTAACGGCGTTGAAAACGTGCGAATAGGCCGAATGGTGGAGCTCGATGCGCCGGATCCCGACGAAGTGAAGGCCATGTGCGAGAAACTATTGGCCAACCCGCTGGTCGAAGACTTCGAGGTCGAAACGCTGGCAGAAGATGGCGGTGAAGGCTAGGCCTGGGTCCGTGATAGGTAAAGCGAAGATAACCTTGCCCGCAAGCTAGTGCCAACGTTTGGCGTAATTCAGTTCCCCGGCTCCTGCGATGAGCTTGACGCCTTGGCGGCGGTCGAGAGAGTCGACGGCGTCACGGGCAAGCTGCTCTGGCACGCCGATCAGGGCCTCTCGGGGGTTGATGCCGTGATAGTTCCGGGAGGTTTTTCATACGGCGACTACCTTCGCGCCGGAGCGATAGCCCGCTTTTCACCTGTCATGGAGGCCGTGGCGGAGTTCGCCAAAAGCGGCAGGCCGGTGCTCGGAATCTGCAACGGCTTTCAGATTCTCTGCGAGGCGGGCCTGCTGCCAGGCGCCCTGCTACCAAATACCTCTCTGAGGTTTATCTGCCGCGAGCTTGGATTGATCGTTGAAAACAAGAACACGATTTTCACAAAACGCTTCGAAAAAAACGGGACGATTTCAATTCCGGTCAAGCATGCAAGTGGCCGCTACTTCGCTCCAGAGCACGTCCTCGCGCAGATTCAGGAGAACGACCAGGTGATTATGAGGTATGCAGAAGGCCAGAATCCAAACGGGTCACTTGCGGACATAGCCGGCGTTGCAAACGAGAAGGGCAACGTTTTCGGTTTGATGCCTCACCCTGAGCACGCAACCGATACCGACACAGGATCGATAGACGGCATTGCGATCTTTCAATCCCTGGCCGAGGCGGTGGCGTGAGTTGAGCCTAATTGCCTCCAACAGCAAGGCGCAGTACCGCGCACTGGGGTTGACCGATTCCGAGTACAAAAAGATCTGCGGCCTGCTCGATCGGGAGCCAAACGAACTCGAGCTTGCGGTTTTCTCGCTGATGTGGTCGGAACACTGTGCCTACAAGCACTCGAAAAAGCTTCTGGAGAAGCTACCTACGAGCGGCGAGAAAGTTGTCATGGGCCCGGGCGAGAACGCCGGAGCTGTAGATGTAGGTGACGGGCAGGTGGTGGCGTTCAAGGTTGAAAGCCACAATCATCCATCGGCAATCGAGCCTTTTCAGGGTGCGGCCACCGGTGTCGGCGGCATCCTGCGAGATATTTTTGCTGTTGGAGCCAAGCCTATCGCCATTCTTGACTCCCTCAGGTTCGGAGACCCGCGCACCGAGCGGACTCGCTACCTGCTTGACGGTGTCGTTGCCGGAATCGGCCATTACGGCAACTCGCACGGCACTCCCACTGTTGCCGGTGAGATTTACTTTGAGCCCGCCTACGAGCACAACTGTCTGGTGAACGCCATGTGTGTCGGTCTGGTCGATAGCGGGGGCCTCGTCAGGTCGGCTGCTGCCGGCCCTGGAAACCTCGTCATCCTGCTCGGTGCAACTACCGGCAGGGACGGGATCGGTGGTGCCAGTGTTCTCGCATCCGCCGAGCTCGAAGAGGATGATGACAAGAGGCCGACCGTGCAGATCGGCGACCCATTCGAGGAGAAAAAGCTGACGCTCTGCTGTCTGGAGCTGCTTGAAGAAGGCCTGCTGGTCGCACTTCAAGACCTTGGGGCGGCGGGATTGACCTCGTCCTCCAGCGAGATGGCATCAAAGGGTGAGGTCGGCATCGAGCTTGACCTGAGCCGGATTCCCCTGCGTGAGGAAAACATGGAGCCGTTCGAGATCATGATCTCCGAATCCCAAGAGCGAATGCTCTGCGTCGTCGAGCCCGAAAAGCTGGAGGATGTGCTTGCCCTCTGCAAACGCTGGGAGACCAGGGCAACTCAGATCGGGCAGGTGACCAGCGATCGCAAGCTGCGTGTTTTATACGGCGGGAAAGAGGTCGGTGACATGCCGGTCTCGGCGCTTGTCGACGACTGTCCGCTTTACGACCTTGAATCCCGCAAACCGTCAGACCCGCTGGAGCATTACAGGCAGCCAGATGCCGTACTGACCGGTGACTCATCGCCGACGGAGAGCCTCATGGCGTTGCTCGGCTCGGCAAACATCGCAGATCGAAGCGCCGTCTTCGAGCAGTACGACTCGATCGTTCAGTCAAGGACCGCGTTGGGGCCGGGACAGGCCGACGCTGCAGTATTGAAGCTCAACGAGCAGGGAAAGTCGGTGGCGGTGTCCATCGATTGCAACGGTCGCAGGGTGGCCTGCGATCCGTATCTTGGCACGATAGAAGCGGTGGTAGAGTGCGCCGCCAACCTGGCCTGCGTCGGTGCACAGCCCATCGGCATGACCAACTGCCTGAACTTCGGCAACCCTGAAAAAGCCCACATTGCCTGGCAGCTCGAGAGTTCGGTCACCGGCATGGCAGACGCGTGTAGGGCGCTCTCCGTTCCTGTCGTGGGGGGGAACGTCTCCCTGTACAACGAGGGCCCCGACGGTCCGATCTACCCGACACCGGTCGTGGGAATGGTTGGCGAGATACCGGCCGGCTCAAACATAGCTCAATATGCGTTCGCCCACGAGGGAGACTGGATAGCACTCATCGGGCCGTTTGCCGCATCACTCAAAGGCTCCGAGCTTGCTCGGTTGAATGGCATGGTAGAGGCAGGGCTTCCCGACATCGATCTGGCGGCTCAGGAGTACACGATCAGGCTTGTGAGGGAGGCGGTTCGATCCGGGCTGGTACGAGGGGCGCATGATATATCGGACGGTGGGCTGGCCGTATGTGCATCGGAGTGTGCGATCGCGGGCCAAATGGGCTGCGATCTTGACATCGAGCCGCTCGTACAGCGTGAACAGGTGAGCGCCGAGGTGGCCCTGTTCGGAGAGGCGGCAGGTGGCATTCTGGTCTCCGGGGAAAGGAAAAACCTGCTCAGATTGAGCATGGATGCCGCGGGTATCGGCTTTCTGGCGCTGGGAACGGTAGGTGGAGCGCAGATAAAAATATCATGCGACACTGCTACGATTGATGTGTCAGTGAAGGACGCAGAAGGCGTCTTTCAGGAGACTATTTCGGATCTACTACGGTGAAGCGCACGCCAGAGCGGGATGACTCAGGTGCGCAAGGACGCGCCGGCTTTGACGAACTCGAACTCAGGGAAGGTCCCTCCGACGAGTGCGGTGTTTTCGGCGTGTATTCGCCAGAGCACGACGTCTCGAGGTTGGCATACTTCGCTCTTTACTCCCTGCAGCACAGGGGACAGGAATCTGCCGGCATAGCGACGTCCGAGGAAGGGCGGATAACAACCCTGCGTGACCTGGGGCTGGTATCACAGGTCTTCAATGAGGATAGTCTCACGGCTTTGACGGGGGACATGGCTCTGGGCCATGTCCGTTACTCAACCACCGGTGACAATGCCTGGGAAAACGCCCAACCCGTCTACCGCAGGGATAACCACGCCGTGGCGATGGTCCACAACGGCAATCTGATCAACTCGGTTGAGTTGTATAGGGAACTGAAGGGGAAAGGAGTCGATTTCGACTCAACATCTGATACCGAGATCATCGCGAGCATGATCTCGGTGCACAGCGCAGGAACGATCAAGGATGCGGTAGCCGAGGTCATGCCAAAGCTGCAGGGTGCCTACTCCGCGGTCGTGATGAACGAGCAATGCGTGATCGCGATCCGAGATCCACTGGGCCTGCGACCGCTGTGCTTGGGTCAGATCGACGATCGCTACGTGATTGCCTCCGAGTCATGTGCGCTGGACATTATTGGAGCCAAGCATCTGCGAGAGGTTGCCCCCGGCGAGATGGTCTTGCTGGACGATCGGGGAATCGAAGCCAAGCAGGTTGTCGAGTCAGACAGACATGCTCTATGCGTTTTCGAGCACATCTACTTCTCACGGCCCGATTCCCTGCTGGGCGGCCGCACAGTGCAGACGGTGAGGGGCAAGATGGGTGAGCTTCTGGCAAGTGAGGCGCCGGTTGAAGCTGACCTTTTGATCTCGGTACCCGACTCGGGCAATCCTGCCGCAGCCGGATTCTCTCGCGCCAGCGGTATTCCGATGGATGACGGTCTGATAAAGAACCGTTACGTGGCCCGCACCTTCATTCAGCCGGGTCAGGACCTCAGACGTCAGGGACTGAAGATGAAATTCAACCCGTTGCCAGAGGTGGTTTCCGGAAAGCGCTTGGTGGTGGTCGACGACTCGATCGTGCGTGGCAACACCACCAGAGAGATCGTGAAGATGTTGAAACGGGCTGGGGCAAAAGAAGTCCATCTGAGGATATCGTCGCCACCGATTCGCCATCCCTGCCATTACGGCATCGATATGTCCACTCGTGAGGAGATGATCGCGCACAACCGTACGGTCGAGGAGATCGCGGACGAGTTGGGCGCGGACTCACTTGCCTACCTCTCGCTTGAAGGGGTGTACAAGGCTGTGGGTTCAAATGGAGAATCCCACTGCGACGCCTGCTTCAGCTGCAAGTATCCACTGGCCGACACCGAGCAGAGGGCGGAGGGTAAGTCCGCCCTGGAAAAGCTTGCAATCTCAAGCTGACGCGATGCTCAACGTCGGCATACTCGCCTCAGGCAGCGGCACCAACCTTCAGGCAATCCTCGATACCGTTCACGGTGAGGACGGAGTAGAAGTCGTGGGAGTGCTTTCCAACAATCCCGAAGCCCGAGCGCTTCAACGGGCGAAAGAGGCGGGAGTCGAGTCGGAAGTGTTTGAACGCGATGGCTTCAAGGACCGGGCCGAGCGTGATCTGGCCATGGCCGATTGGCTGAAGCGCAGGGAGGTGGACCTGGTTGTTCTAGCCGGCTACATGGAGTTGGTTTCACCGGAGTTTCTATCGCAGTTTCCAAACGCGGTCCTGAATGTTCACCCGGCGTTGCTGCCCGCCTTTCCGGGATTGAACGCGATCGAGAAACAACTGGAATATGGGGTCAAGGTCACTGGAGTAACCGTGCACCTCGTGGACGAGGGTGTCGATACCGGACCGGTAATCTTCCAAGAGGCACTGCTCGTTCCGGAAAGCCGGAAACTGGAAGAGACATTGGAGGCGGTGCACACGGTTGAGCACAGGCTACTTCCGGAGGCGATTCGACGTTTTGCACGCGGAACAGTTAGCATCGATAAAGACAATCCACGGATAGTGAGTGTTGAGGTAGATGGCTGAAGGGATCGAAGTGCAGCCGATGGCAGCTCTGAAGGTAAAGCGGGCACTGCTTTCAGTGACCGACAAGCGCGGCATTGCCGAGTTTTCGAAGGGACTGGCAGAGCTGGGGGTTGAAATACTTTCGACAGGCGGCACGTCGGCCGAGGTTGAAGCAGCGGGTGTGCAGGTGAGGCAGGTTGATGACTACACCGGATTCCCCGAAATTCTCGACGGTCGCGTTAAGACGCTCCATCCCCGGATATACGCGGGACTGCTGGCGGTTCGGTCCAATGAGGGGCACCTGAAGACTCTCGAAGAGCATGAGATAGAGCCGATCGATCTCGTCTGCGTGAACCTCTACAGGTTTGCCGAGGCCGCGTTCGAGGAGGGGCTGAACGAGGACGAGGTTCTCGAACAGATTGATATCGGTGGGCCTACGCTGATAAGGGCGGCTGCAAAGAACTACCCTTGCGTTGCCGTTGTCGTCACACCTGAAAGCTACGACGCCGTACTGGAAGAGCTTCGTGATAGTGGCGGCGAGCTTTCACTTCCAACTCGAGAGGCGTTGGCTACAGAGGCATTTGCTCTGAGCGCGGGGTACGACGCAGCGATCTCAACCTGGTTCTCCGAGCGGGACGACGAGTTTCCGCAGATTTTCGTGCGAGCATACGACAAGGTCCTTGATCTCTCGTACGGTGAGAACCCCCACCAGCGAGGTGCTTTCTATGCGGACTCGGCATCGCGCACGCACTTGCTCTCGCACGTTGCCAAGCTTCATGGAAAGTCGCTCTCATACAACAACCTTTTGGACCTGAACTCGGCCCGCAAGCTGGTCGAGGAATTTGATCGGCCCGCCGCCGTGATCATCAAGCACAACAATCCCTGCGGCTGTGCCGTCGCCGAAGATATCCAGACCGCTTACGAGAGGGCTCTCGCCTGCGACCCGACCAGCGCTTTCGGCGGTGTTATCTGCCTTAACCGAGCGGTTGACAAGTCGCTCGCCGAGAAGCTGCATGAGAAGTTCATCGAGCTCGTGTTTGCGCCTGAGTACGAAGAGAAGGCGCTGGAGGTGCTGATGTCGAAGCCCAACGTTCGCGTTCTGCGCGACGATGAGCGCCGCGAGCGATTGCATGCTGACCGGAGGGACTTGCGCCGTGTGATGGGCGGTCTTCTCGTTCAGGATCCGGATACGGGCAGCGCGGACCGTGAGGATATGGAGGTCGTGACCAAAAAGAAGCCGACCGAGGAAGAGTGGAGCGACATGCTGTTTGCCTGGCGTGTGTGCAAGCACGTGAAATCAAACGCGATTGTTTTTGCAGGCCAGGGGGCCACACTTGGCATCGGCGCCGGCCAGATGAGCCGAGTCGATTCAGTTGATCTCGCAGTGAAAAAAGCCGAGCAGAAGCTTGAGGGAACGGCCGTCGCCTCGGACGCATTCTTCCCCTTCCCCGATGCCGTCGAGGCCGCGATTGAAGCGGGCGCGACGACGGTGATACAACCGGGTGGCTCAGTTCGTGATCAGAACATAATCGATGCCTGCGACAAGCATGGTGTGGCGATGGCGTTCACCCACCACCGCCACTTCCGGCACTGATATTTTCTCAAACATCCAGAATCCGCCATTACTCGGCCTCAATTTGCGTAGCATTGTGCTGAATTATTATGAGGGTCCTTAGCTCAGTTGGTAGAGCACCGGCCTTTTAAGCCGGGTGTCCGGGGTTCGATCCCCCGAGGACCCATAGATTCAACAAAGCAGCAAACCAGACGTTCCCAAGACGCCTGGTCTACTTAGTGATGTAAGGGTGAGCACGTCCTAGCTAAGTTCGTAGTGATGGTGGCTTGAACTTGCTAAGGCTTACTACCTTTATCGCACAAAAAATGCTTGCCCGCAAGGCATGTGGTCAGCTTATTTCATGCATTGGGTAGATTTGAGCATTCCACAGATATCTTCACCTGATGAAGCAGTAAACCAGACGCTCCCAGAACGCCTGGTTTACACGTTCATTTTGAGTGAGCACGCATAGCCAAGTTCGCGATCAATGATTGAACCGGCTAAGCGTTCTCTATTTATCGCCCAATTGCGACATTTCCGCAAGACCGATGGGTAGATATTGGTACTTTTGGATAGGTTTAATCGTCAATCGCTCCCATGGAGCAGTAAACCAGATACTCCCATAAAGCAGTAAACCAGACGCTCCCAGAACGCCTGGCTTACACGGTGATGTAGGTGAGCACGTCTTAGCTAAGTTCGTGATCATGATGGCTGGAACTTGCTAAGGCATACTCTCTTTATCGCTCAACAATTACTTTCTGGCAAGGCCCGTGGGTAGGTTAGTTCATCTATTGGGCGGGTTTGAGCATTCGCAAAAAGTTGAAGCCAGTGGCCCACGTACATTACCTCCATATCTAACTGCTCTAGCAAACAAGCAACACCGATGGGGAGATACAAAACGATCGTGGGCAGGTTTTAGTGTGGTAGTAGGGATTAAATCTACCCATATACCTGAAAACCTACCCATCCTGGCTCAAGAATTACCTTTAGTAGACGATAATTATTGTGTGCCTCACGTCAAGCGCAAGACCGATCGCAGTCCGCAGGACCGGTCGGATGATGGTAAATCAGCCGATGGACAAGCTGGGCACGACCCCGATTCGCTGAAAGTCAAAGAAAAGCTCTCGCTGAGCGATGCCTGCCGTGCCCTTAACGTTTCACCAAACACGATACGCCGATGGGAGAAGCGTGGCCTAATAGTGGCTGAGCGCACCGCGGGTGGTCATCGCAGATTCAGGATGACAGAGATACAGAGAGTGCTGCGCGGCCGGGCACGCGACCACGACGGTCTGTGGCCGCACAGTATGGGCCCGGTGCAGCCACCTCAATTTGCCTTGCCACGTGCGGCGGATGCGCTTGCAAGCGCGAAGAGCCGATTGCTGGGAATCGGCACGACTTTTTACGAGTGGAACGACATGCCCCACGGCTACTTCTCGAGCGGCGAGACAGCGGAGCAGGTCGAAGAGCTACTCAACATTCTTGAGCTCGACCTGAGGCGCGGCGATTACAGGAAAAGTGTTGACGCGACCCGCCTGCTCTGTGCCGGTGCCACTCAGAGCGGAATCCGAATCATCGAGTGCTACAGGTTCTGGGAGATGGTGACGGAGGCGATCAGAGCGGCGGTCGGCGTACAGACAAGTGCATCGGGCGACTCGGGCACGAGAATG
>SDBU01009375.1_pt1 | contig 10973 bp, 9 predicted proteins | sample 2277071 | NCBI WGS metagenome assembly SDBU01 (sample SAMN10397929, study PRJNA504765) | marine sediment metagenome | isolation source: marine sediment core GS08_GC12, 126 cmbsf | place: Arctic Ocean: Gakkel Ridge, Loki's castle | collected 2008
GGGCAGTCGTCACCGTCTACGAGGACGTGCGGGCCGCCGCCGAATGTGGCGTGAACGCCGTGGTGCTCTCGATATCGACCTCCGACGAGCATGTACAGAAGAAGTTCCGCCAGTCACAGCAATGGGTCCTCGATCAAGTGGTCGCCGCCGCAGAGGAGGCGAAGAAGCTCGGCCTGCGGTTCACGGTGAGCGCCGAGGACGCGAGTCGCACCTCCTTGGGTTTCCTGAAGCAATATTACCGGCAGGCCGAGAGCCTGGGCGCGGAGACCATTCGCTACTGCGACACGCTGGGAGTATGCGAGCCACTCGAGTGCTTCCGGCGGATCCAGGAGGTGATCTCTTTCACCAATCTGCCGTTGGAAATGCACATGCACAACGACTTCGGGATGGCCACCGCCAACGCTCTGGCTGGCGTGCGGGCGGGAGCCGACATCGTCGCCGTCTCCGTAGGCGGATTGGGCGAGCGCACGGGCAACTCGCCGCTGGAAGAGGTGGTGATGGCGCTCAAGGTGGTCTATGGAGTCGATTTGGGCGTGGACACCACCCGCTTTCGAGAGATGGCCGAGTATGTGTCCGAAGCCAGCTCCCGCGCTATCCCCATCTGGAAGGCGATCGTGGGAACCAACATCTTCGCCCACGAATCGGGAATCCACGCCGATGGGGTGCTGAAGAACCCCAAAACCTACGAAGCTTTCAGCCCAGAGGATGTGGGCCTGGAGCGGCAGCTCATCGTAGGCAAGCACTCGGGCTCCGCCTCGATCAAGCATAAGTTCGAGGAGTTCGGCATCAGCCTGTCCGACCAGGAGGCTGCAGACATCCTGGAGATCGTTCGCTCGATGACGGTGGAGCTGAAACGCCCTCCCTTCGACAAGGAGATCATGTACGTCTATAAGGACTATCGGAAGGGGAAAGCGCAAGAGGCGCGTCAGGCTGGCTAGCCTGATCCATCTTCGATACAGGGAACGACCTAGCAGATGCGGGGGAGCTGCTCGCCGGCCAACATGTCTAAAACCCGGCGGGCTCCCAGGGCGGTCTTGAGGCTGAGACGACCTGGTGCGGAGTCGTTCACTTCGCCGATGCGAGCAGCGCTTGCACCGTAGCGATGAGCGCGCATGACGGCGAGCACCCCTCCCGCATCCTCAGGAGCCACGACCGCGACGAGCTTGCCCTCGTTGGCCACATACAGCGGATCGAGTCCCAGCATCTCGCAGGCGGATCGCACCGGCGCCGACACCGGGACGAGCTCCTCTTCGATCTCGATGCTCACGCCGGATTGGACGGCGATCTCCTTCAGCACGGTGGCCAATCCCCCCCGGGTGGGATCCCGCAGGACGTGAATCTGCCGCGATGCCCTCAGCATCTCTGCCACCATGCCGTTGAGCGGAGCGCAATCGCTCTCCAGGGCGGCCGAGAAACGCAGACCCTTCCGCTGTCCCATGATCGTCATGCCGTGGTCTCCTGTGGTGCCGCTCACCAAGACAACGTCCCCAGGATGAGCCCCTGCGCCGCAGATCTCAACGCCGGAAGGTATGATCCCGAGTCCAGCGGTATTGATGAAGACCTCGTCGACCGCCCCTCGCTCCACCACCTTGGTGTCGCCGGCCACGATGGCCACGTCGGCCTCCCGGGCTGCCTGCGCCATGGATGCCACGATACGTTCCAGGTCCGTCAGCGCCAGTCCCTCCTCCAGGATGAAGGAGGCGCTGAGATAGCGAGGTTCGGCGCCGGCCATCGCCAGATCATTGACCGTCCCGCAGACGGCCAGCTTACCTATGTCGCCACCGGGGAAGAAGATGGGGTTGATCACGTAGGAATCGGTGGTGAAGGCTAACCGTCCCGAGACGCCGGTGAGCACCGCCGAATCGTCCTCGCGAGCCAGCACGGGGTTATCGAAACTCCGCAGGAAGATCGATCTGACCAGATCGTGGCTCAACTTGCCGCCGCTGCCGTGGCCCAGGAGAATCTTATCCCCTCGCATCCCTAAGCCTCCGCCACGCGGTAGCGGTAATGACCGGCGCAGCCCCCTTCCGCCGATACCATGCAAGGGCCGACGGGCTTCTCGGGGGTGCAAGCCTTCCCGAAAAGGGGGCATTGGGGAGGTTCCAAGACGCCGCGCAGCACGTCTCCGCATCGGCAGCCAGGGGGCTCCTCGGAGGGGGGCACGTTCACGTCGAACTCCCGCAGGGCATCGAAGGCGAAAAACTCCTCTCGCAGATGGAGCCCGCTATCGGGCAGGAGGCCCAGCCCGCGCCACCTGGCAGGGCCGGTTTGGAACACCTGATTCATGATCGCCAGGGCAGCGGAATTTCCCCGTGCTTGGACGCTACGGGGATAAGCGTTGATCACGTCCGGCTCGCCCGCCTCGACCATCTGCACCAGCGCCAGGATAGCCCTTAAGATGTCCACCAGCTCGAAGCCGGCCACCGCGCAAGGCACGCCGTGCTCCCGAGGAAGGAACCCCCAGGCTTCGCTTCCTATGATGGTGGTCACGTGGCCCGGACCAACCACCCCCGAGAGCCTCACCTCCCCCGCCTCCAGGATGGCGCGGATGGCCGGAGGGGTTCGCTTGTGCAGGGACGCGATTCGGTAGTTGCCTATGCCCTCGGCCCTCGCCTGAAGGATCGAAGCGGCCACCGTGGGCGCCGTGGTCTCGAAGCCCACCCCCAGAAAGACCACCGCCCGATCGGGATGCCCCCGCGCCAGATCCAGGGCATCCAAGGTGGAGTAGACGATTCGCACGTCGGCGCCGTCGGCTTTGGCTTCATCCAGGCTTTCGATGCTTCCCGGCACCTTGATCATATCGCCGAAGGTAGTCAGGATGACGTCCGGAATTCGCGCCAGCGCGATGGCCAGGTCCAGATCGGAGGCATCGGTGACGCAGACGGGGCAGCCTGGCCCGGAACGCATCTCGATGTGCGCAGGCAATAGCTGGCGCAGGCCCTCGCGGAGTATGGCGTGGGTGTGCCCGCCGCAGAACTCCATGAAAGTAGCTGGCTTCCGACTGATGGCGGAGATAGTCCTCAGCAGCCTCCCGGCCAACTTGGGATCTCTGAAAGCTCGATCGACTATCACGAGCTTCTCTTCACGTCCGCGGATTGGTTGGCGTCGTCGATCTCCTGCAGGAGCTGCAAGGTCTCTCGTGCCTCCGTCTCTCCCATGATGCCGATGGCATAGCCGGCGTGGACGATGACGTAGTCGCCCAATCGCGCATCCGGCGTCAGCATCAAGCTCACGCGCAGGTTCACCCCTCCCATATCCACATCCGCTTCATGACCACGAATGGCCTCAATCCGAGCGGGCACCGCTAAACACATGGCATTTCCTCTGATAAGGTTCGCTTTCCGCTCCGCCGGCGAAGTGGGCAACGCCGACCTGCCCCAGGGCGATGCCCCCATCGTTGGTGGGCACCTGCCGGTGGATCATCACCTCGAGGCCGGCCCGGCGCAACTCCCTGATCGCACCTTCCAACAGCAGGCGATTTTGGAAGCACCCTCCGCTCAGCGCCACCCGGCGCAAGCCAGCCTCGCCAGCGGCGCGCCGACATCCTGCGACCAGCATCTGGATGACGGTCTGATGGAAACGCATCCCCACATCCGCCACCGGCCGCTCCTGGCTGAGATCCGCGAGCAACCCCTCCCAGAGATCCCGCAGGCGAATCACCCATCCCTCGCCGTATTCCTCCAGGCGGAAGGGATAGCCCTCGTCCGCTTCGCGCCCGCCGCTGGAGATGGCTTCCAGCTCCACGGCAGCCTGCGCCTCATAAGAAATCTCCCTTCGCACGCCGAGGAGGGCCGAGACCGCATCGAACAGGCGGCCGCACGAGGAGGTCAAAGGAGCGTTCAAGCCCTGGTCTACTTGCCGCTGCATCACCTCGATCTCCTCCTGGGCGACGTCGTCGGGCCGAAGGGCCTCAATGGGAATGCCTCCCAAGAGCGCATAAGTGTAGCCCAAGGCCAGGCGGTAGGGCTTTCGGATCGCCGAATCCCCGCCAGGCATGGGCAGATACTCCAGGTGCCCCAGTCGCTGGAAGCCGCGGGAGTCCACCACCATGAACTCGCCCCCCCAGATATGGCCGTCCGTACCGTAGCCGGTGCCATCCATCGCCACTCCAAGGATCGATCCGTCCTCAGGACGCCAGCCGTTGTCCAGCAGCACGCTCATGATGTGGGCGTGGTGATGTTGGACGGGAACCCGACGGACACCGGGCATCCCCATAGCGTAGCGAGTGGAAAGATAATCGGGGTGAAGATCGTGAGCCACCACTTGCGGTTCTAGTCGAAACAATCGCCGATATAGCTCCACGCTGGCCTCGAAGTGCTCCAGGGTCTCCACGTTCTCCAGGTCACCGATGTGCGGACTGAGAAAGGCATAGCGATCGCGAGTCAGGCAGAAAGCGCTCTTCAGTTCGGCGCCGACGGCCAGGATCGAGTCCACCGGGAAGGAAAGCTGAACGGGGAAGGGAGCATAGCCGCGCGACCGCCGGATGGGCTGAGGAAAGGACTCGCCATCCACCCCGGGGACGAACCACACGCTGTCATCGTAGCGAGCGTAGATGGCTCGATTGTGGAGGACGAAGGCGTCGGCCAGGGCGCCCAGCCGATCCAGCGCCTCTCGGTTATCCTTGGCGATGGGTTCCTCGCTGAGGTTGCCGCTGGTCATCACCAGCGGACGGCCTATTTCCCGGAGGAGCACATGATGCAGAGGGGTGTAGGGCAACATCACGCCCAGGCATCTTAATCCGGGCGCCATCTCCCGAGTCACCGTGGACGCGGCTCGCCATGGCAAGAGCACGATGGGACTCTCCGGCGAGGAGAGCAGCGCCTCCTCCTCCGGGGAGACCTGACAAAGAGCCCGCACCATCTCGATGCTAGGCATCATCACCGCCAGGGGCTTGGCCGGGCGTCGCTTGCGCTCCCGCAAGGCCTGGACGGCACGGGCATTCGTCCCGTCACAAGCTAGGTGGAAGCCTCCCAGCCCCTTGATGGCCAAGATCTTTCCCTCCAGAAGCAAAGTCGTGGCCTCCGAGATGATATCCCGGCAGGCGATCTCGTTTCCTTCGCCGTCGGTCAGCTGCAGTCGTGGGCCGCAGATGGGGCAGGCGTTGGGCTGAGCGTGGAAGCGGCGGTCAGAAGGATCGTCATACTCGGCCTGACACTGGGGACACATCTGAAAATCCCGCATGGTGGTGCGGGCGCGATCGTAGGGGATATCCTCGATGATGGTGAACCGTGGGCCGCAATTGGTGCAGTTGATGAAGGGGTAGCGATAGCGGCGATCCTGGGGATCCAACAGCTCGCGAAGGCAAGCTTCGCATGTCGCAATGTCCGGCGAGATCAATTGATAGCTGCCTTCCCGCTTCACGCTGGCTCGGATCCGGAACTTCGAGTGACCGCGGGGAGGTACCTCTCGCCCTGCGATCTCCTCGATGCGTGTCAGAGGCGGAGCTTCCGCCTTCAGCGCGCGACGAAAGCCCTCCACGGCATCGGCCGAGCCCTCGGCCCAGATCTCCACCTGACCGGAGGTATTGCATACCCATCCGGTCAGACCCCATCGGCGCGCCAAACCGTAGACGAAGGGACGAAATCCCACTCCCTGCACCACCCCGCGCACATCGATCCGTCTGGCGATCCTGTTCATGCCACCCCACTCGCCAAGTTTTTCCACTCAAGATCGGCCTTGAATCCCTCCCAACGACCTTTGAGCCAGGAGGTCCACTCCTCGAATCCGTCCCCGACGGTGGCAGACACGAGGAACACGGGGGCGGTCGCGTTCAGGCCGCGAACCAGCCGATGATAGTTCTCCATGTCGAAGTCCACCAAAGGCAACAGGTCGATCTTGTTCAAGATGATCGCCTCCACCTGGATGAAGATGGAGGGATACTTGCAGGGCTTGTCGTGGCCCTCGGGCACGCTGGCCACCATGATCCTCAGATGCTCCCCCAGTTTGAATCCGACCGGGCAGATCAGGTTCCCCACGTTCTCCACCATTACCAGGTCCAGCTCATCCAGCGGCAGCTGCTCCAGGGCGCCCCGGATCATGGGCGCGTCCAGGTGGCAGCCCCCCCCGGTGTTGATCTGGACCACTGGGACCCCAGCCGCCGCCACCTTGTCGGCATCCACCGATGAGGCGACATCACCCTCGATCACGCCGCATCGAATCGCGCCCTTCAAGTCTTCGATGGTGCGCAGGATGGCGCTGGTCTTGCCCGCACCAGGAGAGGCCATGAAGTTGACAAGAAAAACCCCTTTTCCATTCAGAAGCTGCCGGTTCTGTGCCGCCAACTGATCGTTGGCGTCCAGGATGTTCTCCATCACCTCAACCTTGGCCACTCGACCTGCTCCTTTCGATCACTCCACATCGATGCTCTCGACGCGGAACTCGCGGCCGGCGATCACATCTCCGCCGAGGGTCCCACAGTGAGGGCATTCCCACTCCTCGGCGTCGGGGAGGAATTCCCGACCACACTCGCGGCACCGCAGCCGCGTCGGAACCCGGCGGAAGTTCAGTCGGGCGCCCTGGGCCGACGTGCCTTCGCTCAGCAGGTCAAAATAGAATTGAACGCTCTCATCAACGAAGGTGGACAGGTCGCCGATGACCAGGTCGACCTCCAGCACTTTTTCGGCACCAGCATCGGCAGCGCTCTCCAGGACGATTTTCAGGACGCTCTCGGTGACTGCTAACTCATGCATGGTCGGCCCCCTCGCCCATCAGCGATTCCCAGATGCGATCCGCTGCCTCGTCGGCCCAGCGCTGCGTCCGGGGGGACAGACCCTCTCCGAAGTCGAAATCCTCTCCCTTTATCGAAACCAGGGTGGCGCCGGGAGCCTTCCCGTAGAGGGCCTGGGCCAGAGCCAAAAGAGTCCCGGGCGGCAGATGGTGCAGCGTCACGGAACCACCCTTGATGCAAGGCTCCAGTCTGACCACTTGCAGATCCCGCGAATCCGTCCTCAGATGGGCGTCCACGAAAATCACCCGATCGTACTGGGCGATCACCTCGGCGAAATCCATGGTCAATTGATGCATTAAAACCGAATCCACCCGCTCTCCCAACTTGTCCATCCCGCTATCGTCGATGGCCAAGGTGGAAAGCCCCAGCCGACGGCGAAGGGTGTTCACCACGTAGTGGCCAACGCCGTCATCCCGGCGACTCACATTGCCGAACCCAACGATCAGCGTTCGCTGGCGACCATCCGCTTCCAACTCGGATCAGCTCCCATCGGCGAGAAAGCCCACCAAGGACACCGGTGGGCTTTCGATTCCATAGATCTATAGGATTCTAGAGCGACCGCGGGTCACTCTCGGGTCAGCTTGTCCAACAAAGTTCCGTCTGCCGCCTGAAGCTCTACCACCAGCGGCATCTGACCCATGGCGTGGGTCGAGCAGGAAAGACACGGGTCGTGGGCGCGAATCGCCCCCTCCACTCTGTTCAGCATGCCCTCGGTGAGGTTGTTGCCGTCAACGAATTCCTTGGCCACCATCTCCACCGACTTGTTCATGGCCCAGTTGTTGTGTCCGGTGGCCACGATGAGATTCACCTTGGTGATAACACCCTGGTCGTCGGTCCAATAGTGATGGAACAGGGTTCCGCGCGGCGCCTCGATGACCCCCACCCCCTCGCCGGCGATCTCCTTCGGGGTGGCCACGATATCCGTGGATAGGATATCCGGATCTTCCAGGAGCTCCCGGGTTCGTTCCATGGAATAGAGATCCTCAATGAGACGAGCGTAGTGGAAATAGAGGGTGCCTTCCACTGGCATCCCACCGTTCAGGCCCTTGAACTGAAGGAATTCCTCCTGTGCCAGAGGCGTGGGGATGCTATCCGCCGCGTTGAGTCGCCCCAATGGCCCCACCCGGTAGACTCCATCGGGCCAGCCCTTTTTCAGATAGAAAGGAAACTTGAGGTAGGACCAATCCTCCACATGCTCTCCGATGTGCTTCAGGTAATCCTTGCCCTCGAACTCTTCCAGCCTGTTGCCGTCCGCATCGATCATGCGGAGCTTGCCGTCGTACAGGTTCAGCCCCCCATCATCCAGCACCATGCCCATGTAGCCGCTCGAGAAAACGGCGAAGCGATCGATCAAAGCCTGGTTGTCCGCCATCCAGGCTTTGGCCACGGCGATGCCTTCCTGCACGTAGGAGATCATCTCATCCAGCTGTCCCAGAATATAATCGCGCTCCTTCACGGAAAGGGCCTTATTGACGCCACCCGGGACGGCGAAATGCGGGTGCACCTTCTTATCCCCCAAGATCTGAATGATTTCCTGGCCGAACTTGCGCAGTTTTATCGCTTTCACCGCCAGGTCCGGATTGGCCTGGATTATCCCGAACACGTTCCGAATGGCAGGATCGGCGTCCCATCCCAGAAGAAGATCGGGACCGGCCAGCATGAAGAAATGCATGGAATGCGACTGAATCATCTGGCCCTTGTGCATCAGCGCGCGCAGGAGCTGGGCTGGCCTAGGAGGCTCCACTCCGATGATCGCATCGCACGCCTTCGCCGCGGCCAGGTGATGGCTCACCGGGCAGATGCCGCAGATACGGGGCGTGATCTCGGGCATCTCGAAGTGCATTCGGCCCTCGGAGAACTTCTCGAAGCCGCGATATTGATTCACGTGCAGGTAGGCATTCTCCACTTTGCCGCTGTCGTCGAGATGGATAGTCACATTGGCGTGGCCTTCGATTCGAGTCACAGGCTCGATAGTTATCTTTCGTCCCACGTGAAAGCTCCTCTCAGTCGTATCGCAAGTTCTCGCCGGTCAGCTTGGGAACTCGCCCCGCTACCAACTCCGTCAGGACATACCAGATCGAATCGGCAGATGGCGGACACCCAGGAAGGCTTATGTCCACCTCTACTACCTCGCTCACCGACTTCACCCGATCCAACAGGACCGCCAGCTCACAGGACGTGGGCACCTTCCCATCTACGGTGCTCTCGGTCTCCACATAGCCGCGGCGCAGCACTTCCTCGGTGGGGATACAATTGCGCATGGCGTTGATCCCGCCGAAGACGGCGCAATCGCCCATCGAGATCAGGACCTTGCACCTATCCCGCATCTGCCGCGCTATGGCCTCCTGATCGCTATTTCCCACGGACCCAGTCAGGATGCCCACGTCAACGCCATCCTCGGGCGGGTGCTTCAGATCCGTTATGGGTGATGAGGTGATCTCCACCACCTTGATCAGATCCAGGATCCTTTCGTCTATGTCCAGCAGAGACATATGACAACCCGAGCACACCTCAAGCCAGTCGGTGGCTACTCTAACTTTCGCCATCTGTTCCTCCCAGTTTGTCCGGAGGGGTCACGACAGAGGGATCAAGTTCCACGGCAGATACATCCTTTGCAGCGTAATCCCTTTCTATGACCGCCGCCGTAATCTTCCTTGCTGCACTGCCCATCAACAAAGGCCATCCGCCCGGAAGGGCATCTCCTAGACGGCGACTCCCAGCTTCTCCGCTACCGCTTTGAGAATTTCCTCATCGGTTTTCACCCCTTCTGGGGCGGACACGGCGCACGTCAGCTCGTGCACTTGACCTTCGTAGTTGGTTAGGTGGCCTTGCTTCTCCGACCACAGGCGAGCTGGCAGCACTACGTCAGCAACTTCGGCAAGGGGGCCATTGTAAGCTGCCTGCACGGCTACGAAATCGGCCTCGCTCAGCTTCCGAGAGATCGTCTCGTCCACGTCGCCGTCGTCGGCGGCCACGATGAAAGCCGTGGGAGCATCGCTGGGGTCGAAGGGATCCATGATGTTGGCCTTGGCGGCGCCCATGCTATTGGTGCCCGGCGTCAGCCGAACGAAGTGAGCCTGTCCGTCCAGTGCCTTCAGCGCCTCCTCGACCTGAGGCGAGAGATTCTGATCGTAGACTACCACCACCTGGCCGGCCTTCCGACATATCTCCACCGCTTCCACAACCCGAGAGGGCTCCAGCACCCTACTGGCCAAGGCCCTGATACCCTCCTGCGCCCTCTCGCTCGGCTTGAGAGCCATGTGGCTGGAGCCAGACGGCCCGACGCCTTTCCCGCTCCCAATCACGATGACCCTCGCACCGCCCTGCCTGACGCCGCGTTTGATGAAGCAGCCCGCCACCTGATGGGCTCCTAGGGTGGGATCGGTTTCGGCCATCAGGATGCAGTCGGCGTTGAGCAGGTCGGAGATGGTGCCCATGTTCTCGAACTCGGGCGGAAGGGTGCCATCCAGACTTCCCACGGACTGAGCCGCCAGGCCTTGCTGAAAAATGCTGCTAAACAGGGACAGCGCTTCGTCGGTGACTCGGGTCGACGTCCCCGCGGCTAGGCCTCGTCCGGCCATCTTCTCCCCTATCAAATTCAGCGCCTCGTCCCAAGAGGCCTCCCGGAGGTTGCCATCGAGGCGAATCATGGGCTTGAGGATTCGCTCGTCGGGAGCGTTGTAGATGGGGGCGAATCGTCCGAGCTCACAGAGCAGGCCATTGCTGGGCGGGCGATCGTAATCGCCATCAATGCGGAGAACGCGATCGGCCCGCGTGACCACCTCGACCGCGCAGCCGAGGCTGCACTGAGCGCAAACGCTACTGATGCGATCCACCTGATGCTCGCGGCCCATGTAGGAGCTGCGACGGTCGAACAGGGCTCCCGTCGGGCAAGCCTGCAGGCATGACCCGCAGCTGATGCAGGAAGACTGGCCGAGGGGGTCGTTCAAGTCGGCGATAATGCGGGAGTTGGTTCCTCTCTCCTCCACACCTAAGGTGTAGTTCGCGGATAGCTCGATGCAAGCCCGAATGCACCGCTGGCAGAGGATGCACCGGTTGTGATCCATCACGAAATAAGCCTTGGAGGCGTCGATGGACAACGCCTTTTGATAAGCAGGGTAAGGCCAACTCTCCAAGCCATAGCGATAGGCCATCTCCTGCAATTCGCAGTCTCCGCTGACCTCGCAAAACATGCAATAATGATTCCGCTCGGTGAGCAGCAGCTCCAGCACGAACCGTCGAGACT
>SDBU01009376.1_pt1 | contig 10970 bp, 8 predicted proteins | sample 2277071 | NCBI WGS metagenome assembly SDBU01 (sample SAMN10397929, study PRJNA504765) | marine sediment metagenome | isolation source: marine sediment core GS08_GC12, 126 cmbsf | place: Arctic Ocean: Gakkel Ridge, Loki's castle | collected 2008
AAGAAACCAGTCATTAAGGTCTGAACTGGCAATCTTGATTATTTGCATGCCTAGCTCAACACATAGATCTACCGATTTCTCATCAAATGGTGTAGCCATCGGTATGCAACCATTCTTGCGCACTGCTTCAACCATTTTTGCTAGATTTTTTACAGGCATCTTTGTATCCAGAGTTTTCTTTATGTATCTGATATCTTCTCGGTCAGTGAAATCTTTATGAATAAAGGAGTCTACATCTCTAAACTGCAATTTAATAGCTGCGCGCACATTATTAAAACGGACTATTTTTGAATAATCGGTGATAATTTTTAACCCTCTTCTTAAACTTCCCCAATGATTATTGGCTAGCTCCATTACAAAAAGATCTTCGAAAATATCCCTATTCATCCTGCCTCCAAAAAATATGATTAAATTATTGCCTTAGGTACAAATTATTGTGCACCTATTGCTTGCAGTTACTTAGCAAGCAATACCAATAATGCTTAATTTTATATAATACTGAAAATGTGATTAAATAGTCAACCACTTGTCAGGCAAGTCATGATAATAAAAGGGTAATGAACGGCTAATATTAGAATCGCAAATAGAACTATGCTATTGACTTGTATTGGGAGCTTGAAACGAGTCAAGTGTTCTTTTATGGCAATAGAGCGTAGGCTGACAAATCATACAACATTAAACAATTGGCTTAATAAAAGCTAAGAGCCCAATAGGATATTTGAGAGGTCGGAAAATTTGGCTAACGTCCAATTCTTATGTACATCGGTTTGAGCAGCGTCTCCATAGCCATAGGTAGCAGCTACAAATCCTAATTGTAGTGACTGAGCAGCTTGACTGTCATCCACAGAATCTCCCACTATGATTGTTTTTTTAGGATCTAAAGCGTGTTTTTCAATAACATGACCGACCATATCGGTCTTAGACTTAAAATTACGCTTTCTTGAATCCGGAGCCACGACATCTTGAAAAAAAGATATTAATCCGAGGTCTTCCAGTATAAGTTTTGTGGGCAATATCGGCTTGTTTGTTACAACAAAGCTTTTCAATCCTGATTTTGACATATCGCTGATTGTTTTGTTCACACCCTTATAGCTAGTTGTCTTTCGCCAACCGTGATCGTCATATTTTGTCCTAAAATCTTCAACAAGGGCATCCAATGTTTGCTTTTCAATATCACCCAATATTCTCTTAAAGACTTGGGCAACAGGTGGTCCTATGAATTTTCTGATATTATCAACTTTTTCACTAGGTAGCAGCTCTGATAAAGTTTCAGATATCGTAGATTGAATACCGGGCAAGCTATCGACTAATGTTCCATCTAGATCAAAAAGAACATTTTCTATCATTTTGGAATACCATACAAAACTATATCTAACGAGGTTCGTGAATAATTACGAAGATAAAATTCTTGATAATTGCTGTTGATCGAAGTAATCAATGAAGGTATTTTCCATAAATCTTGGCTTTGGTGGTAAACAGCTACAGCCAACTTCGGACTGTTGTTTTTCAAATGGTTTTTTGCACCTATCAAAGCCTGTTCCTCAGCACCTTCTACATCCAATTTAAGAAGAGATATCTCTTCTTTTACGCAGTTATCTAATGCGACTACGCTTATCTCTAGATCACCTTCCGGATTGATAAAACCATCCACATCTCCAGTTGAGCTAAATCTCAAAGTTTTATTAGACGAATATAGTCCTCTTTTTAGGAAATCAATATCATGATAATCTGCTAAATTAGCGGTAGCCTTATCGCACAATCTAGCATCAGGCTCAAATAAATATATTTTTTTGTAATTATTATTAGTCTTTCTAATAAATCTTAAGACTGTGTCTCCATCGTAGCCTCCACCGTCAATAAATATTTCGTCGTCTGCTAATGGCATAATTTCTGTATCAAAATACTCGTCTTCTTGAGAATCGCATATAGTCAAACATGCAGGATCCAAAGTTAAACGGAAATTTAGTATATTATCCAAAACTTTTTGAGATTTCTTGTCTGCAAACATCGAAAAGAGTGACAAGTAAGCTTCTTTGTTGGCAATCAGGTCTCGTTGCATATCTTTAAAAGTAGCTTCAGCCTGGTATTTTTCAGAATCAAAAACACTTAGCACTGGATATGGAACATGATTATCTAAACCACGCTTATTCAACTGTTCAGATATCTCATATAAATAATTCGTGGTCGCTATTATGATTGGAATACCTTCTGTCTTTACCGAATCGACAGCAATTATTCGCTTATCGCAAAATAAAGTGCCATGCTTGCTTGGGTCATTGTCTATGAAGGCCTTCACCTTTACTCCGCTTTGCTTAAGACAATCAGCTGCTTTTTCGCCTAAGCGTTTAGCACCAAAAATATAAACCTCTTCTAAATTATTTAGAATTTCAGAGTACGGAGCCAATATGTGATCTCTAATCTGGTTAAACGAATCGGCTTTTGAAAGACAACTGAAACTTTTAGTTTTTTGAAAATCTAGAGTCTGGGCCTTCTTTGTTCCGGCCACTTAATTACTAGGCTCCCAGGCGGATATCAACATGTTTTCTTTGAATTCAGCTCTATCCAGGAAAGGAAACATGTCTTCTAGCGGTTTTGATATTATCTTGCCATTCGGCAGCTTTTCGGCAGCAACCTTAGGCGAAAATACCTGAGAGTAGGGCATCATTACGTCACACAATGTAGGCCCGGGGGATATCAAAGCAGATTCGATTTTCTCAACCAGACTTTTGTGATTCTCAATTCTTAAACTCTTCATTCCATATGCTTTTGCGATTTTTGTTAAATTAGGCAGGCTGACACCGCTGTCTTTACTTTCGCCAACATAATGACCGCCGAAGATATTATCTTGTGTTTGTCTGATCGATAAGTAGCCACCATTGTTAAAAACAAATATTTTGATCGGAAGTTGATGATGGATAATTGTTTGTAATTCTTGGATGTTCATTTGCATGCTTCCGTCACCCGCCAGGCAAATTACCCGTTGCTTGTTGTTTGCGACGCATGCGCCAATTGCAGCTGGTATATCATAACCCATCGAAGCTGTTCCCGAGTTAGCGATTAGCCGCTGATCCTTTTTTAATCTCAAAGCTTGAAAAGTGACAACGCTCGCCGCACCATTAGCAGTAACAATAATATCTTCCTTGTTGAGCACATCCGATAAGCTGTCGACAAAAACGTATGGATTTACGCGGTTCTTTTCATCACGATAATGAGGCAATACAACAGGGTATTTCTTCTTACGTTTTTTACACCAAGCAAGCCAATCTGTGTTCAGCAAAAGTTTTTCCTTGGAAACTTTTATATCTAGAGCGTTAATAAAAAATCCTACATCGCTATGAACCGGCATATCGGGCGATATAGTTGGTTTTTGCAATTCAACAGCATCGACGTCGACTATAACTTTGTATGCCTCTCTGGCAAAAGCTTTGAATTCGTAACCAATTTGCCTAATGTTCAAACGGCATCCAAGGCTTATTAATAGATCAGAATTTTGGATGATAAAATTGCCACCCCGATCACCAATTGAGCTCGGACGTCCAAAATAGAGTGGATGCTCCTCATGCATCACGTCGTGAGCATTCCATGCTGTCAAAACAGGTATGTTTAGTTTATCAATAATCTTGTGAAATTCTTGGTAAGAATGGCTTGTTCTTATACCGCTTCCTGCTAATATGACCGGTCTTTTTGCAGACTTTATTCGGCTTACAAGATCATCGATTTGTGCTACCACCTTTTCTTTGTCAAAAAGGTCACTAGTCTCGCTAACGTCAAACGGCTTAAGTTTTTGTTCATCGATTTGGGCAGCTTGTACATTAATAGGAATATCTAACCATACCGGCCCTGGCCGACCACTGGTAGCTAGGTGTACTGCTTTTTCAAAATGATAGCGGATTGTCGACGGATTGGTGACCATAACGGCGTACTTTGTGATTGGTTTTACGATTTTTATGATTTCTGCCTCTTGATCACCCAATTGTCTAAGCGGTAATCCTGTGCTGTCAACGGTTGTATCGTATCTTACCTGACCAGAAATATACAACGCGGGTACTGAATCATGCCACTGGCCAAGTACGCCGGTTAGCGTGTTTGTTCCACCTGGTCCGGTAGTCACAACTGATACTCCGATATTACCGCTTATTCTGGAATAGCCCTCGGCAGCCATAGCACAAGCTTGTTCATGATGATTACAAACATAATTAAGGCGCTTTTCTTTTCCAACCGAATCATCGAGATGCATGGCGCCGCCGCCTGTAATCATAAAAATGTCTTTTACGCCCATCTCAAGTATTCTTTTAACAATGTAGTCGGATAGTTTGATCACAAATTTGCCTTATAACCTATTTGTCAATAAGCAGAAATTCCTTGTTAATTAGCTGATTATTGTCTGAATACCAAGAATACAATTGCTTAATTGCCTTGTCAATCGGGGTAAAAGAAAGATTTTTTATTTCATTTCGTATAAGTTTGTTGTCGCCGCTATATTCGTTTCCCAAACCATCTTGAGCAACTTGAACAGGTATATCTTTGCCTGAAATTCTTAGAACCGTCTCTGCTAAAGAATAGAGTTCTATTGCATTGTCGGGGGTTAGATTATAAGCTGCGTGCTTACCGTCATTTTCGGCAAAGTAGTTGATAATATGTATAAGGTCGTCAATAAAAATATAGTCAAATTTTCTGTTTTGTTTTATCGTAATAGGCAGATCAAAGAGTGTTTTACAGATTGCATTAGATATAAATCTTATCGCATAATCTTCGTATTTTCCGAATATTCCAAACACTCTTAATTCGACGATATTGTTCACTTGTTCAATATATTTAGCGGTCACATATTTTGAAAATCCATGCTGATCAGTCGGCACGTGCTGGTCAAAATAGTCCTCGCTCATTTTGGGCGCATAATGTCTCATGTCATAGACTGCCCCTGACCCTAAAAAAATCATTTTTTTGTACTGGCCTTCGTTGCGAACAATATTAAAGAACATCCTTGTATTACAATAAATAAGGTTAGTGGGATCTTTAGCGTTTCGATGGCCCGGCTTGGTTGCACAATGCACAACGATATCGATATTATTTTTCCGAAAATAGTTGCGCACCGCATCTTCATCTAACAGGTCCAAGTCTTTATGTCGCGGAGCCAGAACATTGTATTTACCAGAATAATATTCAGTAAGATTTCTTCCTATGAATCCGCTACCGCCGGTTATAAATAAAGTCTGTTTTTTAGAATTGTGAGACATTCACATTGCCTTTTTTTAGTTCAAATATATTGTTATTGACACCCATTGTTTTTATCTCATTGGCGATTTCATTGCTATGAAGAGCTGAGCAGATCAAAATAGCTGCGTTCGTTTCATTAAGAACATCAGAGGATCTTATAGGAACACCATGGAGCATTTTTCCTTGCTTATTGCTATCGTTATCAATAAAAGCCGTGATGTTGCACTTTGAAAGCGGCGAACTTTGTAGCATTCGCTGAGCAAAAGAGCCGGCACCCCAAACAACGATCTCTTCTTGAGAGCTCACTAAGTCTTCCAATAAAGGCCATTCGTCTCTCTTTTTGCTGAGTTTAATATACTCAAAAACACTTTCACGAGCGCGTGAACTATAAACTAGAATCTGTCGATCATTTTTTTGATTTTTTCGGTATATACCATATAGAGCCGGATAAACGTTAGTGTCAGAAGCAATAATCTCTATTTGATTTTCAGCTACTCTATCTAATCCATGCTTGAATGCTAAATTGCTAAGCGCACCTAGATCAAAATGGTTAATATGCTCACAATCAAAATAGAAAAAAGGAACAACATAATAATCAGAGTAGCGAGAAGCATCGGGGACTTCTATATAGATTTGTCCACTTCCGCTCATCAAACTAAGCGCTTTTTCATAAGCCTGCTCAATGTCAACAATGTGCTCTAATACATGCGACAATATTACGACATCAAACTGTTGGTTAGTAAATAGATGGTTGGCGTTAAAGAGGCTGCCGAGGTGAGCTTCAATCTGGTGTTCGTTTTGAATATGATCAACACATGCAGGCGACGGGTCTAGTCCAACAACATTTTTGTAGCCGTTTCTCCTTAGTTCGGCCAACAAGCCACCGTTTGCACAACCGATATCTAGGATAGACTTATTTTTGTCCGATATGTGCTTTGTGATATCTGATATCGCTCTTCTAATACGTTTCGCATCCAGCGGATTACTTCCCGTTCCTGAAGCAATCGATGCATCTTCATACTTTGATAAGTCTTTATAAAACTTATCGTAGGCTTTTTGAGTGGCCTTTGTGTCTGCATATACAAATCCGCATTTAGTGCAAGCAACAACGTCGTAGTCATTTGGTAAAACGTGTTCTTCTGATAATTCAAAGCGCTGGTTATGCAGCAGTTCAGCATTATTACTGTTACATATTGGACATAGTCGGATTGATTTCTTTGTATTAGTCATAATTTTCACTATCGTCGATCCGATAGTCTCAAGCTTTGACATTTACTTCAAGAACAGCCTTGCTTATGTTTTCGGCCATAAATTTGATCATACTCTTAGTCATTCCGGGATAAACTCCTACCCAAAAAGCATTAGACATGATCAGATCCGTATTCTTGAGTTCTCCGACTACACGGTAACCTTGACCTGTTTTTTTCATCTGGTCAAAACAGGGATGCTTCAACAAGTTGCCAGCAAATAGGGTTCTAGTTTGGATATTTTTTGATTCAAGAAAGTTGACGATTTGGTCTCTTTTTAAGCCCGAGTCTTCTTTTATCGTAACTAGAAATCCAAACCAGCTCGGTTCGGAATTATCTGTCGCTTCAGGTAAGACAAACACTTCGGATAGCTCGCGCAAATTATCTTTGAGTTGTTGCCAATTAGTTCTGCGTGCCTTGATAAAATTCGGCAGTTTATCAAGTTGTGCGCAACCGATAGCCGCTTGCATATCGGTTACTTTGAGATTGTAGCCAAAATGTGAATATACATATTTATGGTCGTATCCGTGAGGCAGTTCTCCGAATTGACGGTCAAAGCGTCGGCCGCACGTGTTATCGACGCCCGACGGGCAGTGGCAATCGCGACCCCAATCTCTCATTGATAATAATATTCGTCCAAGTTGAGCATCGTTAGTATAAACTGCGCCGCCTTCGCCCATTGTCATATGGTGAGGCGGATAAAAACTGCTCGTTCCAACGTCTCCAAAAGTCCCTGTTAACTTGCCATCGTAAACAGAACCAAGAGCATCACAATTATCTTCTACCAGCCAGAGATTATTATCTTCGCAAAACTGTTTTACCGCCTTGACGTTAAAAGGGTTTCCCAGCGTGTGAGCTATCATTATTGCCTTCGTTTTGGAGCTCAGAGCAGCATCCAGTTTCGAAACATCGATATTTGCTGTTTTTTGCTCTACGTCAACAAAAACTGGAATGGCACCATATTGGACAATAGGAGCCACAGTAGTTGGAAAACCAGCAGCAAGTGTAATGACCTCGTCGCCCGGGTTAATTTTTCGTTTGCCCAGCTTATCTGAAGTGAGAGCCATAAAGGCCAAAAGGTTCGCCGACGAGCCGGAATTGACCAGTAAACAATGTTTTGCTCCAAGAAAAGATGCTAGCTTTTCTTCAAATTGTTCGGAATATCGGCCATAAGTTAGCCAGAAATCTAGCGATGAATCGACTAGCTTTAAAATTTCAGCTTCATCAAAAACTCGGCCGGCATATGCTACGCGCGACTCTCCCGGTACAAACTCTTCCGGCTGACCAAAAGCTTCTTTATGGTATTCTTTGACTTTTTCAAGTATCTCTTGTCTTAGTTCTTCAGCCTTTTTACTTTCTGCCACCCTTAAATCACACCTGCTTTTTTCTTAGTCATTGCCCATTTGAGCTGCTGCTTTTTTGCGTCTTTAACGTATTCAGCGATATCGCTTACGGAAAGAGCTTCCGGATCTTCGTCTTTCATAAATCCCTTGTACCATTTGGTTGTCGCTTCTAAAGCGTTCTCAATGTCGTATGTAGGTATCCAGTGCAGTTTTTCTTTTGCTTTTGAGTTATCAAGCATCAAGAGCTGTGCTTCGTGTGGTTCTGAGTCGCTGCTTGAAAGATTGTTCCAGCTACCTTCACCCCAGCGCTTGATCACTGATTCAACTACTTCTCCAACCTTAAGATTGCTTTCCTCGTCCGGTCCGAAGTTCCAACCGGAGGTATATTTATCGTCATTTTCTTGCCACATAAGACTTGCAAGCCACAAATAACCCGATAATGGTTCGAGCACATGCTGCCAAGGTCTTATTGCGCTTGGGTTTCTGACAATAATCGACTTGTTTTCCCCTAAAGCCCTAAAGCAATCGGGTAATAATCTGTCCTTTGCCCAATCACCGCCGCCGATAACATTGCCGGCGCGCACCGATGCAAGTTGTAATTGTGAATCATCAAAAAATGAATTTCGATAAGCCGTAGTCACTAATTCGGCGCAACCCTTACTTGAACTATAAGGATCGTGGCCACCCATGGCATCATCTTCTTTGTAAGCGTAATCGATCTCATTATTTTGATAACATTTATCGCTGGTAACGTTAATCACAACTCGCACGCTCGGACAGTTCCTGGCAGCCTCAAAAACATTTACCGTTCCCATGACGTTTGTTTCATAAGTCTCAATTGGTTGCGCATAGGACTCCCTGACAAGCGATTGCGCGGCCATATGAAAGACGATATCGGGCCTATGTTTATTAAAGACCTTCGTGAGATGTTTGAGGTCCCGTATATCTCCTTCAATATTATTTATTTTATTTTCCAGATTGCAAGTTTCGAAATGGCTTGGTTTTGTGGGGGCTTCAAGAGCATAACCTATGACTGATGCTCCTAAAAGATTTAGCCAAAGCGCTGTCCAAGAGCCTTTAAAGCCTGTATGACCCGTAACAAGAACTTTGCGCCCATCGTAAATATTTCCAAAAAGTTGCGAATATGACTTAGGCAACTTTAATCACCAGGCTTTCCATGGGGCTTTGTTGGAAGCCCAGAGATCTTCTAGATAGTTCTTATCCCTTAATGTGTCCATTGGTTGCCAAAAGCCGTTGTGTTTATATGCTATCAAGTTATCTGTTTTGGCTATCGTCTCTAACGGTTCATGTTCAAAAAAAGTACTGTCGCCATCAATATAGTCAAAAATCTTAGGTTCCAAAACAAAAAAACCGCCATTTATCCAAGCACCGTCACCTTCCGGTTTTTCTTGAAACGCTTGAACTTTATGTTTATCACGAAACTGTAGGGCTCCAAAACGACCAATAGGTTGAACAGCTGTTATTGAACCTATCTTGCCATGATCTTTGTGAAAATTTATTAGAGCGTCAATGTTTATATCCGCTACACCGTCCCCGTAAGTCATCATGAAAGTCTCGTTCTCGATATAGGGCTGTATTCGCTTGATTCTGCCGCCGGTCATAGTATCAAGACCGGTGTCAACAAGTGTTATCTTCCAAGACTCTGCTTTGTTTTGATGGATATCAATTTTTTGGTTTTTGACATCTATGGTTACATCGCAATTGTGTAGGAAATAATTAGAAAAGTATTCTTTAATAAGATAACCTTTATACCCGAGGCATATAATAAATTCATTAAAGCCGTAGTGGCTGTAGGTCTTCATAATATGCCAAAGAATCGGTTTGTGACCGATCTCTATCATTGGCTTAGGTTTTAGATGGGTTTCTTCGGAAATCCGAGTGCCCATGCCCCCGGCGAGAATGACGACTTTCATATTCCACATGCCACTTTCTGGCTATTTTTTCGTACAAATCTGCTAATATTAGCCATTTTTCTGTTCAATTCTACCATAACAAAGCGATTTCTTACCGATTTTTCACTGAATTAGTCAAGAGATACGGTGAGTTTGTACATTACAAGCAGTGGCTAGCTTTTTGAATCTACAATTTGTTTATATAGTTCAATGAATTGATCAGCAGCATTCTTCCAAGTAAACTTTTTAGCTCGTTTAACTCCCCTGGCACTAAATTCTGCATTCATATCGTCGTCCTTTGCCAGTTTCAAAATTGCTTCTGCAATCTCGTCATCATTTTGATGATCGACCAGCTTGCCTGCGTCTCCAACGACTTCCGGTAATGACGAATTATTTGACGTAACTACCGGGGTCCCACAAGCCATCGCTTCAAGAGGCGGTAAACCAAATCCTTCAAATATCGATGGAAAAACGAATACTTTCGCATTACTATAAATCGCCGCTTTATCTTCTTCATCTACTCGTCCCGCAAATATCACATCATCCTCTAGACCAAGATCGTTATAGGTCGTATAAACCTTATGAGCGTTCCAGCCATAGCCACCGCATATTACTAATTTAGAGCCATTTAGATCACGAGCGATTTTTGAATATGCCGTGATTATCTTGGGTATATTTTTCCTCGGCTCTATAGTTCCCAAAAATAAAATATAGTCTTTCGGCAATCCGTACTTCGTTCGCACTTTTGCCAGCTGTTCATGATCACTTACCGGTGCATAGCTCTCAGAAACTCCCGCATGTATAACTGTTATTTTTTCTTTCTTGACATTAAAGAAAAAGCTTAGTGCTTTTTTTGTCGCTTGAGAGTCAGTAACTATTCTTTTTGCGACACCTAGATTATGCTTAGCAACGTCCATAAATCGACAGTACAGATCATCCGGAAAATAATCGGGATACATAGCAGGGATAACATCATGGACGGTGACAACCCCGTTGCCCTTGGTTGGAATCTTGTATATATCGGTTTCGTGAAATGCGTCTGTTTTCACTTGGAAAAAATTATTTTTTCGCCTTGCTAACCTGTTTATAAGCACCTTCGTTAGAGGCTTATAATAAACCGATGACCCTGATATCCCTTCGACTAATGCCTTTTGTTCTTTTGAAACTTTTATCTTTGGATCCTGGAAAAAGACGATATCGATTGAGTCGTCAGCTTCTTGTATAGCTTTTACTAGCTCTAAAAGGTAATA
>SDBU01009377.1_pt1 | contig 10969 bp, 11 predicted proteins | sample 2277071 | NCBI WGS metagenome assembly SDBU01 (sample SAMN10397929, study PRJNA504765) | marine sediment metagenome | isolation source: marine sediment core GS08_GC12, 126 cmbsf | place: Arctic Ocean: Gakkel Ridge, Loki's castle | collected 2008
TCGGACTTTTCAGACGAGGCAAAGAGGGTGTCCAGCAGACGAGGGGTAGTTCCTATTGTCTTAATTAACGGGGATAGAATCCTAAATATTATGCTGGAGAAGGGGCTAGGAGTTAGACGGGAGCCGTTGACTGTAACTAGAATTGATGAAGAATTTTTTGCAGCCTTCGGTACCACCGAAGAGTGAGCCAAGCGGGAGCTAAATATGGATAGGGTAATTATCTTTGATACCACCTTGCGGGATGGGGAGCAGGCGGCAGGGGGGACATTAAATGTCCAGGAGAAACTGGAGATAGCCAGACAACTGGAGAAGCTTGGGGTGGATGTTATTGAGGCTGGCTTTCCCATTGCCTCTCCGGGTGATTTTGAGGCGGTAAGGCTTATTGCCAAGGAGGTTCGCACCCCTATAATTTGTGCTCTAGCCCGGGCTCACCCCGACGATATAGACCGAGCCTGGGAAGCAGTTAAGGAGGCTGAGCATCCACGAATCCATGTTTTTCTGTCGGCTTCAGATATACACCTCATTTATCAACTGAAGAAGAGCCGCGAGGAAATTCTGGAGACTTCTCGTGATATGGTAGCTAGTGCAAAGAAATACACTCAGGATATCGAGTTTTCACCTATGGATGCCAGCCGAACTGAGGTCGAGTATATTTACCAAATCTTAGAAGTAGTTATTGATGCTGGAGCTACCACGGTGAATATCCCCGATACTGTGGGTTATGCCATCCCTGATGAGTTTGGCAGCCTCATTGAGGGAATCTTCAAAAATGTGCCCAATATTAATCGGGCTATAGTTAGCGTTCATTGCCATAATGACCTGGGGCTGGCGGTAGCTAATAGCCTGGAATCAATCAAACGGGGGGCAAGGCAGGTGGAGTGTACCATTAACGGTATCGGAGAGAGGGCAGGCAATGCCTCACTTGAGGAAATTGTAATGGCGATTAAGACTCGCCAGGATTTGTTCAACCTGACTACTAATATTGATACCAGGCAAATCTACCGAACGAGCCGACTGGTAAGTGAGCTGACTGGTTTTTCGGTTCAACCCAATAAGGCAATTGTTGGTGCCAATGCTTTTCGCCATGAGTCGGGGATTCACCAGGATGGCGTAATCAAGATGCCGATAACCTATGAAATTATTGACCCTAGAACAGTAGGCATACCAGCCTCAAGCTTGGTGCTGGGCAAGCTCAGCGGGCGTCATGCCTTTAAGGAGCGGCTGGCAGAGCTGGGCTATAGCCTGAGTGAGGAAGACTTTAACCGAGCCTTCTCAGCATTCAAAGAGCTAGCTGATAAGAAGAAGGGGATCACCGATAGGGATATTGAATCCCTTATTGCTGAGGAGCAACGCACTGTGTCTGAAGCCTATCACCTTGACCGGGTTCAGGTATCTTGTGGTGATAGGGGTATTCCTACCGCTTCAGTTAGGCTTATTGACCCTGATGGTCGGGTTCTAGCTGATGCTGCTCTGGGAACAGGTCCGGTTGATGCGGTATGTAAGGCTATTAATCGAATAGTGGGTGTTTCTAATACACTTACTGAATTTAGTGTTAAATCAGTAACTGAAGGTATTGATGCTATCGGTGAGGTACTGATAAGGATAGAGAGCGGCGGCATAACCTATACCGGGCGGGGCGCTGATACCGACATTATTGTCGCCAGTGCCAAGGCTTATATGAATGCCCTTAACCGGTTACTGGCAGCCAAAAAGGCTAGGTAGGTTCGAGCAGAATTGAGCTGGGGATGGTCTCGGCAGTTACCACAGCCCTCATATTAATTGTATTATTCCTTCCTCACCCCATCCGATGACTGCCTAGCTTAATTTTGTAGCTGTTCTAAGGAAAGGAAACCATATTGACTTTAGTTGAGAAGATACTAGCTGCTCATACTGATAAAAAGAAGGTGAGCCCAGGCGAATTCATCAATGTCAGGGTAGACCTGATTTTAGCCAATGATATTACCGCCCCCATTGCCATAAAAGAATTTCAAAGAATAGGGGTAAATAAAGTTTTTGACTCTAAAAAGGTAGTAATGGTGCCTGACCACTTTGTGCCTAATAAGGACATTGCTTCTGCTGAGCAAGCTAAGCTGATGCGGGAGTTTTCCTATGGCCAAGGAATACTATACTTTGAAGTAGGGCAAATGGGTATTGAGCATGTTCTTCTACCCGAGCAGGGCTTGGTGCTGCCTGGGGATGTAGTTATTGGGGCTGATTCACACACCTGCACCTATGGTGCTTTGAGTGCCTTCGCTACCGGTATGGGGTCAACTGATATTGCAGCGGCAATGGCAACTGGAGACATCTGGATAAAGGTGCCACCTACTATTAAGCTGGTTTACCATGGGAATGTGGGGGAATGGGTAGGGGGCAAAGACCTAATCCTTTACACTATCGGCGATATTGGTGTGGATGGAGCCCTTTATTCGGCAATAGAATTTATTGGTGAGGCAGTGGACGCACTATCCATGGATGGACGATTTACCATGGCCAATATGGCTATTGAAGCTGGAGCTAAAGCTGGTATTTTCGGGGTAGATGGTAAGACTTTAGATTACATAAAACCTCGAGCAAAACGCCCTTACCAAGTCTATAAGCCAGATGATGATGCTGAATACTCACAGGTCATTGAGTATGATATTTCTGGTATTGAGCCTCAGGTTGCCTTGCCTCACTCACCAGCTAATACCAAACCGGTCAGCCGGGTAGGTGATGTAGAAATCGAACAAGCGGTAATTGGTAGTTGCACCAATGGTCGCCTTGAGGATTTACGGCTTGCTGCCCAGATATTGAATAAGAGAAAGGTGCACCCTGGGGTGCGTTGCATTATTATCCCCGGCTCTCAACAGGTTTATCTTGATGCTCTTACTGAAGGACTTATAGAAATATTTATCAAAGCTGGGGCTGTGGTCAGCACGCCTACCTGTGGTCCCTGTCTTGGGGGGCATATGGGGGTTCTGGCTGATGGTGAGCGGTGCATCTCCACCACCAACCGCAATTTTGTCGGCAGAATGGGCAGCCCCAAATCAGAGGTATATCTGTCTAATCCGGCAGTTGCTGCCGCCAGTGCTATAATTGGCAGGATTGCCAGCCCAGAGGAGGTAAAGTGAGGATAGGAATAGTCGTCTATTCAAACGATTCGGAAACGGTATGGAACGCTTTTTGATTTGGACATTTTTAGCCTCAAATTATTAATTCTAATTTTAGGGAAACAATTCGAAGCTAATTAGCCTCAAGGAATTGTTTTTAGAGTTATGTAAAGATGGATACTTCTCTGTCAAAGCGTTGTTCCCGCTTCAAAAGTGAAAGCTTCTAGAACGGGAGGTTCGAGAGGCATATACAGTAGCAGCAATGCAGGACATGTATGACATAGTGAAGGGGAGCGATAAGGTTGTTACCTTCTGAAACCACCAAAAGTGAAGGACTTTGGGAAGTTTTTGGTGGAATTATAAGCTGGTAGGGGTAAGATTAACAGCCTGTGAGAGGTTTCAAAATTACAGCCACAGGCGAAAGGAGGTATTCAAATGGCCTCAGAAACAGAGTTGATAAGGAATAAAGCAGTTGAATTAATCAAAAGCAATCCAGAAGGGTTAAGGTATACTGAATTACTAAGACAATTACAAGATTACTTTCCAAATACATCTTCAGATAAATTTGCTAATTCAGTTTGGAACATACATATTACACGAAGTAAAGAAGTTTACAAACCGGCTAGAGGGCTTTTCAAATATAGATTTTCTGCTGAGGAAGAAATTAGTGCAACCGAAAAACCGCCCCCAACACTGAAGGAAGAGGACTTTTATGAACCTTTTGCTAGTTGGTTAAAAGATGAATTGGGCGAATGCTCTGAAGCAGTTGGTTTTGGCGCGAACTACCTAAGTAAGAAATGGGGCACTCCAGATATTATTGGGGTATATAAACCTTCAATCAGAGATGTGATAAGATTTGAGCCAGAAATCATATCCGCTGAGGTCAAAATCAACCCGTCGGAGCCCATAACTGTTTTCGGTCAAGCAATTGCATATAGATTATTTAGTTAAAAGGTATATCTAGTAGAACCGAGTAATATTGCTCCTGAAGACCAAGATAGGATTGAAGCACTATGTATTTTATTTGGCATAGGTCTAATTTTATTTGACTTGGATCCTCAGAACCCAAATTTCAGGATACGCGTTCGAGCTCAAAGGTACAATCCTGATATGTTTTACGTAAATGAATTTGCAGATAAACTATACAACACTAAGAAAGATGTGTTTGATAAGTTGTTTGGAAAGTAGCACATTTTCCATAACGCAGTGTTTAGAGAGGATATAGCTTGAAAGGTAAAGTATTTAAATATGGTGCGGATGTGAATACTGATGCCATTATCCCGGCGCGGTATCTGAATGTGTCTGACCCGGCGGAGCTGGCAAAGCACTGTATGGAGGGCATTGGCCAGGATTTTGTCAGGAGGGTGGAGCCGGGGGATATAATTATGGCAACCACCAACTTTGGCTGTGGCTCATCCAGGGAGCATGCCCCGCTGGCGATAAAAGCGGCTGGAATATCCTGTATAATTGCTAAAAGCTTTGCCCGCATCTTCTTTCGCAATGCCATAAATATTGGGCTGCCACTGCTTGAATGTGAGGAGGTAGTGGATAGAACAGAAGTGGGTGATACTTTAGAGGTTGACCTGTCTGGTGGCAAAATTAAAAACCTGACCAATGGCATGGTGTTCACTGCCAAGCCTTATCCCGAGTTTATGGCTGAACTTATTTCTGCCGGTGGGCTTATTGAGCATACCAAGAGAAGATTAGCCAGTAGGAGGGCTTAGAATGCAATTTAATCTGGCGGTTTTGCCCGGTGATGGTGTTGGCCCTGAGGTTACCACTGAGGCAATTAAGGTCTTGCAGGCAATCGGCAAAAGGTTTGGGCATGATTTTAACTTGCACTATGGGCTGGTGGGTGGAGTTGCCATTGACCAGCAGGGAACGGCACTTTCGGTTGATACCCTGAAAATGTGCCGAGGTTGTGATGCTGTATTGCTGGGTGCGGTGGGTGGTCCCAAGTGGGATGACCCCAAGGCTAAGGTTCATCCTGAGGACGGTCTTTTGGCATTAAGGAAGGGGCTGGGGCTGTTCGCCAATCTACGCCCGGTCAAAGTCTCTCCAGTGCTGGTTGATTCTACTAACCTTAAACCAGAGGTAATTAAAGGGGTAGACTTTATATTTGTCCGTGAGCTTACCGGTGGCCTCTACTTCGCCCGACCTAAAAGGCAGTGGCAGACATCTCGGGGCAGGCGGGCTACTGACTCAATGACCTACTCGGAGCAGGAGATTGAGCGCATTGTCAGGGTCGGTTTTGAGCTGGCAAGAGGTCGGCGCAAAAAATTAACTTCAGTGGATAAGGCTAATGTGCTGCAATCGTCCCGACTCTGGCGGCAGGTGGCTATGGAGGTGGCAGAAGAATATTCTGATGTAGAGCTGGAGCATATGCTGGTAGATGCCTGCGCTATGCGGCTAATCCAAAATCCTACATACTTTGATGTTCTAGTTACTGAGAATATGTTTGGTGATATTCTCACTGATGAGGCATCAATGCTGGCTGGGTCTATGGGGATGCTACCCTCAGCCAGCCTGGCCGGGGTACCCCAGGAAGGGGTCAATATCTTCGGTATGTATGAACCAATTCACGGTAGTGCTCCGCGCCGTGCCGGACTGGATATGGCTAATCCCATTGCTATTATTCTTAGTGTCGCTATTATGCTACGCTACTCCCTCGGCTTAATAATAGAGGCGCAAAGCGTTGAGAATGCAGTTAGTGAGGTGTTACAGCAGGACTATCGCACCTATGATATAATGGATGAAGGTAAAATAAAGGTAGGGACGAGGGAGATGGGGGATTTGATTGCTGGGAAGGTAGGAGGCTAGAAATTGTCGCAGGTCCAACTTTATGATACCACGCTTCGGGATGGGGCACAGCGCGAGGGTATTTCCTTCTCTGTAATTGATAAGCTAAACATCGCTCGGAAGCTTGATGAGCTTGGCATCCACTTTGTAGAAGGCGGCTGGCCTGGCTCTAATCCCAAGGATGTTGAGTTCTTCCAGAAGGCTCAGAGCCTCTCCCTTTCTCATGCCAAACTAGTTGCTTTTGGCAGCACCAGACGACCCAAAGCTAAAGCAGAGACAGATGCTAACCTCCTGGCTCTGGCTGACGCCGGGGTAAAGGTGGCTACTATTGTGGGCAAAAGCTCGGATTTGCAGGTCGCCCAGGTGCTGAGAACCACCCCAGAGGAAAACCTGAGCATGATTGCCGACTCCATAAGATACCTCAAAGCCAAAGGACTTACCGTCTTCTTTGATGCCGAACACTTCTTTGATGGCTTTAAGGCTAACCCCGGCTACAGTCTGCGGGTAGTGGAGGTGGCTGCCGAAGCCGGGGCTGATGCCGTGGTATTGTGTGATACTAATGGGGGCACAATGCCCCACGAGATAACAGCTGCTATCAACGCTGTTAGAAAGCAGACCACAGTGCCCTTGGGCATTCATGCTCATAATGATGGCGAACTGGCGGTAGCTAATACTTTGGCTGCAGTAAACGCCGGGGTCACTCAGGTTCAGGGAACTATCAATGGCTATGGCGAACGCTGCGGCAATGCTAACCTCTGCTCAATTATCCCAGATTTGAAGCTCAAGATGGGTATTGATTGCGTTACCGATGAGCAACTGGCTAAACTAACCGAGGTATCCCACTATGTAAGCGAGGCGGCTAACCTAATTCCCGATGCCTTCTCCCCCTATGTTGGAGCCAGCGCCTTTAGTCACAAGGCTGGGCTTCATGTCTCAGGCCTGACCAAGTGGGCGGAGAGCTATCAGCACATAGACCCTGCTTGGGTAGGTAATACGCAAAAAGTGCTGGTATCTGAGCTGGCGGGGAAGGGTAACATCATATACAAGGCAAAGGAATTGGGGGTGGATTTACCCCTAAGCGGCAAGGAAGCACAGAAACTGGTGGAGCAGGTCAAATTGCTGGAGAGCCGTGGCTTCCAGTATGACAATGCCGAGGCATCCTTCGAGCTATTGGTTCACCGGGCTAAGCCGGATTATCAGCCCCCCTTTGAACTGGTTGATTTTATGGTGGTGGTGGAGAAGAGGCGACGCCTGCCGACTAAAAAGAGTCTGGAGGAGATGCTGTCTGAGGCAGTGGTAAAGGTAAGGGTAGGTACTGAGGTAATGCATACCGCCGCTGAGGGTAATGGTCCGGTTAACGCCCTGGACGAGGCATTGCGTAAGGCTCTACTGGGGTTCTATCCCAGCCTAGCTCAAGTGAACTTGGTTGACTATAAGGTTCGCATCCTCGAGGAAAGCGTTGGCACCGGTGCTCAGGTTCGTGTCCTCATTGAGTCCAGCGATGGGGTTGAGGAGTGGACGACTGTCGGCAGTTCAACCAATATCATAGAGGCTAGCTGGTTAGCCCTTGCCGACAGCTTAGAATACTGGCTATTAAAGCAAAAAGGGGGATAAGAAATGGAAGAGGTTAGAGTGACTTGGCGCTTGGCTTGGGGCTTATGGTGGAGAATGATGCTTATCACCTTGGGAATATATGCTGTGATTGGGCTAATCGCGTTTTTCGTGGGAGCCGCTGCCCTTATACCTTTCCTAGAAGTTCTAGGAGGCTGGTAGGCATGCTGTGGTTATTTTAAGCCGGTTTGCCCATGGGCATAATATATAAAGGCTTGTATTGCCTATCCAGCCGTAGCACCTGTCTGACCTGTTCATCATAGAAGGCGCCGATGGCTACGGTAGCCAGACCAAGGGCGGTAGCTTGAAGATATATATTCTGTCCCACATGCCCCACCTCCATATGGATGTACCTCTCCCCTCGGCTGCCATAACGCTGAGTTGTCCGCTCATATAGAGCACAAATAACTATATCTAATGGAGCTTGATATACAAATTCCTGGTCGAGTGCCGCTCCGGCTAGCTCTAGTCTTGCATCTCCTTCATGGTGTAGCATCAAAGAGTGGCGAGTTATATTGTAGTGGTATATGCCATCACCTATTCCATCAATGCAATCTCTGCCGCAAACAACAAAAACCTCTAGTGGGTAGGTAGCTCCGGCACTGGGGACAGCTCTATACTCCCAAGAGGTATCGGTGGTGCCCTGAGCCGCCCACAGGATTTGTGATAGCTGTAACTGGGAGATAGGTTTGAGGGTGGTGAAGTCTCTTACTGACCTTCTTTTGGCAATAGCCTCCTCTAGCGACGTAGTTCCTGCTTGGCTTGGTGGAGGCAGATAAATTTGCCTGAAATTGTTTATCAACCTCACCCCCTTTATCTTTGCTGATTACAGTTCACGTCTACTTATCTTTATTCCAGAAGTCAAGGCTCAGGTATTTCCATCCGTCGTCAGCTAGCACAGATAATTGCTAAAGAATGACACAGAGTCATGTCCGCTTAGAGGTATATATAAGAACCGTTGACCGGTCACCGGAGATTGGCTAATCTACCTGCTTCCTTGGATATAGCACGGTGAAGGCAATAACAAAAACTACCTGGATAATGAACGCAACGGTTGCTTGGTCCCAGCTTATTGTGCCGCGCAATAAATAATAGATAGTCATCACTAGCGACAGGGCATAGCAGATCAACCCAGCCTGAACCCAAGTTCTGTGTCTGACAGGGTCCCTTGCTGCCAAGACGAAGCCGACTGAAAAGGCAACCCAGACGGCTCCCAGCAGGCCAAGAGTGTACCTGACCTCTTGGGGGAACTCAGGAAAATTGAACAATGCCCCAGTCTGGTCGGGGAAAATGAGAAACATTGCTCCAAAGATGAATCCGACGATGGCAGCCACAATAAGGGTTACTTTCAACGCTCTGATCATTTTGACCTCCTTTACTTTAAAAGTGCTGCTATTCTATCATTTCCGTGGGGATTGTCAATAGGCCTTCTACCCCTTAATTACGCCTATAGGTATTGCTCTGGCAACCTTACGCGAGATGCCTACCTTATGGGTTACCTCGACCACCTCGTTTACATCCTTATAGGCTTCAGAAGCCTCCTCAGCCAGTGAACCCATGTTCTGTGCTTTAACCGTAATTCCCCGGGCTGCCAATGCTCTGGCAACATCGGCACCGCGGAGGCTACGCTTAGCCGCTGCCCGACTCTGCACCCTGCCAGCACCATGACAGGTAGAGCCAAATGATTCCTTCATAGCTATCTCTGTGCCCAGGGCAACATAGGAACAGCGTCCCATATCCCCGGGAATAAGGACTGGCTGGCCTATATTCCGGTATATTTCAGGTATATCGGGGTGTCCAGCGGGAAAGGCTCTAGTCGCTCCCTTACGATGGACACAAAGGGTATGTTTCTTACCCTCAATAGTGTATTCCTCTATCTTAGCGACATTGTGAGCCACATCATAAATCTGCTCCAGCCCCAATTCCCTCAAGCTCTTACCCAAGACCTTGACAAAAGACTCTCTAGTCCAATGGGTGATGCACTGGCGGTTAGTCCAGGCGTAGTTAGCAGCACATGCCATAGCTTGAAGGTAGTCCTGTCCCTCCGGCGAGTTAATAGGGGCACAGGCAAGCTGGCGATCGGGCAGGTTAATGCCATATCTCTTTACCGCTTCACCCAGTAAGGCGACATAATCACTACAGACCTGATGGCCAAAGCCTCGGGAACCAGTGTGAATCAGGACAAGCACCTGCCCAACATCATTGATACCCATAACTGTAGCTGCATCCTGGTCATAAATCTCATCCACTACCTCCACCTCCAGAAAGTGATTACCTGAACCTAAAGTGCCTAGCTGGGGGATACCACGCTTTTTAGCCTTGCTACTTATCTTATCCGGGTTAGCCCCCTTTATACAGCCTTCTTCTTCAGTAACCACAATATCCTCTGCCTCGCCATAACCCTTTTTTACCGCCCAAGGGCTACCTTTCACCAGGACTTCATTCAGCTCCTTTTCGCTTACCTTTATCTTGCCGGTGGAACCCAATCCTGAAGGGATGCTGACAAAAAGCTCAGCAATAAGTTGCTTAATTTTAGGTCTTACCTCTTCTTCAGTAAGATTGGTTCTCAGTAGCCGAACGCCGCAATTAATATCAAAGCCAACACCCCCGGGCGATACCACCCCATCCTTTATCCTGGTAGCAGCTACTCCACCTATAGGGAAGCCATAGCCCCAGTGAATATCAGGCATAGCCAGTGAATGGCCAACAATGCCCGGTAGAAAAGCTACATTAGCTACTTGCTGAAAGACCTGCTCTTCCCAGATATGGTTGAGCATAGACTCATTGGCAAAGATTAAACCAGGGACAGACATACCATCTTTATAGCTTTGAGGAATCTCCCAGCGGTAGTCATCTATTTTGTTTAGTATCTCTTGCCACGGTGCTGGCATTTTTACCTCCACTATATATCAAATAATACCTGAACCTTGCTGCCATTGGCTTTGTCAACCTTTAGCATGTGGTAGGTGGCTGCCTTGACCCCTGTTTTTAGCTTGTGCTTTGAAGTATCTACCTTGTCTCCATAGCTTCTAGCTTTAAGTCGGGTGTTGTCAAGTTTGATAATATCAAACCTCTTAAAAATGATATTCTCAGCATCAAATAGATAGATGAGTTCATTCAACCACCCTACCAGCAGGCTTTCCTCGTCAGGGGCGGTTAGCTCTATATCACGGTACAAAACCTCTTCCACATCATCAAGCTCAGTTATCAGGCTGAACATAGCTCTAGCTGCGTTGGCAAATGCCTGGCTTATATCGGTGCCATAGGCTATGATGCCAACATCAGCAGTGTGGTTTATGATTTCAAAGTCTTTATCCATAATTAACTATTTAATTAAGATTATACCCTATCGGTCTTTATCCTTCTAGTGGGCGCTTAGTTCTCCGTAGAAATCCGACACTCATCCTCCTTTCTGAGTGGTGTGTTCATTCTTAGTCCCATGTGAGGCCGGTGGTAATGATAACGTTCCA
>SDBU01009378.1_pt1 | contig 10968 bp, 9 predicted proteins | sample 2277071 | NCBI WGS metagenome assembly SDBU01 (sample SAMN10397929, study PRJNA504765) | marine sediment metagenome | isolation source: marine sediment core GS08_GC12, 126 cmbsf | place: Arctic Ocean: Gakkel Ridge, Loki's castle | collected 2008
CAGCTTTCTTTGAGGGCTCAGAAACGACCTTTGTCTCCTTGCAGCGGTTTCGGCTGGAGCACATGGTTAATACTGAAGTGCCCGGAGCAAAACGGGTAGCCAGGCTGATTCAGCGACCGGAGAAGCTCCTATCGACCGTCTTACTAGGCAACACCTTTGTCAACGCTGGCGCTGCCGCTCTGGCTACAGCCTTGGCTATTAAGTACATGCCGGAGGAGCAGGGTATCCTCGTTGCCACTATAGCTGTGACCGTCGTTCTTCTGATATTCTGTGAAACAACTCCGAAAACGGTAGCCACCCGGCATGCTGAGCGTTTATCACTACTACTTGTCCGACCGATAGAGGCCGTATCCTGGTTGCTTACTCCGTTTGTGGTAGCGCTGAGTTGGATAGCCTCAGGATTTGCCAAGTTGCTCGGCGGGGAGCCGGTACCCAGGTCTCTGGTCAGCGAGGAGGAAATCCGAACCATGATATCGGTGGGGCACAAAGAGGGAACGGTAGAGAAAGACGAGGCTGAGATGCTGCACAAGGTCTTTGATTTTGGCAACCGGCCGGTCAGAGAAGCGATAGTGCCCCGCACTGAGGTGGTATGGGTTGAGAAGGGTACCAAACTGGCTGATTTCCTCAACATTTATGCTCAGTCACCACTATCCCGCTTTCCGATATATGAAGATAATACCGACAATGTGGTCGGTATTCTTTCGGTAAAGGATGTACTTATGGCTCTGGCGAAGGGTACTGCCAGTATTGAGAGTGCCATCGACGACCTTATCCGCCCGGCCTACTTCACCCCTGAGTCCAAGCGCATCAGCGAACTATTTACTGAGATGAGGGACAAGAACTACCGGATGGCAGTGGTGGTTGATGAGTATGGTGGCACGGCTGGCATAGTCAGTCTCAGTCGGCTGGTTGAGGAGATTGTTGGTCCGGTAGGGGATGAATTTGCTGAGGCGGAGAAGGAATATGAGGCCATTGATGAGCATACCTTCCAGATTGATGGTGGGATGCGGATTGAGGAAGCCAATGAAGAGATGGGGTTAGAGCTACCAGAAGGGGAATACGAAACCGTGGCCGGCTTTGTCCTTGATCTCTTGGGGCACGTACCCAAATCAGGTCAAAAACTGAAGTATAAGGACTTAAGGATAGTGATAACTGACATGCGGGGGGTAAAAATCGAGAAGATTCGACTGACCAGGGAAAGACATGCGGCGTCTGCGAGTTAGATTCAGCCGCGGGCCATTGGGATACTACTGTGGTATCAAAATCAGGAACAGAGTAATGCTATATGTTCAATATTGAAACGCTATATTTGGGGCTTCTCTTTCTCTGTGTTTTACTGACAGCTTTCTTTGAGGGCTCAGAAACGACCTTTGTCTCCTTGCAGCGGTTTCGGCTGGAGCACATGGTTAATACTGAAGTACCCGGAGCAAAACGGGTAGCCAGGCTGATTCAGCGACCGGAGAAGCTCCTATCGACCGTCTTACTGGGCACTAACTTAGTCATCACTGCCGCTGCTGCACTGGCTACAGCTTTGGCTATCAGGTACTTGCCGGAGGAGCAGGCCATCCTCGTTGCCACAATTGGCCTAACCACGATTCTCCTGATATTTAGTGAAACGACTCCGAAAACGATAGCCACCCGGCATGCTGAGCGTTTATCACTATTCCTTGTCCGACCGATAGAGGCCGTATCCTGGTTGCTCACTCCGTTTGTGGTGGTGCTGAGCTGGATAGCCTCAGCATTTGCCAAGTTGCTCGGCGGGGAGCCGGTACCCAGGTCTCTGGTCAGCGAGGAGGAAATCCGGGCTATGATATCGGTGGGACACAAAGAGGGAACGGTGGAGAAAGACGAGGCTGAGATGCTGGACAAGGTCTTTGACTTCGGCGACCGACCGGTCAAAGAGGCGATAGTGCCGCGTACCGAGGTAGTATGGGTTGAGAAGGGTACTAAACTGGCTGATTTCCTGGATATCTACGCTCAATCGCCGCTATCCCGTTTCCCAGTATACGAGGATAATATGGACAATGTAGTTGGTATTCTCTCCGTCAAGGACGTGCTCATGGCTCTGGCCAGGGGTACTATCGAGAACGACAGTGCCATCGACAACCTCATTCGTCCAACCTACTTTACGCCTGAGTCCAAGCGCATCAGTGAGCTCTTCACGGAGATGAGGGACAAGAACTACCGGATGGCGGTGGTGGTGGATGAGTATGGTGGCACGGCTGGCATAGTCAGCCTGAGCGGGCTGGTTGAGGAGATTGTTGGCCCGGTAGGGGATGAATTTGCTGAGGCGGAGAAGGAATATGAAGTCATCAACGAGCATACCTTCCAGATTGATGGCGGCATGCGCATTGACGAAGCCAACGAGGAGATGGGCTTAGAGCTACCGGAAGGGGAATATGAAACTGTTGCCGGCTTTGTCCTTGACCTTTTGGGACACATACCCAAACCCAGTCAAAAGATGAAGTATAAGGACTTGAAGATAGTGATAACCGAAATGCGGGGGGTAAAAATCGAGAAGATTCTGGTGACCAAGGAAAAACATGCAGCGTCTGCGGATTAGGTTCAGCCGGGGACAAGAGTTGAAGTTCATCTCCCACCTGGATTTAATGCGCCTGTGGCAAAGAGCCCTTCTCCGAGCCGGCATATCACTGGCATACTCTGAAGGATATACCCCCCACCCCCGAATATCACTGGCGGCGCCCCTCGCCCTAGGGGTAACCAGCGAAGCCGAGCTAATGGATGTTTTCTGCAGCAAATGGGTCTCGCCGCACTGGTTCACCGCTGCCGTACGCCAGCAGTTGCCACGTGGCATTCAGTTACTACAGGTGCATCCGGTCGCCCCGACCCTGCCCTCCTTGCAGTCACAGGTTCGGCTCGCCGAATACAGGGTTGAGGTAGAGACCGAAAAAGAGGGATCGGATGTGGCAGCCGCCATCACCAGTTTGCTGGCGACAAAACACCTGCCATGGCAGCATCAACGGGATACCGGCCCCCGAAGCTACGACCTCAGGGCATTAATTGACGACCTGTGGCTCATTGAGTGTCATCGTGGCCATAGCACGATAGGTATGAGACTGCGTTGTAGCAGCAGTGGCTCGGGAAGACCGGAGCAGGTTACCGCCGCACTAGGTTTTACCCGCCGCCCACTGTCCATGTACCGCACCAAGCTTATCCTGGAAACGAGCTAGCGGACTGAAGATGTCCCAGCCAGGGGGCAGAGCTTGCCCGCATTTATTCGAGATAGCGAGGTTTGTTTAGAAAGGGATTAAAAGGGGCGAAGCTCCTTCAAGAAATTTCCTTCCCTCTCCCCTTGATAAGGGAAGAGGGATAAAGGGTGGGGAGTTGGTAAGCAATTTCGGATAGAGAGGGAGAATAATTTGATACAGGTCATATTGGTGAGACATGGTGAGACCGACTGGAATAAGTCGCTCCGTGTTCAAGGCAGTGGTAGCGATACCCAGCTAAACGAGACGGGAAGAGAGCAGGCAAGGGAACTGGCACTGAGGTTGAAGCCAAAAAGGATTAAGGTTATCTATTCCAGCCCGTTGCAGCGCGCCCGGGATACGGCGCAGGTAATAGCTCGCCATCACCAGCTAGAGGTGCAGATTGAGCCCGCTCTAATTGAGCTCAATGTTGGCCAGCTGGAAGGGGTATCAGTAGAGTCGCTCGGTAAGCGGCTTGATGAGCTGTTGACTATGCCGGGTCGAGATGGAGTGGAGGTTGGGGCCGGAGAAAGTGTGTGGAGCAAGCTCCAGCACATCGGCGGTGAGTCACTAGCCGAGTTACAGCAGCGGGCGTGGGGTGCCATACAGCGCATGGTCAAGGATCACTCCGACGGTGCCATAGTGGTCGTTAGCCACTACTTCGTTATCCTGACTATTATCTGTGCCGTGCTTAATTTACCTGTCTCTGAGATAGGGAGGCTCAGGTTAGGTGCGGGGGGTATCAGTACCATTGTCTTTGACGAACCACGGACTTACCTGACACTGTTTGGTGATAGCTGTCACTTGACAGCGTAAGGCCCTAGGCGGCATTCGGGGGGGGAATTGGCAGCAACCAGGGAGAAGCAACCGCCAGCACTGGAGCAGCGAGTATTGGGCTTTGTTCAGGAGCATCACCTGATACCATGCCACCAGCAACTACTGGTGGCCGTATCGGGTGGCCCCGATTCAGTCTGTCTGCTTCATCTCCTGGACAGGCTCAAAGGGGCGTTAGGGATAACGCTACATGTGGCTCACCTTAACCACCAGCTCCGGGGGGCTGCGGCTGACGCCGATGCCCAGTATGTTTCTGACCTGGCTCGCCGTCTGAGCATTCCCACCACTATAGAACGGCGGGATGTAAAGGCATATCAAGCCCGACAACGCCTTTCTCCAGAAGAGGCAGCACGAGAGGTACGATATACCTTCCTCGCTGAGGTGGCGGGATCGATTGGGGCCAGCCGGGCAGCCGTGGGGCATACCAGCGACGACCACATTGAGACGATAGTGATGCACCTGATCCGGGGGACAGGAACCAGAGGGCTTCGGGGGCTGCAGCCAGTCACCGAGTGGCGACTAGTATCAAACAGCATGACCGTAATCAGACCACTACTCCGAGTAAGCCGAGAGGAGACGGCCAGCTACTGCGCCCGCCACCAGCTTTCTCCCCGAATTGATGCCTCTAACCTGTCATTATCGCCATTACGAAACAGAATCCGTCATCAGCTCCTGCCTTTACTCCAGAGCTATAATCCACGGATAGCCGAAGCCATACTTCGCACTGGTCGTATTGCCAATGATGACATTGCTTTCCTTGATCAAGAAATCGCCCGACTGTGGGATGAAACGGCTCGGAAGCAAGAGAATACTATCATCTTGGATAAAGAGCGGTTCTGTCGGTTACCTTCTGCCTTACAACGATACCTCCTCCGGGGAGCAATAGAACGGCTGACCGGCAATATCAGGGACATTGAGATGCGCCACGTTGACGGGATAATGGCGGCACTAACCAAGCCAGCAGGAAGGAGTCTCAACCTGCCCTCGGGGTTAACCTTCTCCATAGACTACAACAGCTTCCTGCTCAGTCGAGACCCGGCGGCAATGACCCCATTGCCCATCCTGAATACCGGACTGGCACAACTGGATGTGCCCGGTGAAACTCGGCTGCCAGGCTGGCGGGTGAAGGCAACCATTACATCACCATCGGCGGTAAAATATGACGCCAGTGGCTATGATGCCTACCTTGACCTTTATAAGACTGGTAAAGAACTGGTAGTGCGCAGTCGCCAGCCTGGAGATAGGTTTCAACCACTGGGGACGAGCCAGCCCAAGAAGCTCAACGAGTTTATGATTGATGCCAAAGTTCCTCGTCCCTGGCGGCAGCGAATTCCACTCGTCTGCTCACCACCACATATATTGTGGGTAGTCGGCTGGCGCATCGATGACCGGGCAAAGGTTACCCAAGACACCGAACAGGTTCTATGCCTGCAATTCGAGCGGGACTACACTTCTGATGTATAAGAGGTTACCAGCAATACAGCAAGCGGCAAAAAAGAGGTAGTCTGAAGGGGCTTCGCCCCTTCAATACTTCTGTGTCCCCCGTCTCCTCTGAAGGAGAGAGGGATAAAGGGGGTGAGGTTGATAAACAATTTCAAAGTGGAGGTGTGAAGGCGGAGACAGAGGTTGAAACACAAAGCTATACGCAGCAAGAGAGCAATCAAAGGCTCAGAATGCCCATAACTTGATATTATTGGCTGTGAAGGCTTATTTGTCGAGTTGCGACATCAGCTCATCTACGTTATTATATAAAGTTAGCAGTCTCACCGTGAGAGTGCTAATTATTTGTGAGTAGTTAATTTAAGGAGGATGAAATGGCAGTTAAGCTTCAACCATTGGCTGACCGCTTGGTGGTCAAGCCAAGTGAGCGGGAGGAGGTGACCAAGGGCGGAATCTTTATACCCGATACGGCTAAGGAAAGGCCCCAGGAGGGGGAGGTCATTGTTGTTGGTCCGGGGCGGAAATCTGAAGATGGAAAACTGATTCCGATGGATGTCAAGGTGGGAGACATAGTGGTCTACGCTCGGTATGGCGGTACTGAAATTAAGATCGATGATGAGGATTTAATTATCTTGCGTGAGAGCGACATCCTGGCCAAGAAGGGCGAGGCTAAGAAGATTACCAAAGAGAAAGAGGAAGAGGAAGTCAGAATAGATTCAACACCAGTTAAGTACGGTATTAAGAAAGTAAAATAACCATTTAGTTTTTAAGGAGGAGAGGAAATGGCGAAACAGATTGTCTTCGATGAAGAGGCGAGACATCACTTAAAGAAAGGGATAGACGCTCTTGCCGAGGTGGTAAGGGTGACCCTGGGACCCCGCGGGCGCTGTGTCCTGCTCGATAAAAAATGGGGACCACCTACTGTAATTGATGATGGGGTTACCATTGCCAAGGATATTGAACTTCCCGACCCGTTTGAGAATATTGGGGCTCAGCTGGTTAAGGAAGCTGCCAGCAAGACTAACGATGCTTGTGGCGATGGTACTACCACCTCTACCATCCTGGCTCACGCCATTATCACCGCAGGTTTCAAGAATGTGGCGGCGGGAGCCGACCCCATGGCCCTTAAGAGGGGTATTGAGAAGGCGACTCAGGCTGTTATTGACGAACTAAAGCGGGTATCAGTTGAGATCAAGGGCAAGGAACAGATTGCCCAGGTGGGCACTATCACCGCCAAGGATACGGCGATTGGTGAGCTGATTGCCGAGGTGATGGAGAAGGTGGGGAAGGACGGTGTCATCACGGTTGAGGAGTCCAAGGGGATAAAGTATGAGACCGAATATGTCGAGGGGATGCAGTTTGACCGTGGCTATATCAGTCCCTACCTCGTCACCAATGCTGAGCGCATGGAGACAGTAATCGATGACCCCTACATACTGATTACGGATAAGAAAATCTCGGCGATAGCCGATTTGCTGCCGGCTCTGGAGAAGATACTGCAGGTGACCAAAAACCTGCTGATTCTCGCCGAGGATGTGGAGGGTGAGGCCCTGGCGACACTGGTGGTCAACAAGCTGCGGGGGACGCTTAATGTATTGGCGATAAAGGCTCCTGGTTTTGGTGACCGGCGCAAGGCGATGTTGGAGGATATCGCAGTGCTTACCGGAGGCCAGGTGATTTCAGAGGAGATAGGGCGTAAGCTGGATTCAGTTACCGTTGAGGACCTGGGTAGAGCGCGTCGCGTAACCAGCGACAAGGATAACACCACCATTGTTGAGGGGAGAGGCTCAGAAGAGGCAATCAAGGCAAGGATCAAGCAGATCAAGGCTCAGATAGAGGAGACCACCTCTGATTATGACCGGGAGAAGCTACAGGAAAGGCAGGCAAAGCTGGTAGGTGGGGTCGGTGTTATCAAGGTAGGCGCCGCTACCGAGGTTGAGCTCAAGGAGAGAAAGCATCGGGTTGAGGATGCACTATCAGCGACTCGGGCAGCAGTAGAAGAGGGCACACTGCCTGGCGGTGGTGTTGCTTTACTTAATGCCATTCCCACTCTGGACAAGCTCAATCTCAGTGGTGATGAGGCCACCGGGGCCAACATAGTCCGCAAAGCTGTCGAAGAGCCGATTCGGTGGATTGCCATAAATGCAGGCAAAGACGGCTCCGTAATCGTCGATACGGTGAAGAGGGGCAAAGCTGGGACCGGTTACGATGCGGTTGCTGATGACTTCGGGGATATGATGAAAAAGGGCATTATCGACCCAACCAAGGTAGTTAGGTCCGCTCTGGAAAATGCCGCCAGCATTGCGGCTATGGTCCTGGTTACCCAGTCATTGGTCACCGATATCCCCGAGAAGGAGAAGACGATGCCTGGTATGCCTCCAGGTGGTGGCATGGATTACGGAATGTAAACTGGGCCATCCAGTAAGTGATTTGAAAGAAAGCCGTAGCCACATGGCTACGGCTTTCTCATTCTTCCTTAACAGTGGTTATACTACTGACGTTGTTTTTAACCCCTCACCCTTTATCCCTCTCCCCTTCATAAGGGGAGAGGGAATTGTTTTCTTAAAGGGGCTCCGCCCCTTTCAAACCCTTTTTAGAATGTACCCCAATGGTGTATTGACATGATTGCACCGTTGGTGTCTGATTAATAGTAACAAACAGCAAGAGGTTTAAGATGGCAAGGCGAACGATTACTTCTGCGGAAGGCATCGAGGAGGGGGTGCGAGAGACACAGATTGAGATGATGCGTCGGGATAAATGTGACGTGCCCTTTACAGAGGCTGTGAACTGGGTTCTTCTTCAAGGACTCTATTGGAATGCGAAGTCTAAAGGCATGTCGGACGAGCAATTAGGTAAGCGACTGGTACAGTGGGTAGAAGGGCTGGATAAGATTAACGTGAACGCTTTCTTAGATAGCATACCGGTGACCCAGGAAGATGAGAAGGCTCCAGTTGCCAGGAGAGTTTAATTAGCACAGCATCTCTGTGACCCGGGAAGATGAGCGGTCTTCTCCCACAAGAGGCAACAGAATATATAGGGTGTCTAAGAGGGGCGTTAGCCCTCTGAAAAACAACCTTCCCCCTCTCCTTCAAAGGAGAGGGGGAAACAGGGGGTGAGGTAGATAATCATAGCTTGAGAAGTTCATCCAGTGGCTCGTCACTGGCGACAGGACCAACCACTGCCAGGCGGAGCCGGCTGCCTACCAGTAGCTCTTCGGCTAGCTGATTGATCTCCTCGGCGGTAACGGCGTCAATAATGGATACCACCTGGTCAACATTGAGGATGCGTCCGGTGAGAATCTCCTGCCCTCCCATCCAGGCAGCAACACTACGACTATCCTCCATGCGTAGTAGCAAGCGCCCCTTGGCAAATTCCTTGGCCTTGGACAGTTCGGACTCAGGGACTGGTTGCTTCAACTGGTTAAGCTGTTCCAAAATAGCCTCGATGGCTACTCGCAGGTTCTTTGGTTCGACACCGGCATAAACGGTGACCGAGCCAGAGTCAAGGCAGTGCTCGACGTAGCTGTGAACGCTGTATACAAGCCCCAGTTTGTCACGGATTTCGGTAAACAGACGACTGCTCATCCCTTCGCCAAGAACAACATTAAGCAGGTCGAGGAGGAAACGCTTGGGGTGGAACACTGATAGTCCGGGCAGTGCCAGGCACAAATGGGCTTGCTCAGTATCCCGCGTCTCGACATGTAGCCGCGGGTTGTCTTGTTCGACATAGGCCAGATATTCAGAACGAGACTGGTGGTCAGTCCAGTTACCTAAGGCTTGGCTAATAGCGGCTACTACCTCTTGATGCTGAATGTCACCGGCAATGGCAAGCACCGTGTTACTCGGCTGATAGTAATGTGCCAGGTAGTTGACCATTGAGTCTCTGGTAATGGCAGTCACTGATTCCTTGTTGCCGGCTATATCTCGTCCCAGGGGGTGATTCGGCCACAACAGCTCATCAATAAGCATGTCAACCTGCTGTTGCGGGGAGTCTTTGGTCATATGAATCTCTTCAATGATGACCCGGCGCTCTTTTTCTATATCTTCAGGGTCAAACTTGGAATGGAGCAGCATATCCAGCAGCACATCCAGCGCTAGCTGGAAATGAGGCTGAGCCACCTTACACCAGTAAGCGGTGAGTTCTTTGTTAGTGCCCCCGTTAAGGATTCCACCCACACCTTCAATAGCCGTGGAAATTTCCCTGGCGGTCGGTCGCTCAAGCGTACCCTTGAAGCACAGGTGTTCAACAAAATGTGAGATACCGGCCTGTGCCTCGGTCTCGTATCTGGAGCCGACGCCGACAAAGAAGCCAACGGATACTGAGCGGGTATGAGGCATAGCGGCGGTGACCAGGCGCAGTCCGTTATCCAGAGTGCTCTTCTCGTACAATAGTGGACCTCCGTGAATTAAGGCTAAAGGATATTCTAGCGGTATTCCGGCTCTGGTGTCAATTTGAGGGATTGATTGGATGTACGCTAAACGGTAATAGAATTGCAGAGCCGAAAGTGTCTATCAAGTTTGGATCAAGATTGAAACCCATCTCTGCTGATAGATAAACCTGTGATTTTTAGATTGGCAACCTGGAAGGGCCTCAGCTAAGTGACTGAGGCCCTTGCTTAAAGGAGAAGTGACCAGCAATTGGCGACTAGGGTGAGGGGAGGTATGGCATACGCCAATTGGGTATGAACTCGTAGTCAACTTGCCCATTATCTACATAGTGTGCTAATTCTGGGTGCGGACCACCATCAAGATAGAAGCCTTTACTTGCTTGGTGTCGGAGCCACACTACTTTAGTAGGATGCATAGTTGCGTCTGAGACCTTCACTAACTCGTGATAGTGGATATATCCTTGAGACGCGTACCGTCGTGCTTTATCAGGAGTCCACTCGTCGATGATAGCGTCCACCATGAAGAGTAGCTGACCATCCTTTGCACCATATGTCCACCATTGTGCCATACCGAATGGACCGGTATTATAGTGCCTGCCTTCTAGTTCATCTGGCCCTACTTGCTTCCAATAATGTCCGGGTATGTCTTTGGCACCACCCGGCCCATCCGGTGGCCCATTAAAGTAGTAATCGACACTATCGACATTGACTACAATACCATGAACATAATATATCACATAAACGAAAAAGGGCACCAGCTACCGCATTTATTTAGCGGTTCCAGTGCCCTTGTCTCATCACCTCATCTTCCTTAATCCTATTCTGTTTGAGTCTATTTCACGTGTTGGAACTTTAGTATAGTCCCCGTATGCGAATGTGTCAATACCTCCAAATGAAGGTGAAATAGTAGCGGACTATTGATGTAATTCGAAGGTTATTCTCAAAAACGAAAGGCGTCTGGTGGCAAAATCCAGACGCCTATAACTTCATGGTCTTTTGAACCTAAGGAAACTCTGATTAAGTCCTGATTCATGAGATAATAAAGATGGTGAATATCTTATGAAAGGAAAAGATAAGTATGAGGAGTGCGTCATTTGCCAG
>SDBU01009379.1_pt1 | contig 10967 bp, 7 predicted proteins | sample 2277071 | NCBI WGS metagenome assembly SDBU01 (sample SAMN10397929, study PRJNA504765) | marine sediment metagenome | isolation source: marine sediment core GS08_GC12, 126 cmbsf | place: Arctic Ocean: Gakkel Ridge, Loki's castle | collected 2008
TTCTCCTCATCAAACATCAAATGCTCCCAAAAGTGAACTGGTTTCCCGCAAAGCTCTCTTATGATTAATCCTGCTACAGCTACAGAAAGATCCCCTTCGCTGGCGACTATTATTCCCTTGTCTATAAGTCTTGCCATTCCCACACAGGGAATCATCCCACAGATAGGGGTGAGTCCTGGAAACATATCAATCGCCAATGCGTCTACTTTCTTTTCTTCGACCAATCTCTCTAAAGCGATAGCCTGTCTGGCGGCGAGAGAGACTTCTTGCTTCGTAGGTTCTACGACCTCACACATTCTGTAAAGTTCCTTTGTTAAATCCTCTGTCTCTTTGTCTTTAACTTTCCTCATTTTTACTAAAAGCTCATTGATATAGATGAAACTTATTTTTATGCCAGTCTGCCCCATCATTCGAGCCTCATCCGGATAAGTATCATACATGGGTACATCTCCGCTGCGGTGGGGGAGAAACGCAACTCTCTTACCTTTCAAGTTTTTTATACATCTTGCTGCTTTTGCATATTGGATGATTTCGGAAATAGCGCGTTCATTCTCAATGTGTCCGAATACAAAACCGTAATTAAGATCCGACCCGAGTCTTTTGAGGCTACTTGGAAGTTGGACTACACTATTAACACCCCAGCAGGTCCCAGACTCAATCAACGAGAAACTGTCAGGAATGTTAGGGAGACCCTGGGAGAGAAATAATACGGGAAAAATTCCCTTTATTTCGTCAATCAAAGCTATACTCATAGCGTCGTCTACATAGGTCGCATGATACATCAACACTATATCCACCCCATCTTCCATAAAGATCTTTCCTGCCTTCCTTGCCTCGGCTTCATTCCCAACTAAAAAGGGAGATATAACTTCACAATCCTTTTTAAGGCGTTTCTTTAATTTCAAGACATTTTTTTCAAGAGCGGCTGGCAATTCCTTCATGCCGCATCTTGTCCAATAATGTTCAATCCCCCCTACAAACAGTCCTATTTTTGGCTGTGGCGTAGAAGTCATGACTTTTTCCTTTAAATATACTTTGTATTTCCAGCTCTTCTTCTCTTTTGATATGGAGAGTGTCACAACATCCCATCATAAACTATTGATACCCAAAACCATTATCTGCCACCATCTACAAAAATTCTCTTACCGGAATGGAAAATTTTACTTTGACAGAATTACCGGGAAAGAGCATCCCGATGGATAGAGCACAAAAAACTCGGCTTCAGGTTTTTAACATTTATCGTAGAATTTCCTCTCCTCGGACGGCGGTGAACTTGACCATTAAAAGCATTAAAAAAACAGAAAATGCTAACACCACGGTTGAAATAGCAAATACCTGGGGGGAGAGTCCAAAACGCATCATACCGTAAATAAACACGGGAAGAGTTGTCCAGGTACCGGTTAGAAAATAGGTAATGATAATTTCATCAAAAGAGATGGTAAATGCCATTAGAGCGCCCCCAATTATGGCAGTTCGTATCATGGGGAGTGTTACATACCAAAAGGTCTGAATTGTATTTGCCCCCAAGTCTTTTGCCGCATACTCATAAGAACGGGGCATTCTCTGCAGCCTGCTGGCTACTTGAAACATTACCACTGGTGTGGTAAAGGCTACGTGACCTACCAAAATCGTTCGCATGGATAACTCAAAACCGAGGTTTATGAATAGTATCAGTAGAGCTATACCTAAAATGATCCCGGGCAGAATTAGAGGTAGGTGAGAGAGACTACGGAAAAGTTGCTTTCCGGGAAAATTTACTCTTACCAAAAAAAAGGCTCCACTTGTCCCAATAACAACTGCAATGCCCACTGCCGTGAGGCTTACTTGTAATGAATGTATAAGTGCGGTGATTAAGGCTTCATCGTTAAATAGTTCAATATACCACTTGGTGGTAAAACCAGAAAGTCCGACAATGGCCTTGGTAGGACTAAAGGAAAAAACTATTACCACGGCCAAGGGAAGGTAAAGAAAAGAATAAACTAAGATAGCATAAATCCCTAAGGGTGAAAATCTAAATTTTCTTCTCTTTTTTTTTATCATCGTTTCTGCTTACCTCTCAATTAAAACTATTGCTATATCATCCCCTCTCGTGAGCCAAATTTCTGGGCCATCGCTAGAACCATTGCAGCAATAGAGAATAAAATAAAGCCTAAAGCAGCACCTAATGGCCAATTGAAGGCAAAGCCAAATTGTGACCAGATGATATTTCCGAGCATCATTCCTCCAGTCCCACCTAATTGCATGGGGATAATATAATCACCCAGAGAGACTACAAATGCCAGCATAAATCCTGTAAGTAAACCGGGAATAGAAAGAGGAAATATCACATTTATAAAGGTTTGAAACTCACCTGCCCCAAGATCTTTTGCCGCGTCGACTAAATTTACAGGAATCTTTTCCAGGACAGTATATAAAGGAATGAATACAAAGGGAATAGCAATATAGCTTAAAGTGATGGCTACCGCAAATTGATTATATAACAAAAATGACAGAGGCTCTTTTATTAAACCAATTGCCATTAAAGTTGAATTAATCAAACCTCGGTTACCAAGGATTGTTCGCCAAGCAATTATCCTCACCAGATAACTTATCCATAAGGGGATGATTATCAACATAAAAAGTAAATTTCTTCCCTTTCTTATCTTTCTGGAAATATAATAAGCTAAAGGATAACCTGCAAGAATAGCCAGAACCGATGCAATCAAAGCTATTCTAAAGCTCCTCAAAAGTATCTTAAAATAGAAGGGTTTTTTAAAAATCTCTAAATAGTTGGAAAGAGTTAAAACATTGGAGATCTCATACCCCACCTTTTGCCTGAAGCTCATAACCAACATTAAAATTACGGGAGTAATTATTATTATAAGGAGCCAGAGAATAATAGGAATTCCGGTTATGTAAGAACGGGGTTTATCGAATACTGTCTTCTTTCCTTTACTATGTGATAATTTTTTTATAGATTCCACGGACAAAGTCTCCTTTACTCATATTCATATTGAATCATATCCTTCTTCATACTAATGGGAAAAACCTGAACATCTTCTGGATCCCAGCCAATTTTTATCCTATCACTCACTTTTTGAGACTTATCCCAACTTTTGTAATCAACAAGCAAACGTACCTCCAATTCACTGAATTTGGCTGTAATTTCAAAATTATTCCCTTTGAAGACAATTCTGCTTAGCTCTGCTTCAATGATATTTTTTAGGGGCCGTAAGGGATTCAAATAGACTTTCTCCGGACGTATACTTACCAGTACACCATCATTTAATGATATTTTTTGATCGTCATTTCTACAGAGGATGTTTTTGTTTGAGACCAACACCTCTACCCTATCTGAAGACGGTATTGCTGCAACTTCTCCTTTCAAAAAATTCATTTCCCCTATGAACGAAGCAACAAAAGCGGTTCTTGGGTCATTATAGATTTCGTCTGGGGTACCGATCTGATGGATTACTCCTTCACACATCACGGCTATTCGGTCGCTCATGGTAATCGCTTCTGTCTGGTCATGGGTAACATATATAAATGTAATATTGAGATTTCTCTGAATATCTTTTAAGACTTTTTGCATGGCTATTCTAAGTTTAAAATCAAGGGCGCCTAAGGGTTCATCCAATAAGAGAACTTTTGGTTCGTTAACCAGTGCCCGAGCTAAAGCCACCCTCTGTCTTTGTCCACCAGAAACCTGACTGGAATATCTATCCTTGAATGCTTCGAGATCGACAAGTTTTAACACCCTTTTAATCTTAGGGTCAGCTTCTTTTTTGGAAATTTTTCGCATCTTTAAGGGAAAGTAAATATTATTGCGAACGTTCATATGGGGAAATATAGCATAATCCTGGAAAACAGTATTCACATCACGCCGATGAGCGGGAACATTGGTGACATCCTTTCCTTCTAAAAAAACTTTACCCTCGTCCGGCTCTTCAAGCCCGGCGATTATTCTAAGAGTAGTGGTTTTCCCGCAACCGGAAGGTCCCAATAGTGAAAAAAATTCACCCGGCTTTATTTTTATATTGGAATTATCAACAGCTATAGTGTCTTTGTATGCTTTTGTGACTCCTACTAACTCGATTTCCCACTCAAATTTTTTATCTTTGATTGAATTCATCTTTCTGTTTTATTTGGTGTGCAATTATCCTATTAAGTCATCACAAAACACCAACTTACTCTGGCCCTGACAGATACATCAGGGCCAGAGTAAAACCATGCTTTTAACTTTCTTTCTAAAATCCTAATTTTGCCTTAATTTCGAGCCAGGTATTCACTCTTCTTTCAGGATCTTCTTCTGTCACCATTATATAAAGAGGAACAGGAAACTCATCAATGGACCCACTATACCACCAGGTTCTCTCTTTAACCGCATCGGTAAAGCCAGGATCACCGGCAGGGTTGACAATACCAAAGCCCACTTTCTCGGCCAGTAAGGTTTGTCCTTCATCACCTATCATGTAATCGATGTATTTGAGAGCCAGATCCAGAGATTTCCCTTTAGTTGGTTTGGTAATTACCCATCCGTCAATCCAGGCTATGGTACCTTCGGTGGGTAGATAATGGGCGAACTTGTCTCCCACTCCTTCCTCCACCAATGCATTAGCCTGAATAGCGTTATTGCCCGTTATGGAAATATAGGCATCCTCACCGGTAAGGACAGCTTTTTCTGAATCGAATCCGAGGGTAAACTGTCTCGAGTTTTTGGCCCATAGGCTAAGTTCAGTAATCATAGCCTCATAGTCAGCCTCACTCAGGTTAAATGGATTCGCAACACCAGCAGCAATCGCTGACATGCTGGTGACATTGGTGGACTCATCAAACATGGTTACCATATTCTTGAACTGAGGAGCTTTCATTACCCTGTAGGAAAGGCTTTGACGGCCTCCACCGATATCGGTAAGATACGGCTTAATCTTGTCCCCCAAAACAGCCGTATTAACAATAAAGTCCTGATCTCCCCAAACGATAGGGACATGGAACTTCTTGCCAGGTTCAACTTCAGCGTACGGGTGCCCTCGGAAGAATTCACCTATTTTGGGGTAATTTTTTAATTTAGACACATCTATGGGTTGAATCAGACCGGCATCATAATACATCTGAACCCTACCTGAGTCATTAGATACTATATTGTACTGGCCTGGTGCAGCCATTGTCTTGGTGAAATGCTCCTCCACCGTCCCCGCATAGGTTATTTTGACCTCGGCATTATACTTTTCTTCAAAAGGCTTTACCCAGCTATCGTCCGCATATCCATAAAAGCAAAGAATACTCAGCGTACCGCCTTCCTTCTCTGCCATGGCTGGGATGACCAAGAAAATAATCATCGCCCATGACAACAATAAAACACATAGTCTTTTCATTTTCTCCTCCTTAATTGATCTAGAGACATGGTTCAATTTTCTATGAAAGTTCTCCAAAAGAGAGGATAACTATTCAACACTCCTTGAGAACTCTCTTTATCCCAAGCTGGACCTACCTCTCTGTTTTTCACCTCCTTTCGCCACAGTTTAGCTTTCCTAAGGGGCTACATATAATTTATCACACCTTAGAGATTTTATCAATTGCCTTTTAATCACCATAAAATTCAAATAAAATCGCTATCTAATGTTAAAGTGTTCAATGAAGAAATCCCTGATAAAATTAGTAATATCCATATTTTTTTTCAGATTCCCACATTTTTGATACCCGTTTAGGCTCACAGGCAGGGTGAACTTCACCACAGCTTATTATATATCTACCACCTTTTGCTCCCCCATCTATGGCATCTTTTACATTTTTTTCAATTTCTTGAAATGAGTCCCTGGTTAACATATGCGAATTATCGAGACCACCTACCATAATAAGATTGGGGTATTTTTCTTTTATATCTTTAGTACTCATACCGGCCATGGGCTCAATTGGATGTATCCCATCCACACCTGCATCTATCAAATCTGGAATGAATTTTCTAATATCTCCTTCTGAATGATAAATGCACTTTATCCCATGACTATGCCAAGCTTCAACATTTTTTTTAAACAAGGAACTAATATTTTTCCTAACCAATCAGGAGAAAAAATAAGCCCATTGTTCATGGCGATATCACAATATACCAGTGTTAAGGGGGACAGTTCTTTATCAGCGATATCATGTATACGCTTAATCTCAAAATTGCAGATAGCTTCTAACCAATAACGTATTAATTCAGGATATTCACAATAAGCATAAGAGAATAGTTCAAATCCAGCTCTGTTATAAGCTACATCCAATCCTACAGGACTTTCTGCCATAAATACTACAACATTATCTAACTTGCTCAATGTTTCTTTAAAACTTTCCTTAGGATGTTTTTGTTTTATGCTTTCGCCCCACCATAAATTTATTTTCCCGGCATAGGTCATTTCCTCTCCTGTATGATATTCTTGTAGATCCTCTATTTCCCTGTTAATATGTTCCTTTAATCCTCTCAAATCTTTGAATGGTCTTTCTATCACCCAACTCGTCCACCATTCATCCTTATATATGAAACCATCAGGTTCTTTTCTTATCCTTGGTTGCAAAGGAGGTGCAACTGTTTCACAAACATCTACATTTTCCGAAAGAACTTTACATAGAAGATCAAAATAATTATCAAAAGTTATCTTTTTGCCGGTTAAATATGCTACTAATTCAAAATTTTGTACAAATTCATTTATGGGGACCCTGTCTGGTTCCTCAAAATTTAAAGTTTTGTCTATCCTTTCTCTTGCACTGAGTTTATCATTTTTTAAATGTCTCACGTTTACACCTCCTGTATTGTTTCAGACCCTTTTCGTTCCAGCGTTTCCCAATATTCCAGATACGATTCTTGACACGGCTGAAAACATCCTCCAGTATTTAAACAAGATTATATTCCTCCCCTTAAGAATATTTAAAATTGTATTTCGTAATGTATTAAAGCAAATACTGGAGTCAATGTTCTTGGACTAACGAGATTAATCAAATGTACTAATCAACAGTGCAGTATTCTATATTTAACCATATACAGAGCCTTTCAAGATTTTTCATAAAGTGACCAGGAACCACGATCCAGTGTTGGCTTACGCCAATCTGGACTGCTCTATTGCAAAACTCTTTTATTGGTGTTTCAATCTTACAGAAGAGATGGCAGCTTCCCTCCATTTTTGGAGGACCTTGAAGGGAGTGCCCCTCGAAAACTGTCCAGCTGAGTTTTTCCCCATTGTACACTGAATTAACCACAGTTACAGGACCTGTTCTGTACTTAAAAAATGTGCAAGCACCGGCAAAGGGATCGGAGTTCTCATATTCAACGTCAGAAACAATCTTCACCGGATACTTTTCATCATGGTTCACGCTGTCATGGTAGCCTGGATGCCCCATGAGGAAGGCATTTCTTTCAAGGTCGACAGTATAGAGCTCGGCGTAAAAGGGTGATTTGCCGGTAAATAGGCGAAGTATGTACATGGCAATACCAGCCGCAATATCTGCTTCCATTGTGACCACAACCCCTGAGGCAGAAAGCCGGGGGTTAGTAAGACAGGGGCGCAAACCGAAGCAGGCATGCATTTCATCAATAATATCGTTCATAACAAAGATACTGATTCTCTCCTCTGAAATAACCTTTTCCAGTGCAATTGCATATTTAATACCTTCGGTAAGATTTTTCTGATCAACCTCCACAACTTGCCCTTCGTTCTTTATGAGCTTTTCAAATTGGCTAATTTCGTCAGGTGAAACTTTTTGAGCTTCTTCTTTGAAACGCTGTAATTCAAGGTATTTCAATTCAATACCGTAAAGTTTTCGTATTGCAAATTCATCGACATAGGTTGTAGACATCGCCTCGCATCGAAAGGGTAAAACCCCACATCGTACATTTTTCAGGTTCCGAGAAATAGCCAGAGCAAAGCAATGCTCTTTTATTTCCTCATAAACTCCAGGATCACGGTAGTACCCTGAAACAGATTGATAAAGATACCCCTCTCTCTTGAGCAATCCACTCATCTGCAGGATTCCAACCAAACCTGAACCCTTTATCATTTCATGATAACCGACAAAATCTGGAAGGCCCTCTGAAGCGAAAAAAGTGCATGCAATGAGAGGAAGATTTGGGAGCATCTTCAATGCCGCCCTGAGGATCTGGTCTTCACACCACATCAGAGGAGCAACAATTATACCATCGACATTGGCAGTTCTTATTTCTCCAGCTGCATTTTTGGCTTCATCTTCGGAAGAAAGGACTCCCTTGCAGACAGGTACTAAAAATCGGGAAAGTCTTTGCACAATTTTTTTTGCAATTCCATCTACTTCTTCTGTTAAATGAGAAGAGGGCGCTTGAAGCCCAACATCCCTGAACCAGCGAGAAGTGATGAAGAGTATTCCAATTTTAGGTTTTACGGTCATAAATCCTCGATATTGTCAAAAACCTTGTAGAATGCTTCTACATAGCATTTCATAAGCTCCAGTGGCTGAGAATAAAAGAATTGAACATTAGGTATCACGATGTGAATCCACAATGGAACTATACCATTTCTCCAAGATCAGATTCAACCCAGGTGAAGAAAGGCAAAAAGAGAGAGAATAAAAAGTAAACTTTATTTTAAGATAGTCCCTAAGTCAATTAAATACGAAAAATCAAGGTCTATCCTAGAAATTACATATATTTTTTGGCTGCCTTCCGAAATTCTTCCACGATACGGTCACAGACCTCATCAGTTAATGTTGGGGATATGGATAGAAGACTACTCCGTGCGACCAGCTCGTCTGTGAATGGACAGGTGCCTTTATCATAAGAATAACCTTTAGCAAATTCGTTGAGTGGATCCGTCCAGGGACGGCCGGTGGAATTAAGGCCCTTTTTCTTAACCAGGCTGGGTATTTGATAATAAATATGCTGGTGCCACTCGGGCATAGTGAGGTTATTCAATCCCTTTGGGCCAGTAACAACTCCTGCCTTACGCGTCTCCTTTACCACTTTATCCCGTATTTCCTCATTGGGCCATGTCATAAGTAAGAAAAGGCCGCTATCGCCATCAGGATCAAGGATGCGACGTAGTTTAAGTCCTTTTATCTTCTCAAGCCCCTTACGTATACGATATTTAGCATGATGCATAAAAGCAACGATTGAATTCAACTTGCCAAGCTGAACAAATGCCAAAGCGGCCCCGAGTTCAGAAGAGCGTGAACCCTGACCCCACATTTGTATCTCTGGGCCATCAACGGCAAGGCGACCACCTCTTCGGGGATATCCCAGATCATGGGCGGCTACTACTCGGTCATAAAGCTTATCATCATCACATACTATTATTCCCCCTTCACCAGATGATAAATTCTTATTATATTGATGCGAGGAAATGGCCATATCTCCAAAAGAACCAACATATCTATCTTTGAATTTACCTCCATTTGCCTGTGAGAAATCTTCCAGCATATAGATATTATGTTTCCTGCAAATAGCCTCTACATACTCAAGATCTCCAGGAGCACCGGACATATCCACCATCATAACACATTTAGTTCTGGGGCTAATTTTTCTCTCAAGATCACTCGGATCTATGCACCAGGTGTCATCAACATCGACCAGGCGAGGAATCGCTCCTACTAATACAACTGCCATAGGACAGGAAATCCACATATAGCTTTGCACAAGTACCTCATCGCCCGGTCCAATATCCATTGCCCTTAAAGCAATGGTAAGTGCTGCGGTTCCACTATTCACAGTTAAAGCATATTTTCGCCCAAGCCTCTGGCAATAGGCCTTTTCCAGCCGTTCGGAATAAGATTCTTCATTGGTATGGCCATAAAAGCGAAAGGGGCTCTTTCTTTTCAATACATTTACTACCGCCTCAATTTCCTCCTCATTGATAAAATAACTGCCTGGCCATTCATAGGGAAGAAGGGTACCGTTATCGATCGGTGTAGGCCTGAAGAGCTTGGAAGACTTTCCTGTATCCATATTCAATCTCCTGAAGTTTATTGCTTAAGATTTTGCCTGATTAGTTGTTGCTATTTTGAAAGAGACGCTATTTCTAAATCCTTAGAGTCGCATAGGGCTCGAAGATTTTTTTTAAAACAAGAATAGCTGTTCCCTGGGCAGCGGTGGTATCGCCTAACTCAGAGAGCTTAATATCAACTGAGGTTGAGGCTGTATGTAAAGCACGCGCCTTTACAGTGCGCTTGACGGTGTCTAAGAAGAGATCACCTGCTTGAGATACCCCGGCCCCAATTATCACCAACTCAGGATTAAATAAGTTAACGGCATTAGCGATTCCTGCACCTAAATATTGCCCGGTTTTTTCCATAATATTGAAGGCTAATTTGTCTCCCTTCCTGGCCGCCTCGGTAATGAGTTTGGGGGTAATCTTGGCAAAATTGCCACCGCTCATATTATCGACCAGGGAGACCACCCCTTCCTCTAATCTTTCTCTGGCTCTTCTAACAATGGCCGGACCGGACACTAGAGTCTCCAGGCAACCACGGTTTCCACACTGACATCTGGGACCATTTTCATCTATGGTGGTATGTCCTAACTCACCGGCGGTGCCCCTGCTTCCCCGGTAAAGCTGGCCATTAGTAAAAATACCAGAACCCACCCCGACTCCCAGATTAACGAAGATAAAGTTCTCTACTTTCCGAGCAAGACCACACCAATGCTCTGCCAGAGCAGCCATTCTTGAACTATCGTCTACAGACACCTCCATCTCAAATTTCTCTTCCAACAGCCTCTTTACAGGAACATTTTCCCATCCCTTTATATTAGGACAGAAAAGACAAATGCCCTTTTGGTGATCTACTACTCCTGAAATGCCTACGCCTATTCCTTTGATTTTCTCCTTTTCCACTCCCGAGGCATCAATCACCTGATGAATAATCTCACTCATTCTCTTCAAAACCCTTTTTCTTCCCTCATCTGCATTAGTCTTCTTGGCTATTTTTGCAACAATCTTTGCCTCCAGGTTTACCACTACTGCTCTCAGGTTAGCTGCACCCAGCTCAAC
>SDBU01009380.1_pt1 | contig 10967 bp, 10 predicted proteins | sample 2277071 | NCBI WGS metagenome assembly SDBU01 (sample SAMN10397929, study PRJNA504765) | marine sediment metagenome | isolation source: marine sediment core GS08_GC12, 126 cmbsf | place: Arctic Ocean: Gakkel Ridge, Loki's castle | collected 2008
AAGTAGTCCGCCTATCCGTCTGGCGAAAAGCGCCCTGAACTCCAATTCATAATTGCCGTGACGTTGTAGGGCTAATCATCACCGAAGGATGTCCCGACCGAACGGGCCGCCTGAACGATCTCGCAGTCCGGGTCCACCAGCCGCTGCCGGCCGGCCACCTCAGCCAGGGGCACCGGCACGACCTCGGTCCCCTGAAGGCCGACCATGACGTCGAAGTTGCCCTCGACGGCCTCGATAAGCGCCTCCCGCCCGAACCGGGTGGCCAGCACGCGGTCATAGGCCGTCGGCGTCCCGCCCCTCTGTATGTGACCGAGGACTACGGCACGGCTCTCCACAGGAGTCAGAGCGTCTATCTCGTTGGCCAGCCAGACGCCAACGCCGCCCAGCCTTATCTGATCATGGCTCTCGGCCACGCGCTGACGAACCACATAATCGCCATGCGGCAGCTTCACGCCCTCAGAAATCACGACAATGCTGAAACGCTTCCCCCGTTTGCTCCGCCCCCCCACCACCTTGCATACGCTCTCCATGGTGTAGGGAATCTCGGGGATGAGGATAACGTCGCCGCCGCCGGCTACCCCCCCCACCAGCGCAAGCCAGCCCGCGTAGCGGCCCATGGTCTCCACGACCATAGCGCGGTGGTGGGACATGGCCGTCGTGTGAAGCCGGTCAACGGCCTCCGTCACGATCTGGACGGCCGTGTCGAATCCGAACGTGACGTCGGTGCCGTACAGGTCGTTGTCAATCGTCTTGGGCACGCCGATGATGGGCAAGCCTTTCTGGGCAAGCTGGTGGGCAATGCTGAGCGTGCCGTCACCTCCGATACAGAACAGCACGTCCAGGCCGGCGTTGTCAAAGTTCTCGACGCACTGGTCCGACAGGTCCTGAGCATCCTCTGCGTCCCCGCCCTCTGCCACATATTCGAAGGGATTTGCGGTGTTGGAACTGCCCAGGATCGTGCCTCCGAGGGTCAGGATGCCGCTGACATCCTCCCTTTCGAGCTTCATCATCTTGTTGTTGATCAGACCCTCGTAGCCGTCCAGGAACCCGCAGGCTTCAAAGCCGTGTTCGATCATGCCGGTCTTGACGACTGCTCTGATGACGGCGTTGAGGCCGGGGCAGTCTCCGCCGCCCGTCAGGACACCTATGCGCTTCACGGCACTCTTTGCGCTCACAAGTCAACTCCCCCCTTGCCGGGAATGCCAAGGCCCGTGGCGGCTAGCACTACAACGTTAATCTACCACCGAGCCGCCGAGAACACCGAGAACGACAACGCTCGTGCTACGCAGCAAAGCGCCCTGAACTCCAATCCATAGTTGCCGTCACGTCGCTGCTAGTCCGGCTCGACCAGCACCTTCAGGCCCTCTTTGCTCGCCGCGGTTGCCACGGCCTTCTCGATCTCGTCCAACTTGAACCGGTGCGTTATCACCTTCTCGGTGTCCACCTGGCCCGACGCGATAAGGTGGAGGGCCTTGTAGTTCTGGTAAGGCGTCGAGCCGTGGTTGCCCACGAGGGTCATCTCCTGGTAGTGCAACCGGTTGCTGTCGAAGGTGATGGCGGAGCTGCCGCGAGGCAGGCCGCCGAAGAAGTTGATGCGCCCCCGTGGCGCGGCCAGTCCGACCGACTCCTGCTGCGCCTCCGACGAGGCGCAGGCAACGATGACCACGTCGGCTCCCCGGCCGTCGGTGCTGTCCAGGACGCACTGCTTCAGGTCATCCTCGGAGGTGTTGACGTACACGTCGGCACCGACCACCTCAGCCATCTTCAGCCTCGGGGCGGAGCGGTTTGCCACAATGATGGCAGCGGCGCCCAGCGCCCGGGCCAGCATGGCGTTCAGGCACCCGATGGGGCCGCTGCCGATGATGAGCACAGTGTCGCCGACTCCCACCCCGAGCATTTCCTGAGCGTTCAGGCAGCACGCCAGGGGCTCGGTGAGGGCCACGGCCGCCGCGCTGACGCCGTCGGGGATCTTGTTGACGCACGCGTTCCTGACTGCGGCGGGCGGCACGAGCAGGTAGTCGGCAAAGCCGCCGCTCCAGGTGGAGCCGATGTCCAGGATGTTCTCGCAGACGGTGGTCTGGCCGCGCTGGCAGTAGCAGCAGCGCCCACACGGGACTGCAGAAGCGACTGTCACGCGCTCGCTGTCGTAATAGCCGTGGACCTCCGCGCCGACCTCCACAACGGTGCCCGCCAACTCGTGGCCGAGAATGATGGGCGGTTTGATCATCTGGTGTCCGTACCGCAGCGCCTTGACGTCCGTGCCGCAGACAGCGCACGCGTTCACGCGCACCAGGATGGTGTCCGGGGTGCACTCCGGGGTCGGTACTTCTCGCAGAGCAATCTGGTCGATACCTTCCAGTACGGCGGCCTTCATCAGCGACCTCGCTCCGTCGCCGGGCATTCGCGCCGAACCGGCTGCCGAGGCCGGACCGAACGCGCCTTTCGGCGACTTCTCGGGTAACTCGTTGCCCGTTGACCGGCCGGACGCACCGGTCAACCTCTCAACAGGTGGGCTCCGTCCTTCAGTAGAGTGAGCACCTCGTCTTGCAGACCCAAATCGTCGGCAAGTCCGTCTACGACCAGCGGCACGACGTCGGGCTGTCCCCCCACGCTCTGCGCAGCCGGCAGCAGGTCGGTCACGTAACGCGCCCATACGCGCAGATCAACGCGGACCTCACGAGCCCGGCTCAGCAGCATCACTTGCCGGCCTTCCAGGCGGCAGAGCGACAGGCCGGTGCGTGCCGCTTCACGCGCATATTCGCTTATGTCCGCCCAGAAAGCATGCTTGGGTCGCGGCAGGCTCAGGGAGACGAGCTTCATGTCGCCCATGATCCTGGGCTGCCCCGCGTTCTGGCACGCGAAGGCCCGGTTCTCCTGCTCCGTGCGCTCCGCCCTGTCGCCGTGGGCTGCGATCAGCTCCTGAAGGCGCTCTTCCATCAATGCGCCGACTGCGCCGGCCAGCTCGAAGTAGTCGGCCTTGAGAGCGACGAGGACCTTGCGCAGCTTCGCGCCCCAGCTCTGCTGCTCGTCCACAGACAGACGATCCGCCGCAAGGCGGCCGAGGGAATCCTCGTACTCGTGGCCGGCGCCGAAATATCTGTCCTTGACCATGACGGCCACAGAGCCCGCGTCTTCGGAGACGATCAAGTTGTCCCCACCTACCACGTGACCAACGGCACGCAGGTCCTCGGAGTCCCAGCGGCGCGCGCTGAACCACCGTATCGGCCCCACAAAACCGCGCAGAGCGTCCATCAAGCGGGGCCGCACGAGCTTGCCGTCCCAGTTCCGATGCATCACCTGGTGGCCGCACAGCACCAGGTCATACGCCCGCGGCAGCTTCTCCTGCACGGCGGGCTCAAAGAACTCCACCAAGCCCTGGGAATCGAAGACAAGCGCCTCGGCCCGGCCCCTGACCGCCCGTCCCATCAGCGCACCGGCCACAACTGCGTCAACGTCCGGCGCGGAAACGATCACAGTGAGGTTGTCGTCCATACGTCCCGTCCCTACAGGAATGGACAATACGCCCGGGAATCAGCGGGTAGGAAAGCTCTATTCTAGTTGATGCCCTGCTTCCTTTTCAACGTCACCGGGGCGCCCATTGGGTCACGAACGTCCGCCCCGCTTCAGACGGTCCGCGAATTCGTGCACCGCCCGCTCCTGGCTCGCCGTCTCGATGGATCCCGGCCTCTTGCGCCTGATCTCGTTTATTGCTTCTTGGGATGCCGTGCCGCGATGAACGAAGTAGCAGGCCACCATGGTCCCGGTGCGCCCTTTGCCGACCAGACAGTGCACCGCCACTGCCGTGCCCTGAGCGATGTTCTCGTCGCAGAATGTCACGAACTCCTCCACCTGTTCCGGAAGCGGGGGCGAGAAATCGGGCACCGGCAGATGCTTGTACGCCAGGCCGCTGTCCTCGGCGGCCCGGCCGGGCCAGTGCTGGCGGCTCAGGTTCACGACGGCTCCGATGCCCCGCCTGCACAGTTCCGCCAGATCCCCGGCAGCAAAGTCGGGCATTGCCATCGCCGCCAGTTCCCCTTCGATGACCCAACTGAAACCGTAAAGGCTCATTCGCCCCGTCCCCGATCCGGGTAAAGCTCGCAGATCAAGCCCTGCAACTCTTCAAGAGGCAGACCCATAACTGTCGTGACGCTCCCCGCTATCTCAGTCACATTGGGATCGTCCGGCTGCAGCTCGTAAGCCCCTGCCTTGTCCAACACGCCCGGCCGGTTCACGTACTCCTCTATCTCCTCGCGCTGCATCTGGCGCATGCGGACGACGCTCGCAACGCAGCAGGACCGCTCCCTGCCGCCCGGCGCAATGACGTGCAGAGCCGTCAGCACCTTGTGAGCATTGCGGGTGAGATCTTCCAGTATCCCGACGGCGTCCTCACGGTCCAGGGGCTTGCCGACCACCCGACCCCGGCAGACTACGAGGGTGTCGGCTCCTATCACCAGGGCGTCCGGACGTTTCTGCGCCACCTGCCGAGCCTTCGCCGTGGCCAGCTTCAGGGCCAGGCCCTCCGGTGCATCGTCCCGGACGGCCCTCTCGTCAATATGAGGCTCGACGACCTCGAAATCGGCTGCGAGTTCGCTCAGCAGCTTGGCCCGGGTCGGCGAGGAGCTGGCCAGGACGATGGGGGCCGGGATATCAATCACTTTGCTTCCCGGCGGTCACGGATTCATGGCCGGAGGCCGCGGCCGACTCGCTCGCTTTGCCGCCGGGGTTCTCGGGCCGGCCGAGCGCCACGATCTTCTCCAGGCGTTCGACTCGCCGGCCGTAGATGTCGGCCCACCGGCCCTGCGGCGGCGCCGATTCCAACGCCTTCCGGTAGGCCTTCACGGCCAGTGCCGGCTTCTGCAGACGCTTATAGGACCGGCCGAGTTCCTCCCACACGAGCATGGGGACGGCGTTGAACGGCTTGGCGTTATAGAAGAAGCTGTCCCCATCTTTGAACTCGCTGCCGTCAGCAGCATAGGCGACCCCGCTCACCTCCATCAGGAGCATGACCCGCGGGATGGGCGCCTTGCGGTACACTTCCAGACCGCGCGTGAATTCCTCCAGCCGCACGTCCGGCCTTCTGGCCATCAGGTAGTGCCAGAAATACACAGTCCGACGCGTCGACCCCTGCTGGCGGGCCGCTTCCCCCAGGACCCACAACGCATCATCCGCCCACGGACTGTCGGAGTGCTCCTTGACCAACCGCTCCAATGCGCGCGTCCTTTCGGTCGGGTCCATTTCCTCGCTGAAGATCCGTCGGTACTCTGCGCCCGGGTCTTTGATCGGTTTCTGCTCCGTCTCGGCCCACCCGGGCCCACCCATCACCAGGAGCACGGCAAGAACGCCGAGGGAGATTCGCGTATCCATCACACACGCCATGTTTTGCGTCAACTCGAACAACGCCGCAGTCCCCTTCCCTCGACGTAATATAACCGCTCGCAATCGAACCGTCAAATAGCCCTGGTGCGGCCCAGGACACGGGGCGGGCCGCGGGCGGTGCCGGTACCCAGGCGGGCTGCCGGATCACACCTTGACCCCGGGGAAGCCGGTTGTATATGATTCGCGCAGAGAGACTCAGATCCAGCAGGCACAGCACGCCTGTCGGCTCCCCTCAAAGGAGTTGCGGAAGTGAAGAGAGCGGTCCTGGTCTGCGTGGCGTTCGCCATGGGCGCTCTGGTCGGCTGCGGACTCATCTGGGGAAGGCCCCAGGCCGAACGGCCGCCATGGTTCTCGTCGCAAGGCGCGGTGGATCAAGAGAGCAGGTTCATCTCGGCCAACGGCTCGACCGGCCCGGGAGGCGACTCTGAGGAGCTGGAGCGCGAAGCGGACAGGATTGCTCGCCAGAAGCTGGCCGAGGCCATCTCCGAATACACGCGAAATGCGACGGGGGCGTTCCTGGAGGCGAACCCGGATTGGGGGTCTGCCGACACGCCGCTTTGCGGGGAGTTCATTTCGGCCCTTGAATCGCAAGTCTCGGCGGCCATTCTGCGCCGCTCCGTGCGGCAAGACGCCTGGCGTGTACCACGCGGCAAAGTCTACGTGCTCTACAGGGTGCCTCTGTCGGTCGTTGACGACGAGATCAACGAGAGTATGCGCTACGGCCTTGAACACGCCAATCCTTTTGGCGCCCCTGCCGATGAAGTAGCGGCCGAGATGGAGCTGTTCCTGGACCAGACGCTGCGCAAGGGCCTGGAAGATGCTGCTCGGGAGCGGCCGGTCACAGAACAGACGCCGCCCGAACACCGCCCCCCCGCCTGGCTCGAACTCGGCCGGCATGAGGACTACCCGGCCGGCAAGTTTCTGAGTGCCATCGGCCTGGGCGCTGACGAAGCGGAGGCGGACCGGTCCGCTCGCGCCGAACTGGCCAGCGAAATCCACGCCGACCTTGTGCGCGAGATGCGCGGCCTGACGGCAGAACCGGTCCAAGACGCACTGGCCCAGAACGTCAACTGGCTCGGGCCGCAGGCCGCGGCATTCACGGAGAAAGACGTGGTCGCAACGCGCATTCCTGAGCACTGGCATGACCCGCTGACGGACACGCATTACGCCTTCGGTGTGGTTGATTGCACCACCGCAGAACTGACCTATCGGCGCCGGATCAAAGAAGCGCTGAAACAGAGCGCCGGACTGAGAACTTCCGCACAGAATCACCAGAAGGCAGATAACTACGCGGCTTCCCTGCGAGACTACCTGGACGCATTGAGCCATGCCGGCACGGCCGTCAAGATGCAGTTGTGGGTCATGGCGGTGGCGCCGCCTGAGAACACGACCGACCTGCGGAGCATCGTCCCTGAGCCCATACTCGCGGACCTCAAGAAGGACGTGCGGTCCTTGCTTGAGAACGTGACGGTCGAGAAGATCGGGGGCGACGGTCAGTGGGTGCCACCCGGGGTACCTTTGAGGAAACCTTTGCAGGTGCGGCTCCTGGCCGGAGACAAGGCGGAACCGGTAGCCGGCGTGCCGATCAAGCTGACGATGGGCTACCCAGAGGGGAAAGTGGTCGGCCGTGCTACCACCGGCGCCGACGGGGCGGCCCGGTGGCAGTTGACGGAAGCTCCGGCCCCGGAGAGCCGCTCCAATACCATCGTCGCCGAACTGGACCTCGCGCAGATGGCACCGGCAGCGGACCTGTTCCGCCTGGACCCACCGGGGGCCGTCTTCACCTACGTGCTCCGCGCCCGCTCGAACGCGCTGTTCGCCCTCTACGTGCGGGAGACAACGGCGGAGGGCCTCCCTGCACCGACAACGCTGACAGACGGCATCAAAGGGGCGATGAAGGCAGAGGGGTTCCTTCTGGTCGAAGAAAGCGAGATGCTCAAGCACCTGAAGGCAGGCGAGATCGGAGTGGACTCTCCGGAGCCGGACGTGCTCAACGCCTTTTCCGCACTGCGGCAGAGCATGGAGCGGGGCAGTTTCCTGCTGATAGTCATCGGCGAGATGCAGACGCAACTGGTCGAAACCGTGAAGACCTCCGAGGGGGATCTTCACATCGTCTACTGCCCGTTCAAGCTCAAGGTGCTGGATCCCCATCAGCCGGCCGGCCGCAGAAGCGTGCTCACAGTGAGCGGGACCGGTCAGGGTGCTTACACGGACAACGAGCCGGAAGCAACCAAGCGAGCCCGTGCCGATGCCGCCGCCAGTGCCGTCGCTCAACTGCTGGGGGCGATGCGCGTGAAGCTCGCCCGGGGCGCGGCCGAGCGTTGAGGATACATCCGCATCGCTTGATTTCGCGGCTGATTTGCCGTACCATGCGTTACAGGTGGGCTTGCAGTCTCCCCTGACGGGGGGCCGCACTGTTTGTCCTGGGGTTCAAGTTAAGGAGAGGAGCCATTCAAGAGTACCGGACGAACGAACGCATCAAGGCGGAAACCGTTCGCCTCGTGGGTTTGGAGGGAGACCAGCTAGGCATTGTCCCCCGCGAGGAAGCGCTAAAACGAGCACAAGACGGAGAACTGGACCTGGTCGAAGTGGCGCCGAATGCCGATCCCCCTGTGTGCAAGCTTCTCGATTACGGAAAGTTCAAGTACCGCCAGAAGAAGAAGAAGCACGGCCAGAAGCACCGCCGGACCAAGTTGAAGGGGATGAAGATCGGCCTGAACACTGGCGTACACGACCTGGATTTCAAGGCGACACGCGTGAGGGAATTCCTGCAGGAACACGACAAAGTCGAAGTGTTCATGCAGCTCAGGGCGCGCCAAAGGGCTCATGGGGACCTTGCGGTGGAACACATGAGCGAGTTCGCCGCCAGGTTCGAGGACATCGCCAAGATCGAACGTGGTCCCCAGCGGTCCGGGCAGGGCAGGGTGACCATACTGCTGACGCCGAAATAGTCCCCTTGCGTCGCACTTCGCCCTTGCCGCAGATGCAGCCGCCGTGGGCTTGCCGTGCGCGGCAGTCTCAGAAGATCGGATCGAAGATGGTCCTCTTGTGCGAGCGTACCTGGACGTAGCTCGCACGTTCTTATTCTGCTCACTTGATCTACCATGTCAACGAAAACACATAAAGGACTGGCCAAGAGACTGAAGGTGACCGGCACGGGCAAGATCCTCCACAGGCCTGCCGGCAAGCGCCACGGGATGAGCAAGAAGCCCGCGAGACGGGTCAGGCGCCTGAACAGATGGGCGAAGCTCCAAAAGGGCCAGGTAAGAAATCTCAAGAGGCAGCAAGGTGGCCTGATATAGCGTCGGCCTTCCACCCCTGTAGCCGAAGCAAACCTACCGAGAATGAGAACTAAGACAGGAACAGTCCGCAGGCGTCGAGTCAAGAGATTACTGAAGGCCGCACGCGGCTACCGCGGCGCTCGAGGCAGATTGCTGCGCTCCGCCAAAGAAACCGTGAGGCGTGCCTGGTGGTACGGCAGAATCCATCGCCGGGCGAAGAAACGCGACTTCCGCAGGCTCTGGATCATCAGGATCAGCGCCGGCACCCGTATGCGGGGCATGAACTACAGCAGGTTCATGGCCGGTCTGAAGCGGGCCAGCGTGGAGCTGAACCGCAAGGTACTGGCCAACATGGCCCTGACCGACCCGCCTGCATTCGACCATCTGGTCGAGCTGGCTAAAGAGGCGCTGTGACGTCGACTCAGGCCCTCCAGCGGGCCGATCCTCCTCGGTGGGGCTCCTCGGCCGGCGCGGCCCGCTCGGCAAAGCCACCTTCGGAGAAGGCCATCGCCGATGAACGACGAGGCTGAAAAGACCCCGGCCGACGCGCAATGGCCGCGGATGTGCAAGGAGATGCTTGAGGCGGTCAAACGGCGCCTCCGCGAGGCAACCACGACGCAGGAAGTGGATCGGGTGCGCGTGGAATACCTGGGGCGCAAAGGGGCGCTGGCAAAGCAAATGGGGCGCATACCCCAGCTACCCCCCGAAGAGCGGCCCGCGGCCGGGCGAGCGCTCAACGAACTGAAACGCACGCTCACCAAGCTCACCGGGGCGGCCGCCTCCGCGGTGTCCCGGGAAGCAGAAGAAGCGCCGATCCGCCTCGACCCCACACTGCCGCCGCAGCCTCTGCCCCACGGCCACATCCACCCCATCTCGCGCACCATCGAGGATATGGTGGACATATTCCGCACGATGGGCTTCGAGGTGGTGGAAGGCCCCGAGGTGGAACTGGACTCGTACAACTTCGAAGCGCTCAACATGCCTGCGGATCATCCGTCGCGCGAGGACTTCCACACCTTCTTCATCAGCGACAACGTGCTGCTCAGAAGCCACACTTCCCCGGCGCAGGTTCGCACGATGGAGCAGAGGCAGCCGCCGCTGCGCATCATCGTGCCGGGCCGGGTGTTCCGCCCGGACACCGAAGACGCGCGGCACTTCTCCATGTTCCACCAGGTCGAGGGCCTGATGGTCGGCGAGGGGGTGGGCTTCGGCGACCTCAAGGCCGTCCTGCACATCTTCCTGCGGCAGTTCTTCCGCCAGGACGTGGCACTGCGCTTCGAGCCGGACTTCTTCCCCTTCACCGAACCGAGCGCACAAGTGCACTGCACGTGCGCCATCTGCGGCGGCAAGGGCTGTCGCACCTGTTCCTACACGGGCTGGCTGGAGTTGCTGGGGGCGGGGATGGTGGACCCCAACGTGTTCGAGGCCGTCGGCTACGACACTGAACGTTACACGGGCTTTGCATTCGGCATGGGCGTGGACAGGCTGGCCATGCTCAAGTATCAGATACCGGACGGACGTCTGTTCTTCCAGGGCGATCTGCGCTTCCTCAGGCAGTTCTGACGCTGCGGGGAGATCCGCCGAGGCGATGAAAGCAAGCTACAACTGGCTCAAGGACTACTGCGAGTTCGCCCTGCGGCCCCACGAACTGGCGAAGCAACTCAGCCACAGCGGCCTGTGCATCGACAGTTACGAACCGCACGGCGACGACTGGATGCTGGACGTTGAGGTCAAGAGCAACCGCCCGGACTGCCTCTGCCACCTGGGGATAGCACGGGAGGTGGCCGCCCTCACGAGCGGGACGACCCGCAGGCCCGAAGTCGAGCTCCGCGAGGACCCGGACCGCACTGTCGACGACGCCGTCTCGGTCGAGGTCACCGCGCCCGACCTCTGCCCGCACTACACCGCGCGCGTCATCGTCGGCCTCACAGTGGCGCCCTCCCCCGCGTGGATGCAAGAGAGGCTGACGGTCTGCGGCATCCGCCCGATCAACAACGTGGTGGACGCAACCAACTACGTCATGCTCGAGTGCGGACAGCCGCTGCACGCCTTCGACCTGGCCCTGATCGGCGGCGCCAGGATCATCGTCAGGCGCGGGCACCCCGGCCAGTCCATGACGACTATTGAGGACAGCAAGCTCGAACTGACCGACCAGGACTGTGTCATCGCCGACGGTTCCAAGCCCATAGCCCTGGCGGGCGTCATGGGCGGTTTGGAGTCGGAGATCCAAGACCGGACCACGGACATGTTGCTGGAAAGCGCGCGGTTCGATCCGCGAAACACCCGCCGCACGTCACACCGCCACGGCCT
>SDBU01009381.1_pt1 | contig 10966 bp, 13 predicted proteins | sample 2277071 | NCBI WGS metagenome assembly SDBU01 (sample SAMN10397929, study PRJNA504765) | marine sediment metagenome | isolation source: marine sediment core GS08_GC12, 126 cmbsf | place: Arctic Ocean: Gakkel Ridge, Loki's castle | collected 2008
TTCCTCAGCTGCTCCTAACTTACTCTTGCTTAGCCTAATCTCTCCCAGCATTGTTTTATAATTAATAGCTTTAACATAAATTGCCTTTCTAGGCCTGAGTTTTAGTTCCTTTTCAACCTCTCTTGCCTCAGCAGTAACCTCTTTAAGAGGAAAATGCTTAAACTCTGGTATTGGCCTTTTCTCAAACTCTTTAATAGGCACTATTGCCTTAGGAGGCTCTGGTATTTCTAATTCTTCCTCCTCTCCTAGTAATTCAGAAGGCAATGGTGGAAACTCAACCTCAGAAATAGGTCTTAATACTTTCTTCTCTTTAGTTTTGCGTAAAAATCCCAAAAACCCCACAGTTACACCTCTTTGATGAATATAAAAACATAACGCATATTTAAAGCTTTTCCTATTGTTAAACATACAGCAACAAATTTAAATAAACCTAATAATCTAAATAATAACTATGCACGAAGCACTATTTTATAAAAAACTGCCAAACAAAAAAGTACAATGCACTCTCTGCCCAAAACATTGCGTTATAGACATTAATGCTAGAGGAGATTGCAGAGCAAGAAAAAATATAGAGGGCAAGCTAATCTCCTTAGTTTATGCCAAGCCATGCTCTGTTGCTATTGATCCTATTGAAAAAAAGCCTTTATTTCATTTTCTTCCTGCAACATCAGCTTTCTCAATTGGAACAGCAGGCTGTAACTTGCATTGTATGTGGTGCCAGAACTGGGAGATCTCTCAGTCAAATCCAGAAGATATTCCTTGCAGAGAATTAGAACCAGAAACAGTTGTTCAAAATGCTTTAGACTCTGGCTGCAAAACAATTGCTTATACTTACACAGAACCAACAATCTTTTACGAGTATGTTTTGGATACAGCAAAAATAGCAAGGAAAAATAAAATAAAGAATGTAATGGTTACATCAGCTTTTATCAACCAAGAACCACTAAAAAAGTTATACAAATATATTGATGGAGCAAACATTGATTTTAAAGGTTTTACAGAAGAATTCTACAAAAAATATTGTTTTGCCACCCTAAAACCAGTGCTCGAAGCAATCAAAACAATCCATAACATGAAAGTTTGGGTTGAATTAACAAATTTAGTAATCCCAACACTCAATGATGACTTAAATCAAATCAAAAAAATGGGTGAATGGATCAAAACCAATGTTGGAGTAGATGTCCCATTACATTTTTCAGCATTTTACCCTTGCTATAAATTACTTAATATACCAAGAACCTCTCCAGAGATCTTATTAAAAGCAAGAGATGTTGCACTGAAAACAGGATTGAACTATGTTTATGTTGGAAATGTCCAAACAAAACAAGCTGAAAATACCTATTGTCCTAAATGCAAAGAACTTCTGATAGAAAGAACTGGATTCAGCATAGTCAAAAACAATCTCAAGGATGGAAAATGCCCAAGCTGCAAAACAACTATTGCTGGTATTTGGGATTAATCTTTTTGTTTTCTTTACCAACTGTTCTAGCAGACATAACAATAAACGAAGTTATGTACAATCCAAAAGGCTATGATACAGATGCAGAGTGGATTGAGATTTATAATCCAGATAATGAATGGATTGATTTTTATGATGGATGGTTTATTGCTGATGATAAATATGTGGATATGATTCAGGATTGTTATGGCGAAATTGATGGAACAAATTCAACTTATATTATAATAACCTCCTGGGATTCTTCTTTTTATGAGTCATTTGATGATGTGGATATCCTGTTTAATGCAATGAGAGTAGATGAAGAATGGGTGCCTATTTTTGATGACGAAGGAAATCTCATATGTGATAAAATTGGAAATAACCTAAAAAACTCAGAAGATTATATTGAGCTGTGGTATTGCGGCGAAGAAGAAGAGGAGGAATGCGACCTGATAGATTTCTTCTGGTACAATGCTTCTGAAGTGTATCACAATGACACTTATTATTATGTTGATGCAGATGGTAATGGGAAGTCATTGCAGCTGATCGATGGAAACTGGACAGAAGCAGAACCAACACCAGGCCAACCTAATGAGATTGTTGCTCAGCCGCCTCCTGAAAAAGAAATCTATCTTAAGGTCAACACAAATGTCTTTTTATTTGATTATGTTAATTACACAAAACTTTTCAAAATTAAGATTAAAAACAAGGATAACTGCTCTGATAAAGAAAATGTTAGTGTAACTTATAAAATCTATAACGCCTCCGAAGATATAATTAAAGAAGACAATTTTACAGTTGAAGTTGGCTGCACAAAAACAGCTGACACAGGCAATATTTATTTTGAAGATGCAGGAGAATACACTATTTGCGGTTATCTAATTAATGAAACCAATACCTCTGATTGTTTGGATATTGAAGTCTTGGATACAAGCACAATAGCTTGCGATCTTTCTTTAGAAATAAACAGCACACAAGAAATATATGAACTTCCAGAAAAGATAAATTTCAAGCCATCACTCTCTGACAAAACATATCCCTACAAAATAACCTACTGGTTTGAGGACCTGTTTGGAAATATTGTAAGAAAGAAAATAACAACACTAAACACAAATAGAAAATCCTGGAAGCCAAAAATAGATGAATCAGACAAGGTATTTCTTATAAAAGCAAATCTCTCTTTTATCTCTTGTAATGATACTGATCCTGAAGATGACTCTGATGAAAAATTAGTTATCGTAACAAATCCAGAATATTTTAATACAACCATACAAAATGAATCTTATGTTAAAATAGTTGACATCAGCCTCGGCTCTGACAACAAAGCAAAATTTGGAGAAGCAGTTAATATCAAAATAAACATCTATAGAGGAAACACAGCCAAATACTCAACCTCTCTCTGGGCAGAGGGCTCTTCTACTATCTCTTCAAAAACATCAAAAATCCATACACTAACAAAATTCACAAACTACACTTTTACGATTCCTGTTCAGTTAAAGCCAAACTGCAATGAAAACTATGATGACGGCAATTATTATGTTAAATTAGAAGGCCTTGATTCATCAGATTCAGCCACTATAAAAATAGAAGGCATTACTTCTTCATTATGTGAAGAGTCTAGCTCTTCCTCTTCCTCTTCATCATCAAAATCAAAATTCTCGTTTAAAATTATTTCTTTACCGGACAAAATAGAAATTGGCAAGGAATTCACGGCAAAAGTAAAAATTATCTCAGATGATGATGAGCATATTCTGGATATCTGGAGTTATGTTTACAGGGGGAACAAATGTTATTCAGGAGAAAGAGAGGCAAACATTCAAAGTGTAACATTGCCAGAAGACTCCTCAGTAATAGTCGAGCTTAAAAATACAGTAACAGATGCAGAACCAGGTTCCTATAATTTTAAAGTCAAACTTAGAAAAGACAATCAAAAAACACTAAAAGAACTGACAGAACCTATCACTTTTGCAGCAAAAATCACAACAACAGAGCTTTCCGAAACAAATATAAACCAAAGAAACTTTTGTTTAGAAGGAAACATAAGCAAAAGCTACTTCGAAACTAGCTTAGTTTATGAATCATCCTCAGAAAAAACAAAAAAACTTATCTATGGGTTAATACTCGGAGTGTTGTTTTTGATTATCATTGTTTTAATATGGAGAAAATAAAAGACTCAGACCTCAAAGAAAAGCTAGAGAAAGGAGCAATCCTCTCAAGAATAATAGTGGAGATAGCTGGAACTCCAAAAGATCATGTTGAAAAGACAATAGATTTAGTAATAGAAAGCCTAAAACAAATTAAAGAGATTGACATCAAAAAATCAGAGAAATTTCCCGCAAAAGAACAGGAAATCCCGGGACAGAAAATTACAAAAGCAAAAATCTTTTCAGCTTTCACAGAGATAGAATTGTTAGCAAAAGACATGCCCACTTTAATTGCAATATGCTTTGAATTCATGCCCTCTTCTATTGAAGTAATTGAACCAGAGAATTTGAAGTTTAATTCCCAAACAGTTGCTGGATTTTTGAATGACTTGTTAGCAAGACTTCACCAGATGGACATGATCCTAAAAAACAGAACAGCTGAAAACACTATTTTAAAGAAAAACGCATCAGCCTTGCTTCAAAATATTTTCAAATTATCATTAAAAGAAAAAGACAAAAAAATAGAAGAAATAAGCAAAGATGTTGGCATACCTCCTGAACAGATACAGCCTTTTCTAGATGCTTTGATCAAACAAGACAGGGTCAAAAAAACAAAAGATACCTACTCCTATATAAGATGAAAAAGAAAGTAGAAGCACTGCTATTCTCATCAGGAAGAAAAATCAATTTAGAAGAGCTTTCAAAGTTAACTGGAATCAGAGATTTAAATGCTCTAAAAGAAGCTCTAGCCCAGTTAAAAAAAGAATATGGAGAAAAAGACACTGCTTTGAAATTAATTGAAGAACCAGACGGCTATAAGTTAAATGTTAAGGAAGAGCATCTTGCTTTAGTACAAAAAATAGTCACTCAAACAGAGCTGAGCAAAACACTAATGGAAACACTGGCTGTTATTGCATGGAAATATCCGTGTTTGCAGGCAGAGGTAATTAAAGTAAGAACAAACAAAGCTTATGATCATTTAAAAGAGCTGGAAGAATTAGGCTTTATCTCAAGAGAGCCATTTGGAAGAACAAAAAAAATAAGACTAACAGAGCATTTCTTTGAATATTTTGACTTACCAACAGGGCAAGCAAAAGAAGCATTCAAATCCCAAATAGCAGAGGATATCAGAGCAAAAATCAATAAAGTAGAATCACAAATTGAACAAAAAGAAACCCAGCTAGAACAAGCCCAGCAAGCTGTAAAAGAACAAGAAGAAAAATTAAAGGATGAAAAGGGAAAAGATGATGAAACTGAGATGCCCGAAATGCAAGAACCAGATGCTGTACCAGAACATGAGCAGGAATCTGGAAAAGAAGGTTAAGAGATGCGTTTATTGTGGACGCTCTTTTTCTGTACTTAAGAATATTCTAAAGCGAAAAGGAATTTACAAGAATTAAATTCCAACTTTTCAGGCCTTCTAAAAGCTGAAACCCCAAAATTCCGCCATTACAAGCCCTCTAACCCCAAAATTCAATAGAAAGCTTTATAAATAAACCTGCCTTTCTTAATAACAGAGTTAAGTCAATTCTAACTCAAAATTTTTGGTGAGAATAATGAAAAAATTAGAGCTACCAGAAGAAAAACTCAAGCAAATAGGAGATGGTAAAGTGTTAGAAATGATAGTGCAGAGAGGATTTTACAAGATTGGAGACACTCTGCAACTTAAAAATAAACATATTGCCCATATAACCCATGAACAGCCAATCAATAAAAAGCAATCACTTTACCTTGCTACAATCAAGAAGTACGACTAATATGCCAGAACAAATCAAACAAAAAGTAATAGAAGATGAGATGAAGCAGTCTTATCTGGATTATTCTATGTCAGTTATTGTTGGCAGAGCTCTGCCTGATGCAAGAGACGGCTTAAAACCAGTTCATAGAAGAGTTCTCTACACAATGCATGAGCTAGGTTTACTGCATAACAAGCCATTCAAGAAATCAGCAAATATAGTTGGTAACTGTATGGCTAAATACCACCCTCATGGCGATACAGCAATCTATGATTCATTAGTGCGTATGGCTCAGAATTTCAGCTTGAGATATCCTTTAGTTCAAGGCCAGGGTAATTTTGGTTCTATAGATGGAGACCGGGCAGCTGCAATGAGGTACACAGAAGCAAGGCTAAGCAAACTCTCAGAAGACATCCTTCAGGATATTGAAAAAGAAACAGTCAACTTTATTCCAAATTTTGACAACTCAACAAAAGAACCTTCAGTGCTTCCGTCAAAAATCCCTAATTTATTAATTAATGGCAGCTCAGGAATAGCGGTTGGAATGGCAACAAACATCCCCCCACATAATATCTCTGAGATTTGCTCAGCAATAATCTCAACAATCAACAACCCGAATATAACAATAGACGAGATAGAGCAGCTTGTTCCTGGCCCAGATTTCCCAACAGCAGGAATTATTATGGGCAAACAAGGAGTTAAGGAAGCATACTCAACTGGCAGAGGCAAAATAATCCTAAGGGCAAAAGCAGCTATTCAAGACAATAAAATTATTGTAACAGAGATTCCTTATCAGGTAAATAAATCAGAGCTAGTAAAAGAAATAGCCTCACTAGTCAGAGATAAAAAAATAACAGACATCACTGATTTAAGAGATGAATCAGATAGAAAAGGAATAAGAATTGTGATTGAACTAAAAAAATCCTCAAACCCTGAGCTTGTTCTAAAACAGCTTTACTCTCATAGTAGATTACAAACAACTTTTGGAATAATCATGTTGGCTTTGGTTGATAACAGACCAGTCATTCTTAATCTAAAAGATTTAGTACAGAATTTCATAGATTATAGAAAACAAATAATCACCAAAAGAACTCAGTTTGATTTGAAAAAAGCAACAGAAAGAAAGCACCTCTTAGAAGGGCTCATAATAGCTCTTAAAAATATAGACCCTGTTATCAAGATAATCAGAGCCTCAAAATCCCCAGAACAAGCATCAAGCTCTTTGATTCAAAACTTCAAACTAACAAAAATACAAGCATCAGCAATACTGGATATGAGATTGCAGAAATTAACCTCATTGGAACAAGATAAAATCTCAAAAGAAAATACTCAGCTATCAAAAAAAATAGAAGAACTCAAATCAATCCTTGCATCTACTCAAAAAATCCTCGATATAATCAAAACAGAACTAATCACTCTGAAAGAAACCTATGCTGATCCAAGAAGAACAGCTATAAGCTCTGAAAAAATAGAACTAGGAGAAGAGGAATTAATCAAACCAGAGAACGTTGTCATAACAATAACTCATTCTGGCTATATAAAAAGACTTCCAATTTCCAGCTACAAACAGCAGAAAAGAGGAGGAAAAGGAATCATAGCAACAACAATGAAAGAGCAGGATTTTGTAGAAAATCTCTTTATCGCAAATACACTTAATAATATCCTGTTCTTCACAGATAAAGGCAATGTTTACTCTCTAAGGGTTCATCAAATCCCAGCTACAAAAAGACAGGCAAGAGGCATACCAATTGTCAATTTGTTAGCAATTAAAAATCAAAAAATAACAGCATCAATCCCAATAAAAGAATTCAAAGAAAATCTTTTCCTGGTTATGGCAACCAAAAAAGGGGTAATCAAAAAAACCCCTTTAACAGCTTTTACAAATATCAGAAAAACAGGAATAAGAGCAATTACTCTAGAAAATGATAGCCTGATAAATGCTGTTCTAACAGATGGTCAGAAACAATTGCTTATTGCAACAAAAAATGGCATGGCAATTAAATTTAATGAAAAGAATGTAAGGCCAATGGGGAGAACAGCAGCAGGGGTAAGGGGAATAAAACTCAAAGCTAATGATGAGATGGTTGGTTTGGTTATAGCCAAAGATGAGAGCACTTTATTAACAATCACAGAAAATGGATTTGGAAAAAGAACAAAGATAAGCGATTACAGACTAATAACAAGGGGGGGATCTGGAGTGCTTAATCTAAAAATAACCTCAAAAAATGGTCCAATAACAGGAATAAAAACTGTTACAGATAGAGATGAATTAATGTTGATTTCTCAAAAAGGTATTGGCATTAGAATAGTTGCAAGCGAGATATCTACTATTGGAAGAATAACACAGGGAGTAAGAATAATGAAACTAGCTCCAGAAGACAAGTTAATAGCCTTGGCAAAAATAATCCAATAACAAAAATTGGAAAACTCTTAAAGTTTGTTCGAAATCCAAGGGATTTCGTACACCTAAAAATTGTAAACAATTTTTAGATTTTCCAAATTTCACGGAAATTCCTCTGGAATTTCTGGGACACAAAAGAGCTTCGCTCTTTTCGTGCATTGAAAAACTTCGTTTTTCAAAGAAAGATTTATAAATAACTATTCTCTAACTCAAGATATGGCTCCAGAGGTGAGAAGTCCTAATTTGTTTGAGAAAATTCTACTGGTTATAGGAATTCTTGTTTTAATCGTAGGATTTGCATTTATCCAAAAAATAGCTACTGCAATCGGTTTTGGGTGGGAACTGCTAATGCTGATTTTTTTATGGTTAATTCTAGTAACATTAATCATAGTCTTATCTGCTACTGAAAACATGAAAGAAGAGCTGAAAATAGTTACTAATGCTGAGTTGGCAGAAGTAAGATTATTGAGAGAAGAGTTTAAAAGAAAGAGATAAGCTGTTTCTAGAAAGAACTGGATTTAACAACTATTAGACGAAACTCCGGAGGCTGATAGTTGTTATGTTTATATTTGGGGCTTGAAACGGCTAAATTTGCACTAGTCACGACAACCTTGCACATAAGCTATTTAAGCAAAAAGCCCATATAACTGCTTCTGATGAAAACGCTACTTTTATAAACCTCTAAATTCTTCTATTCCCTGTGGGGCATATACTTAACTTCCGCAACCGACTATGGTTGTGAGGAAAGTCCGCCCACTTTTGCAAGGGTTGTGTTATTATGCCACAACTTGAGCTTAAGAGGCCACCTCAGGAATGAGGTTGCAGAAATGCAAGGCAACGGCACAGAAATGGCACTTCCATTAGGGTGAGATGATATGGCGAATCAGCTGAGCAATTGGCTGAGAGCTAACCTATTGATGTCTTTAATGGGAAAGGTTAAACAGCCAGTCCTGGCTAGTGCAAGTTACCAGCAAAATTGCTGAATTACGCTCAGTAGAATGTTAAGGCAGTCTATTGCTGGCCAAAAGCCATAAATCTGCTTCGCAGATTTAATATAGCAAGACTGACAAAAGGCGGCTTATTTTGCCCCACAATTTTTCAAAATAAAATGAGTGACGAAAAAATAAGAATGCCCTCTGGAACAGGGGGATTGGTAAGATATTTTGATGAATACAAGAGCAAGATAGAGTTCAAACCAGGATTAATAATCCTATTTGTAATTATTGTAATTCTTATCGAGATAATTCTTCACACAAGTGTGATCATAGGTTAAAATGTTTGGCATTAATCCGAGAAAAGCAGCCCAGTTAATGAAGCAGATGGGTATCAAACAAGAAGAGATACTGGCTTCTGAGGTAATCATAAAAACAGAGGGCAAAGAATTAGTAATAAAAAATCCATCTGTAGCAAAAGTGGAGATGGCAGGCCAAACATCTTTTCAGATATCAGGCACAGTAGAAGAAAGAGAGCCTGAAACAGAGATAAGCAAAGAAGACATAAAAACAGTAACAGAACAAACTGGCTGCAAAGAAGAGCAGGCAAAAGCAGCACTAGAAGAAGCTGAAGGAGACCTAGCCAAAGCAATTCTGGCTATTAAATCTTAGTTCTTTGTTATTAAATCCAATTGATAATCCGAAAACTATTAAAACTTCTCCACCATACTTTTTCTTATGGAAGAATTCCAGCTCCTGAGAGAAAAAGCAAAAAATAGAATCCAGATCGCAGACCATATGCTAACAATGACTTATCCATTGGTCAAGGATACAAAGTTACTATTGGTTATCATGGAAAATATCTTTTTGGCTTTAACATGTGCCATGAGCTCTATTCTCCATTATGACAGGCTATTCAAAAGAATCCCTGCTTTTACTGATAATTTTGAATCAAAGTTCAATTTATTCAAAGAGCGATGCATAATCAAATACAACATAAACAAAGAATACCTTAAGCTTTTACAGGATGTCAAAAATATAATGGTAGAGCATAAAAAAAGTCCAGTAGAATTTGAAAGAAAAGGCAAATTTGTTATCTGCTCAGATTCCTACAGATTAAGAACAATAACCATCAACCAAATAAAGGACTATATTGCCAAAGCAAGGGCATTTATCCAAACCTCAATTGTTATAGTAAGCAAAAATGAATCAATATTTAGATAAGGCAAAAGAAGAACTGCTAAGGGCAGACCACTTACTATATGTTAGTTTGAAATATACACGAACAGTTGATGTAATCAAGTCTGTTATCCAAAGGTTAATAACTACCTATGATGGAATAATAGACGCTCTTTTAGCCCAGGCTTCCAAAAAAAAGAAAATAAAAACAATCCCAATAGCACCTACTATGAAAGCAGAGGTTCTAAAAAAGGCCTTCAAGGCTAATGAGAGGATTGTTGACAATTTAGATTTTTATCTTTTGTTAAGAAAATTTGTAAAAGCAAAAACAACAGCAAGAGAAGAATACAGAAGACATGTCACAATGACAGCCCACATAACCCCCTCCCACATAGTCGAGGTCAACACAGACATACTTAAAGAGTACTATTTCAAAACAAGAGATTTCTTGGAGTATATCAAAGAGGAGGTAATAAAGTCGAAAGGCATTTAAACAAAAAGATTTTATTTTATTAAAATGAACAAAGTAGAGTTGATAAAGAAATTAAAAGCAAAAGGATGGACTAGTGAGGATATAAACAAAACTTTCAAAATAATAGAACAGGCTGAAAAAGCAGAGCCAAGACATTTTATGAACCAGGTTGTTTATTGGGCAGCTTTGATTGTGATTGTAATATGCAATCTATTTATCTCAGTAACCCTTATCCTATTCTTGCTTGCTTTGAATAAACTAGCCCTCTATGCTATTATTGCAACAATTGCTTTTGCATTTGGATTGTTATTTAATTTCCCAGAAGCTGCATCGTCAGATTTTGGTTTATAGTTATCCGTGGATTTGCACCGAGAGGCAGCATCATAGATGCATTCATTTTCAGCTGGTAATCATGCTTGTATTTTTCTATTCGGCCGGCGTCGATGTTGAATATTTCTTCGCCCTGGCCATTTAAGCTTAGGAGTCTGTAATTTTTCAGAAATCCGAAAGTGCCGCTCATCCGGAATCTTCCGGCGGAATAAGGTACAGGCCAGGTGTCGGGTACTGAATCGGCTGGTTTGAAAGAGCTTTTTATAACGGCGAGTCGGCCTTTTTCGGTCTGGCGGATTTCGTCAAGTGTGTAGGTGACGTCTCGAGCTTTTCG
>SDBU01009382.1_pt1 | contig 10966 bp, 11 predicted proteins | sample 2277071 | NCBI WGS metagenome assembly SDBU01 (sample SAMN10397929, study PRJNA504765) | marine sediment metagenome | isolation source: marine sediment core GS08_GC12, 126 cmbsf | place: Arctic Ocean: Gakkel Ridge, Loki's castle | collected 2008
TAATATTGTGGAAGAAATGGGTGCCGTGGGACGGGTCTATCCTGAAATCCTCGGTCGAGACCTCGATTATCGTCCTGGCCCAGGATATCTGGTCCCATTCGACAGGAATTCCCAGGAAACGGTCCCTGGTGCCCCAGCGACCCGGTCCGATGAGGATATAGGGACGGCCGTCCAGCTCCTTATTTATCTCCCCGATCTCCCTGGCCATCTCCAATGTTTTCGTGTGGTCGAAGGTCTTCAAGGGTACGAAGACTATGTCGTGGATGTCCTGGAGGATGCCGTTGCCCAGTGCCTTGTTAGTGAATATGACCGCGTTGTTCCTGACCTTGTCGTCGATAATCACCTGTTTGCGCTCGCGGCGAGTGACCAACGGGCGTATCTGGAGTATGTGGAATGTCGGTTTTCCATCTTCGTCCGTGTCGCCGGCGAACTCGATCTCCACCGGGCGGCCCATTCCCCTCTCCCCTATCTCTAACAACTCGCGGAGTATGGAGACCAACGGTAATTGATCGTATTTCAGGATGCCGGCGAAGGTTATGACCTTTGGACCTGCCGAAGAGATGCCGTCCCTCAGCCTGTTATCGTTGGCATCATAGGTGCTGGCCAGGTAATCCAGTGTACCGTCCTTTTCCGCCTCGCGGACCGGAAGCGTGAGAAGGGTCACGTCCTCCCCCATGGACAGGTCGAAGTATGTTTGTTCCATATTAAGGGCATAGAAGTACTGCTGGGAGTTCTTCATCACCTCCTCCGGGGTTGTGAATCCGTGTAGGATATTGGGATATCTGGGGGAAAAATTTATCACCCTTTCGCCCTCGACCACCATCTTCCCCAGGCCCAGGGCCAGACTGGCAATGCCGTCTTCCCTCTTCAGGGGAGCTATCGGGTAGAAATTGTATGATTGGGCCACACCGGAGAACATGGGGTAGAACCGGTTTCCGAATGAATTGCCCACAAGCTTCTGGAGAACTATGCCCATCTTCTCCTCCTCTGTTATGTGTAGGCTCGTCTGGGTGTAAGCCCTTGCCGCCTTGAAAAAGGTGGACGCATAGACCAGTTTGATGGCCTGACACAGCTGCTCAAGCCTAATTTCGTCATCACCACAGTTATTTGGCAATATATAGGTCGAATATATCCCGGCAAAGGGCTGGTTCTGTGAGTCCTCGAGAAGACTGGACGACCGGACAGCTATCGGGTAATCGACATGGGTGAGATATACGGTCAGGGCGATCCTGGTCTCCTGGGGCAAAGTGGCGGCCAGAAACTGCCTGGACAGTTCTTTATCCGAGAGGTCTGTGCTCACTATCTCGTGTAAGCCGTTGGAATCCATGAACTCGTCGAAGGCATCCGTACCGATGACCATGGTGTCCGGGATCCGGACCCGGCAATGGGGTATCCTGGCCTGAATATTGCTCTGATGCAACAATTGAGAGAGCAGCAACCTGTATTCGTCTGCCGTCTTCTCCCTATCGGTCGAAAGCCTCCAACTCTCAACTATCCGTTTGTTATCAAAAACTCCTATGACGATGTTAGTATTCCCAACATCAATCGCCAATATCATCTGATTTCTCCTCTTTGTCCTTGCTTATTAGCAGTTCGTATGCTAAAATAACGAACAACCGTTGAAAAGGAGGTATATCCATGTCAGAGGTTGAGGTAAGATTCTGTCCATTGCTCACAATAGTGAATGCAGGACAGGCAAATTATATGGTCTGTCAGAATAATTGCACCTTCTACATTGAAGACGAGTGCGTTTTCGTCACCACCGTCAGGCTGTTAAAGGAAACCGTAAATCCAAAGATCATCGAAATGGCTCGTAAGGGTCAAACGGATGAATCCTGATCTATAGTCTGCTCGAAAAAGGCTTCCGTCACTGCCGCTGGATCTGGTCCTGCGCGCCTCTGGCGCGAAGCCGTCTTAATCCATCGTCAGTGGCGTCAATTTGCCATCTGGATATGTGTATCTATACGTATTATTGCTGATCGCTCACTCATCTCATATGTATCCCACTTCGCGAACCAACCGTTCATCACAAACTTAGTAATGTATAATTATATCACGATGTCTCCGTAAATGCACGTTAATTCAGGGAGAGCGGAGGGCTATCCAGTTCTCCGATTTTCCAGCAAGGTGACAACGAGTTCGGGAGGGGAAATCCTTATCTATTGACATAGAATTCTGCTTCTGATATACTTGGGGGCAATGGAGAATCTGATATACTATACCGTTCTTGAGCAAATAGTAGGGTGGGCATTGCCCACCACTTCACTAGAATTGAACAGGAAAACAAGAAATGGCACATCGAGATCTGTTTGAGGTTGTCCTGAAGAACAAAGAAAATTTTCCACTGAACTTTGTGAAATGTACCGGTGTTGATAACATCAGGAGAATCCAGAAAGGCAGGAATCTCTTGATCGAAAAAAAGGACGTAGATCTTCTGAATTCCTACAGGAGAAATGTGGGAGCTGTTCACCAGTGTCAGATGCCCTGGATCGTGGGCTTTGGCGTGAACGGCGGCAGGCCGCATACAACCCCTTATGGAAGAACTCTGTGGCAGTTAATCAATGATGAGGTAGGACCTCTAACCCGGAAGAATCACGAGGAATGGGTGCGAGAATCGCTGGAAGCTGTCCTGAGGCTTTTGCCTGTATATATTCAGAAAAACCACGTAATGAAAGTGATGGCGGAACAGGGCGATCTGCTCAACCTGTGCGGCGGCGTAATGGTTTCCAGAGTTGGCTATAACCCGGTCCATGCTTTCCTCCTCACCCTCGCAGGCATGGGATTTACGGGCAATACATATAACTCGCCGGGCATTGATACGGCAGACTTTGCAGATCGGGTCAAGAGGATGTATCTGACTGAAGATTCCGACCCGGATGAATACGTTCTATTATTGAGAAATACTGGCGGCGAGGCGACTTTCCTGGCTATGCAAGCAGCGAAAGAGGCTACAGGAAAACTTGAGCGTATTGGCTATGAAGGTAGCTATCACGGGCGGTTTGAGTACGTTGATGTAGACTATCTTGAGCACTCTATAAAGTTCCCTGATCGGTTGACTGGTACGTCAGAGGACAGTTCGATCAATGAATTGAAAGAATGCCTCAAAGCACACGGAGACAAGATCGGAATTCTTATAATGGAGGGCGTACAGGGCGGCGCGTGCTATCTTCCTGGGAACCTGGAAGACGGAACGCATTTCTACGACGCTGTGAGGAATCTGTGTGACGAATACGGTGTTCTCTTTGTTATGGATCTGGTTCAGGTCAACGGGATCACCGGTTCGTGGAATCCTGTTCAGGAGGCAGGCGCCAATAAGGGCGCGCATATCTATGCTCTTGGGAAGGGATATAGTGAAGCGTACCCGTTAAGCGGGGTACTGTTGCCAAGAGCTATTGCGGAGAAACTACAGGTGGGCGGCTGGACGAGCACACATAGTATGCACTGGCAGGGAGCCACTATTGGCATGGGAATCTTTCTGGTCAACGATTATCTGAAGAAGAAGTTCGGAAAAGACCTGATGGAATACTCAAGGCCAAATGCCGAATACTTCAGCCTGAAGCTGGACGAGATGGCGGAGAAATACGATGGAGAATTCGGGACTACAGTACAGCACCAGGGGATGAAACACGGATTCATGCATTCATTGAGATTTTCCAGCATGGAATTCGCTGATAGATTTGTTGAGGGGTTGACGAAAGTTGGCTGTTACGTCTTTGACACGATAAAGCGGGCAAATTATTCCACGGTGAAATTATTCCCGCCACTACTTTCAGCGCAAAGTGGACTGGATGAAGCGCTTTTCTGTATAGAATATGCCCTTCAGGAGGCAGGAAAAGAAACCTCGTAATAATGACGATCATGGCGATTTGTGATAGCGGCTATGAGAAAGTATAAAGGTTGAAAAGAGTTATAGTTGATGCTTTAGTGTTTGGATTGTGTCTTTTTCTGGTTAGTGTTTCTACTACGAAAGGTGATGATGAATTTCCAGTTCCTGTTGAGTTCACGTCCATAGAAATGAAGGACGTCGGCAATTTCCATGGCTCCAAGGCAGCGAATGAGCTGTCGGGATGGAACTTCTGGGGTGGTCGTGAGCCGATAGTGTCGCCCGGCTGGGTGGTCTTCCCGGTGGATGGCGCATACCAGTTCGTCGTGGAATGCAAAAGCCAGCAGCTTGATCCTGGCGACGCCGCAAAGGGCATTTTCGCTGAGTTTGACGTTCGACTTCACGTACTTGATGGCAAGAACACTGCAGGAAATATCAAGGACCTGATCGAGTTGTTAGGCGATACCAACGGTGACTGGGTGGTGGCGCATGGCGCAGCCGTCACGGATGATAGGATAGGCGAAGATTGGGCAAAAGTGACTGTAAAGATGGAAGATCCGATAACCGGTGATCCGATTGAGATAGAGGCGGGAACGTTAGCTCAGATAGAAATCTGGTTCACCAATGACGAAAACGTACCTCCGAATGACAGGAACTTTCTGGTGAGATCCGTCGCTGTATTGCTGCCAGAGGGCATCAAAATAGCAGTGGAACCCGTCAGCAAACTGACTACCACCTGGGGAAAGATGAAAGCGGAATAGGGAGCAGATCCTTGTTGGTGGAGTTCATTGTAGGGGCGGACCCGTGTGTCCGCCCGACCATTAGTTTCAGGGCGGACACACGGGTTCGCCCCTACATCATGTTCTATTGCGAAGATGAGGACATAGGATGAGAGCCAGGATTTTTTTGATCTCTGTTTTTGTGTGCGCGCTTGCTTTTCAGACCGTCTGCATGGCTGACTCCGATCAGGTCAGGAATCCCTATATTCTGGGTGGTGTGCTGTCTGGCGTGGTCTTGAAAGATGTCTATGCAGGAGCGCGCATGGGTTCGTACAAGCCGGATCTTGGAGAACTGGATGACCTCCTCGCTCATTTTGATGTGAAAGCGCCTGGCGCATCTACCATGTATAATGTCTTTGCCAGGCTTAAAGGCTCGCCGCAGTTGTCCTACCTTCTGGAGGTGGGGTACTGGGAGAGCGATATTTCTTCCCTGGAATCTGCCGTTCCTGTAGACCTGGAAGCGACTTTCACTCAGGCGTCTCTTAGTTTCCTCTACTATCCTGAACTGATACAGGAATACGTGCCCCTGTATCTGGGCATCGGAGGCGGGATAGCTCATCTGGAACTCAGTGGGGATACGCTGACGCTTCTGCGGGAAGTGGTTACGAAGCGCGAAAGCACCGGCGTCAGTGGTAACTTTATCGTGGGCCTGGAGTATATGATTCTGGAGCGATTCATGGTGAGTATCCAGACAAATCACATCTTCAAGAAATTCGCCGTAGATGAGGAAGATGAGCTGAAGTTCAGTTTCGATGGTACGGTTGTGAGTATAGGAGTGTCCGGGCGACTTTGACGTATGGATCAGAAAACCGGCAATCCGGAAGACCAGAAAGCCAGAACTGGCAATGAACATTAGACCAAATGACCTGGTACTGGAGATCGGAAGCGGGGATAACCCCAGGCCGAGGTCAGATGTCTTATGCGACAAAATTCCTGAAGACGACACTCAACGTGGCGGGGCAATAGTTCTTGATAGACCCTTCATCGCCGCTGACGGTCAATACTTACCTTTTGCGGACAAATCCTTCGATTACGTAATCTGTTGCCATGTACTGGAACACGCTGAAGATGCCGCCCTATTTCTGTCCGAATTGGCGCGTGTGGCCCATCGTGGATATATCGAGACTCCAACAGAGATCGGCGAAAAACTGTATGGATGGCCGTATCACAGGTGGTTTGTCAATCTGGACGACACCGGCAAACTGATACTCAGGCGGAAAACTGAAGAAGATACATTCGGGCAGCTTTTTCATTATCTATTTTCCAAAGATCCCACCTACGCCAGATTCCATGCTCAAAATCACGACCTCTTCCTGATCCAGTACGAATGGTCGGAGAAGATCGACTATGAAATAGTTGGGCCTGACAGCGTTTTCATAGACCTGAACAGTTGGGAAAGCGTGGAGAAGCTGGTAGGTGAACAGACGGGAACTGGCATAGCCGCTACTGTGAAAAACCTGGTGCCTGGCGGAGTCCGTCAGCGGATGAAGTCAGCCATAGTTAAAAGCAGTGGGAAGCATAAAAAGACTTTGCAGGACATAGAAAGTATAATCGTTTGTCCCGTGTGCAAGGGCCAGGTGCAGTGGCAGGACGATTCCATCTCATGTCAGAGTTGCGATCGGACCTATCCTATCAAGGATGGAGTGCCTTTCATGCTGGCGGAATGAGAGTGCAGAGATTTGAAATCGCAAGTATCCAGCATCCAGCATCCAGCATCCAACATCCAGTATCCAGCATCGAGTATCCAGCATAACATACTCGTTCTCAGCGATGGGAAGCCGGGACACTACAATCAGTCGCTGGGGATAATGGACAGGATGAGCGATGTATCGACGAAGACAATTGAGGTCAGGTTCAGAAAGAAATGGCGCGATAACGTGCTCAGGGTATTCGTCCGGCTGTTGGCTGGCGTGAAGCTCCCGCGCAAACTGATCAGGGCGATGCTGAGATGGTCAATGGAGAGCTTCTCCGCTGCGTCGGTGCTGGAATCAGATCACTGGGATGTCATCCTCTCGACTGGCTCGTCGGTGGCTGCTCCCAATTTTCTGTTGGGTCGGCTTACGGAAGCGAAAACTGCCGTGTGTACGCGGCCTTCGCCCATCGGTATTGCCCATTTTGATCTGGCGATTCTACCGGAACACTCGCGGCCACGACGTCACGCTAGTAATATAGTCATGACCCTGGGAGTTCCCAACAGGATTACGCCAGGGTACGTTGAGACAGCGGGATCAGCTCTTGCGGAACGTCTGGGAATCGGTGATCAGCGTGTCATTGGCCTGCTGCTGGGAGGCGATGATAGACATTATATAATCCCACCGGATATGGCATCCTCGCTGTGTGACGTCCTGCTGGATATATGTGAACAGAACGAAATGCGCCTCGCCATAACCACATCCAGACGGACGGATCCAGAGTCAGAGGTTGTGGTAAAATCCAGGATGGATGGGAACCCGGCCTGCTGCTTCTCGATACTGGCAGGCGAGCCGCAGGGGGAGAACCCTGTCCCGGGTATACTGGGAATATCCGACGTGGTCATCGTCACGGAGGACAGTTTCTCAATGGTCTGCGAGGCGGCCAGCAGTGGGAAAAAAATAATAATCCTGGAAGTGAAGCGAAGGAAACGTGGAGATCCAAAGCGTCAGAGAGTGTATCGGATGCTTGTTGATGGCAAATATGCACGAAGCGTCGATGTGTCGAGCTTGAAGAATGTGATTCTGGACTTCACTGGCGATCCATCGAAGTCTGAAGTGTTGGACGACGCCCAAATCGCAGCAGATGCGCTGCATAATCTTATCAACGGATGTTAAGCCTTTAAAGCATAAGGTTTGCGTTCCCATATCTGTGAGCGGAGAAAGTGACATCTTCTGTACTAGATCTGTCAGAGAAAATCCCCCCAGCCCCCTTTACAAGGGGGAGTATAGTTTTATCTCCCCTCACTTCTGATGCCTTTAGGCGAAATATGGCATGTGAAACTGCTGTTCTCCCCCTTGTAAAGGGGGCTGGGGGGATTTTAAGGCAATATGGAATTTCATATACAGATCATCTCTGGGGACGGAAATTCTATGGCTGGCTGTCATGTATTTTCTGTTCTGTGTTCCTCTCTGCATCTGGCGCATGGGCGATCACATTCCCCTTCGAGGAGGCTCGTCCGCTTTACGTTGGGGCGCGTCCGCTGGGAATGGGGAATGCTTTCACTGCTCTCGCAGACGATGCTGAGGCGGGGTTCTGGAATCCTGCGGGGCTTGTTCAGTGGCAGGGGGTGAAAATCGCAGGTTCGCGGAAGGTGTCGGATCGAGAGGACTATGCTTTCGATCCCAAATGTATCGCCTATTCCTACAGGGATACTGGATTCTTCTGGGGAAACAAGATCGCCCTTCGCGTTGATAGCGGTACGCCAGATTTCACCTATTATTCCCTGGCGCGGAAGCTAAATCCCTATCTGGCGATGGGCGGAAGTGTGAAATTCAAGCGGAAGCACCCAACGGATTACTACCAGTTTTTCGGGCACAGTCCGGGCTATGATCTGGGCGTTCTCTGGAAACCAGGCACCCTTAGTTCTGGCGGTATACTCATTCAAAATATGGGTGATGCAAAGCACTGGATCAGTGTCGTCACGCTTGGTTTTGCCCATAGATTCTCGAACACATCGCTTCTATCTGTGGATATAGCCACGCTGTTCGAGAACGATACCGCGTTGGAACCTCACTTTGGATGGGAGTGGCAGACGACCGATTGGATGGCGCTGCGAACTGGCATCTCAGACGGCAATTCCACCGCCGGGGTGGGTCTGAAGTGGCTTATGCTTCGGTTCGATTACGCGTGGATACGCAACGAGGAAGGGAGTGCGCATTTCCTATCTGCGCAGGTGGAGCTATAGATCTATGAAGACCATATCTATATCCCTGATCATTATTTTTGCTTTCTCTTTATCAGCCGAAGGGCGTATGTTGGACACGAAGACGGTGGGGAAGCTGACGATGATCGCTGTACTATCTGCCACCGCTTATGTGGTCAGAATGCTGATCAACAGAGATCAAGATAAGACTGCCAGACTCCGTGAGCAACTCGGCTCGCCTGACAAGAGCATCGAGTTTCAGGAAGGGTTCGATCACTTGCGAGTGGAGTGGTACGGCGGTCGTGCTTATATCTTTCGCAACGGTGTTCTTTACAGACAACACAGGAGAGAGAATGACATATAGATGTCCTCGATTTTCAATCTCTGTTTTACTGATACTGATGTGCATGGCGATCGTTCCGCAGCCAGCAAGTTCAAACGCCATCGGTGACGCTGATCGCGATCTGTTTCGATACATACACGAGGACATGAAGAACGGTTTCCTTGATTCTGCTCTGCCGGCGATTCAGAGGATGGGTGATCCCCCGGTTTACCTTGGGGTATGTTTATTTCTGAGCGCCTTCGGTGATGAGAAGATGGCAGAAACAGGGAAATTGGCGGCCACCGCTTTTCTGGAAGCAGGTACTGTAGTCTATACGCTTAAACAGATCATCAGCAGGCCGAGACCACAAAGTGAATCGGAGGAGGTTTCCTTTCCATCTGGCCATGCGGCGCTTGCTTTTACTATGGCGACGGTTGTCGGTTATGAGTATCCAAAATCGCGGATTCCACTATACTTCGGTGCCTTCGGAACAGCATTCGCCAGGGTTTATCTAGGCAGACATTATCCCGCCGATGTGATCTTCGGCGCGCTTATAGGAACTCTGGTGGGAATACAAGTAATCCATTACAAGAAGCCGATTCTCAGCTTTACTTTCTAGATATTGATATGAAACGCATACTTCTAATCAGATTTGGCTCAATCGGGGATGTGGTGCTGACCACGCCAGCTATTCGCGCGGTGAGAGGAGCGTTCCCTGACGCGTATATCGCTATGCTGGTGGGCGATCGCTCTGCGGACGTGATCTCGGCAAATCCTCATCTGGACGAGGTCATAATATTTCGTCGAGAGGTGAAGGTATTTTCGGAGACGCGCCGCGCTGCGGCCATGCTCCGAGAGCGAAATTTCGATATCAGCGTGGACATGCAGCGGAAGTTTCGGTCGAGCCTGCTGGCTTACCGAAGCAGGGCCAGGCTTCGCGTTGGATACCATCGGCCAGGGGGATTTTTGTGTACTGTCAAGCTACCTCGCAGTGACAGACATATAGTGGACCAGAATCTGGACCTCCTGAAGCCGTTGGGCATAAGTGAAGCAGATCGCGAACCTGAGATATTTCTGTCAGACGAAGATAGAGACTATGCCAATGGTGTATTCCAATCGCAAGGTTTGACAGAAAAATCACCTATTATTGGTATGTTCCCCGGCGCTGGCTCACCCTCCAAATGCTGGCCGGTGGAACGCTTCGCAGCTATCGGCAATCTGGCAGCCGAAGAGTTCAACGCCCAACTGATGATCTTCGGCGGCCCAGGAGAAGCGGATATTGTGGACAATGTAGCGCAGAATATGAAAACACACGCCGTTCTGATGAAAGACATAATAACGCTCCGACAACTGGGAGCCATGATCGAAAAATGCGACCTATTCCTGAGCAATGACACAGGCCCCATGCACATCTCCGTCGCCGTCAAAACAACGACTATAGGACTGTTCGGCCCCGGCGACCACGTCAGATTCCATCCCATAGGCAAAAAGCACGCGCTGATCAGGGGAGATGTGCCTTGCGGCCCCTGTAAACAATTCACCGGTAAATGTAAAGACAGCATCTGCATGGAAGCAATCACTGTGGATGAAGTTTGGAAATCCGTAGCCCAGCGGCTGTCGTAGAGCCGGGTTAGCGGTAACAGACAGATAGTCCCCAACGATCTTCGTTTTCTGGGCTTAATCTCTTCGTCGAGTATCAGTGTTTGAAGTTAGGAAACTCATGTCGATAGTAACGTAACTTTATGATGTTTTCTTTACGTGCGATTCGTTTGCTCGAAACCGGTTATTCACCGGGGATGAACAGTAAGGTTGGGTCAACACTTTTCCAATCGTACTTTCAGCGACTAATAGCTAGTCACTTCGTGACCAAGCACAGCGAAAACCTATACTGCGGTCCGTGTTATGGGGAATGCTGAACATGCGTTGGGCGCAACGCAGGGAGAGCCAATCGAAGTCCCAGGCACCACCCCGCATAATTCGATGTGTTCCAGAACTTGGTCCCACCGGATTACTCTCAGGTGAACTGGAATAATAGTCCTTACCATACCAATCGGAGCATTACTCCCACACATTGCCAGACATGTCATAATACCCACCATAAAACCTATGAGTCCGCCCACTAAAAGAATGCCGCCGAAAACCAGCAATATCGGCTTAGCGCGCTTATCGAGAATTTTGTGGCTCAATAGTTTGACCATATCTCATAA
>SDBU01009384.1_pt1 | contig 10965 bp, 10 predicted proteins | sample 2277071 | NCBI WGS metagenome assembly SDBU01 (sample SAMN10397929, study PRJNA504765) | marine sediment metagenome | isolation source: marine sediment core GS08_GC12, 126 cmbsf | place: Arctic Ocean: Gakkel Ridge, Loki's castle | collected 2008
GAGAGCCGCGCCCAGCCGCCGAGACGACCGTCGAAGGTGCGCATAGCCCCTGATCGATTGCCAAGGTATAGATCATCGCCAACGTCTGTTACAACAGCTCCAACTCCGGCATTCTGTGTGACGTACGCAGCAACAGGGACGCCGTCAATCCATAGGTAGACAACAGGATTGCCAGCAGGAAGCGCAGTGCCATCAAACTGCATTGCGACGTGGTGCCATACCCCATCTACCGCAAAATCGTCTGAGCCAGAACGAGAGATAGCCAGTGTAGTTACACATGATGCCCATGCAACGATTCCAAAGGCTTCTTCAATAGATACTCCCCACCCACTAGCAAATGCCGGAGACTTGTTCAGTATATGTCCAGTATTCTCTCCCCATCCATCCGGACTTATCCACGCCTCAGCCGTGAACGCGCCAGCGTGCAAGTCCTGAATCGCAGCCGCGTCAGCAACAACCACGCTCGTATCCGCACCGTCGAATGTGATCTCCTGCGGCGTCAGTGGCGTGCCTTCGACTACCCAGTTGCCGCCAGCGAACTCGTCGTCAAGGAACGCGTCAAGCTCAATCTCGCTGTCGTGCGGATGTGACCATGCGTGCCCCTCCCCCGTAACCAGCGCGGCAGGCGTACTGTCAGTCGGCAGGCCGAATACGGCGTCCCACGAGCCGCCACCACCAGCTATGGCGCAAGGATCGGCTCCGGCAGAGATGAGTGCGATTTCGTCAATGCCACCGTTGACGTCAGTGCCGTAGGTGCCGTCGAAGAGGACACGGCGGAAGATGAAAAGTCCTTCGATGAGAACGTTGGCACCTAGCGCGGGGGCAAGATTGGTTCCAATGCGTATTGGCGTAACAGGAGCAACAACCCCTGCAACTGCTGTAATCCCAAAGGCATGCACATCGTTGATACTTATACAACCATAATTGGTGCCATCCAGTGTATTTAGTATGCTCCAACGCATAATTACACAATAGGTTGTCCCCGCGTCCCAAGCAGAAACATCAATAGAAGTAAAGTCGCCTCCAAATTGGAGATACAATCTATTGTCCAAAAACTTGTTTATAGCCAACGCATCACTTCCTGCATGCAAGATGAGATGAGTTAGCCCATCATCGCCTTCCCACTCTGGCGTAATCCAGAAGACAACCGTGCCCTGGTTAGGATCGAGGTTGTCGTACCAGAGCGCCGCAGCATTCCCGACCAAATCACCCCGTGCGTAGCTCAGTGCATCCGGCGTCCCCGTCCCGTCGAACTTCCCCTGCACGATAGGCGCGCCCGCAAACACCGTGCCAGCGCGGATCGCCATCGACGGCGTGAAGTCTGCCAGTGCAGGCGCGAATCTCAACGTCACATCAGGCTCATTGAGCAAAACTATATGCGTCCTCGGAATCAGAATAGGCATAGTCCCTAGTCCTGTAAGACGCCAAGCTTGAACGCGAACCCCTCGCCGCTGGCAGGTGTATAAGTACCACGCTCCACCACAAGCCCATAGACTACGCCGTCTGTCGTGTCAAACGGAATCTGCAGGTTGGTCGCAAACGACGCACAGTTACCGGCCGCGCCAGCCAGCCCCTCTTCCCAGCTCGAGAACTCCACGTAGCCAACCAGATTGACCATGTCACCGTCGCTCGGCGTCCAGGGAGCGTTGTCCGCTGCAACCGTTGGAAGAGTGTCGAACAGGTATAGCCGTATGTTCGGCTTCACTGCAGCGTTGACCGAATCCACGCAGATCGCATGGATGATCACCCCCGTGCCACCCTCAGACCTCGGCACCGCGAACTCCAAAGCGTCAGCAGCAGCATTTGTCATCTGGTCCCCGGACGCGTACTGCGTTACGTTCGCCGGCCGCGTGAAGGAGTCCAGCGCTATCTCAGTATGACCGCCTACCTGACCGATGTGAAGATTGCTTGGCACGATCGCTCCGACAGTCACAATCCCCAGAAGCCGCGCCGCCCTGTCCCCAATGTCCATGACCTGGGCCTTCGTGGCATCTCCCATGTCCCGAAACCTCGTGTCGAATAAACCAAACACCCTCTTCAGTGTATCACCCATTGCTCTCCTCCATTACCCTCATCGTCCGCTTTAACGTCCTGCCTCCTGCCGCCCAGTCCTGTCCCGCCCCCCCACCGTCATTCCCGCGAAAGCGGGAATCCAGTCCTATTCCCCTGGCGCCCCGCCGCGTCACCTCATCGGCCTGATCGATTGAACCCATCGTGCTTGATGAAAAACGCCAGCGGGTTGCTACCCCACTGACTCCGGAATGTCTCGCGGTCAAGCAAGCGCTTGTGCTCGCTGCGGTTGCGCAGCGGCTCGATGATGTACTGTGGCAGAAGATGGGCGCACAGTGAGCCGGAAGACGCGCCAATGAATGCCACTACAAGTGTCCAGTCCATTCCCTACTCCTCATACCACGCGATCGACAGGCTAGCAAACTGTGCGTTTCCAGCACGATTTGTGATCCTGTATAGATAGATCATGCCCGGCGCTAATACCCACTCATGGCGCACGCTGCCTGATCCTCCACTGGCGTTGCCGCCGCGTCCGCCCGGGATACCCTGCTGGTCGAGATTCGTGCCGAGTGCGTTCACAGTTGGATCTCGCACCACGGTCACCGTTGAGACCGCATCAGACGTACGGTTCCGGTTGAAAACTGTTGTTGCCGTACCCCCAGTGATCGTGGCGTCCTCAAATATGTCGAATTCGGCGTTACCGCCTGTTGAGGCATCAGCTATGATGTGAAGTGACTTTGTCGTGGCTGTGAGTGCAAATATCAGGGTCGCATCGTCGGCCAGCGCTGCGATTCTGAATGATACATAGCAGGCATTCCCTTTGTGGATCTGACGATGCAGAACCGTCATTATCTGGAGCGCATTGACGATCTCATCGACGCCTGCCCGATCCCCATCCCCGTCGACGATCTGTACCGCTGTGCCATCCGGCAGCACAGCAGAGATCACCTCCGCGTGAGTCCCGTCCAGCATGTCACGGAATCTCTTGTACAATAGATTGTTTAATACTCTGCGGATAATATCAGCCATCGCCCCTGTCCCTATTGACTCGCTTTCTTCACCGCCGGACTATCTGCAGGCCGCCGCCGCGCTTTATTCCTGACCGGCGTCTTCTTCTCCTTGGTCGTCGGTATCAATCCCCGCGCTTTCGCCTCCGCCCGCGTCATTCGGACAAATGATCCCGGCCGTCCCGAAATCGGGACGCGGATCATCTCGCCTCGGTCGAACGTGGTATCTCGTGCTTCGATTGTTAGTCCCATCAGTGTGACCTCCGTCCTTGTTGGTGCATCTTCTTCACCTTCTCCGCATCCTCTGGATGACACCGGACAAACCGCCCGGGTGTAACTTCGACCCGGATCAATGGTCGGCCGCGTTTGCGGCGGCCGCCTTTGCGCCGGCTCGCACCACGAGATGGCGGCCTGACCGGCAATTCCATCAACCAACCACGCGGCAGCGTACACAGCCGCGGCTTGACCAGACAGTGCGCCCGCAAGAAGGCCAGCCGTGGCTCCGCGTTCGGGAAACGCTCAATCTCGGCCTGCCACGTCTTCAGCAGCGCCAGGCCGTCCCCATCGCCACGCACGAATAGCAGCTCTGGCGCGCACAGCAGTACCCGCAGATCCAGCGAGACCTCCTTCGTCGCCGCCCGCTCCGCTTTCGTGCCCACCTTCCCCGCGACCCCGCCGTAGCGCCACAGCGGCGCCGCCGCGTCCCATCGCGTCAGGAAGTGGAAGCCATACTCCAACAGACCCCACGGTATCTTCGTGCCCGGCGCCACGATGACCAGTCGCTCAAACCCGACATCCGGGAAACCGGACTCACAGATCATCGTCAGGAGGCCGGCCCTCTTCGCCTTTACCTGGATCGCCTTATCCGGCTTCCTGATCAGCATCGCGTTGCTCGGCAATTTCTCCTCCCTTTTTCAACGTGCAGTGAATCGAGCTTCTTGATCTGTTCAGCCGCGGCCCCTTGATGATCTTCCATTTCCTGTGGGGATAGAACCGGTATGCGTACCCGTATGCCGTCCCTGGGTCGAAGATGCGTGGTGTGTCCACCGAGAACTGCCAGTGGTGCGACGGGTCTGCAAAGCTGTTGTCGTGTTGCCAATAGGGGATCTTCAGATACACCGTCCCCCCCGGCCGCAGGACCCGCCAGCATTCGTCCATCGACTGAAAGAGGGTCATTCGCAGATGCTCGAGCACGGCCTTGGCTACAACCAGATCAAAGCACTCATCCTCCCACGGCCACGGCAGCACGTCCAGGTCATGTATCATATCGATCTCGGGACGATGCTGGACCTGGTCGTGATTGACAGCGCCCTCGATGATTTGATTGCCGGCCCCCAAATTCAGGATATCCATTTAATGTCCAATGCCTCAATCTCCTCGCCACGTTGGCGGTAAAAGCCCGCCATCCCAATACCGTCAGTATCCTCAACTAGTACATCCGGCTGGCGGTTCAACATCCTGGCCATACCATTGACAGCGTCGACGACGGGCTGCGAGCCGGCCGGCGTGAAGTCGTGAAATAGGATGAGGCCTGCCTTATTGAGCCAGTTGAACCATGGCACATCCCGAGCGACCTGCCGGTGATCACCGTCCACGAATATCATATCCAGCTTCCGCCCCTCGTACGTCGCCAGCTCCTCCCAGGACACTGCCAGGCGGACATTAACCCCCCAGCGTGCCAAGTTCTGCCGCGCTGGCTTGATCTGAGCCTCGGCGGAATTGAGCGTCACGATATGCGATCTCGGCGCTGCCTGCGCCAAGATGGATGCGCTGTATCCGGCCAGGGTCCCGATCTCCAATATCTCCGCGCCATCACGGTTGTACCGGTTCGCCAGATGAAACAAGGCCGCCGCCTGATAATCCAGAATCTTGCGGGGAATACCCACGCTGTGCTCCATTGCCAACGCAGCGTCCGGCGCTAGTCCCACATAGGCCGTCAGAAGGTCAGCTGGCTCCATTGCCCCAGGCTGCACGTCCGCCAGCCACGATTGCCCCCGGTGCACCTCATTCATCGTCTCCGCCCGCGCCGCTTCGCTTCGAACTCTTTCACCGACTGCCACGCCGCGGGGCTGTCGATCCGCCCCCTGATCAGGCCCTTCCAACGGCGTGCATCCCCTGGATAGTGCATCAGTCCCGCCGTCGTGATCCCCTTCGTATATTTGGGGAACGTGTTCCACTCGTTGCCGAGCAGGAGCACCTTCAGCGGTTCATTGTACATCGCCCGGATCAGCGCGCCCTGGTCCCTCTGCGCATGCCGTTCCCACTCCGCCAGCCATCTCCGGAAGAACGCCTGAACGCGCGTGTTTCGCGTGAACGCCCACACACCGCCGTTGTACTGCAACGTGTGCAGGGTCCGCACGGTTCGTTTCACATCCTCGAGTTCTTTCTTGTTGTTGCGGCGCTCGAATGAGTGCATGGTGTCCATTAAGTGTGGATCTTTGCAGATCACAAACTCCCACCCATCCTCGATCCACTCGAAGTATCGGTAGATCGGCGCCACGACCACCGTGTCCGCATCCAGGTACAGCACCGACTGCCACTCTGCCGGCGCGAGCTCATACGCCCTCAGCTTCGCCCGGCGCCCCCCGATGTCAGAATCCGGTTCGACGATCAGCACATCCTCCGGCCCAATCTTCCGGTCGCTGCACAGCGCGATCGGGATGTCCGGCATGAACTTCTTTGCGCTCTTCATCATCCGCAGGCACACCGTCCTGGCCGGATCCCCAAACGCCACACAGTAAATGCCTCTTGTCGATCCCGTCCCATAGTCCTTGAGCTTCGCCATTTCCACCCCACCGTCATTCCCGCGGAAGCGGGAATCCACATCCTTGTTCCTACTAGCGGCTTCAGCCGCTCCGCTTAGAGCGAGCGGTTCAATGTTCAAACGCTCATCTTCTATCCCCGCATTCAGCCCTGGGTTGATCAGCTCCTCGAAAGCCCGTTCGTGATCCTGGCACCACGCCTCGATCGAGTACGGCTCCGTCGCCGCCCGCAGCTCCTCCCGATCCATCGTCTTGGCCGGCCACGCCGCCTTTTTCACCGCCCTGAGCAGACTCGCTGGATTGCCTTTATCGAACCGATAGATACCCCGTATGTCCGGCAGTTCATCCAGCAGGCCCACCCCGCGCGGGATCACGATCCTCACCCCACAAGCCAGCGCCTCGAGGGGCGGCATCGGGATGCCTTCGACGCGGCTCGGGCACACCAGCACGTCCAAACCCTGATAGAACGCCGGCATCTCCGCCCACTTGAACCGATGCGTTGTCACTGGCCAGCCCCGCCCCGACGCGCGCCATTCCACCCGCCTCCCGATCTCCGATTGCGTCAACCCCCGCGCCAGGTCCTCGCCTTTCCGGTGATTCCGATATGTGTACCCCGAGAACCCGATCACCGGCCGCTTGTGTTTGCCTGTCCTCGCCAACGTGAAATGATCCCGCTCCAGCGGCGCGGCCACCTGAGCCGTCGGTCCGTACATGCTCAGCTGGTCCCCGTACAGCTTGCACGTCACAATCCTGAGCTGCACCTGGCTGCCCACGTGATCGAACACCTTCGCCTTTTTGTTTCCGGGAGGCGTCTCCTCCCGATGTGTGAAGTAGGCTATTGTGGGAATATCCGGCCACGGCTTGAGGCGTTGTGCCTCAAAGTACGCGCTCAGGTACAGCGCGTCACATGATCCGGATGGCGCTGCGCTCAACGTCCACCCCAGCCGCTCCCGCAGAACCCGCGCCATCCGCGGTATGATGCGGTCATCGTTAGGATTCTGGCAGACGATGTGTACGCGCAGCGCCATCCCTCAGTGTCCTTTCAACGTTCAAACGTTCCAACCTGCCAACGTTTCAACGTCTTTATGATCCGCTCTCGAGATCCACTTCCACAAATCCTGATGGGCGGATTAATCCGAACGCGGCTCTCATCTCCGCCAAGATAGCGACCATGTTTCGGATGAAAAAGTCCTCGTGCGAATCACTAACCTGAATGGATGCCAGCTCGCGGTCCCATAGCACCGCCTTCTTCCAGTCAGCCAGCAACCCTGTCCCCTGGGGAACAGTTTCGCTCTCGACAACCGTCAGACCCCACAGGGACTTTAGTCCCATCCGGGTCGGTCCGCCGAAGAAGTACATCCCGTTCGAGTCTGTGAGGAGATCGATCGTCTCCCAATCCGTTGGATTGAGCAGCCAGGCCGTGGGACGCACCCTGCCCGTGACGCGGGCCGTGGTGACCGCCTTTCGGGCGGTTGTCAGGATGTCTGTGTCCCACGCTTGAGCCAGAATCCCAGCGGTGGACAGGATGCCGGTGAAATCGTTACCGACCCCTGTGCCGTTGATCATCTGGTCCTCGAGTTCCTCTTCGAGGTCGGCGCGCAGTTCCTCGTCGATGATACCCCGGATCTGAGCAGCATCGCTCAGCGCCTGCTTCGTGGCCGGGATCCACACCGCGATCGTCTTGACCGGCTCAGTCACTTCCTCAAACGCCAGCGCCGCCTCGGGCTTCAGTCCCGAGATCTCGCCGGTCGCACCGGTGTAATCCGTGACATTCGCCTCGGGTACGACTTCGGCCTGTGTCACCCGCGCAGTCTGCCGGACGAAGTGCACCAGATCGCTTCCAGTCTGACGATTCGAAATCAAATCGCGGACAGTCAGCTCCTGCCGGCCCAGCGCTTCGTAGATCCGGGTATAGTCAGTCTCGACGAAGGCTCCGGCACTCGTGCTGCTATCTCCTGTGATCAGCGCCTTTCTGCCGATCAGCTGCTGGAACTGGATAGCCGGCGAGTGAATCCCCTTCCGGCTCTCGGGGATACGTCCATTCGGCGCAATCTCCGCCATCCACTCGAGGTATTTCTTCGCCTCGACGAACTGTTGTCCCAGGGTCTTCCCCCGAGCACTCGGGGCAGGTAGCCCTTTCCCTGTCTGCTTGCCGTCCAGGTCCAGACCTTCGCCCATGTCCGCAATCTCCAGAACCAACGCGGCATCACCTTCGAGCGTTTTGATCTCTGCCTCGACGCCCTTCGCTTCCTCAATCAGATTCTCGACATTCTGCCTCTCATCGGCTGTGAAATCGCGCTCCTCACCCTCGGCCAATACAGCGATGGCCTTCGCATCCAGAAGCAGCTTCCGCAGCTTCTCCCTCAATTTCTTGAGATTCATTTCATCACCTCAATGTAGTTTGATTAGCTGGAGCCCATCTCCAGCAGTTGGATAGCCACACGAGCAGCCACCGTGCTTGGCTTCGCGGTCCTTGGCGTACCGTCTCCGGCCGTGCCTTGACCATCACCTTCACCGTCACCCTCGCCCCCGATAAACTCGACGCTCAGCGCCCCGAGTTTCTCAAGTAATCCACTGTCCACCAGTGCGCACTTCACAGCCGCTTTTACAGCGTCAGCGTCCAGCGCACTGTTGATCACAATAGTCCCATTCCAGCCGGATCCCGCGCCCGCATTTGCGCCCGCAAATGCGGCCTTGATATCCGTCGTTTCTGTTCCGATCCCCGCGCCCAACATCACCGGCGAGATCTCGAAGACCTGCAACTTCTGCAGAAACACAACGTCGTGGCCCTCAAACTCCCCAGGCTCAGACTTGAGAATCTCAAACCCGTAGCTCCACTCCTGCAGGTCCCCCAGGGCCTTGACCGTCTCATAATGTTCTTTGCCGGCCTCGGTCTGCAGGAAGAACTTCCCCTCTACCACGGCGAGATTGTCACGCTCGTGGATCGCGCCCCGCCCCACCGGCAGAGTCCACCAGTCGTGGCCCCACGACGCGATTCGGACTTCCTCGCCATCTGTGAACGCGCCAGGAACCGTGACGTCACCGTCCAGATCGATGACATTCAACGTCGCAAACGTCGCCTCGAACTCTCCCGGCTCCCCACCGTCCAACAGCTTCAGCCGGCCATGGTAGAATTTTGATTTGGTTTTCATCATCCCCTCCCGTCCCTTCGGACTCCAATCAGTCGCATCAATATCCGTGCTCCCGAACCAATTATCGATATACTCGTGCCATGCGTCAGGTCGCCGGTCAGCATCGCACCGACTGTGCGCATCCTCAGCACTCACCTCCAGGAGAACCATTTCCCCGTCGATCAATTCCTGCAACCGTCGTAGCTCCATGGCCTTCGGGCTGGACGTGATCACCCAGGCGTCCTGGTCTGGTGACTGCGAGAGCAGCTCCAACACCCCATCGCGCGTCTTCAGAACATAGGGGCGAATTCGCGTATCGTGCTGGTGCGATGCCTGCCCGGAAAGTGCCTGATGTACCGTGTCGTAGTCATAGACCACATCCCCGACCTGCAGATGCTCCCGCACGTACGTTGACTTCCCCGAACATGGCGCCCCAGCGACAATCGTCCTGGCCATCCTCTCCTCGCTTGCACGTTCCAACTTCTGACTATCTATATTATGTAAAGTGCGGCTCACTTGCCAAATGTGACGCTGCACTGGCAGTTTGCGTTGTTGTCAGCGCCCCCTGCTGGGTCGCCTGGCCATCGCATACCGTTGCTGAACAGTTCCCAAATCCCGACCGTTTCACCATTCATCGCCGCGTGTTCGTCGCGCGGATCGGAGCTATTGACCTGCCAACGCTTCGTCTTCAGACCGCCCTGCTGGGCCGCCTCATTGGCTCCAAACGTGCTCGCACTCGTGACCGCACCGACAGCGATCCGCATTGCCCGAGCAGATATCGCGACGGCGAAGACGTTGCGCAAAGCCGCCCGCGGTTCCTCGTCCCTGAGCGCCTTGATGATCTCATCCTCAGTCACGTCATTGATGTATTCGGCCTGGATCCCTGAGTGTTCCTCCAGCCACGGCAGCATCCGATCGTTATCGATCTCCAGCTCGATTTGCTCAGCCACGTAGTCTGCCCACACGACCGCCGTGGCCCAATTCATACGCAGCGCGTCCGCCTGCAGTTCCCGGTCCCAGCGGTCGGCGTCCCACAGCTCATCGAGATCAATATCATCCGACCCAGACTCGTCTCGTACCTCGGGCACCTTCCCGACCAGCGCATCCCGCTGTCGCTCGAATGTCCGCGCCATCACCAGCGCCCACTGCTCCTCGTGCCGGCGCCGGACGCGGGGCAGCGTAGGATCGATGCGCGCCTTCGTCGACGCCCGTCCCAGCGCCTTTGGTTCATCACCCTCATCCGCTGATGCGTTAGCATCAGCTGGGTCACCGCTAGGTGACACGTCAGCCTCAGCACCGTCGCCGTTAGGCGACGCATCGTCCGCTGGCTCTTGATTGCTCGGAATCACGTTCAGGGGCATGACCAGCTCATCAGCCGGGCCACCCTTGCTCGGTAGATTCATCAACGCGCGCGCTTCGTCCGCGGTCATCCACGGCGTGCCAACCGCAGACCTCAGTCCCTCCGTCTGCTCTTCGAAGGATCCACGGAGTTTGGCCTCGATGTTGAACTCTGTGTACACTCCCTCCCTGTCCTCGAAATCGGTCAGTAGCTGCAGATCGACGTCCTGCTCGATCATCGCCAGCCAGGGCCCCAGACTATCCTGGTAGAGGTTCTTATGCTGTTCCGTAATGTTTGCGAACGTAGCATTGTCGAGGATGCCCACCATCGGCAGCGGAATGTGATAGGCTCGCGCGCATTCCTCGCGGGTCAGTTTCCTGCCGGCGAGATACTGGACCTCTTGCGCGTTGAACGTAGCTTCCTGCCACTCCATATCATCTTCAAGAATAGCCGTTCTCGCACTGCTGCCATCGCCACCAGCATACAACGCCTCCCATTCCGACTTGAACCGCTCTCGCGCTTGGGCACTCCATTTCGGTGCCGTGGATGGCCGTCTCAAGATCCCGTACATCCGCGCCGCGTTCTTCCACAGATCTTCGCGATAGTCTCCCATCGAGAATTCCTCGGCCAGGATGCGCCGCAATGTCTCTAGGGGCGACATTCCGAGAACCGGGTTCTGCGGGTTGTACCCGCGCAGCGCCACGATCCCACTCGGA
>SDBU01009385.1_pt1 | contig 10965 bp, 11 predicted proteins | sample 2277071 | NCBI WGS metagenome assembly SDBU01 (sample SAMN10397929, study PRJNA504765) | marine sediment metagenome | isolation source: marine sediment core GS08_GC12, 126 cmbsf | place: Arctic Ocean: Gakkel Ridge, Loki's castle | collected 2008
TTGAGTGTTGGTGATTTTTGTTACTTTAGTATTCCCTTCTCCTTTAACAGCCCAACCTTTAGGATGTACAATTACCCATTGATTTTTCTTTGTCATATTTTATCCACTCCTATTAAAATGTGACATTCAAGGAAACTCCTTAATCTCACCTTTAGAGTATTTTTCAAGAAATTCAGAAGGTGTAAATATTTCCTTAGTTATTCCACATTCTTCTCTTATTTTTTTCAATTGAGCTCTAAATTGACGTAGATATCTATAGTCGGTAGTTAGATAATAATTTGAATGAATAGTAGAAGCAATTAAATTTTTAGAATCAATACCATCTTTATCCTGCATTATTTTTATAAGACAATCTTTTTGTTTGTCTAATATTTTTTCATATTCTGGATTTACCAAATTTGGCCATTTTCTCCGTGCAGATCCCATGATTTCTCTTACTGCTTTTCTTTTAATATTACCTGACCATGACTCTTCAATCATAGTTGTAGAAATTGGTATACCAATCTCAAAAATGCCCTTATGATCTAAATCAATTATCTGAAGAAATGCATCATTGTCTCTCTTCTTATTTTCTGGCAAATTTGGATCAGTTAAATCACCTAATACAGAATTATCAACGGCAATGAGTATCTTTTTCATTTTATCTCCCCTTAATGAATATTTTGTCTCTATTCGCCTTTCATAGTTTCAATATTTTCAAGAAAGTTAATGTATCTTTCTGGAAAATCCCAATGTTTTGCTCCATCTATAATCAGATTTTTATAATCATTATTAGGCTTATATTTACCAAATTCCTTTTTTTCAACTTCGTATGTAAAAACAGTAATAGGCTCTTCATTATTATCTTCTTTAAGAACCATGATCTCTCTTCTTCTATAAGCATTTTTATCTCTTTGAGGTATATGCCCTTCACGCTTATCCAATTTACCTAAGTCTATCTCGTCAATCCTATATACAACTCCATAAATTTTAAAATTATTATCCTTAACAATATCTGCTACTCCACACTCAAGGCTGCTTGATTTTCTAGTAAAATCAATTCGATAATTTGATAAAGATGCCCTACAATAAAATGATGCACTAGGACATCTTTCTTTCATTCGTTCCCAATTTAAATTTGAACCATAAGCAAAATAAAGCATAAAAAACCTCTCAGATATTCTATTTAATTTACCAACGAATAATTTATTTTAAAAAAATGAATGGATGGAATTATAAAAATTCAATTACCTTTGATTTAAATTAGGAAAATTTAATTTTAATATCAATATCATTTTGAATGTTGAGAGAATCCAATGTTTTCAAAATATTCTTTACATGATTATTTGCATTATATTTAACATCAATAAATAAATTGCCTATCTTTACCCATTTTCCATTACGTTCTGGATTTTTATGTTTGGCTTCTTTAGAAATAAAATATTTATCTTTTCCAGAATACGTATAGATCGGTAAATTACTTTCTGTTAAATAATTATTTTCTATTAAAAACAATACAAATTTCTTACACAAATCGGTCCAATCTTTAGTATCATATTCTTTTGTATCAATGACAATTTTGGAAGGTTTTGAACTTGTGATATTCATATTCGGAAGTGAATCCAGATTATAGGTAGCGTCTGAAGAAAATTTATCCCTGTCTTTTATCTGAGAATTTATAATTTTAGTTGAAGGTTTCTCGTTTATTGTATTTTTTTTCGTACTCTTTTGAGCAAACTCTTTTGCTTCTTCTTCGCTTATAGTAAATCCTAACTTTAACAAAATCTCTACTAATGCGTGAGGAAGGCTTGGAAATGGATATTCAGAAATCATTCTTTTAGCTCTTGGTAATGCATCTTCCAATGCTCTTTGTTTTTGGTTTAATTTCAATAATCTTTCTGCTTCTTTTTTAGAATTACCTGATAAAATCTCACCTTTAGACAGAAATAAAGTTAAAGAATTTATTACATCTGATAAATCGTTTTGTATAATATCTATTTCTTTAAAACATTTCTGAGAAAATTCGCCACCTGTCTGCGAATAATAAAACCTCCATTTTTGACCATCGGTGATTATAGAAAATTGAGCTGTGTTATTTCTATTATAATCTCTTAATTGTTGTTCAATCCTAAATAGATCTGTGACAATTTTTCCAACAGATTTTATTTCAATGAAAATTGATGGAGGTGAATATTCGCTTAAAAAGAGAGCTATATCAACACGGCTAGTATCTTCATTCGGAACAGTTTTAAATTCTGAATCTACTTCTTTTGGATTCCATATATCCCATCCTAATTCAAATAAAATTCTTAATACCAAAGAAATTCTTACGTGTTCTTCATTCTGAAAATAATTTTTAATTAATTTGTATTTTATGTCGGACAAAATTTCATTCATGTTGACCTCCTTTAATCATTAACTTTTTCATAATTAATTATTTTTGCAAATATATCTTAAATTCAATAATATGATATTCGAAATTTAAAGAATAAGTTACTGGGCTAAAAATAAGATACCCCCTTAATGAAACATCTTACATTTTATTCAATTTTATCCCTCTTTTCTAAATTATGCCTTGCGCAGAGAATTTGAATGTTCTCAGCTACGAGTGATGATCCTCCTTTTGAGTACGGAATAATATGGTCAAAATGAAGATTGTCTTGACTGCCACACTTAACGCATCTTCCTTTATCTCGCTTCCAAACTTCTAACTTGACTGCAGTGGGAATGATTCGGTTATGTTCAATACCATATTGCCTACCATTAATTATATTGGCCTCATCATCCAATAGTTCAAGTTTAAATTTAAAAACCTTCCGTGTATTAATACGTTCTTGCCAGGCGTCTACAAGTTTGAATATCCCATTGTAAACCCAAATACCTGATCTGATTTTTTCATAAACCTTAACAAATTCTGACTTTACATTCTTTTTGTCGATTTTATATTTCTTGGCAGCCTTATAAAAAAGCCCGTTTTGAGTCAGATTTCCACTTGGATTTTTTTTAGGCTGATCAACCATTTTAGGATTTGGACCACCTTTTCTAGATGGTATATCATGTCCTTCGTAAATTAATATTTTACCTTCTTCTTCTACTCGATCCGCATAAGGTGCCCCAGGTCGGATACTCATTAGAATCACGGTAAAACCGCCCTTTAACCTAAAGTTCATGCCACGTTGAAGATTAACACCTTCTTCTTTGCACATGTCAATATAAGGAATTACATCTCCTTGTTTAATCATTCAAATTCTCTCCTGTGTGCACGGCACATAATATTTCAGCATATCCAAAGTGCGAAGCATTTAGCCGTTTAAGTTGCTAGGGTCAAATTGATTAACTGTCAAGGACAAAGATTTGACCCCCTTGATATATTTAATTTGCATGGAAAGTCACTATTTCCAATTTTGTGTTTCAAATTGCCATCGATACCATAGACTGAATATTTTTCATTCTTTTTTCTGATAGTTCTAATCCACTTTGGATAAATTTTACTGTCAATTGATATTATTGTATTGAATTCTTGCCAGTCTAAGCAACAAATTCCATCATAATTACAAACAAGGGCTATAAAAACATTTCCTAATAAGGAAAACATCTCTTTTGCATCACTCACATGCTCATTATCAAAGGTAAAAGACCAGGGAGGCATTCTTTTTGAGGAATACTTAATATAAAGACCTATTTTTTCGTCTAATAAATAAGAGGAATTATTTTTGCCAAAACTCTCTACTTTTTTAAAGTGCCCGGAATGTACTATTTTTATAATAGCGGCACCATGAAAAAATTCAAAATTTTTCATAACATTAACACTTTTTTAAATTTTTTAAGAATTTAACATTATTAATATATCTATAAAAAACTCTTGCCTTATTAGTTTTTGAATTAAAAAATATTTTGACATGATGAGTTGCATGAGGATATTTTCCCTTTTCCATTTCTGAATTTCCAATAAATCCCTTAGGTCGTTCAATTGTATCTTTATTTACGTCTTCTCCGCGATTTGAAATATCAGTTGATTGATGTACTGCTAATGAATTTATTCCATCGTAACTAAATTCTTGAATAAACTCTAATAAAAATTTAGGCAAACAATCATCGCCAAGTAATTCATTCAAACTATCTAATATCATGAAGGAGTTATTTGGGCTAGCTAATATATTTTCGATTTCCTTAGAATAATCAAAAATTGCAAAACCCATTTCCCCACTATCCATTCTAACTGTTGTTTTATCAATGCTACTGGACGAAACAGATCTTACTCTGTTATCCTCAATCCAAATAGGCGTGTTTCCTGAAATTGCAGATTGCAATGAAAGTTTATGAAAAATGAAACACCTATGCCAATCCAAATATAGATTTTCCGGAATTGTTAATTCAAAATATTCTAGATAATCACCTCTATCGCCAAACATCCTTGCCCTTTGAATATATGTATCTTGTTGTATTTTGTGTTTGACATCCCTTGTGAAAAACATTGATAATAAATTTTCAAAGGTAACACCTCGAGAAACTATGTTACCCCCGATGGCAATTGTGAATAGGGATACTGGATTTGTAGCTTGTTCGAAATCATAATTTTTTCTATCCCTATCACTGTTCATTACAACGACTTTATTACGTTTAATGTTAGTTAAAATATAAGTTATTATTTCATCGCTTTCTTCCGAATTAAAATGTTCATTAGCAATGTCAAATATTTGCTTTACAAGCTTTTCAAAATCTTCTTCAGAAGATTGATCACTAAGGATATTTAAAACATGATTGATTTGCTTGTAATCTTCTGAATGATCAATCATTTTTCCGCTCGTATGTACTAGCATACAATAATTTTTGCCTGTTTTTATGTTTAGATATGCCGCGTTTACAAAAAAACTAAGTAAGGCTTTTCTTAAATATTTAGGATGATCGTATTCGTTAGGTAAGGTATTTAGCTTATATTTCAAATGATTATTGATGGGGAAAAAAGTGTTTTGACCATGGTATTTATTATGTGGCCCAAAACATATCCAATGAGAGCTAGAATTATCAAAAGTATTATTTAAATTAAGTCGTGCTGGTGTAGCTGTTACTCCAATATAAATTCCATTGCCTAATAATTGCTCAACTAGCTGATTTATCTTAGTTTGTTCTTTTTTGTTTATTTTCGAATTAGGTGTAGCATAATCGCCTTCATCATCAATAATAACTTTTTCACCAATATTCCCAATTTTATCAATAAGTTTTTGCAAGTCTTTTGAATTTTTTTTGCAAAATATTACCCACTCTTGGTTGCCAATATGAACATTTGGATCAATAATTTCGGTGAAGTCCTTAGGAGAAGGGTCTAATCCTGATTCTGAAAATCTTCTTGAATTCTGCCTCAATAGGTCAACATTATCATTTATTAGTATTATTACTACTTTATGACCTGCATCTAGAAGTTTTGCTGTAAATACTATCATCATTTCTGTTTTACCACTTTGAGGGTCCCCATAAATACAAAAAGATCTTATACCTTCTGTTATATTTTTTATTCCTTTATCTATAACTTTTTGAAAGCGTTTAATATTTATATCTTTTCTAGTAAGACGAGCTAATTGAATTTTGTAGCGATTTTTTGGGTCTTGTCCATTTATGTATTTAGATATATCAAACATAATATTACCTTCTCTCTTTCTTTACTTTGTTTTCAATCATTAATAACTTCCATCTAAATCGACTTCTACAATTGTTCTCCCCCCTTTCTATTAGATATTTTTTGAGTAAATATCCCACCTTCATACGTGACAGGAAATGCTTCTTTATCTCACTGTCACATTTTAAACAACATAGTAATTTTTATTTATTTAATTTTTGCATTATTATTAAATGTTTAAATCCTCTCAAATAAAAATTATATCTCTTCGCTCTCTCGTGCCAAATAGCGGTATTCGAAGATTGATTGTGTCTTGTAACGCATACAAGATCAACCGGTTTAAAATATTTTTCGAGGAGAAAATACAATTTAAAACCAACAGGAACAAATTTCTTTTTTTTAGCCTGGTCTCCAATAAGCCAAGCAATATATTTTCCTGTTTTTAATATTCGGTAGGCTTCCTTTGCTACTTTATCTAACTCTTCAAAAAATACAGGATTTTCACAAGATATCTTACCGATGTTATCAGAATGGTCGTTATATTTTATGTTATCTGAATAAGGGGAATCAATAAAAACAAAATCTACAGTTTCATTATTTAACGGCAATTTCCTTGCGTCTGCTTGTTTTGTATCTGCTCGATATGGAACTATATCAAAACCTAAAACTTTTCGATTCTCTTCTTTGCAAACATCAATAGTAGTTCCACTCCCACACATTGGATCTACTACTAAATCACCTTCTTTAGTATACCTTTGAATTAAATTCCAGAGAATAAAAGCCGGAGTTACACCAGAATATTTATTACTTCCATGAGGTGTATCTCCATAGTTTTGGGTCGGAAAATCCCATAATGTTGTCGTTTCAAATTTAGGTTTTTTAATTGTCATTTTTTAGTAATCCTTTCAAATCTTCTATGAAATGTTCAAAGAGTTTTACTTTATTGCTTTCTTCAATCTCTTCTTCAGTTAAAACATAACTCCCGTCTAAATCTACTTCCACAATAGCTCTACCCTTTTTTGTTGGTTTCTTATGGGTTAATGTTCCATCTTCATCTGGTGTAACAAAATAAACTCGAATATGTTTTGTGACCTCATCTTGCAGCAGTTTAAGTTTCCAGTAACCAGTTTGAGCTATTCTCTCTCTCAAAGTTACTTTACTTGAAATAACTACTAAAACTTTATAACTGCTTGGATTATAAATAATAATATCCACATCGGGTAAATGTAATCCAAATTCCCCATAATCAATAACTAAATTTCTTTTAACCTTACTTAACTCTAAAGGTAAATTCACTGATCTTTCTAGTTTATTGCCATTAACTACTTTCAATCCGAGATCTTCAACTTCTTCGGTAATAATGAATTGAATTAATTTTTCTAGATTTTTTCCTTTAAACGCCCTCCAACTTTGCTCATGATCTCCACTTGGAGTAGGATGTTTTAGCCAATCCTTTTTGTGAAATTCCTTCGCTTCTTTTAACAATTGTGAAATGTGTTTGTATGTATTAACACCAAATTGTTTCTTCTTTTGCAAATACAATTTTTTTAAATCTTCAAATATCATATTTTTTACTCCTTTAATCCTATTACGATATATTCTATAGGGTAGGCTTCTGAATTTGCATGGTGATTACTGGCAAACCTTCCGGTTTTTAAATCTCTTTTTTGTGGCAATATTTTTGATGGTATTTTTCTTTTGATTATTCTATCAATAATAAATCCTGAATATTGCAAGCTTTCCGCGAAGACTTCAGCATTTAGAATATTCACTCCTTTCAAACAAGTATCACCAATTACATAGCAGCACCTCCCTCCACTTTTTAAGATACGGTAACTCTCATCAAACACTTCTTGCATATCAATAAAAAAAGTTCTGATTTCATTTGCCATTTTTTTATTTTTTTCTAGCATTTTATTGACAATTTCTTGCGCTATATTGCTTTTTAACTTTTTATCATTACTATGTTTGTGCGCAGAACCTATAAATTCTTTCCTATATTCAGTTAGACTGTCTACAAAATCTAACCAGATAGTAGAAAGCTGATGTAAATCTGCATATTCATAACTAGTTACATAAGGGCTTGAGCTAATTATTAAATCTACTTCATTATCAGATGTGGGTTGGGTTTTCGCATCTTGTATTTTTATATTTAAGCACCTTTTTATATTGCTTTTTATTTTTAAAGGAACAATCTGATAAAAACTGTTATTTCCTCTTTGCATTTTTTTTAAATGTCTTCTTAATATAATGTAGGGTTTTATTGGGTTTTTCTTAAAATCTCTGGTGGGTTTAGTACTTGTCTGAAGCCATATAGAACAATTTTTTAAAATGTGACTAAATGCTATAAGGAAAAAATCTCGAATTTTTTTGTCTTTTTCATCATAAATTATTCTTAATATCATTCCTAATTCATTTTTATTTTGTTCACTAAACCAGTAATTAATCCGTTCTATATGTTTTTGAGGGATTAGAGGTTCAATATTTGTATTAGGAAATAAATTCTGAGATTGGGAATCTGCTAAAAACTGTAGTTTTCCTAATAAGTATTTTATTTTTTCATCAAGATAAGAAGGCTCTATTGGTGTAGATTTTACTTTAGTTATTAAAGAAGATATTTTATTTATATCAGTGCCGCTACCTTTAAAACCTCTAGATATGGCAGTAACGATAGTAGTTCCACATCCCATAAATGGATCGTCTATATGAGCATCTTTACTGGTTATATATTCATCAATTAATTTTTCAACTAATTGGGGAATAAACTTTGCTGGATAACGGTGATAGCTATGTGTCCACTTTCCGGTGTCAGACGGCTTATATTCAGCAAAAGTCCAATCTTCATCTATACCTTTCTCCTTAAATAAATTTAATATTTCCTCTGGTGATTTGCTTTTTGTTTGAATTGTATTCACATTATAATCTTTTGCAATATATTTTGTTGCTGTTTCTTTAATTTTTCTAGATGGAATCATTCAAATCCTCCTAATGTTTTCTTACTAAAATATATGATTGTTCCCCGTTTATCGCTATTTGGATAATATGCTAGTAAATTCTACAAGTGGTTTTTAATTATTAACTACTTTTTAATTAAAATTAGATATTTTTTACAATTATATCACACCGTTGTTACTACTGTATGGCAACAAATAGGAAAATAAATTGAAATAATTGAAAAAAGTTTAATTTTTTTAAGTTATTTAAAAAAACTATGATTTTGTAAAATAGTACACACGTAAAAAAGCCGGCAGTCTGGCGGTCATAATATTTTAGACCCATAACTTTGCGCCCTACCCTTTCGGATAGTTTGCCTTTTTCAGCTTTTGATTAATTATCTATAAAACAAACTATTATTTATCTACTACATTACTTATAAAAAGTTCTTCTTTTTTGTAAAAGAAATATTTTTTCTTATTTTTTGAGATGGGTGTCAATTTAATTATTAAGGAGCGTAAATCTTCCAGGAATTGCCGACCTTCTGTAAATAGTAAGTAGCTGAGGCACTACCACTATCATAATAATAACCAGCAGTTATAACCATTGTTCCACTACCATAAGCACTGGCATAACTGCCGTTTATAGTTACACTAGAAATAGTTACAAAGCAAGTTATGGTTACAGTGGAAGTATATTGATATAGAGCATTAACTGCGTCTTCAAGAACGCAGGTGGCATAATATCTGTCTGATCCGTAAACGCAAAAACTTTTTGCCTTGCTCCAGTTCTGGTCATTTATAGCCAAAAAATATTCTTGTATAGCACTTTTTACTTTCGCCTCATCAGTTCCCGGGGTCACTACTCCCCCGGTACTACACCCGGTTAGAAAAATTGCGAGAATTACAATTGATAGTAATAAGATGCCTTTTCTTTTCATAATAATTCAATCTCCCTTTAATTTTATATTTTAAGTAATCTCATTCCGAGTGCTGAAAGTTTCTATTTTTTTTGATTGCACCACACTACTGGGACTACAGTATTGCAATAATTATTAAAACAATTGAAAAAAAATGAAAAAAGTTTGTTTTTTTTAAATTTTTCTTGTTAATTTATTAATCTTCAATAAAAGGTTGGCAAATCTCTTGTTTTTTATGAAAATAGTTTTATTTTTACTAAATAGTGATTGTAATTCCCTGCTCTTTCCATTCCTCCCATTCGAGATTAGTTATTTCGGGTAGTTGGGTGAGGTCTTGTGGGTCTTTGAATTCTGCTAGTTCTTCTCTTGAGGTGATTATTTTCTGGGCGAGAGGTTCGCTGATTTGTAAGATGCTGGTAAGTTCTTCCTGGGATGCGGAGTTGATATTTATTGTCCTATCTTCCGGTTTTGCGGGAGCGGGAGAAGTGGGCAAGAAATCTATTTTGGCTATTTCATATAATTGTCGGGTTCTTTCTAGACTATACTTATTGGTCCATAGGTTTACAAATTGATTCTGAAATATTTCAATTATTTCAGGGTCGTCTATTACCATTAGATTTTCGTCATTTCGGTTATTGGCGGAAAAGGTCCAGTTATAAGAACCGGCGAGTAGTATGCGGTTGTCAATAATGGCAAATTTGTTGTGCATAATATAATTATTCGTACTGACTCTTGTTTTAATCCCCTTTTGAACCAGAAGACGGGATTGGCTGTATTTATAATCAACCTGTTCTTTGTCTAAATAGAGCCTTATCTTTACCCCTCGCTCTTGGGCTTTCACAAGAGATAGTGCAATTTCTCTATCGGTAAAAATATACATGGCAATGTTAATGAAGGCTTCGGCCTGATTAATATTTTTGATGATTTCTTTTTGAGGATTGTCCGAGAGGGAGAAATAGACTTCGGTTTTGGCAAGGGAGGAAATAGATATAGTTACGGAAAGGACAATGACTAAAAATGCAAGGATACTAAGCTTAGCATTCCTTTTTAAATAGTGCATTTACAATGTGCTCTCTTTTTTTTAATAAGTTTCAAGTTGCATGGTTGCAAGATAAATCAGTCATTATAATTAAGGGGACACACTTTACTTTTTGCCAAGCATAATTGCGGGAATACAAAAGAAGAATGTCCCCCTTAATTATACGTTGGTTGAGAGGTAGAGATTGCAGCGTTGCTTCGCAATGACGGAAAATGTCCTCCATGATTCTTACAATACTCTTTTCTATATTCGACATAAGTTTTAAAAGTCCTGCTTTTTTTGGGAAAAAAGTTTTTTACAAGATGAGAGTTGCAAGATACAGGGTGCAAGTTTTTAGAAAAGAGAAGGAAAGATGAGATTGTCGCGTCGTTTCACTCTTCGCAATGACGGAAAATGTTTTATCATATATGATTATCTATATCTTTTTATTATTATAATTCTGTTCCTCTTTTTATAATATTTACATAATCTGAGAAAATA
>SDBU01009386.1_pt1 | contig 10964 bp, 4 predicted proteins | sample 2277071 | NCBI WGS metagenome assembly SDBU01 (sample SAMN10397929, study PRJNA504765) | marine sediment metagenome | isolation source: marine sediment core GS08_GC12, 126 cmbsf | place: Arctic Ocean: Gakkel Ridge, Loki's castle | collected 2008
TGAGTATTCCTTGCTCTTTGTTGAGGTTGTTCACAACTTGGCTTTGGGTGACACCAAGTAACGTTTAGTCACAAATTTTCCAGAAAATAGGGCCTTAAGGGCAGTCTGCTCTGGTCTAACCCTACGCAAGAATCATGCAACATTTTAGCCTGAAGATATCTGCTTAGATTCTAAATGATTAGCTCAGCAGGAGGGACCGGTAATTAACAAAATATGGAAAAACATATATGGAAGAACATACATAGTTATAGGGAATGAATTCCACTATGCGGCAAGGTTGACTCGGTTTGCGTGGGAGGAGGAATGGAAGGAAGAAGAAAGCGAACTGGCGTGCGTTACTAAAAATTGCGCTAAAAATAACGCTGCCATAGGAGTGTCCAGTGGCTGTGGCAACCCCCCCTACAATTGTAAGTGGGTGCTTGTGCAGTAGTGAAGCCGGTGTGCATCCCTGAAGCTCGCGGGAAGCTGTCATTGGTGTATATGACATGGCATGCAGAACAAAAATTATACCATAGGCCGTTGGCGGGAACCGTGCAGTCATCTTTTCCATTGACACAGGTTCTGAGCAAATACTCATTCGGGCTTCCGTGGGGTTCATGGCAATCGGTGCAGGAGAGGACATAGTCCCCATCACCATTAACATCGGCAGTGTAAGGCTCTTTGAGTGCTCCGCCGACATCCCCGGGCCCGGTACCGGGAGAATGCGCCTCCCCCATCTGGTCACCACTTGGTCCCCAGTCAATTGCTATGAGATTCAGCTGTGGGTGTTGACGGTTAGGTGCATCCGTCTTTGCCTCAGGGACTTCCCTAGAGTGACAGCCCAGACAGAACGCCACAGAATTTGGCAGATTGGAACCATCGGTGGTGCCGTCACCAGCCGGCTCATAGGTCGTTTCGCCTACGCGATAAGGGGCCTGATATTTGGCTGTATAATCGCTCATCATTTCCTCAAAACCGGAAGTGACCAGTGGTTCGTCCCCCCATTGGTTACTAGTATTGTCACCTCCATCGGCGATTCTTCTGACGGCCGTCATAACCCCTCCCAGTGAATGAGGGTCAACCTCAGTGTTCTTCTGTGCATAATGAGGATCATGGCAGATCACGCATGCATTGGTATCGATGGTTACCCATGGAGCCCAGGCTTTGCCATTCGTCCAATTTCTAATCTTCTTAAGCCAATGGGATGACCCATCATCCAAAGTGCCTACTGGTTTCCCAAAGGCAAAGGCATCTTTGATGTTGGTAGAGTTGGCAGTTCCTCCACCAAAGGTGCTACCGTAATCATTGTTAGTAATACCACTCTGAATCGAGCTATTACCCTGATGGCACTGAAAGCAAAAGTTGTCGGTTTGACTAGTTGGATTCATAAGGGCAAACAGCATAAGCTCATTCACACCACAAACAGAGTCATCAAAAGTCTCATGGCAGTGGGCACAGTCTCCTATGTCATGCCCTGCCCCTGAGCGATTCACCCCCTCTAAGCTATTACCATGGGCCGAATCAGGGTATGTGGCGGGGTCCCAGGCAATGACATTACTATGAGTGAATACCCACAACAACACGCATAGGACGATGAAAATTGTGGTGGGCAAGTATTGTATTCTGGGCCTTGTCATTTGCATTATCTACCCCTGATTACCATTCTGGCTATATCAGCAGTTCACAACTATGATTGCGGTTCCCATTTGATGGCATCGGCAATGACAGAGCCACTATAAACGCACCTTACTCTCCAGTGCTTTCCTGCATTCTTATCTAATGCTATAGCCTTTCACTATCTGGATGGAGCCGAAACTCCACCCACCTGCCAATGCCCATTTCCCTATTCAATCGTAAAGCTTGACTCCTCTCTATTCCCTTTATCCCACGGGTCGCTACCGCTGTCCCAATACAGCTGGATTTTGACACTTAACAGTGCTGGGACAGCATTGGAGTCTGTTGGAATGGTCCTGTCCCAAGTCCACACATATGGGTCAGCGTCGGCGTTTTCAGTAAGGTAGGCATTTCTGTTGAGGACGTGCCGCCAACTCCCGGGAGCGTCTGGATAATCACTTGACACTCCCCCAGAAGCCGTCGTCTTTACATAATATGAGTGATCTGGATATTCTGGATCCCCGAATACCGTAAAACTGACATGGTAACGAATGTCGTCACCTGGACTAAAGGTTGTTAGTGGGTTGTTATTTAGATCAGTAGTCCAGACTTGGTGGGTAATCACGCCCTCTCCCTCGCCTGGAACTCGGCTATATTTTTTCTCACCTGTAGGGTGGCAACCCCAACAGACATGGTTATAATCCAGATTTTTGGGACTGGCGCACAGCAAGCCACCCCAACGACTCTCGCTGAAGTCAGCGGTCATTTCATTTGCTGCGTCATACCAGTGAAAGTCGAAGGCAGGCACTTTGTCAGTGGTGCCTGGCGTGCTAATGAGCTCCCCGTGGCGAATCATGACCGGATTTGGTCCTAAGGTTCCGGCTCCATCCACCTCCATTGGCGATCCATGGACATTGTGACATGCAGGACAACTCATGGCTGAATCTGCACACAGGCCCCCCTGGCTACTACCACAGTATTCGCCATCCCAGTCAGAGTCCCAAACTTGTCCCTCAGGTCCGGTAAACAGACTTTGTAGGTGTTCTACATGCCAATTCCGCGCGGGCCTATATAAAGCTTCTTTGAAATTGGTGTAGAAGCGAGATTGATCATCGTAGATGTGGTGACAGCCCTTATAACAGAGCGCGAAGTCACTCTCTGCCGCTCCCCCCCCTATGCGGGGAATCCTCATTGACGTGTTGAGCCGGTACCCCTCTTGGTAATTGTTACTCGAAGCCTGATAAGTTCTTGCCTCCCCATCAATGTGAGTGAAAGTTGTATCATGGCAGTCCAAACATTGGACAGTTCCACTCTTCCCGTGACCGCTAACGTAGAAACCATAACTGGTATTGTCGCCAACAATACCTGGAGCATAAACACCATCAATCAGTGCTGATTCATTTGTACCTAAGGTATCCGGGTCGTCATCATGGCACCCCGCGCACCATTCTTCTTTTCCCTCCCATAGAGAAAGCCCTGCTTCATCATAAACCCCTTCCTCCCAGTTGTCCTTGGCCATTGCTGCACCACCATAAGCACCATCAGGGCTGTGGCAGGGATCACAAGAACTGGTGGTTAGCAGAGGGCCATCAGGAAAATCCACGGTGTTATTCACATGGCCCTCGCTGTCGTGGCAGTCGTAGCACTCAAGATCCACGCCCTTCCCAGTGCTGACATCGTGGGTCGGATGGCTAGCCTCAGTGCCGTAAGCATGGCAGTCACTGCAGTTGAAAGTGCCTACGGCTCGATAGTATTCCAGATAGGTCCCCCATCCACTGCCGCTGGCATCATAGCTGCTTGCGAGTGGCGGGGCAGGACTATCGTGACACATTGAACCATTGCACATGTTGGACGTGTTATTCCTGAAGACAGCGCCAACGCTGACCGGCAGAGAGGCATTTAAGGAGGTGACCATAGGGTCACCATCGGGTTCCGGGGGCCACGGTGTAGCATTCTCCTTGATCACATAGCTGAATCCGTAACCAGTCCTGCCGGCGAGGCTTCCGTCCCTGATCATAGGCTCATTAGTCGAACCTTGGGTCCTGGCAGAGCCGTGAACATTGTGACAGGACGAGCAAGCCGTCAAAGAATCGTGTCCATTCTCATCCTCTGACCCACTAGTGTCAGCATCCCAGTCAGAATCCCAGAATGGCCCAATATAGTTCAAGACATGGGCAACGTGTTCATTGGTGTCTGCGCCGCTTCCCCACGCGTAAGAGTAATTTCGTGGAGGATTCGGCAGGGAGGCCTTGAAGTTGCTATCAATGCCGTCGCCAGGCGTGTTGTCCAGAATCTTGGTGTAATCATGACAGCTGAAGCACAGCCTGAAGGCATTATCCCTCATAGTCTGGGCATCGAAGACAAAGGTAGTACCGTAGTTGGCCGGGATCATCAGCGGCACCTTGCCGTCGACGTACCCTAGTCTATACCCCGAGGCATACGCGACACCGGATTGATCGGGATCATAGTAGGCGGCGTCAAAGGCATATGTTCTGGCCTCTCCATCAATATGGGTGGCGGTCAAATCATGGCAATCAGAGCACAGCTTGCTCCTGTGCCCGTTCACATAGTAGCCGTAGCTAGTGTTGTCGCCGCTGATATTCGGAGCACTAACTCCATCGCAGACCGCGGTCCCACCATCATGACAGCTAATGCACCACTGCTCCTTGCCCGATTTGAGGGTCGCCCCGCCCTCCTCATAGACCCCATACTCCCAGTTTAGCTTTGCCATGGCTACCCCGTCTAAAGTACCGCCCGCGCTGTGGCAGTCGTTGCAAACCGTGGTGTTCTCTAATGACTCACCATCGTCAAATTTTGGACATGCCTTGTCTCCGTGACAGGTGTAACATCCGCTTTCATTCAGCGGTAGACCAGGCCCTTTTATACTATCGAAGTGAGTGGCGTGGCTTGGGCTTTGGCTTGCCAAAAGGAGGGAACCGCCCCTTGGAAAGGCTATCAGCCCCAAACATAAAAAGACTAACCAAAGGGTCTTTAAGCTACGGAACATCTCTTCTTTCTTCCCAAGAACGCAGACGCTGTTCTTGCTTTGATCTCTTACCCCCAGGCTTCTTCCAGCAGATGCTGCATAAGGGCAGTTTACAATTATTTGAGTTGTTATGGGTTGTTGTGTAGCACATTGAAAATGTTGCAATTTTTATGCCGTGATGGTCAAATATAGAAGAGACAGACTATAGATTGCGTCCCACCCCAGACAACCCTGCTATGTGTGACAAAATCGCTGACTTTCCGCCCTGCCCTCACGGCTGGCTTGGCCTGTTCTGAGTGCAGTTCAAAAGCACCACATTCCCCTGCCACGAATCTTATCTGAATTGAAAATGCATCCGGTGTCAATAAGCAAACAGTATGATTTTCTTGGTATTTGTGGGACAGCAGGCCTAAGAAAATAGTATTAGGCGGGGCGCGTTCAAGTATTAACGCTTTTTATGTAGGCAGCTCTCGGGTAGCGAGATTTGGGAGTTTTTCCGGGTGGTTATTGAAGATCCTTGCAGTCCCGACAGGATCGAGACGGGGAATGCGCTCACTCTTGGAGTTCAATGAATCGACTATGTATTCCGGTCGATCTCCATAGTCGGAAACCCCAGACCCTGTCAGCATAATGACGCTTGGGTCAAGATATGGGGTCAGATTTCCGCCTCTTTGGGCTGCAGCAGTGCATTGTCCACTTCGCTTAGCAAGCGCTGGAGTTTTATGGGTTTGGTATGTATGTTAGTAAAACCCAATTCCTCAACCTCTTTCACCTTCGGGTGGTCAGGAAATCCGGTTATTATGATCACCTTCATGTGGGATAACTTAGGTTCGCTTCTTATGGTACGGCAGACCTCGAGGCCATCCATCTCCGGCATCATGACGTCAAGGATAAGGAGGTCCGGACGATAGGTTCCCAGCTTGATCAAGGCCTCGGTCCCGTTAGATGCTTCTTCAAGCTGGTAAGGCCGATTAGTGGCAAGAATTTCGGTCAGGATATCCCGAATTTCCTTATCATCGTCCACTACCAGGATTTTGGCTCCTTTCTCTCTTATCTTGGTGGGCAAAGACACAGTGAAGGTGCTCCCTTTCCCCTTCTCACTCTCTATGTCAATGGTCCCTCCATGGGCCTGAACCATCATCCTGGCAAGCGCCAGGCCAAGACCGATCCCCTTTGCCTTGGTGGTAAAGAGCGGCTCAAAGGCCTTGCTCAGTGTCTCCTCGTCCATGCCTCCTCCTGTATCAGTGAACGAAACAGTCACCTGTTCCTCGCTTGGCGCTTCAGACTTCACAACCAAACGGCCTCCCTCGGGCATGGCCTGAACAGCGTTGAGGATGAGGTTCCCAAAGGCCTGAATGAGTTGCTCGGGGTCGCCTGGAATAATCGGCAATGTTTCACCTAATTGGCTCACTACCTGGACGGTCTCTGGGACTGGAGTGCGAGAGAGCGCTCCCTGGACAATGTCGTTGATATCAACATTCCTCCACATAGGGACCTCTCGATGAGTGAAGTCGAGCAGGCTCTTGATAATCCTCTCAGATGTTACAACCTCTTTCTCCAGAATCTCGAGCGCCTCCTTTACCTCCTGCCCGGGATCTTTTAGGGTTGCGTTAAGAAAGTAAGCGGAGTTTCTAATGGCACCCAAAGGATTGCGCAACTCATGGGCCATACTGCCGGCCACTTGCCCCAGCGTAGCAAGCTTCTCCCGGCGCACCATTTGCTCCTGGGCAGCCTTTAGCTCTCTTGTGCGCCCCTCCACCATATCTTCCAGCATCTCTGAGTATTGCTTCAGCTTCTCCTCGGCCTGCTTGCGCTCAGTGATGTCGCGGACGATACTGACTAAGCCAATTCGATGTCCTATTTCGTCTGCCATTTCCGTCACTGTATGTTCGGTGAAGAAAATCTCTCCGTTTTTTCTCCGCATCTGAAACTCAGTTTGAAACACTCCCTCCCCATCCAAAGCTGGGAAGAGCTCCTCGCCGAACCGATTGTACCTTGCACGATCCACGTGCAAGAATTCGGTGTTGTGCCCCACCACCTCCTCTTTGCTATAGCCGAAGATATGTTCTACAGCGGGATTGCACTCAATAATGGTGCGCGTGCTGGCATCCACAACAAAAACCGCCTCATTCAGACTGTCAAAGGTCTTATGCAGAAGTTCCTGGGACTCCCGCAGCGCCTCCTCTGCTCGCTTGCGCTCGGTGATGTCTCTGACGATGCTCTGGAGGTATTCCCTACCTCTAACTTTTACCCCTTTGGCCTTGAACTCTATATAGACGATCTCTCCATCAGGTTTTTGGAATTCGAGTTCTGCAGAATCGCCTGTTCCGTTCTCTTTTATTTCATAGAATTTTTTCTTGGCAGCCCCTACCTTTTGAGGAGGCCTCAGCTCCCATACCTTCATCTTCTTCAGCTGCTCAAGCTTTCTCCCGGTTTGACTCTCAAACTCTGGATTACAGTCAACGGTATGACCTGTTTCTGAGTCAACTAAAACAATGCCGTCTTGTGCCTCATTAAAGAGAGAGTAGTACTTCCTTTCCGATTCCCGCAGCGCTTCCTCTGCCCGCTTGCGCTCGGTGATGTCGAATCCGTACACATTAACAAAGTCGCCAGCTTTAACAGGTGCAAATGTGAGCGAATAAACTTTATCATCACATCTTGTCTCGGTCTCCTGGGACCTGCCGCTGCTTAGTATCTCCATAATGAGACGATGCCATTCACCAGAAACTCGCTCGCCTTTCTTACATTGCCAAAGCTCGATTATAGGCAGACTCGACTCATTGCCATAAAGGATAGTCCCGTCCTTTGAAATGCGAAGGACAGGATTCGGGTTCTCCGCAGGGAACTTCGCCAGCTTGGTAATCTCCTCATCGGCTTTCTTGCGATCCATCAGAATCTGGGCGCTGGTCAGGAAAGCGCTTAATTGCTTTAGATCCTTTTCTTGGTATTCCGCCTCCTTGTTGGCAACGGCACCAAACGCGGCGATCCGCCCTTTACTGAACACAGGCACGAGCATAAGTCTCTTGAGCGGAACATGCCCTGCGGGCAATCCTTGCTTGCCGGGATGCGGTTTGTCATAGTCATTGATTATCATGGGGGCCCGCTTTCGCAAAGCGCTGGCCCACAGTCCGGCATTTTCAATGGGAAATCTGAGGGGCTTATCCTGGGTCTTGCAATCTTCCATTACGTCCGGCGACCAGGAATACACGAGGTATTCACTCTCGTCCTCGTTCAGGAAACCATAGGAAACATAAGGGCTTGCGGTTTGTTCAGCGACTTCTTTCAGCACATAGTCACACAGGGATTTCATATCGTGCTCGGCCAGTTGAACCAGGCCCCACAAAGACTCCAGATTCCTGCGCAGTGCATCTTTTTCCACTTCTGCCTGCTTGCGCTCGGTGATGTCCCGGACAATACCGCGAAAACCAACTCTATGATCTTCTGAATCCCTTATTAAGGATATTGAAACCTCGACGTTTATTGGGGTCCCGTCTTTCCTTATGATCTCATACTCAAATCCCTTGTCAGGTTTTCCTGTGGCATACACTCTGTTGAATGACTGATACACCTTCTTTGCAGTTACTTCATCCATATACTCTCGGTTGTTCATACCCATCAGTTCATCTCGGGTATATCGGATCTTCCGGCACAATGAATCGTTTAAAAAAGTAAAGTTCCCTGCAATGTCCACCTCATAATAGCCATCTTCGATGCTTTCTAAGATAGTTCGATACTTTTCCTCACTCTCCTGCAGCGCCTCCTCTGTCTGCTTGCGATCGGTGATGTCCTGCAACGCTGTCAAAAGGACGTCCTCGCCACCGAGGCTGACCGGGGTCATGCTCAGGTTCACATAAAAGGGGGTGCCGTCTTTGCGCTTTAATTTTGCCTCATAGTCACGAACGATACCCTCCTCCTCCAACTGTTTCATGAGTCCTGCACGCTCTCCAGGATTTTCATATAGGTCTCTGACGTTTACTTTCTCCAGTTCCCCTCTCGCATAGCCAGTCAGTTGAACCATGCGGTCATTGTACTCCAGAATCTCGCCATTGGTAGTAGATAGGCCGATACCAATTGGTGAACTTTCAAAAAGGCTGCGATAGCGCAATTCTGACTCCCGCAGCGCCTCCTCTGCCTGCTTGAGGTGACTAATATCAGTTAATGTGGACCGGAAGCCAACGACCTGGCCTGAATCATCGTAAATGGCCGTTCCCTCAAAAGCGATGTCAATGATGGTGCCATCCTTCTTCACAAAGCGCCGTTCCCCGACGATATGCCCTTTCTCCGCTGCATCCCGGAGTGCACGGGGGGCAACGTCCTGGTATTCTTTGGTTTCAAAGGCGTATATCGGCTTGCCAATAATTTCCTCCTTGCTATGGCCCAGCATGTCCGCTTCCGTCTGGTTGCACTCCAAAACGATGCCCTTCGTATCAATTGTATGGTACATCACCGGCGCGTTTTCGTACAAATCACGATACCTCTCCTCGCTCTCCCGCAGCACCTCCTCCGCCCGCTTGCGATCTTCTACTTCCCGCCTCAGTTGCTCGTTTGCTTTCGACAATTCCGTAGTACGCTCTTCCACCAGATGTTCAAGGTGTTCTTGATGTCTTCTTAGTTCCTCTTCAGCTTTCTTGCGTCTGCTGATATCTTCATGAACCGCGATCCAGATTTCACCAAAATCGGGATGATCGAAGGTCGAAACATTTGCATTACACCAGAATGGTGTCCCATCCTTTCGGATATTGTAGACCTCACCGCTCCAAGTCCCTTTTTCTTTGACACTTTGGATAATTTCATCTGCAATTTCTTCCGGACCTTTTTCGGTTGGGGCGTTCACAATACTTACGTGCTTGCCGACAAGTTTTCCAAAGTCATATCCAAACATGCTTTCAAACTTGGGATTTGCATAAACAATCACGCCATCGATGGATCTAATTAAACATACGCCTTCTGCCATGTTCTTAACGATTTCACCATGAAGTTTGAGGCCTTCTTCTATCCTCTTGCGATCAGTTATGTCTCGACCCACACCATAAGTCAAACCCTGCTCAGGAACAGGCATAGATGTCCAAGCCAGCCACTTGTATGAACCATCCTTACAGCGATACCGATTCTCAAAGTAGGTTACCGGCTCTCCTTTTGATAGCTGAGCAACCGCCCCCATGGTTGGAGTTTTGTCGTCGGGGTGAACAAAATGGATAAACGGGTGTTCATAAATCTCCTCTTTTGTATAACCCAGTGTTTTCTCGAAAGCGTCATTTATACTCCTAAAATATCCATCTATGTCTGCTACGCAGAGCATATCAAGTGAGAGGTTGAACAGGTGTTCAAGCCCCGCTTGGTTCTTCCCGCCGGTTGCTTTCAGAGCTTCCAACTCCTGGACCCTTTCTTCCAATTCTCTATACTTTGTCTTCTTGGTCATCAGAACACCCTCCAATTACAAAAAGAACAAAAAGGCCCGTACGTATCCGTATCAGTGATACCGTGTATGAGCCTTTGCTAACTAGGTCAGGGTTCTCCCCCTGCTTTGGTTATGTTTGTATAACTCACCTCAACAATGCGTCTAAGGCCCCATGGCGGCGTTGCGGGTCCGCTCAAAATGCTCATCCCGCAGTCAGGCGGGGCCCTGAACCCTGATCCACATTTCTGAGATGGGTTATAGCTTCCTTGTTGTTACTTGGCTTGGATGGACCATACACAAAGCAGGGGCTCTTTGACAATCGGAGATATCCTAAAATGATCTAAGTAATATCCTATTTTAACAAAAATCATGCGACATTTTGGGCTGACGATATCAGCTTAGATTCTAAAGAGTTAGCTTAATAGACGGGAGAGATAGCCTAAGACATTAACTTAAGGCATATGGAATAAGTGCATTTAGCCGGTTACAAAAACAAAAAAGGCACTTAGGAACTGGCATCAGTGATGCCGCATATAAGCCTCTTTCAATACCCAAGAGCTTTCGGGTTGTGTTTCGACTTTCTTCATTTGCACCAACAATGGTGCAAGGTGAGATCTTGTGATCGTCTAGGGATTTAGCGTTGTTTCAGGATAGCATTTCGTGTGCGGGGAGCGAGCCGGCCAAGGTATATACCCATCTTTCACTCGATGGCGATAAGCACCTTTTCGTTCTTCTTGTGCTCTTCTATCTCGACTAAAGTGCCGCGGACTTCTTCGTCTTGGGATAGTTCCACGATCTGATTGATATCGATGCCTTTGTCTTCCAGTGCGGCAGCAGCTTTCTTAGGTATCATCTTGGATGCGAATTTGAGCATGCCGAGAGGGATGCTAACGGTCCAATCAGGGCTCGCATTGTTGCCTTTGAATACTCTAATTTTCAGACTTGCCATGAGTTTTATCCTTTGGTCCCGCTTCTGATCCACTGTCT
>SDBU01009387.1_pt1 | contig 10963 bp, 7 predicted proteins | sample 2277071 | NCBI WGS metagenome assembly SDBU01 (sample SAMN10397929, study PRJNA504765) | marine sediment metagenome | isolation source: marine sediment core GS08_GC12, 126 cmbsf | place: Arctic Ocean: Gakkel Ridge, Loki's castle | collected 2008
GAGGGAAAGACGCTTGTTGCGACTATGCCGCTTTACCTGAATACGCTGACTGGTAAGAATGTTCGGCTTGTGACGGTGAACGACTATCTTGCTCGTCGAGACGCCGAGTGGATGGGGGAGATTTATAAATTTCTCGGCCTGAAGGTAAGCTGCCTGCAAAACCAGATGCCCAGGGAGGACAAGAAAGAGGCTTATCAAGCGGATATAACGTATGGCACGAACAGTGAGTTCGGTTTTGATTATCTGCGCGATAACGGTATGGCGACAAGCAAGAACGAGCAGGTGCAGCGCGGTCATTATTACGCGATAATCGATGAGGTTGACAGCATTCTAATCGACGAGGCGCGTACGCCGCTGATAATCACCGCTCCTGTTTTCGTCTCGACAAATAAATACGCCAAGCTGAAACCGGACGTGGAGCGTCTTTTCCAGAAGCAGACGATGCTCTGCAACCGTCTGATTCGGGAAGCCAGAGAGGCTTTCGACGATAGTGAACGTCAGGACGAAGCTGCGGTAAAGGTGTACCAGGTTTCCATAGGCGCGCCGAAGAACAAGCAGTTGATGAAAATGCTTGAAGACCCGGCGGCACGGAAGATGCTCGACAGGTTTTCGACAATGCTGCTTAGCGATGCACGAAGGGAAGAGAGCGAGAATATCCGCGAGAAGCTTTTCTTCATAATCGACGAGAGGGGTAATGAGGTATCGTTAACTGAAAGGGGGCGCGATATTCTGTCACCTGATGATCCGGAGAAGTTTGTGATACCGGACATAATCACTCTTTACCAGGAAATCAATGAGGACAAGTCCCTTCCCGAAGACGTCAAGGAACGCAAGAAGAAGCGCCTGGATGAGGAGTTCTCCCACAAGAGCGAGACGCTTCAGAACCTTAATCAGCTTCTGCGCGGTTATTCGCTTTTCGAGCAGGACGTGGAATACGTGGTTCAGGACAACAGGGTGATTATCGTCGATGAGTTTACGGGGCGGCTCATGCCGGGAAGGCGCTTCAGCGACGGGCTGCACCAGGCACTCGAAGCGAAAGAAGGCGTCACCATCGAGAAAGAAACGCAGACCTTCGCGACGATAACAATCCAGAACTACTTTCGACTGTATGAGAGACTCGCCGGCATGACCGGCACCGCCGAGACCGAGGCGGCGGAATTCAAGCAGATTTACGGCCTGGACGTGGTGTGCATCCCGACAAACAGGCCCATCAGACGGCTCGACTCAAATGACGCCATATACCGAACCAGGAGGGAGAAGTACGCGGCGATCGTCGAAGAGGTGGTGAAAGCGCATGCAGAGGGAAGGCCCGTGCTGATCGGGACCATATCAGTGGATGTCTCGGAGGTCCTCAGCCGTTACCTCAAGCGACAGGGCATCCCGCATCACGTTCTCAATGCCAAGTACCACCAGAAAGAGGCTGAGATTATAGTGCGCGCCGGACAGCACGGCGCGGTGACCATCGCCACGAACATGGCGGGCCGCGGCCAGGATATTAAGCTCGGCGAGGGAGTAGTGAAGTACAACTGCGACATGGAAGGCAAAAGCAAAGACGAGTTGCTCGTGAATGCCGAGGGCGGCCTTTACGTTATCGGCAGCGAGCGGCACGAGGCGAGGAGGATCGACCGTCAGTTAAGGGGCCGCTGCGCGCGCCAGGGCGATCCAGGAACCAGCAGGTTCTTCATATCGCTCGAAGATGACCTTATGCGTCTGTTCGGCTCGGAGCGCATTGCCAATGTCATGACGAGAATCGGAATAGAGGAGGGAGATGAGCTTGCACACCCTCTTCTGAACAAATCGATCGAGTCGGCCCAGAAACGGGTGGAACAGCGCAATTTCACCATACGGAGGCATACCCTCGAATACGACGACGTGATGAACAAGCAGCGCGAGGTGATTTACAACTACCGGACGCGAATGCTGCACGACGCAAACCCGCGCGACCTATACTTCGAGTTCATCGAGGAAGTTCTCGAAGAGAAAATATATGAGGCAATGCCCGAAGGCGTCCAACCTGAAGCGTCGGATCTCGACGTGCTGCGCCGCTGGTTCAACTCGTCGTTTCCGGTAAAGATCGGCTTTGAAGAATATCGATCAGATGAAATCGACCGCGAACAGTTGCTGGACAAGCTCCTCGTGAAGATGGGCGACAGTCTCGACCTGAAAGAGAAGATGGAGACGCCGGAAAGGATGTCCGAACTGCTGCGATATGTTATGGTCTCGGCAATCGACAATCTGTGGAAAGACCACCTCCATCAGATGGATGACCTTCGCGAGAGCATTGGGCTGAGGGTCTATGGCCAGAAAGACCCGCTGATCGAGTACAAGAAGGAAGGCTACGAGATGTTCGCGGAGATGGTCGATGAAATAAAAAGGAATATCGTAACCAGTCTGTTCAGAATCTCGACAGTGCCTCCCGACATAGCGAGGGCAATAGGCGTCCAGGAAGATCAACTCGGTTATTTCGATGCGACTACCGAGACGACCTCAACCGGCTCTCTCATGCCGCAGCAAGCACAGGCCCAGCCGCAACAACCACAAAGACCTGTTGTGGCGCCGATTGTCCGAACGCAAAAGAAGGTGGGCAGGAACGAGCCGTGTCCCTGCGGCAGCGGCAAGAAATACAAGAAGTGCTGCGGAGCCAGCGTTTAGCAATGGAACATGTGATGGAGCGCTAATAAAGTGAGGCGTGTCTACGGGATATCCAGGATAGCTCTCAGCGGGATTTTGCAGAAACCTCTCCGCTCTTTCCTCACGGTGCTGACCGCCGCCATCGGGATAGCATCAGTCGTTGCGACCATCTCCATAATCAATGGCGCGAACGCGGTCATGCGCTCGAGCCTCACGAATTTCGGGACAAACATCATCGTCGTTCAGAACAAGGGGAACATCCAGAACCGCATCCGAAAATCTTCTAAAGCGATGTCTCTCATTCGTCATTTGCCGGGCATGAGCAGGATACTGAAGAGCCGGCCTCTGGACACTAACGATGCCGAGAAACTCAGAAAAGAACACCGCGGCGAAGGTGTGCTTGTCTCCACTGCGATCCTCAAGAAGCTGAATGCCTCCATTGATGGCGAAGACAAGCCAGCCCGCAGGACGGTAATCGGGATCGACCCGGATTACTTGAAGATGCTCCCTCTCCCCATGAAAGCCGGAAGAAGAATGACATCGGCTGAGATCACCCGAGGCGACAAGGTGTGTGTCATCGATGAAGCTCTGATCTACTTGATGCTCCCGTCTGAAACGGAGGCGGAAGATGTCGTCGGAAGGAAAATGACCATACATAGGAAACGAAAAAGCGAGCCCTTAGAGATAGTCGGCGTGCTCAAAGACCCTCAATCCCTCAGAAGAAGGAAGGAGAAGCTGGACGTAGGCAGAATAGCCCGGGAGGCGCATTTCAGCCGTCTGGAGTTCATGAACATCTATGTTCCTTACGCGCTACTCGATGATCCCAAGTTGTCCCAGATAAACGCGATTTACGTCATGGCGCCAAGACTCGAAGAAGTCGAGGTTGTGAAAAAGCGAGTAGAAGAATATATGTCGGCGAACAGAAAAGATGTATTCGTCTGGGACCAGAAAACATGGATTTTCACAGCGCTTGAAGTTATGGAGGATTTGATTTCCTTCTCTCATCTCATCTGGATAATGATCCTTGGCGTCGCGATGATCATGATTATCACGATAACGCTTGTCTCGGTAAGGGAGAGGTTCCATGAGATCGCAATAAGAATCACCGAAGGCGCAACGAAGTCCAGAATCATGCTGCAGTTCGCGATTGAAAGCCTGTACTTATCGATTCTCGGCGGAATCTTAGGAATCGGACTCGGATATCTGATTATCGGCATTCTAAGACACTCTCTTGTACGTTGGGAGGCGCCCATCTCCTGGAGAGTCATTCTATTCGCGTTCCTCATATCTCTGGTATTTGGAGTCCTGACAAGCATCCCTACTGCAAAGCGTGCCGCCTCTCTGAATCCTGTTGACGTTTTTCGAATGCACTGACAGAGGAGACTGCATGCTTCCTTTCATCTTCCTGCTCGCTCTTCACGGATACATCGACGCAAAGAGAATTGTCGTACGCAAATACAGCGCCTATTTCGAGAATCTGCCATCGCAATTCGATGGATATTCGATCCTGCACCTTTCGGATTTCCATTTCACCAGGTACGGCAAATGGGTCGACATCATCGGTGAATACATCCGAAACCTGCCTGCAGATATAGCCGTCATCACCGGCGACTTTCGCTACAAGAAGTACACAGATTCCCGAGGAGCTTTGGAGTCGATGGAAAGGCTGGCCCCTGCTTTTCGGGTACGTGACGGCATCTACGCTTGTCTCGGGAACAAGGACACCGTCGCGATGATTCCCGACCTCGAGAAACTAAGAATCAAGGTACTTCGAAATTCCAATATCAGAATCCGGCGCAATGGTGGTGAGATGTATCTACTCGGCGTCGATGAAAGAAATCCGTACAAAGATTTTTCCACCGATGCCGCTGACTCTCTTCGCGGCATCCCCGACGGGACCTTTAGAATACTCCTTGCGCACACACCCGACTACATCAAATGGAGCAGGTTGTTTGCAGTCGACCTCATGTTGGCCGGCGACACTCACGGCGGCCAGATCCGTTTTCCTCTGATCGGACCTGTGGCAGTGAAATCAAGAATCTCAAGAAGATACTGCCGGGGCTGGATCTACGAAAACAGGGCCAGGATGTTCATAAACTCCGGCCTGGGTTCTGTCGGACTGCCCATAAGAACATTCTGCCCTCCCGAAATCGTCCAGATTGTCCTCCGGCGAGGGACTATCTAACGGTCAGAGCCATCCCGATCAAGTTATGCAAGCGCCCGATTTCGGAAGAGAATCCATTTATGCGTTGCAGAGGGTCACGACGAGATTTTCGAGTATGTATTTCTTCTTCAGCATTTTCCCCCGAAGTGATACATCCGAATCGAAAAGCGCCAGGTATGCCGTTCGCGCAGATGGGTAGTCGTATCTCTCGAGCACACTGAGGAACTCGCCCTGGAAGTAGTTGATGCCGACGGCCGAAGGTATCTTTTCGCGAGGGATTCCCTGCGCCTGAAGATCCTTGCCTCTCAGTATGCGCAAGAATTGCCATCTAAGAAGGGCCACTATCCCGATCTCACTCTCACCTTCGTCGATAAGGTTGCCCAATATCGAAAGGGCTCTCGACGTGTCCCGTCTTGCGATCGCGTCGGAAAGGTCATAAGCTGAATCGACACGACTTCGACCGACAAGCTCTTCGACATGGCAAGGCTCTATCGATGTTTCGTTGCCAACATATGAGACGAGCTTCTTGACCTCCATGGCTGCCGTGCCGAGGTTGGCGCCAACGCTGCGCACCAGGCTCTCGATCGCATCGGGACCTATCGTTTTCCCTTTCTGCGAGGCAATCGCCTTGATCCAGCCGGCCATCTCGTCCTCACGCGTCGCTTTGAATTCAAGCACAACCGCCTGTGCTTTCTTCAGCTGTTTGTACAGGGACTTGCGTTTGTCGACGGATTTCGCTGTGAGGATGAGGGTCGCACCAGGACTCGGCCGGTTGAGATACGAGATTATGCGTGCGGCGTCATCGCTGCCATATTTGTCTACGTCATGGATAATGACAACAGCGACCGAGGAGAAGAAGCCCATGTTCTCAGCAGGGACAAGCGCGTCTTTTGCAGCGGTCGAATCAGCGTAGAAACGGTGTCTTTCAACGCCGCCGGCGGGGTTGTTCTTTGAAATCCTGTTGCATATGGCGTCAGCTGTCAGACCAATAACGTAATCATCGTCTCCGAAAAGGGCGTAGACGGGGCCGTCCGGCAAATCACGGATTGTCTTCGTATACCGCGGGTAGTTCATCTGCAAAAAACCGCTGCCGGCTCCCTCTCGAGGAGTTCACGGGCTATTGCCAGCCCTCCACAACCGTCTCGACGATATCGTGCGCCAGGTCGTCAAATGCGGCCGGCAGCGCCGCCCTCTCCGACGAGGGGAGTCCTCTCCTCACAACAAACTCGGCCTCGCCGCTGATGGGTTGGTCCTTCCAGAATGTCTCGCCCGTACGCAGGTTTGTGAATCCGGCATTTACGGTAATTGTCAGTCGATACTCGGTCGGATCGCTCACGCGGCTGTAACGCACAGGCTTGCGCTTGTACTCGACGATCGTTGCCTCAAGGACGGAATCCGCCTCTTCCCTGTTCGACACAACGCGCAGTGTACCGTCGACATTCAGCTTGTCGATAACGGCATTTGTCGCCCGAACCTCGAGATTAGGTTCACCCGTAGTGTTCTTGAACGTGGGAACATAGATCGTCTTGATATCCTCCGGAAGAAGTGTGCCCATACGATATCCAAGGCACCCTGCAAGAGATATGACGATAATTGCGATACACGTCGTCAGGGCAAAAAGTCTCACGAACCGTCTCCTTCGCTTGTTGATTTCTCATTAGGTTCTGTCGGTGAAATATCCTCGATTCTTGCCTCCGCCTTCTCGGCCCATTCTGATAGCGGATATTTCTCAATCACCTCGCGATAGTATATCAGAGCCGCTTCGGTTTTTCTTCTTTTCTCGTAATACTGACCGACCTCGAAGGTGCCCTTTGCGGCTTTGAAATCCATCTCCTTGATCTTGGCCTCAGCTTCCTCGACGAATTCGCCCTTTGGATAAAGCCTGACATATTTCCTGAAGTTCCTGATCGCCCCGCCAAAAGCCTTCTTGTTGTGCCTTGCCCGTTTTGCCGTCAAGTAGTAACACATCGCAATCCGGTATTGAGCATCATCGGCGAATCCACCGTCGGGAAAGCGGTCGACAACGAACTGATAGGCGGTGATGGCCCCTTCTTCCTCGATATCGTCTTCGTATCGTTCCAGGTCCTCGAGAACGACCCCGGCCATGAACTTCCCTTTCTCGGCATATTTGCTGAAAGGCGCATTCTTGGCAACCTGGTCGAGGTATTTCACGGCATCGGATTTGCCGGAGAATATACCGACATTGAAAAACGGAAGGCCCTTTCTCTTGCCGCGATAGTACATCTCAGCGATAGCGAACTGTCGTTCGAGAACGCTCTCCGGCTCGGCAAATCCCGGGTACTTATCGAACACAACCTGATAAGTCTCGAACGCCTTGGGGTAGTTGCCCATCTTCTCGAGGCAGCGGCCCGACCTGAATTGGGCCCTTGCTGCAAGTATGGAATCCGGGAAGTGCTTGACCAGCTTCTTGTATTCTCTCCAAGCGCCCCTGAAGTTCTCCTCTTTCTCGAGTTCCTCGGCATATTCGAGCTGTTCCTTCGAGCTCTCTCTAACGAGATCCTCGATGTTCCTGAACTCCCCCGTATCCCTGCTCCATACCCAGACCGCCTCAGCCTGCGGCTTCCGGCAGAGAAGGAGAGCCGCCGCGACGAACACGAGAATGCTCCATTTGGCGACCATAACCTTCCTCACACAATTTGTACCGATCTCTCGGCATGATAAATTGACCCCCGAACATAAGTCAAACAAAAACTCCCCAACCCTCAACGGTTCAACATAACCAGGATCACAACCATAAGGCAGAAATACGCCGCGAGAATTGCGTAATACACGTACCAGTTTCGCTTATAGCCGAACTGCTTCCGGGCGTCCCTCTTGAACACGAGATCATCTGCAATCCTCACAACGCCTTTCCCTCGAAGAACCAGGCTCAGAAGATAGCCGACCCCGAACGTCACAACACACCCGATAACATTCCACCAGAGCCACGAAACACCCGGCACGAACTTCCAGAAATACAGGTTCACCGCAAATCCGAAGATAATACCGATAACCGTTCCGCGACCGTTCGCCCTCTTAGTAAGAATGCCTAACAAAAACGTCCCGAGAATCGGCCCGTTCGCGAAAGAACTGATCATGTTGATCGACTCGATGATCGATCTCGAGATGTTGCCCACAAAAAACGAAAAGAACACGCACAATATACCCCAGAATACCGTCGTCAACTTGGACCACAGAAGCTGACGTCCAGGCGAAAGAGCTCCCCTTATGACAAAGGGCTCCACAATATCCCTCAGCGTCGCGACCGAGAGCGAGTTAATGGTCGAATCCAGAGACGACATCGCCGCAGCGAAAAGCGCGATCATTATCAGGCCGATAACGCCGTGAGGAAGATACTTCAAACAAAAAGCCGGCACCGCCAGATTGAAATTGGCCTCCCCTATACTCGGATCAAAAAGCGATTCCTTGAACGAAGGGTTCTTCACCAGAAAAACTGCGAGCGCGACACCAACCATACAATAAGTCAATACGAGGGGGAACCGAAGCAGCCCTCCCAAAAAGAGCGACCTGTTAGTGTCCTCCACACTCCTCGTCGATAATTCCCTCTGGACTTGTGTCTGATCAGTGCCGTAATAGCTCATGTACAGGAACAGGCCGCCGATGAGCATCGGCCAGAAAGAGTAGACAGCTCCATCACCAAGCCCGTGTCCTCGGAAATCGATCGTCTGCGCCCTATCCGCCGGAACACTGTTCCACATCTCCGCCCAGCCACCGCACAGGCGCACTGCGAAAATCAGGCAGACAACAATCCCCGTATAGAGGATAACCATCTGTATCACGTCCGAGTAGACTACCGCCTTCATCCCGCCGAGGAAGTCATAGACCACCGTCACAACCCCTAACAGCACAACCGCCGCCCAGAATGGAATCCCGACAAGATGCTGAAGCACAATAGAAATACCATACACCGTCACGCCCGTCGAGAATGCCCTGAGCAACTGGAACAGGACCGAGAGCAGTGTCCGCGTACCCGGCCCAAACCGCTTCCCCAGATACTCGTATACCGATATCAGCCTCAGCTTGCGGAAAAAGGGAAGGAGCAACACCATAACCCCGATCATCGCAAGCGGGACGGCAAGCTCATACTGCAGCCACAGAAGCCCTCCCACCGAGATAACGAAAGCAGGCGCTCCGAGCAGGCTGTTCGTCGAGCACTGCGTAGCCATTGTCGAGATCGCTGTCGACCAGTGGCTAATCTTGTTCCCCCCGAGATAGTAGTCCCTCGACGTCCGCTGACCCCTGCCGACGTAGAGAGACATCCAGATCATCCCGGCCAGATAAATCCCAACAACAACCCAGTCCGCTGCATTCATCCCATCGACCTCTTCCCCTCACCCCCTCGATGCCCATTTGCACCCATCGTACCCCCACTCTCCTCCCACCTCAACCCCAATCTCCTCCTCAACACTTCCTATCCTCACAGTAAACGCCACCAACCAAACACCCAAATACCGTCTCCTCTCCACACATCCCGCATATTCGGGGGACATGACCCGATAACTCTATGGAAAGGGTCTCCTGACCCTTCGGGATCGTGTACCCCGAATTACCATACCCTCAGGCTCCGGATGGCATTCCTGATGTCCTTCTCGCGACTCCTGATAGACCTTACGTACCGAGCACCAATCCCGGCATCAGGCTCCAATGGTGCCGCAATCCTGCGCGCCATAAGGGTCCTCGAACCGGTCTCAACCAGGCCGAAGTCACAGAACGCCCTGTCAATGAGTTGCTCGCAGGCACCGCCTAATCCCCCGAATAGAGGCTCATCGGCCCGTGCTTTCCTGGCGTTGGAGTTGTGTGTCATTCCTTTCCTCTTGCATCGCCGCAATCCTTTGCGGCCCCATGGTCCTTGTGCCACAACCAACGACTAAAACGCAACTCGGCAGGAGAAAGTTACATCAAGACTCAGGTAAGGTTGTATCCTCCTCTGCGGGAGGCCGGAGTGCATTCATCCGGACCTTCGTACTACTCGACCATGCATAAGATTGGACAGATACCATGGCCCTGTGGTACAAACAGAAAGCTGGTCAGTCAGGATCGGTGTGTTAGGAATGTGTCTCGACCAAACTGGCGGAATGCTCACAAAATCGCAAGGGAGACAGCAGCAAATGATGGAGTTGTGCAGTCATGCGGTTGAAGTTGCCACGCACCGGGGTGCCGCGTATGCGGATGCAAGGATCATGTCCATCCGGAACCAGCAGATTGCGGCGGAGGACGAGCGCATAGCGGACATCGATGACAACGAGTCCACAGGTATCGGCATTCGCGTCATCCTCGATGGCGCGTGGGGATTCGCCGCAACCTCCAGGCTCGGGGGAAAGGACATCGAGGACGCCGTCGGCAAGGCGGTGGCCATCGCAAAAGCCGGTTCTCTCGCAAAGGCACCGGAAGGGATCCGTTTTGCCGAGGAGCCGCCTCACGTCGATGTCTTCAGCACACCCATCGAGAAGAACCCCTTCGATGTGCCGCTGGAAGAGAAGGCGGCGCTCCTGATGAACATCAGCAGAGAGGTCCTCGCCGTCAAGGGCGTGCGCAAGTACCACTCACATATGCATTTCCGCAGACAGCACCGGTATTTCGCCAATACCGACGGCAGTCGCATCGAGACCGATGTATTCACCAGTACCGTTCGCTACCAGGCAACTGCTGTCGACGACAAGACTGCGAAAACACGCTACATGGAGGCCACCCCGAAAAATGCCGGGTACGAGCATATTGAGGCAACGCCGCTCCTGGCCGAAGCCCGGAGAGTAGGAAAGGAGGCCGTGGCGCAACTCACTGCGAAAACGTGCCCCGTCGGGAAGAAGGACCTTATCCTTCATCCATCGCACCTCGCACTGACCATGCACGAATCGATCGGTCATGCCACGGAACTCGACAGGGCCCTCGGAATGGAGGAAAGCCTCGCAGGATCAAGCTTCGCAACCACTGATCTTCTCGGCACCCTCAAGTACGGATCGCCCGTAATGAACATAATCTGCGACAATATCCTTCCGGGGGGACTGGCAACAATGGGGTACGACGACGACGGCGTCCAGTGCCAGCGCTGGGACCTCATCAAGGACGGCGTGCTCGTCGATTATCAGACCAACCGTGAAACTTGTCACGCGATCGGCGCAGAGAGATCTCACGGGAGTTGTCGCGCGG
>SDBU01009388.1_pt1 | contig 10963 bp, 13 predicted proteins | sample 2277071 | NCBI WGS metagenome assembly SDBU01 (sample SAMN10397929, study PRJNA504765) | marine sediment metagenome | isolation source: marine sediment core GS08_GC12, 126 cmbsf | place: Arctic Ocean: Gakkel Ridge, Loki's castle | collected 2008
GAACGGAATATAGCCCAGAGTTTCCCTTGCTTTCAAGGAGGAAAAGGCGTATATTGTACTAAGGAATGTCCATGCACATTAGCGAGGCAGAGACTAAAAAGCGGCTGAATCGGCAAGACAACCTCGTCGTAATTCTCAAGCAAAAGAATGGGAGACCATTTGGAATGGCTCCTCGAGGTCCCACCATTCCCAGAGAGCTTCGCTCTCTCGCTCAGGCTACTCCAGGTAGCAATCGCGATCTCGCTGTGATGCTGAACTGTAGAGCAGATACTGTTGCCAAAATCAAGGAGGAACCTTCCGATGGAGGCATCGCTCCGGACGATGTGACTCTGAAAGACGAGCTGCAAGCTGTGATGACGCAGGCTCGGGGGACTGCACTCGACAAGTTGAACGCAGCCCTCGAGCACATCACTACCGACAAGCTGGATGGTGCTAAGCTCCGCGAGCTGTCTGGCGTAGCGAAGGACATGTCAGGTATCGCTCGTGACATGATGCCCGAAACCAAAGATACAGGCCTAAAAGTCGTGATCTACAATACACCTGAAAGAGAAAGAGATGACTACGAGATCATCGAACTAGGGGCAGACAAAGTCAAGATCCATGAGGGTAAAGTCTAGTGGATAAACTCTAGTATAGGAAAAAGAAGAAGTAATGGGCTTAGACATAGTAGACGCAACAACTCGCGCCTGGAAGCCCCACCCAAAACAGGAGCGCTTCCTAGAGCTACCATCCGTTTGCTTCGAGGGCCTTTACGGTGGAGCGGCTGGTGGTGGCAAGAGTGAGCTTCTCGTAGCAATCCCTATCGTCAAAGGTTTCTATAAGCATCCTGAGTTCCACGGCGTCATCTTTCGTCGTACCTTCCCACAGCTAGAAGAGTCTCTCATTCCACGTTCCAGTTCTCTTTACAGAGCCGTAGGCGGTAGATATGACAAAACGAAGCATGTGTGGACTTTCCCTAGCGGAGCAACTATACGATTTTCTCACCTCGACTCAGACGACGATGCCCGACGTCATGATACGGCAGAGTACCAATATGCCGCTTTTGATGAACTCACTCACTTCACGGAGTTCATGTACAACTACGTGGCCGCTTCCCGTGTACGTTCGACTATACCGGGCATTCCGGCGATGGTGCGCTCAGCTTCAAACCCTGGAAACGTTGGCCACGCCTGGGTACGCAAAAGGTTTGTCGAACCCGCGCGTGAGGGTGGTAAGCTCATTTACGATCCAAAGAGTAAGACTTACCGTTCCTTTATAAAGGCCAAGCTCACTGACAATCCCCACCTCATGAAGGATGACCCCAACTACATCAATCGCCTTAGCCTGCTCCCAGAGGCTGAACGAAGAGCCAAGGTGGATGGCGACTGGTGGGTCTTCGCTGGGCAGGTCTTCACCGAGTGGAGGGAGCAGCACTTCTCTGGTGAACCTAACTTCGCACAGCATGTCTGCACTCCTTTCCCGATTCCTGGCTACTGGCCCAAGATCCTGTTCCTGGACTGGGGCTACCGACACATGATGTATGCTGGCTGGCTGGCACTGTCCCCAGACAAGCGTGTCTTCCTATACAGGGAGTACGCAGCTAAGAAAGAGAAGATCGAGCTCTGGGGACCTGTACTTCAGCGGCTGTCACTGACAGATCGGAACATTGTAGCCTTCGAGCTCGATCCCTCGGCCTGGCATGAGCGAGGTGGTCACAAGACCCTCGCACAACAGATCGAGGAGGCCGTCGGAATGGTGCCAAACAAGGCGAACAACGATCGTCTTGGAGGAAAGCATCTGCTCCATGAGTACCTCCGCTGGGAGAAACGACCACCGAAGTACCTACCATCTGACGGATACCAGGAGGCAACGGCTCAGAGAATCATGGAGATGTATGGTACGGATGCTATGCACCAGTACCGAAACATGTTCAATGAGGATCCGGAAGAAGTCAACCTCCCCAAGTTACAAGTCTTCAATCATTGCCGAGTCTTCATAGATTGCGTACCAACTCTAGTATACGATGACTCCTCCAAGTCAATGGCTACGGAGAAGGTCGAAGACGTAAAGAAGATGGACGGTGACGATCCCTTCGATGCCATGAGGTATGGCCTCTTTGGTGTGGACCGTGCGTACCAGGGGCTCCCAGAGATGGAGAAGAGGGTCGTAGCGCTCGGTGACATCCATCGAAAGCTAGAGCAGTCTGGCGACATGACCTCATTCTACATGCAAATGGAGAAGTATGAAGCAGAGAGTACTGAGGTTCTTGCTATATCTCGCAGGCAAGTTGGGAGGCACACTTTCCACTGACTCCGGCGACCAGCGGCTCATACTCAATCTTGAGTCGCAGATTGCTGAGCTGCGTGCAGATCGGGACTTGTATCGGGACCTCGTTCTTCAAGAGTTCCCACACCGTGAGGAATTGCCGACTCCGTCAGCAGAGGCATCAGAGCCTCAGGCAGGGGTCATACAGGTGAGGGACTGGAAGTCGGCTAGAAGGATAAGAGCTCGTGCTGCAAGGGATAAGAGGGATCACAAAGAAGATCCAGTTCACAGAGAGCCTGCTGGCTAAGTTCGACGTGGGGACGAAGGTAGCGGCTGTCATCTGTTTCCTATTCCTCTTCTATGCCCTAGCGGACTACGTAGTTCAGAGAGGATATTGGCCATGAAGCGTTGTCTTTTCGTACTACTGTTTGCCACCGCATGCAGTGGGATTCCAACACCAAACTTGCCGTACGACTGTGTGAACCCACCTGATCTCGCAGGGATCATTCAGTCCGAGAGTGCTATCGCAGGGAAGTACATCGTGGTGATGAAGCCCGATGCCAGAGGAATGAACATCTCCGACGCCCTCCAATCCTTCGCGATGGAGAACGTTAGGGTGTTCGGAAGCCTCTCGACCTTCGCAGCCACGATGGACGAAGCTACAGCAATAAAGCTCTCGGCAGATCCGAGGGTCTTGCTCGTGCAGGAGGATGGTGAGAAGCACACCCTCAAGATCTGGAATCGCATTCGGATCTCCCAGCGGAATCTGCCCCTCGGTGATAAGTACGAGCCTTATGGCACTGGTGCTGGGGTGCATGCTTACATCATCGACACGGGGATCGACCGCAACCACAGCGACTTCGAGGGTCGTATGGGCGAGTGCTACTCGGCTGTCGGTGGGAGCTGCGCGGACGACCATAATCATGGCACCCACGTAGCAGGCACCATCGCCAGTTCCAAGTACGGTGTCGCCAAGGCTGTAGTCGTCCATGGCGTGCGTGTGCTCATCAACGGCTCAGGCGCTGACTCCGACGTGATCGAGGGGGTTGACTGGGCGATTGCTCACGTCGAGGCCAACGGGTGGCCAGCCGTGTTCAACTTCAGCATTGGTGGCTCCCCAGCTCCAGCCCTGGACGATGCTCTCTGTAGGGCCAGAGCAAAAGGGATAGCCATCGCAGTCGCGGCTGGTAACGACAGTGGCGCAGACGCCTGTGGCTACTCGCCAGCTCGTGTCCTTCAGGCGGCGACGGCTGGTGCCACCGAAAGGGACGATGACGTGAGCTACTTCAGCAACCTGGGACAGTGCGTCAACGTGTTCGCTCCTGGCACGGATATCGTATCGTCCAAGCGCGGTGGGGGCTCCATGCCAATGAACGGAACTAGCATGGCGTGTCCTCATGTGGCAGGAGCGCTGGCACTGTGCCTGGAGGCTGGAGCTGCCGACCCATGGCAGTGTGTGATCGATAGGGCTTCTACCGACAAGCTGGATGGTGTTGGAGATAGCCCCAACCGTTTGGTCTTCGTAGGGGAGTAGTCATGAAACGACTGGCAATAATCGTTGCGGCTCTTCTATGCATGGGTCAGCAACAGAACTGCAACGAGGAGTGTGGCTGTGGGAAATTCAAGTCGATCGATGCCTCTGCCCCAGGACTTATCACATACGTTTGTGACTGCGAGGCACAACCGACACCAACTCCTACAGCGAGCCCAACGCCAGCACCTAGACCAACTCCGAGTCCAACGCCTTCTCCGACGCCTGAATCCACACCATCACCTACTCCTCTGCCGTCGCCTCCGGCATGTCCGGGCATCGGGGTAAAGATCGACGCGACCTGTGCGGGGGCTACGCCCTACTGTGGGATTCAGGATACAAAGAATCCTCGCGTACGCGCAGGCGTCTCGAATGTCGTCCTGGATGCCACGTACTACCAGTACCAGCCGTGGCAGGAGGTACATCACAGACACGAGTGCTATCCTGGGCCTATCGTTTCTTGGTCCCCTGTCGACGAAGTCAACTGCTCTGCTTGCCGGAGCAACTGTCATCTGATCACCTGCTATGATTTCACTGATCCTGGGAGCTACACCTGGACCGTGACAGGCGCGAATGGTTCCCAGGATACGATCATTGTGAGCGTGAGGTAATCATGGAACCACTCAAAGAGGGTGACGTAATCCTGACGGCGAGCACGGGTAGGCTGGGGCGTCTGATCCGTTGGGCTACGCGTTCAAGGGGTGAGCCCAAGACGAAGGTCAACCATGCCGAGCAGTGCGTGGTTGGCGGCTCGATGTACTCAGCGATCGTTGTCGGTGCTCTCGCTAAGGTGCGGCGACGGACACTGTGGGAGGGATACGGTAGGGGCAGGATCAAGGTGGCTGTATTCCGTCCAATCTTTGCCCAACCCAACGAGATCAGCGACGTTGTGCAGATAGCGGAGAACTCTGTGGGGAGTCTGTACGGTCCCCTCAAGCTACCTCTCCACTTCGCCGACTTCGGGATTGGGCGGCTCCTCTTCTGGAGGAAGAACAAGGAAGATCCTCTCATCTTCCGACGGTTCGCGCGTATCAAGCGTATGCCAATCTGCTCAGGTAACGTGGCACATGGCTGGTACAAGGGAGCAGGCGTCCGACTCGGTGGACCTTGGTGGGCTGTTTCTCCAGACACTATCTGGGATCATTTCAAACTGAATCCCAACAGGTGGTGCATGGTGTGGGACCTGACCTGCCTCCGTGACATCGCTCAGGGGAAGGTCGCATGAAGGCCGCTGAGATCGAATCTAGGATCCACAAGACTCCTACCTGCTGGATCTGGCTGGGTGCCCATGACTCTGGTGGCTATTCTCGAGTTCGGTGGGAAGGGAAGAACCAGCTTGCTCACCGTGTCGTCTGGGAAATGTTGTATGGACCCATTCCGCTAGACCTCGAAATGGATCACCTGTGCCGCAATCCAGGATGCGTGAATCCTACTCACCTCGAAGCTGTTACTCACGGTGAGAATATGCGGAGAGGGGAAGGAGTAGGGGGTGGTTGTCGTACCGAGACAGGGCGAACTGTCTGTCCAAAGGGTCACGATCTTACCCTTCCTAACGCTCGCGTCAATCTCTATACCTGTCGTGTCTGCAAGAATGAGAAGATACGTGAACGAAGGAAGAAGTCAAAGAAATGAAGAATGAGGAAGGGACGCTCCGAGATCTCGTCGATCTCCTCATGAAGCCAGATGAGGAAGTAAGGCTCACTCAGGTAGCTGAGTGGCGGAAAAACGACTTATATTGGAAGGGCTGTCAGGACCTGTTCTGGGATGTCGACAAGAAGGACTGGCAGTATGCAGACGAGACGGAAGGTCTCCTCACCATCCAGACCACTGAGGGAGAAGAGATCGAGCTGGATCCCTCGGACTTTGGGAAGATCATCAACATCGTGAAGGGTCATGGCGAGGCTGTCGTTGCTGCCCTAGCCACCTCTGTGCCCACTGTTCGCTGGTTCCCGGTGGATTCGGATGAGCCGATGGACGTCCTGGCCTCTCGGACCTACAGCAAGATCGAGCAGATCATCCGACAGTACAATGAGGCAGAGCTACTCCTGGTCAAGATCGCTTTCACCATGTGGAAGCAGGGGATGGTGGCCCTCTACAACGACTACTTCAAGGACCCTGAGTTCGGTACGTTTGAAAAAGACGTAGTAGAGATGCAGGACCGGGAGTTCACTCAGCGTAGCTGCCCAAACTGTGGGGAGTACATCGAGACTACAGAAACTGTTCCCGGGGAGAACACTTCGGGCGACCCCGGTGTCTGTACCGAGTGTGGTCATGAATTCGAACAGTCAGTTGACCAGCAGGAGGTGCAGAGCGTCCCTACGGTCACGGAGACAATCCAGGAGGAGAAGGGACGGGAGATAATCGAGGCTTATGGGCCTCTGAACGTGTGCGTCCCTCACTACGTCACAAGGTTGAGGGAGGCCCCATATCTGGTCCTGGAGACTGAGCACCACATAGCCTTTGCCAAGGAGCTGTACCCAGACATCGCTGACAAGATCCAGGTGGACACGGACACGGAGAAGTACTCTCGTTGGGCTCGGCGGCATCAGGCGCACGAGACGATGGACGACCTGGTGACCATTAGGCGCTGTTGGCTTCGTACCTGGGCCTTCAACATGCTGACGGAGAAGAAGGACGAGTACAAGAAGAAGTATCCAAAGGGATGCTACGTTGTCTTCGTGAATGAAGTCAAGGCAGAGACTCGTGATGAGGAGATGGATAAGCACTGGACGATCAGTAATTCTCCGACTTCCGAGCAGATACATGACGAGCCACTCTGCAGGCCCCTCATACCTGTTCAGGACCTGATGAATAACAACGTGAACCTGACCGCTCAGACCATCGAGTATGGTATCGGAGAGACCTTCTTCGACCCCAAGGTGCTGGACCCTGAGAAGTTCAGAAGGGCTAGGCAGAGTCCAGGACTCTTCTATCCTGTCAAAGCGACAGCACCCAACATGCCTCTGGAGAAGAGCTTTCATCAGTTGAAGGGTGCCTCCCTTTCTCAGGAGGTCGAAGCCTTCGCCGACCGTCTGTCCCACGATGCCCAGTTCGTGGTTGGCTCCTTCCCGAGTATCTACGGTGGTCCTGGTGAGGGGAGTGAGACTCTGGGGGAGTACCAGGAGAGTAGAATCCAGGCTCTCCAGCGTCTATCGGTCACCTGGAAGACTACGGTGGCCCTCTGGATCAAGATGATGGACAAGGCTGTACGCGATTTCGTCGAGAGCTTGAGTGAGGATGAGAAGTTCGTCGAAGAGCAGGGACTGAGCCACATTAACATCTGGATCCGCAAGTCCGAGCTGATGGGGAAGGTTGGGGAGGCACGCCCAGAGGCTACGGAGACGTTCCCAGTGACCTGGCAGGAGAGGCAAGACAGACTCTACAAGCTGATCCAGTTGGGTAACGAGCAGATCAACATGGCACTCTTCCACTCAGAGAATGTGGGAAAGCTGGCTGACCTCCTAGGTTTCAGGGACTTCCACATCCCTGGTCAGAAGGACCGTCAGAAGCAACTGACTGAGATCGGGTTCATGCTCCGAGGCGAGATGATGGAGATTGAAGCCGACATCGATATGGAGGAAGTCCACATCGAGGCCTGCAAGGCGTGGCTGATCTCTGACACTGGGCAGGACTACAGGATGTCTCAGCCCGAGGTATACGGTCTGGTCCGTGCACATATGCAGATGCACCAGCAATCATTGATGGAGCAGATGAAGCAGCAAGCTCTCGAGGAACCAGCAGGTCCTGAAGTGGAGGCTCCAGCAGAGGGTCCTCCAGTCGTGCCGTAGGAGGCAGAAATGGCTGATGAAGTAGCAAAAAGATTCAACAACAGGAACGATGTCTGTGCTCCATATCAGGGTGCCGTCCTGGGTGCGTCGGTGGACAGCGACACTGTGGACCTGACGCAACCAACGCGGGGCATCTCTGTCGACGTTGTCGGAACCGTGAAGGTCACCATGTGGGATGGTCAGGTCATCTCGTTTGTGTCCGGGGCTTTCGTGGTAGGGACGATCTATCCGATCTGCATCAGTAGATTGTGGACTACGGGTACCGCCGCAACCGGTATCCTTCTATACTGGTAGAAAGGAAGTTAAGTTTTGAGTTTCCTAGATCCAAAACCAGGTCTCGATAAGGGACCTGAGGTATCCGACGACGTATCCAAGGGCGATCTGGACATCTTGTCCGAGGGAGGCGAGAGCGTTCTCCCTGATGTTGATGAGCCTGAGGTGAACCTCGAGGAGGAGAAGCCTGAGGGTGAAGAGAAAGATGAGAAACCCAAGCCCAAGGGTGAGGGTGAAGAAGAGGATGGGAAGGAACCAAAAGAAGGTGAAGAGGAAGAGGAGGAAGAGGAACTAGACGAGGAGCTAGAGTCTCCTACGACTCGGCAGATGACTGACAAGTTCCCTGAGCTCTTCAAGGAGTTCCCTGCCCTGCGTCACACAATCTTCCGAGAGCAGGAATTCGGTAAGATTTACCCCACAGTCGACGACGCGAAGGAAGCACAGTCGAAGGCTGCGGCCATGGACGATATGGAGGAGCAACTGATCGGAAAGAGTGACCCTGGTCTGCTCCTCGATACTCTCCACGAGACCAATTCTGAGGCTGCACGCAAGGTGGTTGAGAACTTCCTCCCAGCTGTCTACGAACGGTCGAAGGAGATGTACCATGACGTCGTCACTCCCATCCTAGTCCGTTTCATTCGACACATGGATACTGAGGGTCAGCGTACTGGGAATAAGAACCTCAAAAATTCTGCGCTCTTCGCTGGCCAGGTCGCCTTTGGCAAGTTGGAGATTCCCTCAGAGACTAGTAAGGTCACGGGGGATACCGACGAAGTGAAGGGGCTCAAGAAGCAGCTCGACAATGAGCGATCGACCCGTCGGGTGAGCTTTGCTAAGGAGGTGCAGTCAGCAGTGGACAGCAGGCTCAAGAGGATGATCTCCAAGGGCATGGACCCTGATGGTGTGCTCCCTGAGCTTCTTCGAGATATGGTCGTCGAGAAGACGGCTTCGCGTGCAGGTGAGGAACTAGCGAAGGACAAACAGCACGAGGCGCTCATGCGGTCGCTCTGGGTGAAGGCCCACAAGAGTGGCTACAGTGCGGATGACCTAACACGTCTAGCCAATACATATATCAAGCGCATTCGGCCTCTTGTTGCCAAGGTACGTGCATCCTTGGTGGAGAAGACTTTGAAGGACTTGGGTAAGAGCGTACCGAAAAAGCCCAAGCCAAGAATTGGTGGTGCCGCACCCCCTGGCTCTTCCGGGGGTGAGACATCGTCAGAAGCACCGGATCCTAGCAAGGTGGATTGGAGAAAGACCTCTGATCTGGACATGCTTGAGGATAGGGTGGTGCTGAAGAAGAAGTAGGGGACTTCCAGGGAAGTGCTCGCGTGTCTGGGGCGCGCTACAAAATGTCTCCGTTAATCAGAGGGAGAGATAACTAGGAGACCCTCGAATGGGTGAATTCAATGAAGCTGCAACGGCCGCGGCAGAGTTGGAGCGTGTCCAGAAGAAGCTCCCGACTCTGTTCGACCGTGACGTAGGGTTCTACCCCACACTCGAGAAGCGCCCCGTCGAGAAGATTTCGGCACGTGACATGCGGATTCCTCTCGAGATCCGTTCGGGTGGGTATTTCGGTCACTTCAACCCGGATGGAGGCGCTCTCGGTACGGGCGCAGGACCCAAGCTGGAAAAGGGCGTCATCGGAGTCGAGCATCTTCGATACGCTATCCAGTGGACCAAGAAGGCTGAGTGGGCAACCGATGACGCTCGCAAGGCTGTCGTAAACACCGTCCGACGTCTCACTGCCAACGCAATGAAGGACTTCCGACGTCATGTGGACTGTCTCTGCATGACCGCCGGACAGGGCCTTCTCGGTGAGATCTCGGTCGCTGCCAATGACGGTGGCAAGGACCTTCTAACCCTCGGAAACGATGGTTGGGGGGCTCGTCTGTTCCGTTTCGGACAGAAGGTCACTGTCTACCTGAATGACCTTTCGGACAACTTCCACACATCCGGCGCAACGGGTGTCAACGTCGAGATCGACAAGTACGACATCGCCAACAAGCAGATCCGCCTGCCTCAGACGACCGGTCTGGTCGCTGGCTCACCGTGGGCTGCTGGATCGGGTCCGTACCTCGGCGTGGAGGGCATGCAGGAGGATGCGACGTTCGTGGCTCCCGTCGCGATCCTCGGCATCCCCTACCATCACTCCTCGGCGTCCACAGGGACGTGGCTCGGTCTGGCTCGCGCTGACAACCCCGAGATCCGCTCCAATAGGGTCAATGCAGCTTCGGCCGGTCTGGCTCTTCCGTTCCCTCGTCAGGCCCTCAACAAGATCGGTGATCGTGTAGGCCTCGACAACTCGGATCAGCCAGTCGCGTGGATGCATCCCTGCCAGAAGCAAGCCTACGAAGAGATCGGTCAGCTGGTGAGCATCATCAACAAGCAGGCCCGCGAGCAGGGGCTCGACATGTACTTCAGCGACGACATGCAGATGGCCGGTGCACCCGTCAAGGTGAACTACTCCTGGGACAAGCGGCGCATCGACTTCATCATCAACTCGGTTTGGGGGAGGGCGGAGATGCATCCCGCCAGCTTCTACACCGTGGGAGGCCGCAAGTTCTTCGAGCTGCGCAGCATTGCCGACGGATCCGTCAAGACTTCTCAGGTGTTCTACATCACGATCTCGTTCAACATGTACAGTGGGAACCCTCAGAAGGGCGCGTACATCGACGGACTGGCTGTTCCGGCGGGGTACTGAGTCGTTTGGGGGTGTTGGTTCTGGACAGGTTGCTCTTATGAGTTGCTCGATGTCAGGAATCAACACCCCCACCTTTAGGAGATTGACATGCCACTCGCGAAGGGTGTGACGATGGAGACGGTAGCTCGGAATGCCAGTGAGATGAAGAGCTCTGGGCATCCCTCAGATCAGTCCTGGGCAGCTGCCTTCGATCAGAGAAGGCGAACGAGGGCTCTACAGCGTAAGAAGAAGCGTGGCCGTCCTCCGAAGAGCCTGGTGGTGAAAGGACTTGTATGACCGAGGACATCAGAGTCGAGCCTGCCAATAAGCGGCTCAAGACCCTATTCGGTCATGATCTGCTAGGTCGCCCCCACTTCCGAGTAGTCTGGTCCGACACACAGTTCGAGAAGCGCATGGGAACCGTCAGTGAGTACTACCATGACC
>SDBU01009389.1_pt1 | contig 10962 bp, 9 predicted proteins | sample 2277071 | NCBI WGS metagenome assembly SDBU01 (sample SAMN10397929, study PRJNA504765) | marine sediment metagenome | isolation source: marine sediment core GS08_GC12, 126 cmbsf | place: Arctic Ocean: Gakkel Ridge, Loki's castle | collected 2008
GGCATAGGTTTCGTTGGCCACAGTGCCATCCGCATAGAAATATATAGTAGCCCCAGTCTCAATGGTATCTGAAACCGTAAGCTTTTCATCAAAGGCACCTGCACCACCGTATTGTCCCGCTACTGTAGTGGTGATGCTGCCGTACTGCACCCCTCCCACCTTAGCCGTAACTACCGTCCCCACTGAGGCTGGAGAACCGCCTATGGTGAGCGTTCCGTAGAAGGGGTGGGGCATACTCGGTATATCGGCGTAGGCAGGAGTGGCACCGAAGAGCAACGTCATTATTACCAGTGGCAAAAGGAGCCATTTCTTTATTCTTTTCACATTCTCCCTCCCCAATTTAGTGTTTCTGATTTTCTATCCCCAACATCCGGTAAACTTAAGGGGGAGGGGGAGTTGGGGTCCCCCTCCCCCATCCTTGTTCATCTGCCATGTTCTACACTTGGTAGAGGCGGTTAGTTAAGGCTTGGCGCCATTGGAAGGATAGTAAACCCGGCCATGGTAGCCGCGCTCTTCATGAATATCCAGTAGCCCTCACCTACCGCCAAGGTGCCCGCGGTGCTTCCGGAAACATAGACCCACTCGCTGGCGTTCATGGATGGGCTCACCATCTGTCCAAAGCTGGTGCTAGGTAGTGAACCTATAGCCAGAATATCTGTCTTGCTGGTGAGACTAGCCAGGCCAACCAGGTTCCAACCCGCCACCAGGCTCTTGGTCGGGGTGGAGAAGGCGGCGCCATCAACCTTCAACAGTACCGTCTGGGCGCTCGCCATCTTGATATAGATGCCATCCAGCGGGTTTATGACAGCGGTAGTTATCTGCAGCCAGCCGTCATCATAGCGGTAGGCAATGGTCATACCGGTAGGAACCAGCTCATCAAGAGCATCGGCCGTCGATATGAGCTTGCCCGGTACAGATAGGGTATTCCAGCCAACCACCAGACTCCGCGAGAAGGTGGGATAGCTGGCGTTATCGGCAACCACATCCACCAGAGACTTGTGCAGCCACGGTGTGTAGATGACATCGGCGGCAAGGCCGCTGATCGACGCTGCTGGGCTGCTGGCGCTGCCGAACCAGTTGTACTTGGCGTCCACCAGAGTTGGAGTAGTGGATACCTTGATGGCATACGTGGCAAGATTGTCGTAGATGGCGTTGTACTGTACGACAGGAGTTTCACCCTCCTCTATATGGATAACAGCCCTCCCAGTGCTGAGATAGGTTGTATCCTTTAAGCCTCCGTTAACTCCGGTGAAGGTGTTGTTTTTTACCACCAGGCCTGTGTGGGCTGTGGTTTGTTTGGCCTCAACCCAAAGTCCAGCCGAGTAGGTATCGGTGATAGTATTGCCGAGTATCTTGACGCTTACAGTGTCACGCTGGACACTGAGAGCTTGGGTGATGTTGGTTATGGTATTGTTGCTGACCGTGGCTGTTACGTACGAGTCATTGTTAGCACCATCATAACCGTTCAGGGATATGCCGATGCCATTATTGTTGGTCAGCGTGTTGCCGCTTATGGTCACTCCGGTGATTGTCAGGCCGCTAGCAGCAGCGGCTTTAGTCATTATGTTGATAATGGCAGACTCGCCCCCGGAGTACCCGGCAAACAGGGCACAGTTAGTAAAGATGTTATTGCTTATCGTGCCCGAAGTTATGGCAGCAGCCCCCGCGCGTTCCTGATTATCTATAACATAGGAGACTACACTACCACCAGTCTGGTCGTCCGCATTAGTTGTCGGGATTACGTAGTTGAAGGTGTTGTTGGTGACCGTCAGATAGTTGTAGCCATTGTTATAAACCGCTCTGCTGAAATCAGTACCTGACTTCAATCGGTCAAAGGTGAGACCGTCAATGACTACTGGGTAAGCGGCAGTGCCTGATACGGCCACAATTATGGCATCGAGATCATTAGTAGTAGGTCTGAGCGTGGCCGAGGCGCCACTGGCTTCTGTCAGTGTAATCTTAGTTGACAGTGAAAGGGCACTACTGAGCTCGTAGATGCCGGTGCCCAACTCCACAGTGTCACCGGGGAAAGCGGCAGTTATAGCCTGCTGTACATAGGTACCGCCCATTAAATCAGCGGTATAAACAGTAGCGGCAGGCTTATAGGTGGCAATCGTGTTATCGTTGGCATCTTTCAGCGTAACCGCCTCGGCAACAGTTATGTCAATGGTACCCGCGGTCATGGTGGTGCCAGTGACTTTCGTTGCCGTCAGGGTATGGGTTCCAGCTGTGGTGGGTCTGTAGAATACATCGTCCACCCCAGATGAAAGCGCTTGGCTGGACCCCCACAGGTTGGCAGAGGAACCAGCAGCCGTGTGGACCGCACCGGTGCCGGTGGTTACACTTACCAGTACCGTGGTGCTTTCACCGGTAGCTAAGTTTCCGTACTGGTCCTGGGCTTCGAGTTTCAGTACCTGGGTAAATGCATTTATGATGGTGGCATTATCGGAAGTAGAAGCTCTAAACACCAGCTTACTGGCTGGACCTGCTACTACGGTGTAGCCGGTCCCCATATCGACTATCTTTCCATCGACGTTGGTCCAGATTGCTACCTTAATGGTGCCTATGTTTGCCGCAGCGCTAGGGTTTTTTATGCCAGCGCCGCTAAGGAAGTAGATATTCATACTGGCGTTTGTTAGGGTTTCCGCCGTGGTCACCGTCACCGTCGAGGCCGCCTGGTCCACAACGACAACGGAGGGGGCGGGGTCTTCAGAACCGTTGCCAACCTTCACATATTCTGTACTAATTGTGGCAGGCAGGTAGGTCCCGGTGGGAAACCTCACTGTTACCGTCTTGCCTATAGCCGTCGAGGCGGCAGGCGTGAATTCAAAATCGTACGCCGCAGTAGCGCCGGCAACCAGTGAGCTGGGATAGCCGGTTTTAAACTCAACGGCAGTAAGCGCAGTATTGTCCACAGGAAACGCCGAGGAGGTGACCAGTGTGGTGTCCTTGCTCGTGGCCAACTTAATCGTGCCGGTGAAAGCTGCTGAGCTGCCGGTCTTGATGACAGCGCCAGCTGCTACAATAAGCTCGACGGCGGTGCCGGCGGCGAGATCTACCGGCGTAGTTACCTGTATCCGCTGTCCTCCTATCGTGGCGACAGAGGTCATCACGGTGGTGGTCGTCCCCACTTTCATGCTGTACTGCGCTGCAGCGGTCTGCGCGCCAGAAAGATCGAAAGCAGTGGGGAAGATTACCGTAATAGTGTCAACGCCGCGATTCATCGCTGTGGTAGGGGTGAAATGGATGTGATACAGAGCAGCGGTGCTGACATTATTGTGTCCAGCCGTGGGGAACTCCACCCAGACACTGGTTACGGCGGTGGCGGCTGCTACCGGCGCTGCCATCAGCAGTAGCGCGCTGATTACAACCAGTGCTAACCCCAGGCGCCCTAAAATCCTGAATTTCCCTTTCATTCTAATTTGTCCTCCTAAATTTTTTAATTTCCCTTTCATGTAACTATATCCTCCTGAATAAAATGGATTTAGTCTCAGATAGCCGCCATTTCTAAACTTTCTCACATTGCCATTACCTCCTTTGCTTAAATCTTATCCTCTCTCCTGAACACTCCTCACCTCCTGTTAAGAATCATTCCTTCCCTCCTCAGCGACCACCCAGTTCAGGTTCCTCCCCTTGGCTTTCTGAATGTAAATTTAAGCCCTATCCATTGTTACTTTGTTGCCTCTTTGTTCTTCTTCCAATGCATGACCAGCTCGCGGATTACACCATCGTAACTCTGCCCCGGACGCTTAATTGAGTCCAAAAACTCCTTTGTCTCCCTGGAGAGGCTGACACTCGCTCGCTTTCTGGTATTCATATTGACTCCTAAAACTCCCAAAGGATGACTAAGGATTTATGGTACTCATAAGCTATAGCGTAACCTTCATGCCGCCATTTCCTCCTCCATAAATCATAAAACATCAACACCTCCCGAATCGTTATCTACATATCTAGAGCAACCGATGGCGCACTAATTAGTACTCTTGGCAACATCCACTGTTTACCATTAAATAATACTATTGTCAACATTGTAGCACTAAAGAATACCTTTGTCAATACCCCTAGGCTAAATATTTTAGTCTTCTTTCGGATAGATTTTCTAATTAACACTCTTGACAACATAAACTGTTTACCACAAAATAATACAATTGTCAACATTGTAGTACTAAAGAATACCTTTGTCAATACCCTTAGGCAAAATATTTTAAAGAATACTAAAATATTTTCTAATGGAAGTTCGTGAGAGGTAAGTTAAACAAATTACTGTGTTATCTTCATATTACTAGGGGTTCTCTCAGGATACTATCGAAGCATGCTGGCTTGATAATTATAGAAGAGAGGCAATCCCCTTCCTGTGTGAGGGCGGCAAATTTGAAGTGGAAGAAGTCACTAGGGCTGACATTCAAGCCAATCTGGGCTATCTGGCCGCTGGCAGCGGTAACTCCAATGCCACTGGAGAGCGAAATCTGGCAACCATAATGTTATTCTTCAACTACCTGCTAGAGAATGAGGGATTAGAAGTTAACCCAACAGCCCCACTAAGGAGTCCCATGTTACCAGCGAAAGAGCCGGTGTACCTTACTGATGAGGAGTCTATTCACCTTCTGACGACAATAGCCCAAGAAGCTAAGCCACGAGCTCGGGAACGGGACATGGCAATAGCTATCCTCTTCCTTCATACCGGGCCGCGAATATCAGAGCTGACAAAACTAGAGCTAGTCAATGTTGACCTTGACCAGGGCCAGATAAAGATAACCAGGAAAGGGAATAAAGAGCAGTATCTCCATCTGAATGGGCAAACATAATGCGAGATTTGTGGTCACTGGCCAATAAAATGCAATTAGCTGACCAAATCGAGACGGATATCCTAACCCCAAAGCTAGAGGAGTTTGTGCCAGGCTCATTTAAAAGATTTCTCAGCATAGATGTAAGAGAAAACTGGGATAAGCCATTTGGCGAAGTGCCTGCATAACTGGGGTTCGGGCTCCCTTATCAGGGAATTTGAAGGTCTTTCACAAGTTCTTACTATTTTGTACGTTTGCTGCATGGGGTCGCATTCAAACCTCGCTTCAGTGAACATAAAACCAAGAAGTGGAACCCTACCGTTCCTTAGTACTGGCCGGCAAGCATGTGTCAAACTTGGTAACGTTCAGCTTGAACGGTAGTTGATGTCTAGGTTGCAGTTTAATTTCCAGTTCAGCGTCAAGTGCAGCAGCTACTTTCCTTACCATCGATAGGGATGGTAGTGAACTGCCACTCTCTAGCCGGGTGCTTAAACGAGGATAAGCAGACTAAGGACCCTTGTTTAGCGAAGCTCTGGATGCCTTACTGAAATCGGGTCTTGCCACGCCTCCTCCTCAACTTTGTCCGTACTGGTTAGCTTATAGAACACTCTCGCCTGCAAGAAACCATAAATGGCTGGTTCTTGTTTGTCAGTCCGCTCTATTAGCCCCAGTATCAGAAACCAGTGGAAATAGCGGCTAAAACTTGAGTAGTTTGGTCTTCGGAAGGGCTTCTTCCCTATCTCAACTCTCTCCCTATTCAGACGCGCTATTTCAGGGCTTAGAGCATAATAGATGTCGGCAGCACAAGCTTTTTTGACCTTATCTGGACTCATATATTTTTATTAACCCCTCACCCTTTATCCCTCTCCCCTTGTTAAGGGGAGAGGGAAGATAATTTAATAAAGGGGCTTCGCCCCTTTCAATCCCTTTATCGAGCAAGTTTTCTAGAAAGAACCACCTCTTAGCTTTGTTAGACCTTAATTAAGATAGCCCTTCATATATAACCAGTTTATCCAAGGTATGCTTTCACCTGTTTCTCTTCTCCACTCATCAGCTATCTTTCTTACTAACTCAGGTCCTTGTCCTGTTTCGCCTGTCCAGAAAGTCCAAGATGCGAACTGGCTATTCGGGGTAACTATTATGCTTACAACAGATGTTTGGAGAGGCTCGTGAAGTATCCAAGCCTTGTGGAGAGGACTCGACATCCAGCTATTCACTATAGCTTCCGCTAATTCTTCATAGTCGTAGTTACTATAGCCTACACCTCCCCATGCATTCTCTCCATAAGAAGCATCCACTGGCGAGTGGAAGAGTTCTCCTCTATCGGACATAGCTTGGGTATGTGCTTTAGAAAGTCTATATAGTTCGTCATCCCACTTAGTAGGTAGTGCGCCATTTAACATTCTTTTCTTATTTATTAGTTCAAAGGTCAATCTCTCAGCTTTAAGTGTCTCCTGTATTATTGTCTCTGCTTCTGCTATTTCCGCTGCCTCACTGATTGCTTGTCTCTCTTCGAAGTAGTTGGTGATTGAGTCAAAAAGATTGTCTTTGTAAGATGACAGAGGCTCTATCCCTGCAAATGAGCCAATTAAAGTGATTGCTATTACTGTTATAAGTACCAATTTGAATTTTGGCTTCCTGTACTTGTATCTTCGGCTTCGCAGAATAGCTACGATCCAAAACCATAGCCCAATTTCTACCAAGAGTATAATTGTATTTTTTATTGGGTCAGTTTGATGAGTAAATAGAATATAACCTCTTCGAATTATATCTACCAGGCCAGCAATAACTAAGAGACTTAGAAATAGTTTGAGTATGCCTAGCGGTATAGTTCTCCACATTTTCCGTAGAAAGCGTGTGGGAGTAGCAGCGTGCAGGAGAGCAGGTTTTGTTCTTTGTAAGTCTTTTCTTCTTTTATCTGGCTTCTCACCGAGGAACTTGCCTAATCTCTTGTCAGTACATTCTTTGCAAGTACAGTTAGGAGGGTGCTTGCCTCTAACGTAGTCTCTATCACTTAGTGGCATTTCTCTATGCCTTATGAATCCTCACCCTTCTCTGGGGTTCTTTGCCGGTGCTTTGTGAGGATAGAGCGTTTCTTTCAGCAATGAGGTGCTGCAAGCGCCGAATGTAGGCGCTCTGGGGGCTGAGCTCTACCGTTTCCTCGCCGTTCTTTACCAGATTGACCGCTTCCTCTGCTTCGCTGAGGGCTACCTTCAAAGAATCTGTCCTGTCATTGTTGTCTATCGTGCTGTCTACGGGGGAGATAGTATTCAAGAACTGCCTGATTTGAGTCGGCGTGTTACTCCTCAGAACATAGATGGGCAGATTGGCCACTTCCGCCTCCTTGACCTTTTGTGGCTTGCGCCGGTAGTGGTGTTTGGAGGTGACAAACAGGTTAGCACCGCTGACCTTATCGACTATTTCCACACCCAATTGCATCTCTTTTGACATCTGCTCAAATCGCCCCCGATTGACACCGAAGAGGTAGAGCTTGTGCCGGTTATTTGTCTTGGCCAGTTGCTTGGCCTGGTTGGTTTTCTTATTGGTGGTAACTGGCACTACTTTTTCTATTCTGACCTCTCCGGTCTCATCCATCCAGCGGGTTTCGGTGGTGGTGAGTTGACCGCGCAGTATAGCATCAATGGCCTGGCTAACATCAGGGTGAATGGCTACTCTATCCCAGTCCTGAATTTCAACGACAATGTCAAAAGTGGGGGGTGAGGTACGCTCCAGTATAGATTTTTGGGTGCCCCGCCGTTTCGCCTCTTCATCACCCAGGGTTACGCTTTGAATACCGCCAATGAGGTCACATAGGGTGGGGTTCATAATCAGGTTCTCTAGCGTATTACCGTGGGCAGTGCCGACAAGCTGAACGCCGCGTTCAGCAATCGTTCGCGCTGCCTGAGCTTCAGGCTCGGTGCCAATCTCATCGATGACGATTACCTCAGGCATGTGGTTTTCTACGGCTTCAATCATCACGGCGTGTTGCCTGGTGGGGGTGGTTACCTGCATCCGGCGGGCGTGCCCAATGGCTGGGTGAGGAATATCGCCATCACCGGCAATTTCATTTGAGGTGTCGACAATAACAACCCGCTTCTTGAGGTCATCAGCCAGCACTCGGGCTACCTCGCGAAGCATGGTGGTTTTGCCTACGCCGGGACGACCCAGAAGCAGGACGCTTCTTCCTGATTGGATAAGGTCTTCGATAACTCTTATGGTGCCAAAGACGGCTCTGCCCACGCGGCAGGTAAGCCCGACAATATGCCCCTGTCGATTGCGGATGGCTGAGATGCGGTGTAGGGTGCGCTCTATTCCCGCCCGATTGTCATCGCCAAAGCTACCAATGCGCGAGGCTACATACTCGATGTCCTGTTGGCTGACTTCTTTGGGGTCAAGAACTACTTCTCGCTGGGGAAAGCGAGCTTCGGGGGGACGGCCCAGGTCCAGGATGACTTCCAGTAGTTGGCTGCTGTCCTCTTGTTGGCACAATGGCTGGTGAATATGTGGCGGGAAAATGGCAAGCAATGCGTTCAGGTCGTCGGTTATTACCTTTTGCTGCAAAATACCTCCTGAACTTTTTTATTCCGTCTATGTCATTGATGTCCAGCCACAATATCCAGAAAATACCGATGAAATCTCAGGTCGCTAGTCAGCTCAGGGTGAAAAGCCGAAGCCAGCAGCTTCCCTTGCCTGGCAGCGACGCCACTGCCATCAGCTAGCTGGGCTAGTATATTTACTTCACTGTTTACCTGCTCAATTAATGGCGCTCGAATGAATACACCGGGAAACGGTTTTTCTCCCAGCACTGGTATGGCGAGCTCCGTCTCAAAGCTTTCCCTTTGTCTGCCAAAGGCATTGCGCCTAACTCTTATCCTCATCACTCCCAGGGGTTTCGCCGCCGAGCCTGAGATCTCATTGGCCAGGAGTATCATACCGGCGCAGGTCCCGAATATTGGTAGGCCATTTTCGGCCAGATTTTTTATCTCGCCCAATAGGTTGTAATCCAGCAGCAACCGGCTGATAGAGGTACTTTCTCCACCGGGGATGATTAACCCGTCCAACCCGTCAAGCTCTGGGGACAAGCGGACGGGCCAGGCCTCTACTCCCAGTTGGTGCAGTACTGCGATATGCTCAACAAAGGCTCCCTGCGAAGCCAGGACACCTATTCTCATACTACCACCCTCGGGCTGCCAGCAGCTTTTCTTCTCGTACTATTGTCCTTTGTTTGTCAGCAATTCTTCTTTTAGTACTACCACCCTCTGGGTGCCAATAGTTCCTCAGGTTTGATTTGCTTTATGTCCAACCCGGGCATAGCCTCGCCCAGATTCTTGGAGACCTCAGCGATGATTTCCGGGTCTTGGTAGTGAGTAGTGGCTTTGACAATAGCCCTGGCTACAACTTCAGGGTTGCTGGACTTAAATACGCCTGAGCCGACGAAGGTGCCGTCGGCACCTAGTTGCATCATCAGTGCGGCATCGGCTGGAGTGGCTATTCCGCCAGCAGCAAAATTAACCACCGGTAGCTTCCCTGTTTTATGTATTTCCTCCACCAGTTGGAAAGGGGCTCCCATTTGCTTGGCCTGTGTCATCAGTTCGTCCTGGGGGGTGTTTATTAGTTGGCGGATACTATCCATCACGGCGCGCATGTGTCTGACTGCTTCGACAATGTTGCCAGTACCAGCTTCACCCTTGGTCCTAATCATGGCGGCTCCCTCACCAATGCGGCGCAGGGCTTCACCCAGGTCACGACAGCCGCAGACAAAGGGGACCTTAAAGTCATGCTTCCAGATGTGGTGGCTTTCATCAGCCGGGGTAAGCACTTCGGACTCATCGATGAAGTCTACGCCGAGGGCTTGCAGCGCTTGAGCCTCGACGAAGTGACCTATTCGGCACTTAGCCATTACCGGGATGGAAACCGCTTTCATAATGGCTTCAATAATTGTCGGGTCGGCCATGCGGGCCACACCGCCGGCGGCTCGGATATCGGCCGGGACTCTCTCCAGCGCCATTACCGCGCAGGCACCGGCTTCTTCAGCAATCTTGGCGTGCTCGGCGGTGACTACATCCATGATTACCCCACCTTTTAGCATCTGGGCTAGCCCGCTTTTTACCTTCCATGTTCCTGTTTCCATAGCTTCCTCCTCAATCTACCCCAAGTTGGTAACTCTTTAATCATATTTTACTACTGTTTAGATTGCTTATCAACTCTAATCCTTCTGTCATTGCTTCGCCCTTCTGAGAAGGGCGAAGCAATCCCATCCCCACCTGTCATTGTGAGGAGCGTAGCGACGAAGCAGTCTCAAAAGATATTTGTCACCCTCACCCCCTGTATCCCCCTCTCCATTTTTGTGTGTCATTGTGAGGAGCGCAGCGACGAAGCAATCTCTATTGACGATGATACGGGATTGCTTCGCTTGGCTCGCAATGACATGCTAGACAGTAGGGGAAGACAAGGGAAGAGGGGCTGACGCCCCTCTTAGACGCCTCCTTGAGGGTGGTGGGTGGGAATAGATACACGTGATACTTGATGCAATGCTGGGCTGTGGTAGAATAGGGGATATGAGAAAGGTATGGCAGGCAATCTCAGAACGAAGGTTATTCGGCAGAGAACTATACCTATGGGGAGGGAGATGGGTCGTGTTTGTAGTTTGGATAATCCCGTATGCTTTAGGAGGACTGTACGATCTGCTAATGGGGCAGGGATTTCTGCCCCAAGCTTGGCCTACCCTCAGTGCGATTGTCCCTCAGTGGCTTCCTCCCCTATGGCTTGTAGGCGGAGTTATTGCGTTTTTCGTTGTGACTTTTGAGAGAGCGTATCGTATGGTCAAGGTCGAGCGCACCAGAGAGACCAAACCGAGACCTGTGCCCTTGCCGAATAGGAATGATTTAATAAGAGCCATTGCTGAAGCTAAAACGGCAATTATAGAAGTGGCCGAAAATGCCGAAGACTTAAGACGATACGAAAAAAGGAATGTTGTTTTCATCAATGGAGGAAGAGCGACTGAACTAGATAGAATACGAGGGCGATTCAAATATGCCCTTGAAACTCTTGACAAAGAAATTCAGGTCGCTGGTATTGATTATGAACCAATCGTGAGGCCACTGTATTTGTATATGCAAAATTCAATGTCAGCGGGCAATATATCCAAAGTGGAGGAACTGGTGGCTGAAACTAGAAA
>SDBU01009390.1_pt1 | contig 10961 bp, 7 predicted proteins | sample 2277071 | NCBI WGS metagenome assembly SDBU01 (sample SAMN10397929, study PRJNA504765) | marine sediment metagenome | isolation source: marine sediment core GS08_GC12, 126 cmbsf | place: Arctic Ocean: Gakkel Ridge, Loki's castle | collected 2008
TGTGTAGCGAGCCGCAGGCTTTAGCCCGCGCGGATTTGCCTGCTCTGACACGTGTTCCGTGGGCGAAGAACCGCTACACGAAAACGTATTCCGCTGTAGTGCGTTCTCGGTGGTTTTGTAGCGGGGCTATGGTGGAACGACAGGCAACTTGCCACGGCCGCCACGGGGGGCGGCCGCTACCTGCCGATGCGAGAATCCTCTCTCGCACCTGCATTTTGGGCAAAGAGAATCTGTGCCCTACCGGGATAGACTCGGGTCAGGCTACGTTGGCCCCGGTTAGTTGGACGCTGACGCGGGTGGAGACGCCGGGTTCCTGCATGGTGATTCCGTAGAGCTGGTCGGCGATGTTCATGGTCCACTTCGAGTGGGTGATGATGATGAACTGGCTGTCTTTGACGAACTCCTGAACGATCCTGTTGAAGCGTTCGTTGTTGGCCTCATCGAGGGCGGCGTCCACCTCGTCGAGAATCGCGAAGGGGGCCGGGCGGCTCTTGAAGATACTCATCAGCAAAGCGATCGCGGTCATGGACTTCTCCCCGCCGGACATGAGAGAGATGGCTAGCAGTTCCTTCCCGGGCGGCTGGGCGACGATCTCGATTCCGGATTCGAGTATGTCCTCGGGGTCTTCGAGGACGATGTCCGCCCGCCCCCCGCCAAAGAGCCGGCGGAACATGGTGCGGAAGTGCTCGCGGATCTGCTCGAAGGACACCTTGAACCGCTGGCGGGATTCGGCGTTGAGCTTGTCAATGAGCTGCTCGAGCTGCCGGTGGGAGCTGACCAGGTCGTCGCGCTGGGTGGAGAGAAACCCGTGGCGCTTTTCTAGTCCCTCAAGCTCGTTTATGGCGTCGAGGTTTACGTTGCCCAGACGTTCCATCTTGCCGCGCAGTTCGGAGATTTCGCTTTCGACCTGCTGCCAGTCTTGCTCCTGATACTCGTCTTGCCGGTAGCGCTCGGCCAGATCGATCCCCAGTTCGGCAGCGGTACGGGTGACGAGTTCGTCGCGCCGGACGTTGGTCGAAGCGAGGGTCATCTGCTGGTCGTGCAGTTCGGCTTGGACGCCTGATAGCCGGCTGCGGGTGCTCTTGACCGACTCGTCCAGGTTTTCGAGCCCGAGCCGGAGCATGTCGCGCTCCCGCTTGAGGCGTATGGAGGCCCCGTCGAACTCCTCGATGCGTTCGGCGAGCGAAGTGAGGTCTTCATCCCCGGCGGAGATCGCCTCCTCGGCCTGGGCGATGCGTGTGCGGCACTGCTCCCGGTCTGCTTCGACGGCTTCGACGGAGGCTTCCAGCTCACCGATCGCCCGTCGTAGCGTGTTGATCGTCTCGTTGGCAGCGGCGCGTTTTTCGGTCAACTGGCCGCTGGCGACCTTGGCCTCGGTGGCCTGCTCCTGCACCTGGCGGCGCTCATCAACGACCTCGTCGATGCGTTTCCGGTGGTCGGCGATGGCGCGCTCGCGCTGGACGTTCTCGCGTTCCATTACCTCGATGGTCCGACCGCCCTGGGCGCTCTTTTCGAGAACGTCGTTGATCTGCTGCTCGATGATGGCGACTTCCCCGGCGATCAGGGGCTGTTCGCCGGTGAGCCGCCCGACGGCGTCGGCGATCGTCTGCAGGGCTGAGTTCGCCTCAATCCTGGCGGTGTTGGCTTCGTAGATGGCGGTGCGCAGCTCCTGCTGCACGCCGTCCAAGTGGCTGACCTCAGCCTCGCTACGGTTGAGCTGATCGGACAGTGTGACGACAAGCTCGTCGGTTTGGCGGATGTCCGTCTCGATCGCCCGAAGTTCGCTCTTGCGGGAGATCAAGCCCGCCCTGGAGGTGGGCGGTCCGAAGCTGACCCGCCCGTCCGGCTCGACGACTTCTCCCCGCAAGGTGACAAAGCGATGAGCAAGCACGTCGGAGGAGGCCATCGTCAGGGCGGCGTGGAGGTCTTCGACGACTACGGTTTTGGCGAACAGATAGCGTGCCAGCGACTCGTAGGCCGGCGGGTAGCGGACCAGATCGATGGCCCGGGCGACGAATCCCGCTTCCGCGGAGAAATCCCGCGGATTGACGATCGGGGGCAAGCGGTCCAGGCACAGCACGCTGAGCCTGCCGGGCAGATCACCGAACAGCTCCGGATGGGTGAGAAACTCCCGGCTCTCTGAAATCACCAGATGCTGATCCGAGTCACCCAAGAGGGCCTCGATAATGGCGGCATGCACCAGGTCGGTGTCGAACATGTCGCCAACCAGACCGGCGACGGTGTCAAGGACCCCCGGTGCGTCGCTTTGCCGCTTCCGTTCCAACAGTTGACGCACCCCGGCCCCTACGCCCTCCATCCTCCGTTCGAGGTCCTGGAGGAGTTCCCGGCGCGAGCCCATGGCGCTTAGCTTCTGCCTGGCGGAAGCCAGTTGCTCCGCCAGTTGTTGCCGGAGGTCCTGAGCCCGGGCGGCGTCACCCTTCTTCTCCTCCAGCCGGCGGTTTTCCTCGGCGATCAGGCTGTCGATCTCCGCCAGCCGCCTTTTGAGTTGGACCTTCTGTTCGAGCTGTTTCTCCAGCTCGAGCCGCAGCACCGCGCTGCGCTGCGAAAGGCGCCCCTTCTGCCCGACCAGGGATTCCCGCTGGGTGTTGAGCCGAATGACCTCGTTATGCATCTGGGCGCTTCTGCGCAGCAGATCTATGATCCCGGTCTTCTCGTCCTCCAGAAGTGCCTGCCCCCGGGTCAGGTCCCTCGCCAGACCCTGATCCCTCTGGGTCAGTTCGTCGATGCGTCCGCGCAACCTGTGGGTCTGCTGCTCGAGTTTCACCGCGGATTCCTGCACCTCGGACAGTTGGCCGCGGCTTTCCTCCAGGCGGGCGGAGTCCGCCAACCGACGTTCGGTCACCCGGGCGAGCAAAGCCTGCTGCTCCGCGACGCGCTGGCGGGCAGCCTCGATGCGCTCCGCCTGGGCGGCGCGGTCCGACTTGGCCTGGACCAGGGAGTTCTCGACCGAGTGAATCTCCGATACCAATCGGTCGATCTTCAGGGTGATCTCGCTCCCCTCCGCCTCGTATCGAGTGATTTCGGTATTCAGGGCGGTGCTTTTGTCGGTGCGGTCCTGAACCTCGCTGGTAAGCCCGGTAATCTGCCCGGCGAAGCGGTGGTATTGAGCCATCGCATAGCTGGAGCGCAGCTCGTTGAGCCGGGCCTCGTACTGCATGTAGCTGCGTGCCTTGCCCGCCTGCAGCTTGACGCTACGAAGCTGCTTCTCGAGCTCCTCGATGATGTCAGCCACGCGCAGGAGGTTCTGCTGGGTTCGTTCCAGCTTGCGCTGGGCCTCGCGCCTGCGAGCTTTGTACTTGCTGATGCCGGCGGCCTCTTCGAAGATGACCCTGCGGTCCGCCGGGTTGCTCTGCAGGAGGCTGTCGACCTTGCCCTGCTCGATGACGGAGTATGCGTCAACGCCGACGCCGGTGTCCATGAAGAGTTCGCGGACGTCTTTGAGCCTGGCGGCTGAATGGTTGAGCAGGTACTCGCTCTCGCCCGAGCGGTAGAGCTTTCTGGTAACGGTGACCTCCTCCTGATCGACGGGGAGGGCCCGAGTGGCGTTGTCGAAGACCAGGTCGACCTGGGCGACGCTGCTGGAGCGGCGGGTGCTCGATCCGTTGAAGATCATGTCGAGCATAACGCCCCCCCTCAGCGAGCGGGCCGACTGCTCGCCGAGCACCCATTTGATGGCGTCGACCACGTTGCTCTTGCCGCACCCGTTGGGGCCTACGATGCACGTGACCCCGGGACCGAAATCGAAATCGACCCGGTCGGGGAAGCTCTTGAACCCGGTTACTCTAACGCGCTTGAGGAACATCGGATCGGGGACCTCCCTGACCCCTGGGGACCGCCGTCCCTGGCGGATGGAACCTGCCCGGCCCACGCTCCAGGTGGGGGGCGCTTCTACCAGCCCCAAGGATACCAGAGTCGAGAAATCGTGCAATGTCCCAAAAGCCGCAAATTCGCGGACCGATCGCACCTCCGGGACGCCTCCCTCGGTTCAGGGATGCCGAGCTCTCGCCTCGGTGGTCCCAAATCGGTAACATGGAGCCCATGGCCACCGGTAGCAGCCAGAACCGCCCCGTCGAAGTCCGGGAAGGCTCCGTCCACCGTAAACCCGGCGCAGCGGGCAAGCCCGCCACCCCAGGCCCCCCGGAGATCGACTACCGGCAACTTTTCCGCCGGGCCCCTCACCCGATCCTGGTCATCGACGCCCGGGGCCTCTGCAGCGACGCGAATCAGGCCGCTTGCAGGCTGACGGGGTTCACGCGGAAGGAACTGCTGACCATGTCCCTCGGCGAGCTCACGCTTCCGCTGGAGCAGGCCGACGTGGCCCAGAGCGTCGAACCGCTTGTGGGTCCGAACGGAGGCGGCGCGGGCCGCATCCTTCTAAGAAAAGGTGGAAGCCGACTGGCCGTTGACGTTCACACCATCGATCTGGGGGATGGAATGTCCCTGGTCGCGCTCCGCGACCTGACGGGCCAACGCGATATCGTCGAGCGGCTCAACGACGCCCTGCAGCGTCTTTGGTTTCACGTCGAGCGGATGCCCCTGGCGTATATCGTTTTCGACACGGACTTCCGCGTGGTAGAATGGAACCCCGCGGCGGAGCGCATGTTCGGCTACACGAAGGACGAGGCGGTCGGCAGGCGGGCCTATGATCTGGTCGTGCCTCCCAGCGAACACTCGACGGTTGACGTTGTCTGGGAGAACCTCCTCAAGGGCGACACCTCGAGCCATTCGATCAACGAAAACGTGCGCAAGGACGGTTCCGGTCTTACCTGTGAGTGGTTCAATACCCCCCTGCGCGACTCTGCGGGAAGGATCCGCGGCGTCGCTTCGATGGCCATGGACGTCTCAAAGCGCGAAGCCATGGAGGCTCAGATCCGCAGCGCCCAGAAACTGGAGACCCTCGGTGTCCTGGCAAGTGGAATCGCCCACGACTTCAACAGTTCGCTGATGGTGATCCTCGGGAACACCGCGCTTTTGCGGTCGATGAAAGGGTTGCCGGGGCGGGCAATCGAACACGTAGAACTGATTGAAGATGCCGGCTCGCGGGCCAACGAGCTGATCAAGCATCTTCTGGCCTACGCCCGCACGGGCCGGCACAACCCCCAGCCGACCGACCTCAACGCAGTGATCCGCGACGCGGCCAACTTTGTGCGCTCTTCAATCGGAAAGAAACACGAGTTGAAGATCTCCCTCGCCCGCACTCTGCCGACGATCCTGGCCGACTCCAGTCAGATAGAACAGATTATTCTCAATCTGTGCCTCAACGCAAAGCAATCCATGCCCGAGGGACGCACCGTCGGCATCACCACGCGACGGGTCAACCTGACCGCCGACCGGGCGTCAAAGTGCGTTCCGGACGATGCCACACCGGGCAATTACGTCGAGCTGCTGGTGAGCGACACCGGGTGCGGGATGGACCAGGCTACAAAGGGGCACATCTTCGACCCTTTCTTCACCACGAAATCCGAGGGCCACGGGCTCGGGCTTGCCGCGGTGATGGGCATCATGAGGCAGCACCGGGCGGTCGCCCTTATCGACTCCAAACCCGGAAGGGGAACTAAGATACGCGTTTTCTTCCCGGCTCACCGGGCGAACTCGAAGTCGGGATCACACCGCGAAAGGGTAGTGCAAAGATGAACTTTGCACTACAGATAATTGTAACCGTTCACGCCCTCGGAGACCTGCCAGTTTCCGACAACATGTTAGGTAAATACCGGAATTATCCGGTTAACAAACCAACACCAGATGTTGAATAATCCCCCGCGAGGAGCGAATGGTAGAATGTGCCCAGCCATGGGTGCCAGAAAGGGGGTGGTTGCAGTGAAAGCCCTTTGGGCGGTGATGTAGAGACCCCATTCGATAACGAGGGCATGGACGCATTGTCGAAACTGGTGGTCTAGGTTTAGGGATGCTGGGATTCTAGAAAAGAGAATAGAGGGAATCCAGGGACGCAAGAAAAGAAGCACCCCAGATTAGGACGCCAGCTTACAGGCCCGGTAAGCAACTGTGGGAAATCAGCAAACCGGCCCGGCTGTTCTGTCGGGCCTACTTCTTGCGCGTCGACCGCCTCCGCTTCTTTCCTGCCTTTTTCCAGCGCTTCTTCGGCTTCACGTCATCCGGTGACGGCACCGCCCATAACGCCGCGGAGGGCGTCATCGACATCGAGTGGTATGGCTAGGCGTTCCAGCCTGCCGGATTTCTGCGGCTTCTTGATCATAAATCACCCTTCCATGGCTATAGCCATGTCGATAAGGCTGTGAGAAGTCGGATAGTCACAGTCTATTCCCGTTTACGATTTCGATGTCGGGTCGACAGCCTTGACATGCGACGCTCTATCGGGTATAGTAAACCCAGACGAGGAACTATTATCGGGAGGATACCATGGATCGCGAGCTGAGTCCACAAGATGTCGTAGCCTGGATGCGGGAGCAGGCAAGCAAGTTCACTGCTATGGCAGACGGTATTGAGGAAACGTTCGCCATACACAACGGACGTAAAGCGACCATTCCGCTCTTATCGGACCGTATCGCGGAAGTTCTATCAGAGGGAAAATCGGGACGATTCGCGCAAATCGCCGCGAAAGTCGATGCCTCCGAGCGAGACATCCGAAACGCTGTTGCAACTAACGCGGATCGATTCGTCGCTAACGAGCGTGGTTGGGTGAGTCTGGTTAACAAGAAAGGAGACGACCATGGTTAGGAGGGTCGCAGGGGTGGCTGGGCACCCCGACAAACAAAAGCACGGGCGAGGGAGCTAGCTAGCGCACCGGCCCCTCGCCCGTGACCTCAGACCTGCCCTTGTGGCGAAATTGGAAAACGCGCCCGCTTTGGGAGCGGGTGCAGGCTTTCGCCTGCTTCCGGGTTCGAGGCCCGGCAAGGGCAGTCTGCGCTTACTGAGTATACACCAAGTGGCAGCGTGGGGCAAGTCGGAGCGCGGATTCAGTGCGCTCAGCGTCAGAAACCTCGCGATAATCCCAGCGAAACGCGAACTCATCGCAGTAGCGGTGTAGGTGATACTTGCTGACGTGGTGGAAGCTCCCGTGGATATCCCTCTTAAGCAACGCGAGTAAGACTCGGGCGAGTTGCAGTGCAGGTCGCCGCAGCCCTTGACCACCCCGCAAGAACACTATATCTACGGCGTGGCGACGGATTCCGCGGAGACCCACCCATGCCCCAGGTTGATCGGTTCAGCGTTTCGCTCGATACCGAACTCTTGGCGGCCTTTGACCGTCATTTGGCCGCCCGCGGCTACGACAATCGGTCCGAAGCCATCCGCGACATGATTCGAGATCTTATGGTCTTCAGTCGTCTGGAACGCGGCGAAGAACCGGTGATCGGCATCTTGAGCCTGGTGTTCGATCATCGAATGGGGGAAGCCTTCAATCGGTTTCGGGCACGTCTTGAAGACAACGCCGACCTGGTCTGCGGATCGCTTCATCTTCCCATCGACGAGCACCGCGACGCTTTGGCGATTGCCCTGAAAGGGTCTATATCACAGGTACGGGCGGTGGCCAACCAGATCCAGGCTCTGCGCGGCGCCTCTCACGGCCATCTATCGATTCTTCCCCTGGCGGAGTAGAGTGCGGTCAAAGCAAGCCGGACGAACCGCCTCCCCACGCGGTCATCATACTTGCCGGCGACGCGCGCCCGAACGAACTGAACGGCTTGCAAGACGGTTTAGCCGACTTGGGCGAACGTTCAGACCTTCAAATGTTGGGACCTTCAATCTACCGCCAGGACGTTCTCCAAGGCCACCAATTCGTACTCGCCGGACGCGGTCCCGTGTTCGAGTTGGACCGTGCTCCCGAGTCGCTTGCCCATGATCTTCTGGGGGACGGGAGCGAGGTAATTGAAAAGGCCCTTTTTACCATCCGCCTCCCACGGGCCCACGAAGGTCATCTCATACTCCTGGCCGTCAGTCACGCGTCTGAACACGGCCTTCGTTCCTATCCCCACGTGGTCCCGGGGTACCTCCGCCGGGTCGAGCACTTGAGCCTTGCCTAATTCGTCGTTCATCTGGGCAAGACGAGCGCGCAGCAGATCGCGTTCCTCCAGAGCGAATTTATACTCCGAGTTCTCGGAGAGGTCCCCGCGGGCCGCCGCTTCCCCGATTGCCCGACTGTTCTCCTTCATCTTCACGTTGACGTGATGCGCAATCTCTTCCTGTTTGCGCAGCAGGCCGGCCTCGGTAACGTAGAGAACGTCCTCGCGCGCCCACGGGGGCACTTCCTGTCGCTTGTCGATCGTCGGAAAGTAATGACCAAGGCGTGAAAGCACATCCTCGCGAACGGCCCGGCCCAGGCTCTCCGCCCGGTTTATCTGCGTTCGAAGGGCTCCGGCCATACCCGGTTCAAGGCCCTGCAGGCACTCATGGAAGCGCTCGTACTTCCGGGCCGATAGAACGCTTTTGGCCCGAGATGCCATCTTCCTGGCAGCCTCTTTGGAAATCTCCTCACTGCGACGACATTCCTCCAGGGCCCGCAGGATGCGCGATAGGATCGTAACCGTGGCTACATCCGAAATGCTATCGCGTTTCGACGGTCCGTCCCAGAGCCAGAGAAGGGCTTCGAAGTGGGCGATCGGATCGGCCAGAATCCGGTTGACGACGGGCTCGAAATCCGCCCGACCCTTTCCGGCTTCAACCAGACGGTCGGCGGTCCGGTCACAGCTCGCCAGCGGAAACATCGGCAGCAAAGCGAGCAACTGCTCCGGCCAGTCTTCGGGCCTGCCCTCGATCAGGGAGTTGCAGGCAAGATCGACCAGCATCTCGGATTCCATGTGCTCGAAGATCGCCCCAATCTGGGAGCTGTTCTTGAGCAGTTCAACGGCCCCGTCCGCCGCCCCGTCGATCCCGGCTGCCTCTCCGACGCCGCGGGCGATCACCCACAGCAGTCCTGCGGTAGGGCTGTCCTGGGCGGGGGAGCGGTACGGGGTAGGGCAAAGACCCTCTTTGCCATTCCGTATGCCCGCCGCCCGTGAGCAGAAACTTTCGTACCAGCGGCGCAGCATGTCCTTAGCCGGTGTCTGCGTGCGCGTCTTGCATTCACGAAGATACTCCTCAACTACGGCAAGCTGGGACAACGGGTCGCGGGTCCTGTCGAAGTCGCGTTGAAACGAATCCTCCACCGCGACCGGTTTGTCGGAGTAGCTGATGGTGTACGGTGATCGCCCCTGAATCCTGACGAACGGGCACTTCTTGAGCGCCGTCCGGGTGCGCGTCCACCACTTCTTCCAGTCGTTTGTATCCAGGTGTTGGGGCACCAGCAGGGACTCGAGCGTATCGCTGTCGAGGTTGGGGCCGCGCCATTTGCAGATCTCTATCACAACCGAGACGGGATCCTTCTGCAGACGCCGGGCCAGCTCATCGGGGCCGAAGTGTCGCATTACGCGAAAGTCGGATTCCGCGGCGGGCTCGTACCGGTCGGCAAGCTGCACCGCTTCGAGTTCCTCCTCGCCCCGCTCGGTGGTGACGGAGAACACCCAGCTTCCCCGATCGATCCGCCTGACCCGGGCAGCGCCAGCCTCATCGCGTGACGCCAGAAAGCTGCCCTCGCCGATGACCAGGCACACCTCCAGCGTGCGCAGGGCGCGTCTTACGGGCCGACTGCCGGCCAGCCCCGCTTCGGCGAGCAGCGCTTCCAGCCCGTTCCGGTCGGCATAGGCAGTCCGATAAAGTTCGACGGTCTGGGCACGAACCTCGTCGCTTTCTCCAAGCGCGAGCAGAAAAGGACCTGCTACGCGCAAGGCCTCGACCGCGGAGTGGCCCGAGGAAACAGCCTCGGTCGCCGCCCACGCAAGCTCCTCCGCCATTTCGCTTCGGCCCACGCGGCGCAGCTCCGCAAGCACCACCTGGTAGTCGAGAAACCGCGCCGGTGAAGCACCGGCGTCCTCGACGAGCCGCATCCATTCCTCTTCCACGGTGGCGGTGTTGCCGCTGCCGATCAGTTGGACCAGTGCTTCAGGATGCATGAGGCGTCTACTTCAGTCGGACTCCGGCTTCAAAGAAACCTGCAGAACCTCTCAGTATGGCAGGTCGCGGCCCGCTTGTCGAGCTTCAGCACTGACAAATGGGTTCCGCGGGTGCGTGGCCGTTTGGGCGGGACGATATTCCCGCCCCGAAGGGGCGCGGGAATGTTGCCACGGGTCAAGTCCCGGCGGGCCGGGAGGAAGCCCGTGGAAGATGGCAGGGACAGATTTGCCGCCCCGATAGGGGCGAAGGAAGGTAGCCACGGGCGTAAACGCCTCGCTCGAGCGCTTGTTCAAACGTTTGTCCTTCAGGTCCGCCGTCTTCATCTCGTCTAACGCCCAGGGAACCACCATCGGAGTCCATCCTTGACCCGTTTCGCCAACCTGGGCCCATCCGTGAGCCCATTAGAGCGTAGTCACTTATCGTGTAGCGGTGTATCCGGATCCTTGGAAGAATCCTCGGCAATCTTCGAGCGTAACAGAGCGTAGCGCATCGCCGATCGCCTTGAGTAGCGTTCGGCTCGTTCGCCCGGCGGCCCCCCGCAGCGATTGTGTGACCTTGGACCACATCGACTCGATCGGGTTGAAGTCCGGTGAGTAGGGTGGCAGATAGTGCCTCCCACCGCTCCAACTTGTGGATCGGCAAAAGGTTGCACTAGCTCCCAGATCGTATTGTACTCGATCGCGCTGTCGGTGTCGATCACAATGATAATCTCACCGGTGGATTCAGCCACCGCGAAGTTCACACAGCTGCTCTTGCCGCCCCGGTCGCGTTTGCGAAGCAGGCGCACGGCCCCGGCCTCAACATAGGGTGTGACGGCCTCGGCCATGCCGTCCTCCGAGCCGTCGTCTACAATGATGATCTCCATCTCCGGATATGTGCCGATTATGGATTCGATCGTTGGGCCGACGGTATCGGCTTCGTTGTAACCGGCGAGCACCACGGTGACCGTGGGGCAGTGATTGTAGCTCGTGGGT
>SDBU01009391.1_pt1 | contig 10961 bp, 7 predicted proteins | sample 2277071 | NCBI WGS metagenome assembly SDBU01 (sample SAMN10397929, study PRJNA504765) | marine sediment metagenome | isolation source: marine sediment core GS08_GC12, 126 cmbsf | place: Arctic Ocean: Gakkel Ridge, Loki's castle | collected 2008
GTTAATCCAGGATAGTTACTATCAAACCAATCTTTGTAAATTGGTTCATTATAGTACCTATCAAGGTAGTGTTGTGGGTCTTTTGAAGGATCAACAAAACTTGCAAGAATTGATTCATCATTTTTTAAATTAGGTTCAAAATTTGTTTGAGGAGTTGAATTTTTTTCCTCTGTGATGGGTTCAATTTGTGTTTCCGATTTTGCTTTCATTGCTGTAATTGAAGGAACAGGTAGTGTACCATCTTGCGAAAAATCAAAACTAGTTGTTTTTCCTTTTGCTAAATCTAAAATAAATGCTGTAGCATTATGAATTCCATGATCCTCAAATTTTTTATCAGTAACTAAACTCCTTTTAAAGGTGTTATCTGGCTGAATAAATGCTTGTGTGAGTAGTACAAATTCACCATTTGAATCCCTAATTACTATTGTAACAAGCCCTTTTGATTCTTCATCTACAGTTCCTGAAAACGAAATTTGATCTCCTTTAGTATAAAATATCTTATCGAGTTCAAAACTTGTTACTTCAGCAAATGCTGGCGTTAGTGTTGAGACTAACAAAAGCACTGTCATCGAAATAGTTGGTACCTTCCCCAACTGTGTCATGTTGTGGTTTTTTGATGTTATCTTAATTAAGACATACGAAGCAAATTTTCATGTTTATTGATAGTAATTTTTAAAAACTATTGTGAATTTTCAAACATTTCTGCTTTTTTCCAAATCATATTAAACAATAATTTCATTGAATTAAGCATTGTTTTAGAATCTGTCCACACTGCAAGCATTTCTTCATTTTCACTATTCTTAATAAAGAAGAATATCTCTTCACAATCTTTAATTAAAAACCATAGGTTTTCTCCAAGTGAATCTTCGAACTTTTTGATACATTTTGTAGGCAATTCATCTACGATGTATGGGGCATTGTTATTTGAAGACATTAAAATTTTTAGATTAATTTTAGCATCTTTTACCGAGTCAATAAAATCAGTATGATAAAATTTCACAAAGTCTTTCTCTGATCCTAGAAGCAAAACATCCTTTTTTGCAGAATTTATTAGTTGATTTAATTTTCCAACAATTGAAACTTTGCCTTGAACTATCTGGAATCTATTTTCTTTTATTAGTGCCTCAGCAGTTTCAGTGTCAGGAATCAAGTTCCACTGTGAAATCATGTATAGAGTTTGTTTTTCTAATTCATCTATACGGGATCGTTCATTGTTTACTAGAATATTAATTGATTTATCAAAAGGAACTGCTTGAAATTTGGTTGGTTTGCCAAATGCCGCAATTGTAATTCCTTTACTTTGAAGACCATTTAGAAGATGATACGTCTCCGTCCTTGCAATTTTAAGACTTTTTGAAATATCCGGTGCTGACTTTGAAGTATTTTTACTCAAAAACAAGTATACTCTTGCCTGGTTTTGTGTAAGCCCAAATTCTAACAAACTCGTTAGTAAACTATCGTATGGCGTTTCACCTTCCGCTAGAATATCTGATTTTAAAGTAGATTTTGTCATTTCCATATGATACAAAAATGTGTAATGTGTTCATAAGACATAGTATGTCTTAACAGAATACAGATCAAAAATGATCACGGTTTTGTTAGCATTGATTAACTGATTAAATGATTAACTGATTAAGCCACAATTCCAAAAAAATTCATGAGAATATCTCCATAAATTAATTGAATAATAAAACCACCAGTAATTAGTAACATGTATGGTATTCCGGGAGTTACCCACGTATTTTTGCTAGAACAAAATTCGGCTGTTTCTGCATTGTGAAATGTAATGTTTATTTTTTTCTTACCGCCTTCTGTTTTTTCAATGGCAAAACCATAGTTTGGTTCTTTTGCTCTATAACCAATAATCATAGCTACTGATTTCTTAAATTTTGTTTCATTAAATCCTTCAAAAATATTTTCATTTTTCAGAATTGAGATTGTATTTCTTATGACATTTACCAATAACGGAAATACAAAAAGTAATGCAGCATTTGATAAGGTTGTAAGAGGGGTCACCATATTATCTGATATGGTCATCATTGGAGCTAATGAAGCTAAAACAATAAGTGCAAATGCATCAGCTCCTCCAAACAATCCAATTCTCCAAACTATGATTGCAAAGGGAGCTATAATTAATGAAAATAATATCGATGAAATTGATTCATAAAAATTAGGATCAAATAATAATAATATCACCGACAAAGCTCCAAATACAATCCATAAATGATCATAAATTTCTCTTTTCCATATGTCGAAAAATGAAGCTATGCCTAGCATCATTACTGCTGACAGTATTCTAATTGTTTCAAATTCTAGAAAAATTTCACTCATTTCTTATATCATCTTCATTTGTTTTTTTGTATTTGTTTAAAGAGGTAAAGCATGTTTGTCACGAGACCACAAATTCTTAAATACAATCAATCAAACTTTATCTTTCTCTTATCCCTGCAACTCGTTCTTTAATATCTTCAAATTTTTCACCGAGGTTGATTTCTTCTAACCTATTTGTACGTTTTAAGAATAGAAAAACAGCTGCTATGGCTCCTGGAATGATAAAAAAGATCATGTTAAAACCGCCCACTAGTCCTAATAATCCAGAATCCTCAGGCTCTAAATCTACGATACTTCCTTCCGGTACTACAACATCGGTATTTCCAAATGCTTCCGCATTTTGAATCCCAATTCCATTAACAATTGCTTTAATAGTTACAGCTCCTGGATTTTGAGAAATTATGTTAATTAATGCTTGACCATTTTCGTTTGTTACAGAATCTTTTGTTATGATATCAGCACCAGTAACAATCCATTCTACATCTAATCCTTCAGGTGATAAATTAATTCCAGGATAGGAAACAAATAGTATGCCTTGAATTTCTTCATCAATCAGGGCAGGACTGGGTGTTACACTCATTCTGGAATCAGGATGAATTCCTTTGACATTTATTTTATATTTTGATAAAGGCAAATCTTCTGATAGAATCGCAATTTCAGAATTTCCCTCATTTAATGTATTTATTTCAAAAATAGTTCGATATTCACCTTTTGGAATAACTAGCTTATTAGGAACCTCCATGACAGATTCATCATTTGATACAAGTGTAATCTCAATATCATTTTTAGCATATACTGGATTTCCAGATGAATCTAATATTTGAATAGCTAATAGAGTTGTAGTATCAGGCAATGTTGTTTCTGCATAAGCTAAACCAAAACTAGTTGGATCTGTTGTATGACTAGTCAATTGGAATTGAGATTCTAAATCTGAACCACGAATATCAAATGTTGTTGAACCAACTTTGTTTGATTTTACAGTAATTAAAGCATATGGCTGATTTTGTTTAATTACAACTGGTTCAATCTCTGCATATTCATTTGCTGAAAAAGTAAGAATGGTATCCTCAGTAAACTGAGTAGCTCCAAATCTTCCAGTTTCATCTTCATCTTCATCTTCAGCACTAGCACTTTCGTAACATGATCCTTCATCATCAGATTCTCCACTTTCCATTAAATATCCTAGAACGGGAAAATTAGTTTCTGCGAGAATCATTGGAATTAATTGCTCTACAGTAAGACTCAAAGATTCTTTTACGGGCCCAAATGGTTCACCAGCTATGGTTGTGATTCCATTATTATCCGTCAAATAAAATTCGATAGAACAATCTTTAGGAGCAATAGTTCCTGTGTTTCCAAAAACTAAAGCAGAATTTGTTCCTTGTTTGACAACAGGATTAATAAAATCTACAGTGTTTAAACTAGAAGAAGCTATATTCAATTCAATATCTTTACTTGCCATAACGGGAAGAGTAACTTCCCCTGTTATTGAGGCAAAAATAGTATTTGTTTTAGTATTAAGAAAGTTTATCTTTTCCACTATCTGTACAGCTGCTTCTAAATATACAACTCCAATAAGCTCTTTTTTGCCAGTTGTTAGAAATGGAAGATCAGAAAATGTCGCTGGCCCCTCTCCTATCAAAATACCTCCTTTTACTGTACCCATTTTACCGCCTCCTACTCTTTCATGAACAACTGTAATTTGTGATGATGAAGAAAGATAATCATCAGCTGATACCGATATTGCATAAGTTTGAAAATCACTATCTGTGAAGTCACCGATATTAGGACGTGTAGTAAAACTTGTATATGTCCAATAAGAGCCGCTTTCAATAGTTAGTTTTTTTGTTCCAAATATTACCTCATCAAAATCAATGCTAGTATTTATTTCTGAATCGGGATTTGTTGCAGTGATAGAAACATGAATATCTTTCTCAGCAACAATAGGAACACCATCATCATCTTGGATTTGAACAATTAGATAAGCTGTAGGACTTGTATAACTAGTGAAATCAGATGGATATGTATAAACCTGAATTTTATATGGTTCTACTGCTTTTTGAATATGAATAAATTCACTAATTTTTTTCATGCCTTCAGTTTCTGCAAAAATGATAGGATCCCCAGAACCTTTTATTTCAAATTCACTTATTATGAAATATTCACCTTTTTTAATTAAAACTTGACCATGTTTTAGCTCAAGGATATCTTTGTTTGGTGTTGAAAATTTTATTACTGTATCATTTTCAGCTATTGCTGGTTGTCCCGAAGTTGTTAATAGCTCAATACCAATGTATCCATGTTTAGGCCCATCTACAGGAAAGTCATTTGGAGTAATTTTCATCTGGATTTGTGTCGGAAAGTTATTACTATTGAATACTTTAATTGGAATTTCTTTTGATAAGAACCCAGGAGCAGCAAGTGCTATGTTTGCAACACCTGGTTCTAATGCCTGAATTTTTATATTTGTGATAAATTCATTCGCAGGCTCAATTCCAATGATTTTGATTATTGAATTATCTGTACTTGTTGCTTTTAAATCACCAATTCCTTTTGGAATTATAATATTATCTACTTCAACAAAAACTTGCAGTGTTCCTTCAGTGTACTCTAATAATTTTTCAGGTAATAGTTTGCTACCAAATTCATTGCTAGATTCACTATAGGCTGAAAACGGCATCATACCTGCTACTAGTATTACTAGTATTACTAAAATAACAACTTCCTTCAATTCAGATTTTTTTGCTTGAAAACAGGATATAATCAAATGTATGAATTGCCAAATAACATACCTAGACAAGTTCAACACTATTAAACAAATCAGATACGTCAAACAGTTGAGCTTTGATTATGAAAACTCCAACCATTGCAATAATCGATAATATTGCTGCATATTGAAAGCCGCCAGAATATGATCCAGTTGTAATCTTACCTAAAAATATTCCTGCCAACCAAGCCTGAATCAACACCGACAATGAAAATATTCCAATATCTTTGTCACGTTTTTCCATAATATCTTGCATTCTTTTTTCATCAATTTCTGACTGAATGTTAATATTTGTTAAAGAATCAATTACCAGTAGAGTGGTAAAACTTGTTACTCCTATCAAAAGAAAACCTATCATCACATAAGGTTGCAGTATACTTCGCTTTTCTTTTTCAACATTGTGAATCTTCTCTGAAGTTTCAGCTAAGGATTCAATAGTGTCAACGTTTCCACCACCAGATGAAATTATCTCAAATAAAATTTTGAAGCAAATTAATACTTGGAAATTTTCCATTTTATTTTTTAACGAGTTGTATATATCAGCAAGTGAGCTACCGCGTTCTAATTTACTTGCAATTGAATTTGCCAGAACGTTGAAACCACCATAATCTTTTCTTTTACAAGCTCTAATCACACACTTCTCAGGACCAATTCCAGCTTTTCTTGTTTCAGCAATGTCTCGCAAAATATTTGGTGATGCAGATTCTGCGTCAATTATATCTGCATATCTTTTTTTGAAAGTAATCACTGGCCATATACAGGCAATAATCAATGCTGCAGCTAAAATAAATGCATTAAAACTTGGTATGATATCTAAGTAAATAATAATTAGTGCAGCAATAATAGCTGGCATTCCAAAAACAATAATTTTTTTAATATCTAATTCTTTAAGTTTTGAAGTACTCATTGATTTAGCAATTATTAGAAAAAGTAGAGAAATTAATGGAGGAACAATGACAAAGGCTGTCCCCATACTCATTTTTGATTGTACTAAATTCTCAGATGCAGGGTTTTCTACAGCGTTAATAATGATATATACTGCTAAAACAACTACTTGTAAAGTCATGTAAGCTTCAATGACTGATTTTACTTTTTCGACAGATTGTTTTTCAATCTCTGCATACCTTTCAAAGGTGCTACGCATTTTACTTTTTAGATAACTTACTACATCTCCACCACCTTGAATTGATGAAACGTATCCGCTTAGAAATTCTGCAAACTCCTTTGAAGGTGATTTTTCTTTAACTTTAATCATGGCTGTGAGAGGATCCAAACCCAACAAATCTATTCTTTTTAGAATTTTCTCAGATTCATTTTTGCTGGCTGGCAACAATGAAATCTCTCTTAACTTTTGAAAAATTGTATAGGGACCAAAACCGCTTGCTGCCAATAAAGTAATAAATGTCATAAAGTATGGCAGTTCAAACTCTAATCTTTTTTTATTCCCTTTATTTTGTTCTTTTAATTTAGATAATGAAAGCAAAAAAAATCAAACTCCATTTTCAATTTTTTGCGTAAGTAATTTTGGTTCGTGATAATATTTTCCAATTGTTTCTGCAACGCCTTTATAATCACGTATGTCCCGTTCTTGCATCCATTTTAAAATCATGGTTCTAGTTTCAAATTCTTGCAGTATTTCTTCATGTGTTTGGCCTGTCTGCTCAGCAATTTTTTGAAGCAGCATACTTTCATGAATATTAGATTCAAAAAAGTCTGTTTTAGGATCCCACTTGAAAATTGTATTAAAGGTAGTTGGATTTTTTATTTCTTCAACTGAAATTACTTTTCTACTACTTTGACCTGTTACATTATCTTTTACTCGTCTAATAACAATTACACAATTCATTAACGGAAGGTATGAAGGAGGTATGTCCATAGGTTTTTGTTGCAATCTTTTTGCAGCTGAATTTAAACTATCTGCATGCATTGTGCAGAGTCCACCATGACCTGTTGCCATAGCTTGAAACATTACATAAGCTTCAGAACCCCTAATTTCTCCAACAACTATGTAATCTGGTCTGTGTCTTACACCAGATTTTATTAGATCAAAAAGACCTATTTCACCTTCTCCTTTAATTCCAAAACCTGTTCTTGAAATTAAACTAAACCAGTTTTCATGAACGATGTTGATTTCCGCTACATCTTCAACAGAAAATATTTTAAATTCCGGATTAACAAGACCTGTGATCGCATTAAGAATAGTAGTTTTACCACTACCTGTAGAACCTAATAACATAATTGACATCTTTGATTCAACTAAGAGCCACAGGTAAGCTGCTATGTCAATATCTATAGTGCCAAAATTTACTAGGTCTATAACGGAGTAAGGGTCTTCTTTGAATTTTCTAATTGTAAAGCTAGTGCCTCTTGGCGTAACCTCTTTTTGGTATAAGACTGAAATTCTGTGATTTCCCTTCAAGGCCAAATCAGAGATTGGGAATGCAGAGCTGATGTGCTTTCCTGCTCTGAAAACAATTCTAGTTACAAAGTTGTTTAATTGTTCACCATCAAATTTGATATTGGTTTGTACGCTATCAAACTCTCTGTGCCAAATGTAAATTGGCATACCAATCCCACTGCAACTTATATCCTCTATATTTTGATCATGCATTAATGCATCAATTTTTCCAAAGCCCGAAATATCTCGTCGAATGTAATACTTTGCTTTTTCTACACTAGCAACAGGCATATCTTGAAAGACTTTTTGATTTTTTTTCATAATGTTATCAAGATAAGCATCAAATTTCGTTGTCTTGTTTTCTTCAGGTGAATCTAGATTTAATTCAATTAGGTTGTATAGTGTTTTCTTTAGTTCCTCTTCCTCAGGATTTAATTTGACTTCATCAACATGATACAAATATCCTGAAGTTTTTTTATCATAAAGAATAACTGCATAACTAAATGGCGGATTTAACGGATATTTTTTTATAAGCTTGTGACCACTTAGGGTTTGTGTTTGAGAATTTTTTAAAAAATCACTTTTAAGAAAACCTTCCAGACCCTGTGTTTTTAAATTTTTTTCTTTCATGCTACCACTTTAAAAATAAAGAAAAGGATGAGTGTTAAAAAAAATCACCCGTTTTAAGTTTCGGCTTTGACGGATACTGCGAGTGGTGCACCTGCTTTTCCAGCGAAGATATTGACGTTTGTAGTCACACCAGAGTCAAGTTCTGTTAGTGTGCCGTTGGATATCTGAAAGTAGACAACTGCTTTCTCACCTAGACCTAAACTAAGAGGACCCTCTTGAGCGTTTGCACAAAAACCTGCACCGCCAAGGGCTATCTGGATCGTTGCGGATCCACAAGTAACAGTCTCTTTGGTCATAGTACCATTGGAAGGGTCAGTATCCCATCCAGGGAATTTATAAACCGAATCGAAGGTTGCTGTTTCTACGGTCTTGTTTGAGAACCAACTACTGAATCCTATGTCGTTACCTCGGATGCTAATTTTGTCTAGCGAAAGGATTTTGTCTCCGCTATTTCGTACACCAAATGCTCCCCACGCTAAGCCTGCGTCATCAGTAGCATGTACATACACTTTAACTCCTGTAATACTGATATTCTCAGTTAGAGTGCCAGTCTGGAAAAGACTAGTAGCATACAGTACAACGCCTGCAGCTAGCACAACAGAAGCCACCAAAATGATGATGGTAGTGATCACAGTACTGATTCCAAGTCTGCGTCTGAGTTTGGTTTTCATCTTGTTTTCATGAGAGTTAAGATGGATATCTAGACTAGTGTGTAAGTTACTAAAGTTACAAGTCAGTCTGGGCTACATTCACGTAGGCACGAATGAATTTTAAAACCGTTTTGGTGATCTCATCATGTCCAAAACATGCTGAATATAATTTGGATTCCCCTCCAGTCCCAATTCCAACTACATTCACTCCTGCCTTTTTTGCATAGCTAATCGCTTCTTTGAAATATTCGTCAGCATCATTATACCCCAACGTCTTACCATCAGATACAAGAAAAACGTATTTCTTTTCATTCTGGTCTTCTTGGAGAGCTCTAACAGAAAGAATAATGGCATCTGGAATGAATGATAAACCCTGATTTTTTATTCCACCAAAACGAGATTTAACTTGTTGATCATAACGTTCTGCTGAATCCTTGATTACATAGAAGTTATTATTAAACGCTGAAAGAGACCATTGTCCATTAACAGAACTAACTGCATCTGCTGCTTCTGATAAGCACAAAGCGAATTTTCTAAGATCATGAAATTTTCCTTCCATACTTGCGCTTGAATCTAATATAATGGACCAGCTCTCTGGCTTTCGACGTTCTTCATCTCGTTCAAATATTTCAATATCAGGATTTTCACTGGCGACTGCTTGAATTGCTTTTTGCATTTCCAAAATTCCTACTTTATCTGCATTAGGAGAATCTACAATATTGGTTACAAACTTTAATTTACTTTTAATTCTCTTCACAAAATCCGCTGTTTCAGAGCTAAGACGCATGTATTCCGAAAAATTTTCTGGAGCAAAATTAATTTCATCAAAACGAAGTTCTTTTGAAAGTCTTTTATACTTTTTTAAAATTTTTCTTTGTACTGTAATTTCGTTTATCCATGTTTGACCTAATAATGAGCAAGTTTTTTGAAAATCATCAAATGGTTCGAATTTAATCGGTTTAAAAATTTTTGAGTTTAAAAATTCATTCACATGATCATGATAAGGGAGAGTAACTAAATTCAATAAATGACGGTTTTCGTAAAGGAGGTTAGCATATTCGATAAGATTTGAAGAATCATTAATATTTGCAACTATTTTCTCTTTTATAGATAATATTATTTTATTTTCATCAGGAAGAAAAAACTTTGAAAATTTATTTTTCCCAACATTAGAATCAGAGAAAATATTTTGAAAATATGTGTTATATTTAGAATCTAATTCTCCAATGACTTTAGAAGCAGAGGAAAAATTTTCATTAAGATAACTTTCAGCTTTACAATCTTCAATAAAATCAATCACTTTTGTTGCATGCTCTTGAGTCTTGGTTTGCTTCCAGTCCTTATAGATATCAAAATTAGAAACTGCTACGTGAGCTCCCATATGATATATAGAAGCAAGATACAAACTCCATAATCCTGAACTTTGTTTTTCATATTGATCGAAAATAAAACCTTGAAAATAGAATTTTTCTTCAACTAGCTTTGGAGTAGGCACGACTGCCATTAAACGTGGTTTTGTTATAAAATAAGGAAAATCTTTTTTGTGGGATAGAATAAAATCAACATTTTCTTCATCTTTTTTTGCTACCTCATAGAATATCTGACGTGAAATATCGTTGAAAGTATCTTTCAAATTTAATTGCCTAATTCCAGAAATTGGTTAACAACTTTTCTAACTTCTTCTTGTATTTCTGGTTCATCACTTGTCATAGCAATTATTGTTTCATTACTGGATTCTTCTAATGATGAACCATCAGAAATTAGCATTGCCCAATTCACTAAATCACCAATAGAAGGCGCATATGGTAAATCTCCATTTTTATAATCCTCTCTTAATTTTGCAGCAATTTGAACCATTTTTGTTGCGGTATCTCTATCAATTTTGCTTCTTTGGCAAACTAGGTCGACTTCCTTTTCATTAATATTTTTTCCTACGCTCATGTAATCAAAGTTCAACCAAACACTCAGCCTTCGTCTCATTGCAGCGTTAAGAGGTTTTGTTCCAGCAAATTCTGAAGAAACAGGGTTCATGCTAATAATCAGATATGCATGTTTATGTCTAGTAATCAGTTCATTATCTTTCTCATTAAGAACCATGTGACCTCTAGCATCAAGAACAGGGTTTAATCTAGTTGCAATGTCTTGTTTCATCATGTTTGCTTCGTCTAGATAAAGAATTCCGCCT
>SDBU01009392.1_pt1 | contig 10960 bp, 10 predicted proteins | sample 2277071 | NCBI WGS metagenome assembly SDBU01 (sample SAMN10397929, study PRJNA504765) | marine sediment metagenome | isolation source: marine sediment core GS08_GC12, 126 cmbsf | place: Arctic Ocean: Gakkel Ridge, Loki's castle | collected 2008
ATTTTTCTTTGAGGAATTGCCATATTTTCCCCATGCCCCTATGCTACCACTTTTGTGGATTGAGACAAGTAGATGACCCCCTTTAATTTCCTTCTCTACTCCTTTAAAGGGAATAGATACTAAAGTAGAGTTAAAGAGAGGCTTCGCCTCTCTTTAAAATCTCTTCCCCCTTCCCCTTGATAAGGGGAAGGGGGATACAGGGGGATAGGGTTATAAAAAGCCAAACGTTTCGCCTGTTCCATAGGCTATGGTAAAATAGTGAAGACGATGCTAAGGGAACGAAATTGACTAATAGTCTGGTGACCGCCCAACTAAGTCAGCTGCCAGCCAGCCCTGGTGTCTATCTCATGAGAGACGCCGAAGGAAATATACTATATGTTGGTAAAGCAGCTAACCTGCACAATCGGATAAGGTCATATTTTGGTGCCAGACAGAAACTATCGCTAAAACTAGAGCGGATGGTAGCACGAGTTAATGACATTGACTTCTTTGTTACTAATTTGGAACAAGAGGCCCTCATCCTTGAGTGTAACTTGATAAAGAGACACCACCCCCGCTACAATGTCCGACTCAAAGATGATAAAACCTTTCCCTACCTTAAGATATCCCTTAATGAAGATTGGCCCAGAATATATTTTACTCGTCGTGTAGAAGAGGATGGAGGCCGTTACTTTGGGCCGTTCGCTAGTGCCAGGTCAGTGCGCCAGACCCTGAAGGTGCTGAAGGGAATCTTTCCCTTCCGTTCTTGTACTAGATCTATCACTGGGGCTGATTCCCGAGCTTGTCTTGAGTATCACCTGAATCTTTGTGTTGGACCCTGCATCGGAGCCGTGAGCAGGCCAGAATACGCTGAAGTGATAAGGCAGGTAACCCTTTTCCTTGAAGGGAAACAGGAAACGGTAGTCCAAGGGCTTGAGAGCAAGATGAAAAAGACTGCTCAAGCTTTAGATTTTGAAAAGGCAGCTCTACTTAGAGACCAAATCCAGGCAATAGACAGAGTTATTGAGGGGCAAAAAATCGCTACCACGGTGAGAGGCGAACAGGATGTTATTGCCTTCGCCAGTAACAAAGACCAGGCCTGCGTCCAGGTTTTCTTTATTCGTAGTGGTAAGCTGATTGGTCGAGAGAGCTTTGTCTTACAGGGCACCACTTCTGAAGAGCCAAAGCATATTATGTCCAGCTTTATTAAGCAGTTTTACGGCTCTGCCCCGTACATACCTCCCTTATTACTACTCCAGCACCCGGTAGAAGATAAGACTATTATCGAGAACTGGCTACAAAGCAAAAGGGGAACTAAGGTTCATATTCAAGTTCCCTACCGGGGCAATAAGAGACAACTGGTAAAGATTGTCGCCGAAAATGCTGAGCAAGGTTTACAGCAGCTTAAGCTCAAGCAGCAAGCTGCTCCTGCAGCACTGACGGAGGCTCTAGCTGAGATAGAAAGGGAACTACAGCTACCTCGTCTCCCATTGCGAATGGAGTGCTATGACATATCCAATATACAGGGGAAGGCAGCGGTAGGTAGCATGGTGGTCTTTGACAAGGGGAAGCCAAAACCATCTCATTACCGGCGCTTCAGAATCAAAACGGTGTCAGGGGCTGATGACTATGCCATGCTTCAGGAGGTGCTCCGACGGCGATTTAAGCGAAGTAATCTCCAAAAGAGCGACACCTCTATTACAAATACCTGGGCAGTCCTACCTGACCTTGTCCTCGTTGATGGTGGCAAAGGCCAGCTCAATAGTGCCCTAGCAGTAATGCGCGAAGCGGGAGCTGGATTTGTGCCTGCGGCTAGTTTGGCTAAGGAAAACGAGGAGGTCTTCATCCCGCAGAAGACAGAGGCTATTATCCTGCCTGGCAGTTCCCCCGGCCTGCAATTGCTACAGCGTCTTAGGGACGAAGCACACCGCTTCGCTTTAGGTTATCACCAGAAAATTCGCCGGAGGGAAACCTTTGCCTCAGCTCTGGATACTGTCCCAGGTATCGGTCCTAGTCGTAAGCGTGCCCTATTGAAGCAGTTTGGCTCGGTCCGGGCTATCCGGGAGGCTTCCACAGAGGAGTTAGCCGTCGCCAGAGGCATGAGCCAGAGCCTGGCCCAGAAAATAAAGGAGTTTTTGTGATTTTCCCGAAAAATCACGGATTTTTCTGGGAACCGGAGAAGAAATGCCAGCTAATTTGCCACCACAATATTTTGAAGCGGAAAAGAGCTTCCGGTTGGCTAAAACTACCCCGGAAAAGATAGCCGCCCTTGAGGAAATGCTGGCTATTATGCCCAAACACAAGGGGACTGACCACCTCCGTGCTGAGTTAAGAAGAAGAATTGCCAAGCTAACCCAGGCATCTGATAAGAAAGCGGCTACCCAGAGGACATCAATGGTTATTCAGAAAGAGGGGGCAGCCCAGATAGTAGTCATCGGTCCGCCCAATGTGGGTAAATCTCAACTTGTTTCCACGGTTACCAACGCCTCGCCCACCGTAGCTGAATACCCCTTCACTACACACACTGCCACCCCGGGAATGATGGAGTTTGAGAATATACAGATACAATTAATCGATACTCCGCCCCTGGTAGCCCAGTCTACTGAATCCTGGTTGCCGCCTACGCTGATACGGGCTGATGCCCTATTGGTGGTAGTTGATTTAAGCGATGACCCTCTAACTCAGATAGAAGCCGTCACTACCAACCTGCGGAACTTGAAAATAGGGATTGATGGAAGGCAAGCTGAAGAAGAGCAAGGTGGGGCATTAAATCAGAAGAAGGCACTAATTATTGGCAACAAGATAGACCTTGATGAAGCCAGCCAGAACTACACAGCTTTAAAGCATAAGTATAAAGACCAGCTACCGGTCATTGCTATCTCTGCCAAAAAAGGAATTGGCTTGGAAGAATTGAAGCTTAAAATCTATCAAATGCTTGATATTATTCGTGTTTACACCAGAACCCCGGGACAAAAAGCTGACTTTACTGACCCGATAATTCTCGACCGGGGCAGTACCCTAGAGGATGCAGCCGCAGAAGTCCACAAGGATTTCCGAGCCAGGCTGAAATATGCCCGGGTGTGGGGCTCAGGGAAGCACGACGGCGTAATGGTAAAAAGAGACCACATCTTGCAGGACGGTGATATAATAGAGCTACACGTTTAATCAGGGGGTTACCATGCCTATTCGACCTCAATGGAGTGACGATTACTGGAAAGGTCTTGATAAGGAAACAGCCAGAAAAATACGAACCACCTGCCCTCGGTGTGGCAGCTCTAATACGTCTTACCATAAGCAGTACCAGACCTGGCGCTGTGGGAAGTGTGAACATTCCTTCGTGATAGAGGGATTTGGTGATAGAATACCCTGGTGGAAACGCCTGTTCCGGAGAGGTAATTAACACCGAACCCCCATCACCTGTATCCCCTTCCCCTTAACAACCTAAGGTGTCCATTATTCCAGAGCAAAATGCCCCCTTTACAGGTGACATACAGTGATGTAGCACTAATTTACTGGACGAGTACAGTTTCTTGACAAAAAAGGTTGGTCTGCCTATTATAATGCGAGAATGCATGTTGGTTTGCTGTCAGATACACATATTCCCGAGGCGGCGAAAGAACTTCCTCCCGAGGTAATAGAAGCTTTCCAAGGTGTTGATCTTATTCTTCATGCCGGGGACATCTACAGTCTCTCTGTCTTGGATGATTTGGAACGTATAGCCCCAGTGCTGGCAGCGAGTGGTGATGATGACTGGGGAGATACGTTAACAGACGAGCGTGTGAAGAATAAACACATCCTGAAGCTTGAGGGGCAAACACTATGGCTTGTCCATGAGAGACCGTTCCATCTCACGGCTAGATGGTGGCAAAACAGTCTCTCTTCAAGGCAAGAAAAGGATGACAACCCTGACATTGTTGTCTTTGGTCATGAGCATCGCACAGTCGTGGAGCATGTTTCTGATATCCTCTTTGTAAACTCCGGAAGTCCCACGTTTCTGAACTACCTCCGCGGGCTAGGCACTGTCGGCATACTCGATATTAACTCAGGCAAAGTGGATGTGCGCATTCTGCAATTGTAGAAATGTTCATACAAATAGTATTGAGGGGTTCTGGAGCTTGGTTAAGAGAGGAATCAGTGGAGTTAATCATGCCGTTAGTAAAAAATATCTACAGAACTATCTAAATGAGTATGCTTTCAGGTATAATAGACGGCAAAATAGCGAGGCTATGTTTGAGGCTTTTCTTTCTCGGATGGTTGCTTCTGGACAGGGCGGGTAACTTTGTGCAAGAATGCGTAAAAAGCTGAGCGAGTCAGAGGTGGCTTACCTGACCCTATTTCAGACTTCTTAGGCTTGATTTTTTTAGGGTGAATCAATGGCTAAAATACAAGAATTACCAGTAAACCCATCTGTTCTTGAGTGGGCAAGAAAAAGCGCTGGACTATCTATACCCCAAGCAGCTCAGGAGCTCAAAGTTACCGCAGATTTTATTATTGATATTGAATCACATCGCAAACCATCCAAGACTTTGTTACGGAACATGGCTCGGTTGTATAAGCGTTCTTTTACAGTCCTACTATTACCTGAACCACCTACAGAGGACAATATTCCGACTGACTACCGGACACTTCCAGTACGTAGACAACTAATTGGCCACGAAACAACACAATCATTAAGAGAAGCTAGAAGGTTACAGGAGGCATTATCTGACCTAGCTTATGATGCCTCTGATATGTTTCCTGTTTTCCAACCTTCCGCTATTACGGTAGAAGATAAGCCAAGCCAAGTTGCTTCACAAATTCGCCAAGTCATCAATATAGATGTTTCCGAGCAAAAGATATGGCCTAATCCTAGCCACGCATTCAGACAATGGCGAGGAAGACTACAGAGGATGGGAATTCTTGTAGTAGTCGAAGACTTTCCTAGAGAAGAGGCAAGAGGATTCTCACTTTGGCACCCAGAATTAATTCCGATGATTGTAGTATCTCGCAATGAAGCTCCTGCTGCGCAAATTTTTACATTATTCCATGAACTTGCTCATATACTCCTACGCTCAGATGCAATGTGTCTAAAACAAGAAACCCAAACGTTTCAAGGAAGCATCGAGACGTGGTGTAATAGAGTCGCAGCAGCAGCTTTAGTACCTGAAAATGATTTATATAATCTGATTGGTAGGACTGGTATCAAGGAATGGCCTCTAGAAGAGTTATATAAGATAGCATTCCAATTCAAGGTTAGCCGACATGTAGTTGCGATAAGACTGGAGCAGCTTGGGCGTGCTCCTAAAGGGTATTATGGTCGAATTAAAGAATCGCTTGACCCAGATGATTACACCATAATAACAAAAGCACGCAAAACTAAAGAGAAAGAATATCGTAGAGACGTACCGAGGCAACGCCTTGCAGAAGTAGGGTTCGCTGCTACTAATGTCATCTTAGAGGCGTGCAAGAATTCGGTTTTATCCACAATAGAAGCTGCTGACTTGCTTAGGGTACGACCTGCCAAGTTCAATCGGCTCTATGACCTAGCATCTGCCCAGAGCCAAAGGTATGGCTAAAATTGACAGTTGCACCGCTTATTCCGCTAAATTGTTATCTCATAGATTGCAGTTCAATAATGGCTTTTAGCGGTGCTGACTATACTAATCCCCAGAAGTTTATAAGTTATAGAGAGCAAATTTGGACTTACTTAGAGAATATGATTGATTCAGATAATCTTAAGACTGTCCCTCAAGTGTGGGGAGAGCTAGAGTTTAATGACCCAAACTCATGCGAGAGGTTGCGTCCTCGTCATAACCAATTTATCCTACCATCAGAACATGACACAGATTTAAGGATTATAAATATACTGTCAAAATATCCCAAACTTGTTGACAAAAACCAGCATTACACTAGAGAACCTGCTGACCCTTATTTAATTGTCTATGCCCAAAAGTGGAATCTGCCCATTATCTGTGATGAAAAACCATTGGAGCAAAGAATTGGGGCTAGGAAAAGCAAACGATTGATGATACCTGATGTTTGTATATTAGAGAGAAACATGACATGTATAAATCTAGAGAAGTATTTAAAAGACAAAGGTATCATCCCCCAAAAATTCGGCTTGTCACCTTAATGAATAATACTTGTCTTTAGGGGATACTTACCAAAAATTTATTAATCGCCGCAGCCACGCCATTGTGGTCAACGTCAAGGGTAACATAATCAGCTACTGCTTTTAGTTCTTCGGGAGCATTGCCCATAGCGATAGCCAGACCGGCTGAGGAAAGGAGCGTGATGTCATTAGCCCCGTCCCCTATGGCCATAACCTCACTCAAAGGTATCCCCAGAAACGTAGCTAGTGCTTCCAGCGCTTTTCCCTTAGATACACCAGGGGCAACCACGTTGATAAAATCAACCTCGGGATAAGCCGGTGTTTTTGCCAAGGAAAAGTTCAGGCTACCATTGAATTGGCGGTAGAAACTATCAGCCTTAGCCTTCTCTTCAGCAGAGAAAATTACCAGCGTCCCTTTAACAATCCTCTCCTTTTGCCAGAGTTTGGCGAAATCTATGATAGTAGGCTGGAGACCAAAGAATTGGCGACGGATGTCGCTGGCCCAAGTTTCCCGCTCGATAAAATAATGGGTTGCCGAATTGAGGTCAAGGTTTATTTCATTCAGATGAGCAAACTCGATAACCTGCTTGCCCAACTCTTCACTGATTGGCCGAACATAAATTTCCTCGCCTGTTTCAGGGTTACTCACCAGAGCCCCATCAAAGAATATGTGATAGCCATCCAGCGACAACTGGTTAATAATGCTTAAACAGGCTTGCACTGCCCGCCCGGTAGACAAGGAGACCCGGATACCCGAATCGCTGGCTCTAGCTAATGCATTTTCATCCTCAGCCGAGATAGCCCCGTTCTTATTAAACAGTGTACCGTCTATATCCACCACCAGAAGCTTACAGGGATTATTTATCAACCTCACCTTTCCTTTATTCCTCCTCTCATTAAACCGTGGCGTACGAAAGATAAAACTCCGACTGTCTCCTCCGAAGCGCTATATGGGGGTATAGGGATAGTATAATACATCTTGACTTCTGAGTTGTCTACCTTAATCCTTTCTCAGACACGACTTTCATTCACCAGTACCGTGGTGCGGTTTGACAGACCAAGCACCGGGGGTAAACTAGGATGGGAGCCAGAAGCTAGTTTGACCCCAGGTGGACTAAGCGTTCCTGAAGTTCCCTTGACTAGTGTGCGTAGTAAAGGCATAATGTTTTATCACCCGCTTGTCTAGAATGTATGTGGGTTACAATCGAATATCTTGCCTAATACTCACAGTAGCCCTTATTGTAACATTATTTTTGTGATAAGATAATATTGAGAGGCTAGGCATGACTCATACTCGGTTTTTGAAAATCGTATTGCCGGTAATAGCAATACCAGCATTAATTGTCTTATTCCTTCCGGCTAAAATCATGTCCACTTATGTTGACGTGGTAGAGCCACTTTCGTTATTAATTGGTTCTTTCCTAGCCTTATGGGTGTCCTTCACCTATCGCAAACAGCTTAAAGCAGCCTTTATTTTTCTCTCTGTATTTCTATTGATCTACGCGTTAGCCATTGTCCTGTTTTTATCCTTTTCCCCTATCTTGCTCTCTTACCTTGAAGCTCGTCTGGGAGATGCTGAGATTTTCCGCTTGGTGCAGAGCGTCCAGTTTATAAATTACGCTATGCTTCTCTTCTTTTGTATCAACCTTCTTAAAGTGATAGATGTAACCCAGCTTAATAGAAATGGGTGGATTATCTTTGCCCTGACTGTTATTTTTTGTATCCTGGTAGCTATATATCCTGTTTTAGATTTAATTAAAGATATCTCAAATCTAGGATTGCCTGGAATTTTTTCCATTACCATACGAATATTTGACGCTGCTTTGATAATCGTTCTGGCACCGGTTCTCTGGCTATATATGCAGTATTTGAAATCGCGGCAGAGACAGAGCTTGACATTCACCGTTATTATATTTGGTATTGTATGTGCCACCGTATTTGACTATCTCTTCCAGGTGATTGTGAAAGTATTCCCACAGTTATTGGCTGAAGGGTCCCCCATGTATACTACTATCCCGGAAATGCTGTTTATTTATGGATATTTGATAATTGCCGTGGGGCTTTATGCTCACCGTAAAGAGGACGAATGGGGATACAATATCGTTGACAAGGTAATGGAAGGGAAACTAAAGCTGGTGGATGTGGAATAATGGATAGAATTGTTGACCAGGCATGGACATCACTTCTGGCCAGTGTCATGAAGAAGCGGGATATATTACGGCCGGAGATCGGGGATGAGATTGACCTTTATGTTCCCCAGTCAAGATTGCTATCCCTGGCCGAGTCGAATCCCACTATGCCTGGGCTACTATACTCATCTGCTCAGTCATCAGCCCGAAGAAATGCCCATAACATAGTGAGAAAGCTTGGCATGCCGGCAGATTATTTTTGGAAGTTTGAATACTGGCCAAGAAGTAGGGCTCTTACTACCCTGGGACAGATAGTAAAAAGGGTATTCTCGTCTATGATGGCTCAAGCTAAGGAAGGAAATATGGAAATAGCAGAGCTTGATATTGAACCGCTTAGAATTAGTATTAACTTTGGGGACTGTGTAGAGTGTGCCGGCATAAGTGAGCTTAAATATGGGATATGTTACTATCATGCCGGTACCTTTTCTGGGATTCTTTCTGCTTTGATAAATCGAGACCTTGACGGTTTTGAAACAGAATGTTGTGCCCGTGGCGATGAATCCTGTCGCTTCATCATTGGTGATAAGGAGGATGAATATATCAAAACTGAGTACGATACCTACATATCGCCGCCAGAGGTTAGAACAGATTTGACATCACGTCTTGAGAAAAGCCTTAATAATCTCCCGGTGCGTGCTCTGGGTAACCTGGTTGATGTTAGTTATCACCAGTTGGCGGTGGCGAACACGTTACTTAGCGATCCGCAACATCTTGCCTCAACTAATTTTGAGGTTGGTTCTCAGTTTGGACGCAAATTGGCTCCAGTATTGGCTGGATTCTATGGGCATGAAGGGCTACAAAACCTGAGTGATTACTGCTCTCAGCTAGGTGAATTTTGTATTGAAGTTAAAGGAGATAAACCTCAGTTGGAGCTAGTGATTACAGAATGCGCTGAATCTGTTGGACCTGTCAAGATTATGGAAATGATGTCCTTTTTATCTGGGGAACTCCAAGGCCTGACCTCTGAGCTAACCGGGACGGAGATGATTCTTAAAGAAAGTCGGTTTGAAGGTGATAAGTTACTCTTGACTTTTGCGCCGAAGGCCTGAGGTCTCGGTGCCAATTTCTTTTTTGCCCACTGTTACATATTTTGGGGATAGGATAGGAAAAAGTGTTGGAAGAGAAAGCCAAAATATTGGTCGTGGATGATGAGGATGGGAATTTGCATTTGATGGAAACCATGTTGTCCTCTGTGGGCTATGAAGTCATTCTGGCCATTGATGGGGAAGAGGCGCTGGCAAAGGCGAAGGAGACCCCACCAAATGTGATATTACTCGATACCCTGATGCCCAAGATAGATGGATTTGAAGTGGCCAGGCGATTGAAGGAAGACGAGGCTACCAAAACTATCTCCGTTCTCATGATGACTGCCCAGAGCGAGGTGGAAGAGCGGCTAAAGGCGCTGGAAGCAGGAGTAGATGATTTCCTAATCAAGCCCGTGGACGAAGCGGAATTGCGGGCGAGGGTAAATTCTCTGCTCAAGGTCAAGGCATATAATGACCACATGCGCAGCTATCAGGAGGAGATGGATGCCGAGGTCGCCAAGAGAACCCAAGACCTTACCAAAGCTCTTGAGAGCATAAAAATAGCCTCTCTTGATACTGTTTACCGACTTTCGCGGGCAGCTGAGTACAAGGATGAGGATACCGGTGCCCATGTTGAACGCATGAGCCATTACTCTAGTGCCATTGCTCGTGGGATGGGTCTCGATGATGAGTTCGTGGAACACATTCTCTGGGCAAGCCCTATGCATGATATAGGTAAGATTGGCATCCCCGACCGCGTCTTGCAGAAACCGGGTAAGCTGGACGACGATGAATGGGTGATTATGAGACAACATACCACCATCGGAGGCGAGATTCTAAAGGACGCTCGCGCTGACTTTATCATATTAGCTGCGGACATTGCCCTCACCCATCATGAAAAATGGGACGGCAGCGGCTATCCTCAAGGAGTAAAAGGCTCAGACATCCCCCTGGCCGGTCGTATTGTGGCCCTGGCTGACGTCTTTGATGCCCTGACATCTGAACGGCCTTACAAAGACCCCTTTCCGTTAGAAAAAGCTTTAGCCATTATTAAAGACGGCCGCGGAAGCCATATGGACCCCGACGTGGTGGACACCTTCCTCTCTATTGAAGATGAAATAAAGGCGGAACTTAACTGGTGGAAATTTATGTCGTCAGATTCCATCTCTGAGGAATCAGAACTGTCAGACCTGTTCGGCTAATTAACACCTCCTCTTGACTATTTGCTGAGACCAGTAACAGTAAAAATAAGGAGGTAAGCAGGGGGATATCTACTTCTGTAGGTGTGAAGGGGAGAGACACTCAGAGTTTTCAGGAGCAAGCTGCCAGTCATTTTTACCCAAATTGTTGACCTTTGATGAGTTAAAAACTATAATGAAAGAAGCTGAGGAAGTAGAAAATTGACGGAAGAGCGACAGAGCACAGAAGAGCATGTGTTCAGGCTGCGAAAAGACTTAATCCAGCCTGATGCCTTACAATTGGTTCCAGAGGCAATGGCCAGGAAGTACAATGTCATACCCATGGAGATAAAGGGTAATGTTCTGCGGGTAGCTATGGCAAACGCGGCAGATATCCGTGCCTTAGAGGCCTTGGAAACCCGGATTCGGATGCGCATAGAGCCTGAGGCAGCTAGCGCTGAGGAAGTTCAAGAAGCTATCGATTTTAGTTATCAATCC